>ERZ1026772.3-NODE-3-length-184754-cov-344.553441_pt1 | contig 184754 bp, 169 predicted proteins | sample MGYA00380124_ERZ1026772 | MGnify/ENA primary metagenome ERZ1026772 (study PRJEB33269, sample SAMEA4719760) | human gut metagenome | biome: human-associated habitat; feature: organic feature; material: feces | place: Cameroon | collected 2013-10 ...
TCCTTTGTATATGTTGATCCGTCAAGAACGTACTTCTTATCACTTTCTGCTTTCGTATATGCATCACCTTTCAGTGCATACTTATCATCGCTTTCAGTCTTTGTATATACGTTATTTAATTTTGCATCAACTTCGTCCTTTGTATATGTTGATCCGTCAAGAACGTACTTCTTATCACTTTCGTCCTTTGTATATACATTGTTGAACTTGGTGTCAACTTCATCCTTTGTATATGCGTCACCTTTAAGAGCATACTTGCCATCACTTTCATCTTTTGTATAAGATGATCCGATAAGAGCGAATTTTGCGTCGCTTTCTTCCTTTGTATAACCACCAAGAGTTATTCCTTCAAGTTTTGGGAACACATCCTGCTCCAAATAACCGTATATTGGATTATAAGCCTTGTATTCCTTTAATCTGTCGCCATAATTTGCATGAGGCTGTAATGATGATCCTCCGTGAAGGTTCACTCTTACATAACAGTCGCCAGGATTTGAAACGAACGTATTTGTATTGTTTACAGAACGCAAGTATCTCTTTGACTTGTCATAAACAGTAAACGAAGGATATGCGTAATCACCCAAAGCCCCAAACACTGAAAGTTTCTGAGGATATTCACATAAGATATAATCAGAGCACCCATAGTTCTCGTCCATCTGGATTTCTTCTCCGTCGCGAACAATGGTTCCCCAGACAATCTTGTCTCTATCCAATACATTCGTGTCTCCGAACGAGCTATCAGCTTTTCTGCTGTCAAGTTCCGATATCTTAGTATCCGATGAATATACATCCCTAACAATATATGAATCATATGCTGAAAGCGAAATAGACAATTCAACTGTAGGAAGCGAAGATTCATCACTATATACAGAGCAGTTAGAGACAAACATGTCACGCTCAGCTGTGTATGTCTTCTGATCTTCAGATACGCTTGAAATTAGGGTTGAAATATAATTGTTTTCCCAATTTACTTCACATAAAGATATGAATCTGTCATGATGAGATCCAGAAGTTTCATAATCTGTAACATCAATCGTTATAACAGAACCCTTTGGTAGGAAAATCGGCTTGGTTACGAAAAATTTATCCAGTGTACTTGATATCGTACCGTTTTCCGATCTATATGAATTCAATGTATAGTCATTGCATACATACAGACTGTTTATTTTCTCGTTCAGATTTGACGGTATGTCAGAAATGATGTCATCTATGCTGTCAAGTCTTGGATATACATCTTGCTGCAAGTATCCGTATATTGGGTTGTATGGCTTGTATTCGTTTAACGTGTCCCCGTAATTCGCATGATACTTCAACGATTTTCCGCCATAAAGGTTTATTTTTACATAACCGTCACCTTCTTCAGACTCAAACACATTCTGACCTGGCTGAAGCACAACATCGCGTAGGTATTCAAAATCTTCAGAATAAACGGAAAACGATGTATGCTCACCATCAGCTAAAACGTTACTAACAATTATTTTTTGTGGATATTCACATGGAATGCTATAATTAGTATTTCCATAATTATCATTAATAGGTATATATCCGTCGTCCTGCAGAATGCCTCCCCAATCAAGATTATTTTCATTCAATAAGTTTGAATCCCCATATGAAGAATCAACCTTATCAGCCCGTAAACGTGGTATCTCAGAAGATTCTATGTATAAAAATCCATCATTTAATTGATCTATAGCATTTTCATAATCTCTATATATCTTTGAACAATAAGCAAAAATAGAAATTGGCAATTCTACAATCGGCAACGAAGATTTATCTTTATACTGAGAACAAACAGAAACAATAGTATGAGTGTCATTTGTAGTATATGTTATTTTCCCATCTGATTTGGTTAAAATAATTTCACCACCATTATATCCAAACTCATTAAAATGGTCAACTTTACATAGAACACAGACGTCATCGTCATTTACGCCATCAAATGTTACCTTTGACTCAGCTGGCAAGTAAATAGGTTCAGTTACGAAATAGTTTTCTCTATCATCTATTTCTCCGTCTTTACCTCTATATTTGTTTATTTTGTAATTATTACACAAATATAAACGGTTAAAGCTATCATTCAAATTCTCCCAATTTGAAATATCAATGAATTCTTCTTTATTGCCAGCATCATATATCCCTGTGTATCTATATTCAACATATTTGTCATTATCCGTATCACCTGATCCTACAGAGTTATTGATAAATTTAAGTTTAAGTCCGCCATGCCTATAAGACTCTGGAACAAGAGCGACAGCCTCATCAAAAGTATAGTTGTTTACAACACCAGTAAATTCTTCAGTTGTAACCCATGTTACGCTTGTGTGCTTCTTGTCTTCATGATATTTTACAGTCGGACCTTCAACATTACTTGTGTTTTGTGTTTCACCCGTGCTTGTTTCTTTTCGTATTATCGTTAATGCAGAACTGTCAGCGTAAGGAGTATTACTTTCCCAGGTATTTACACGATTTCCACGATAAACAGCTGTTCTTGTTGTAACTTTAGTTTCTGTTATCTCATGTGAATTATGCGCGGATACGTCATATTCATCAGTATCTGGCAAACTGTTACATTGGAACGATGATCCATCATAAAACAAAGTAACAATCTCTCCTGGATACCACGAGTTATCTACAGATACACGAACACCATTGTAATACAGATGATTAGCACCAGTGCCTTCTATATTCAATGTCGCATCTTCTGCTGTATTTTTCTCTACGAATTTAACACGGAGTCCACCGCCAGTAATAAGCGTATACCCAGACGCATCAATGGTTTTCTCTTGTGTTTCGCCTGGAGTAGAACATGTATAATATCCTACTTGCGAATTGATTGATCCGCTAATCTCTTCAATTGATTTATATATACCACCACTAGTTACAAGGTTATCACTTCCAGCTGTTGGCTTTGAATCAATATCACCATTCCCGAATCCTATATTCTCTCTTGCCTGCTTCTTCTGCTCGTCAGTCAATGTCTGAGGAGTAATATGCACTGTTTGTGCTTCCGCATCAAATGTAGGATTAGGATCTATCGTATTATCCTTTTTTGGATCAAATATGGAGAATTTGCCATTAAGAGATCCAATAGCAAATAGCATATTTATTTTTTTGTCTGGCGATGTTACATCTGGTGTATAATACAGAACGACTGCTGGTTCACCCAATGCAAGGCTTCTACCAGATATCAATGATAAAGCGTGATCGTAATTGTCAGCTATATTTTTATAGGACTTGTATTTATTAATGTTTGCCATGTTATTAATAACGTTTCGTTAAGCATAATTTATTTTATTTATCCAAGAGATCATTTCAATATGTGGAAAATAAGTTGTATATTTGCAATATATAGTTTTTATACAAAAATGAGCAGCAGTAAAGACATTTTCAATTTAAGCTCACAGACATTTGATTCTTCTTCTCATCTGACGATGACGAAAGAGGAATTTATCAGTGAAATCACACCAAAAATACAGGAAATACTAAAAAAGGTTTTTCCTGGCAATGTGAGCAAGCAAAAGATCCGTGTACATAGAGACAGGATATCTTTTGCTGCACCATGCTGTGGTGATTCAGCACATGACAATTACAAGAAGAGAGGAAACATAATTCTTGAAGGAAAGTTCAAAAACCTGTATAAATGTTTCAACTGTGGAACTTGCATGAGCGTACAGAAATTCCTCAAGACATATGGGCAGAACATATCGTTGGGAATGGCGGATTATATATCTGATAAAACACACGGGTATACAAAAGAAAGTTCAAGCAATGTTTCATATCTTTATGATGATGACACCATAGACGAATATGCTATAGACAGAGAATATTTCAGACAGATCCTAAATCTTACTGAATGTAATGAGTATTGCTATGGAAAGACATACCTTATAAGCAGAAGACAATATAACTTCAGCAAGTTCATGTACTCCAAACAAGCAAACAAACTTTTCGTTCTTAATCTCACAAAAAGCGGAAAGATACTCGGAATACAGGTCAGAAGATTCGGAGACAGCAATGCAAAGTATAAAACATACAGTTTACAGAAAATACATGAGATTATACTGAAAGACAATGTTACAGTACCAGACGACATCAATGAATTGTCAATGATTTTCAATATACTTCTTGTAGATTATAGCAATTATGTAACAGTCACAGAAGGCCCTATGGATTCATTTCTTATAAAAAACAGTATAGCACTTTGCGGCGCTGGAAAAAGAATGGAGTTCCCGTTCATGACGAGATATCTATTTGATGACGACAAGCCTGGAAGAGAACACGCGATAGAAAAGATAAAGGAAGGATATATGGTGTTCATGTGGGAAAACTTCAAAATGGATCTAGGAATAAAGTCTGGTAAAAAATTGGACATGAATGATGTTATAATGTGGTGTTACGACAACAACAAAGTATGTCCGAAAATAGACGATTATTTCAGTGAAAATGAACTTGATCTGATAATGATATAAAACGAATAAAGCTACTTAAAAAAGTAGCTTTATTTTTTGCTTAAACGAAAAACAAAATCTTTAATCACAATATATTTGTCTTGCAAGTAACTGACCACCAATCATTGTATCATAGCAGATATATTGCTGCTGTGGTCGTTCATATTCAAATCCGTTTGTAAGCGCGAAAGAATTATAAGATATTATAGATCCGTTCACGACAGCATTAGGCGTGTTCACGCTTGAATGGAAATGCCCGATAAAAAGCATATCCTGGTGGAATACCTTTGAATACTTCAAGCAAAGTCTGTTTAACGCTGGATATATACCGCAGATCGTTCCTGTACCTCCAGACTTTATCTGGAAACCATGTGCAAATATAAATGTCTTGTCATCGACAGTATTTACAATGGCAAGTTCTGACTCTGGAATATAGAATTCGATAGGAAGATTTGTAAGTTCACATTGTTTCTTTATGTTCTGGTACATCATCCACTCATAACTCATCTTATATCCGTTGTTGTGCTGTATTTTCTTTGTTGTTCTGCTATGGTTTCCAACTATACCGATAAATCGTATCTTCTTAAGTTTTGGAAGATCTGCATCTTCACAAAGATACTTCAATCCGCTATAAATCAACGACTGTGCCTTCAATGTAGCCTCAAGAGGTGAAAGTCTGTTTGTCTGCTCCAGTTCGCTATGGATGTAACCAGAAATCGTATCACCAAGTGACGCGAAAATCAATTCGTCAACATCATCCTGTGACAAACAAGATGCAAGGTTACGGAAATATGTTTCTATTCTCTTTTCAGCGATGTCGATGTTATATTCATTTAAGAAATTGACAGACTCTGGTGTAACTGTTTCCTCAATGTGAGCATCACTAAACAGGGCCACAGCATATCTATGACCCTTCTTTGTAGAAAAAGGCTTGAACTTATATATTTGGAACGGTTGAGATTCAACTTCCTTTGCCTTTAGGAATTCCTGGTATTCCTTGTCATCATCTCTATTCTTTTCAACAACAACAACTTTTGTATCATCATTGTTACATTTATTTCCAACGCAACTATAGACGACACCATTATGTGAAAAATATCCCTTTTCGTTTATGTCACATCTTATTCTGCTTCTGCTCACATGAATAGATTTAGACATCTTACGCAGGCTTTCATAAGATGATCCGTCATCCCCAACTATTTTATTTGGTACACTAGCTTTTACATTTTCCATTAATTCTAATCTGTTTTCTTTTGTGTTCTATTTATTTCAGTTTGAAGATTTACCGAAAACTTTTTTGTACATATCATCAGCTTTCTTTTTATACAGATGTTCATCAAAATCGTATCCAGTCGCTAATCCATACATAAGGTTAAACCACTCAAATTCTCTATATATTACATCTCTCGTCCATTTTCTTTTTGGCGCGAAGTCTTTCCAGTGTTCATAGAAATACTGTCTAAATGCGTTGAATTCTTCAAACGTATTAAACTTGTATCTTGACACCCACCCATCCTGGTATTCAATGTTAGGATCAGCATTTTCCTTATCCTTCGGCATTTTTGGTAATTTAAGAATATACTCATAATTAACGCCATAAGGTTTAAGTTCAAAATCTATAACATCCTTAACAAATTGTTCTGCTGTAATTTTTTTAACATATGCCATAATTTTATTTGTTATGTGTAATTCCGTTAATGTTAATCCATTGGGATTCTTTATATTCTTCCAATGTTTTGCTGTTTGTATAAGACATTGCGGATCTCAAATATGATATTTCGTTTTCAACCCACTGAGGAAGAGTGTATTCAACTTTTTGATTTTTTACTATTCCTTCTGATGTCTTTAATTTGTTTGAACTATGTGTTTCTACTTGTGCATATTTGGTTGACATTCCATAGAACATCTTGTTCACTTCAAGCATACCAGATTTTACAAGAGGCATGACTTTATAATATTTCTCTTGTCCTATTCTTTTACCAATTCTGAAAAAGTCAAGTATATAGTTCCTTACCTTGAATTTTCCAATCTTAATCCATGATTTTCCATATGTGGTTACACCAGAGCTTTCTATACACTTGTTGAACAAACCTCCGATCATAACATAATCAGCATAAATCAAAGCCTTCTGTATATCCCTGAATCCCTTTATGCCGCCATCAGCGATTATCTTACATTTTCCGTTACATTGCTTTCTAATCTCATAAATTTCCTTTATAAGTGAAAACGGAGGATAATATATTCCAGTATTACTTGCTGTAAGACAAGCACTTCCAGTTCCAATTGATGTTCTTACATAATCACAACCAACCTCATCATATAATCTATATGATTCAGGGTTGGCAATATTTCCAGACATGATCTCAACTTTATCCCCATACTTATCCTTAATCGATTTAATCAATTTAAGTAAGGATCTCATATGACCATTTGCGAGATCTATACAAATTCTGTACTTTTCAACCTCAACCTCATTGCTTTGTGCATCTTCAAATTCATCACAATCAAGTATATATTCCTTTGCTTCGTTCAATGAAAATGATACAAACGGCTTATATGGACAAACAGCACTGCCTGTCTCATATAGGATATTCAGTCTTTCATCAATATCGATGGTTCTTGGCATTACAACATTAATCATATTGTTTATGAAAAATCTCCAATTCGTCTCATCCAATACAGAACCCATAGGCGACGCGAAAATAGGAAGATTACCATCGATAAACGGATTACATTCCTTTCTGGAATCTATTTCCGTTACAACTTCAGGTACGATACTAATATCGTCATAATGCAATTTAAAATCGTTCATCTAAATATAAAAAATACTTTAATACTGTCTGTCGTAATCATACTCTTCATACATCTCAGCGAGTTTATGAAGCTCATAGGCAAGTTTGTTATCCTGTGTATATATACCCTTTGATCTTGCATATTCATCAACTACATCACGCAATGTTCTGTTTCTATTGCGAGAATTTATCTTTTGATCAATAAGTTCAGTCAGAGCGTTTGACTTGTTTGCGCTTGCGAGTCCGTAACCGATTGCTCCACTTACAACATTTTCTAAAAGTCCCATTTTATTTAATTTTAAAAAGTTTAAACTTACATATTTACATTGCAAATATACAACTTTTATTTCTTATCTGAAAACATTTCGATTGTAAAAGCCTGTAAATGTTCAAATATAGATAAATAGTTCAAAGGATTTAATTTGCACATTTAGATGTATTATCCAAACAAAAGAAGCGGGCGTTGGTATTGCACACGCCATCAAGATATGTATACTGACTTGGGTTTTGATTACAAAGGACACATATATGATCATACCATAAGTCCAGTCATTATGAAGAATAAGAGAAACAAAGAGATTCTTTCTCATATCGAGCCTTTGATCATATATATAATCGAGGCTGTCAAGCAGATAAGACTTCAATATATGTTCTCACTAGACAAAAACGATACAAGAGTTAACTAATGAGTGTTTTTAATTACAGCAAATTTCATTATTTTGACAAAGAAGGAAACGAATTGATTCTTTCTCACAAACCTTGTGTGAGAATCAATATCATCAATGATAACATTCCAGAATTCTATGCGGAGTATGCTCTTGTAAAGAGCACGCCAGATGACGTTGATCTTGCAACAAACTCATCTTTGCTGCAAATCAAATCTGGAATGAGATTCAACATTGAAGAAGGAACCACGCTTAGAGCGCACACTTCCGTTGTAGACACAAGTGTAAACGAGCAATATATAGGCGACTCGTTTCTAAGATCCGAAACTTACGAACTAAAGGAATATGACTCCGCGTTCGGTAAGGAAAACTATCCATATCCAATATATAATGACGGTAACGTCGAAATAAGGAGAACAACAATCGGAAAAAACAATCTCGCATTGGACTCAAGTGTCAACTTCTTTCCATCATATACATTCAACACAAGAATAGAATTCGATAAGGTTTCAACTGGACTCGTTGAAACACAGACAATATACGTTCTCGTTGATGATGATTATGAAATGGAAAAAAACGGAACTGAAAAAATGGTTCCAGTCGCAGAATATGCAAACCATTATGATGAAGTCGTTGATTCTTATTCTGATTGTTATAACAAAATAAACGATCTGCAAGCAAAAATAGGAGAAATAGACTCAAGTATATCTGACATAGAGACGTTGCTTTCAGATAAACTAAGTGAAATATATACACTCAAAGATGAAAAAACAGCATTAGAGGAAGAAAAGGCATATAAGAAAAAAGAGCTTGATCAAAAATTAGAGGAAACTGGCATACTCGGCACACAGATCCTTGATGAGATATCAAATCTTGACAGACATATAGATGAATTAAACAGGCAAATAACAGAAGTATACAAGTCGGATCCAGAGAATTTCGGATTACTGAATGACTACAATTCACTTAAATCCGCAACAGAGACCGAACTGGACGAAGCAAATGAAAAGTCAAAGATATTAAGAAACAAAATAGAATATTTCGAGGGAGTAAAGGATTACATTAAAAGATTCAAACTCCTTTTCTTTATAGACTGTAGAGAGCAAAAGGATTTCAGAATGTTTGACGTCAAATATGACGAAATGACATGGACTGACAGGAAATTCCTTGATTTCAACGCAAAGTCAGAAGACGGATGCAACGATAACGGATTCTCAGCCAATATCGGATTCTCTGGTGAGAACGACGGAGTGTATGAGCATACACTTTATGTTTGTCTGGTAGACTGCAACAATAAAGAAAACAGTGATCTCGGAGAGGTGTACCCTATAGGTGAAATGCTGATGTCATGTGAAACCGAAGGTGAAGACGAAAGATACAGGACACTGTTCGATAATTTTGGAATACCAGATCCAAAATATTATAATGACATATTCATTGACAGTGATATAAACAACGATTCTCCAGACTATATAAGTATAAACAAGAACTCAAAAAAGATGTTCTTGGCATATAACGACATATTCCCATACATCGGAAGTTATAAAGGATTGTTGAATGCAATCAAGACTTTAGGATATGAGGATGAGATATTCTTCAAGGAATGGTATAAGGAGATAGGCAAGTCGTCGATTGATGACGGAGGATACATCACATACGAAATATCGTTCAAGGATACAAGTAACCAAAACGTCATTTCAAATCTCGACATATCAGAGAGAATACATCTGAGGAAGATGAACTGGCTCTCAATGATCTACAAAATCAACGAGGAACTTGACAAGCCAGAAGACAAATGGGGATTCCCGTCAGTCATAACCAACTATAAAAATTTCAACACAGAGAGACTCGCAAAAATACTAAGTCTTAAAAACTGGCTTGAAAAATATGCGATAGGCGTAAACTGCCACATAACAGATGTAGGCGGAGAGGGTCTTGTGTTTGAAAGATATAACCTTCAGAAATATGGAACATACCAGAAGGTGTTTGAGTATGACAATGAAAAGGCAATATCTGCTGTTGTCAGCCAGGAATATGTGACTCTAAATAACGGATCAGCCAACATTGATGTAGACATTCACACAACAGACAAAGACGTCATGATTGATGAAATGGGAAATTCAAGATTCGTTGATCTTTGCGACGGATACTTCGATCAGAACAACAACTATCATGATGTTACGTTTGAACTTGATGATAATGAAAATTATGTGTATTTCGGAAAATGCTTTGATCTTCACGATAACATAAACACTCTTGAAATAAGAACAAGAGGAAAGCATTCAAGCTATAAATTCGGGAAAAGATTCGTTGATGAATATTCTCCAAGCCTTATAGTGGATGACGACAGGATATTCTTCGACTATTACCAATGCTTTAGGAAGTACAAGAACACTGCGTTCACGAATCCTCCTGTAATACAAATAGAAAAAGGAATAATCAAAAAATTCTCCAAGTCAGGTGAAAACGTAGGAACAAAGGAATACTATGCCACAATCTCACCATACGTTAAAAACGAATCCACATATTATAGAGTGGATATAACGTACAATAATTTCGGTGATACAAAAACATATGACGTTTCTGATGTTCCTACATTCGTACCGCCATCACAGGGTGTAGATATAAAGAAATTTATAAACATTAAGCCATCAATTAACAATAAATTAATTAAGTGGCTTGTTTACACAAAAAAGGTGAAACTTAAAGATTATAATGTACTTATCTGCACAATAAAAAATGACGGTACAATATCATCTCAAGATTTGACGGACATTGTTGCGGTTGACGGCAACGGAAATGAAATGCGTGCCGATGCAATATTTGATGAAATAAAAAGACACCCGCAGATTTTGGACGAGGCCGAAGACGACAAAGAATATATACGACTTAACCCTCTTTCATATACGTCAAAGATTTCAAACAGCACAAAGATAAAGAGATATAAAAACAACAAATACAACGAGGACGGATATTACCCTATAAACGGAAACACATACGGATTGAGATATTGTACTGACAACACAAACAATATCCCATGCTTCAAAATGCTCGGTTACGAGGAAAAACGCATGCTGTTCTCAAACAAACATATACGATTCCCATACACAGAAGAAAAAAATGAAGGCGAAGGCATCGAATATATGGTTGAAATCATCAACGGAAGGATGATATTCAATGATACGGAAAACAACAGTGTAATCACGTTGAATTTCGTATATGATGAAAATGAAAAGCACCAGCATATATACGTCAACACGTTTAAGGAATCCGAAATGTCTTCAATGTACAAATACAAGATATCGTCAACGGAAACTACAAGCAGATTCCTTCCGTCAGATAATTACGATTATTTCATAAAAGGATACAAAGCCATCGTGAGCGCATATGTTGAATATGACGGATCAAAATCAGTAAACGTAAACAATACTGGCGAATATACAATAGACGCTGTTCTGTATGATGAATTCAACAACATATTCGCAAAAAGATCATCAAGGACAGTAACCGTACTTCCTCAGTTCGCAGATGCAAGTATATTCGGATCAGAAAAGAATTCTGGATATCCATACAACAACATTTCACATACAGCGTCAACGGATACGCTTTACAACATATTTGATATATTCAACAACAAGGAATACGGAGTAAGTGAATGTGTATTCGATCATACACCGAAACTTCAGATATCAAATATAGAAAACAATACATTAAAGTATTACGGAAAGGCGAGCGACAGATCAAGCAACACTGGAACAAATTTCATAGAGAATAAAAAGTCATCGTCGAAACTGCTGTTGTCATCAATGAGCGACAGATATGAGGTTATGACATATATGCCAGAATCCAATATGTTCAGACTAGCGAAAACTTCTGGATATTATGCTCATATGGGCGTATACGATCTCACAAGTGTTCTTAATGTCATGACTGCATATTCAATGGCAGTCGCATCATCGCCAGAAGACAATCTTACTGCACTGCGCAACGAATCAGAATCAAGCAAAAACGGTTCATTTGTCGATGTTACGCTTTACGTATATGACGAGCTGTGTGAATATCCTGTATTCTCTGTTCCAGGAGTAATGCTTCCAGGATTTTTATATACGCAAAATATAGAATATGATGACTATTTCTTCATGCCGATCCAATCGTCAAAGACAGACGCATCAACGCTCGCTGAAAAATTAAATTCATATTGTACTGGAAACGATGCGCCAAGATTTACGTATTACATCATACCACAATGGGCAATACCTTGTACTATAAACACGATATCACAGGAGAACAACGTTATAGACATATCTCTCAACAACAGCGTATTCAGCAGCACTATGTATGGCAGATACAGACTTAAAAACGGACGAATGATGACTCTGTTCTACAATACAAGTAACTCTGATTATTTTGGAAAAGGATCATATATGTTAAAGGCGCAGCAAAACGCCATAAATTATACTCTGTATACATATCTTGGCCAAAAGAGAAAGGGCGAATCGGAGCAGTCTGGATTTGACGGATCAACATGGTTCGCACCACCAAGTCTTGACTATATGACATATGACTGCGATGTGAATGTAAATGAAAGTGACAACCAGTCCAATTCTATATCAATAGTCAACAACACGAAATACAGATATGCTCAAAAATTCATAGATCAGAACTATTCCGTTTCGCTTAGAAACTTTGATCCGAATGATGCAATAGAAATTTGGGAATACAATTCAGACGATTATCCGACATATAACCAAATAAAAGGAAAATATGTCCATACTACACCAATAACGACAACCATTCCATATATTGAAATTCTACCTCATATCCCTGGATATATAAATGACATTTCAACAATGACTTCAAACAGCATGACAGTTAGATGGAGAATATACATAAGATATGGAAATTCATCGAGAAAACTCATTATGGAATGCTTCAATAAAGCGTTGTTCCTGAAACTAAAGGATTACGGTACATATGACATAGAAATGACGTTATGGGATCAATATGGAAATAAGTTCGAGAAAAAAATGGACGGATACATTACATACAAAAAAGAGGCGATTTGATTCGCCTCTTTTATTTTTTGTTCAAGTTTAAGCCTACTTCTTTTCCTGATCATCAACATCTGGAGTCTCGTTGATTTGATCAACATCATCACCTTCATCAAGAATATGGAGATAATATCCCTGCTCAAACATTCCCCACTTTTCTCTAAGCATATCACACTTGTCGGCTTCCTTCTTGTACCAGTCAACATGCTCATGCAGCGTCTCATAGATGGGAAGATACTCGTCCCAGATCTCTGCCATATGACGCGCTGCATCAATACCTACGCCGCCGTAGTTCTCAAAAAGAAGGAACGCGTACTGTGTAGGTGCATACTCAAGGACTAGATCCTTTGGATTATTCTCATCAAAACTTTCAATGAAATCGTGCAACAACGCCGAAAAGTTGAGTACACCGACATACATTCTCTTTGACCAAACCGAATTGTCATTGAAATCCTTCATGAATTTAGCAACACGCAACGCGTTGTCCTTGTCAGCGATCAAATAGTCCTTCTTCTCCTGCAACGCCTTTGTTCTCTCTTCAAACTCGGTCTTCACATCCTCAATATCCTTATCGGTAGGAACCTTGTCTGGATCAATCCAGAACTTACCCATATACTGGGTGTTAAATTCGGCAATCGCCTTTTTACGCTCTTCTTCAAGTCTCTTTGCCTGATCTGCTGCAGCAGATTCTTTCTTTTCTGTTTTCTTGCTCATTACAATTATAAAATTATGTTTAAAAATATTTTATATCTTTACTATTTCTCTCCATCCTGGATAATCACAATCACAACTGAAATAATAATCCTTCTTGCTGTCATATCCGTCTGGAACACCTTTTACACCAGTTATTATGCTTCCAGTATACAACATTGTTTTCGTTCCAGATAATTTTTGATACGGGAACTTTTTGTATTTTGTGTATACGTTTCTATATTTGTCTATGCGAAATGACATAGGCTACAGATTCCAGCAGATACAGCACAAGTCAAAAACAACAACGTATATAGAAGTTTTGTCAATGTAAGGCTATATCCAGTAAAGACGAACAACACGCCATACGACAACGACGGATTGTTGTCTTCATCGACAAAATTATTAACCTGTGGAACCAAATAATCACTCCATCCAAGATCCTTGCCAAGATATTGCACGATCGGCTTAAGTTTTGTCATGACCATTCTGTCAAAATTATAATCGGCGTTCATCAAGTCATTCTCTGTGCAATTAATCTGAATGTATAGAATATTACCGATCCAGTTTCTCTTTATGCCTAAAGTGTTCATTCCAGATTTAGGCTCACGCAATTCACGGCTTATATCTTTCTTGAATTTGAAAAAATTCTTAAAGTCAATGAATGCCTGAATAAATTTATTGTCATATATATCAAAAGCCATTTTATTCAACTGTTTTTCATTTCATCAAATATGTCATAAAGGTCGCTATTCCTATACTTAACTTCATTTTTCAATTCACAACAACCTTTTCTGATCCAGTTTTTCACGTTTGCAGATGACATTTTGTTCTCTTCCGCGATTTTATCAACCTTCTTGTTATTTATATATCTTTCCTTCATCACGATCATCAAATGGTCTGGCAAATAACTCATGCATTCAACAGACGCGTCATATATGTCAGACAATATTTTTGATTTCGTATAAGTCTTGAAAGAACCTCCATCGAACGACATGTTTTCAATCTCTTCATCTGATAGCATATCATCGATGTCACAACAACCATCAGACATAACTATATGTTCATGAACATCTGACAGATCAACGTTTACAGTATCTATCTTGCTCTTATATCCACCGTTCCTAAAATAAGTAATGGCGTCATTATGGGCAATCCTGTACATCCATGTTGAGAATTTACCGATGTCATCATTGAAACTGTTTATTCTAAAATAAACATGCTCCATTGTGATACTTAATATATTCTCAGTATCATCCTTATTTCCAGTAATTCCAAAAATATATGATTTAAGACCCCATGAACATCTTTTCATCAAAGCGTTGAAATTCCTTTCGCTATGGTCATCTATAAACCTTTTAGCAAGAATTTGTATATCGTTGTTTTCCGCTTTCTTCCTTTTATTCTGTTCAATGTAATCAATCACGTCGCCTGGATTAAATATAGTGCTATTGTCTGACATAGGCTTATGCTTTAATTGTTGTTTGTATCTATCGGAACAAAATACCTTATGAAATTTTCATGTACGTTTATGACATTCATAAGTTTAGCTACTACCTTATATGGAAGATACGACAAATCTCTTATAAGTTCATTAATCTGGGCAATAGCCATTACCCTGTTTTCTGCCTTGTCAATCTTGTCAAAAAATTTCTGTGCGTCAACATAAGCCACATCAGCCAAAACTTTCTTAAGATCATTGATAAACAAATCAGACAACTTATAATACTGATTATACTTCATAACCTGTGGCTCAGGCATTTCTGATGATTTTACTATTTTATTCATTCTATAATATTTTAAATATTTTGTACTATTGATGTTGGTGGTATAACCTGTATTCTGCGTATGAAGTCATCAGAAAACATATTATATGAATTTTGCATTAGATAGGAATAGCACCCATCAAATATAAAAGTCACGCACCAATCATGTTCATTTCTAATTCCTCTTCCGACTCCCTGCAATATCGATATAGCCGTTGTATTGCTGTACCACTTTGGATTAATCTCTTTTTTCGCCTTTACGAATTTATCTGCAAGACTCGGATAAGGAATCTTCATTATTATCTGGAATCTACACAAATCATCATCAAAGGATAAACCTTCTATAAGACTCGGCCCGACAAGAACCTTGTCATCGCAATACTTGAAATACTCTATCGCTTCTGTTTTTCCTTTTGTATCGTCGTATAATATAAGTCTTTTCCTTATATTAGGCCCGACATAATCTATAAGCTGTTTTGCGAACTGATAGCTTCCAGTTTGTATTATGCCTCTCTTCCCTGCGTACATATTTATCGTAGCCTCTATCAGTTCAGCAACCTTTGGAAGATTCTGTTCCTTTTCTTTATATGACAGTCTATAATCTGGTATATAGAATATTGGAGAATTTGTAAAATCAAAGGTTGACGGTATCACGATAGAATCATAAACATCAAACGAGCAATCCTTCGCAAATGCATCCGCTTCACCAATTGTAGCTGACATATACATCCTGTTATTGCAGTGTACATGAAAATGCTTGTTCATTAGATATGATTCATCAATGCAGTTGAACGTTATGCTTTCTGGATCAAGATCGTCATAATTCTTCACCATATTGTGTATTCCTACACGCTTTATGATCTCCACATAATCTGAAAACGAGGTAATGTGATTCTCTAAAAATTCACAATTATGCGCTAATGTCCTATCATCCTTGGTCAATATTTCATTACGCTCTGTCTTGTCAGAAATATATCTCTTGATAGTATCTATACAATCATTTATGATTTCCATCATACCGTTATAGTCTTCAAGATATCCCAAAATGGATGAATTGTCAGATGAATAAACTATATCATGTCTAATCTTTTCTATATCGTCTATGATAGAATAGTCTTCTGTACTTGATTCTACTATATTTTTCATCTTTCCGATATCATCTGGTTTCATGACAGGAGAAAAATGATTCTGTACAATGCTTACAAGTTTATGAGCCTCATCACATATAGTAAAATCACGCGATGTGAATGGAGCTTCACCTTTAGTTAAACGTTTTACTATGTTCTGTTGTATAAGCCAAAAAGAATATGTGCAAACCAACAGTTTGGAGTTAATCGCACGTTCTCTCTCTTGTATATAAGGACACTCATTATAACATTCTGGAAACTTCTTCTTTATTTCAAGATAAGTTTTACATCCCTTCAATTTACACGCTCCAGATTTAAAATTAAGTCCATTTGAAATGCACTGATAGTTCTGCTGACCTTTTATTACACTCCAATTCGGAAAATACTTTTCAACATCTCTCGAATATTGATCGATAAGATTTAAATCAGATGCCAAGATATACCCAGACATATTATAAAACTTGATCAACACTCCAGCTATAACCAATGCAGTTATACTTTTACCAGATCCTGTAGGAGCTGATATAATTACATTGTTTGTTCCATTTAGCCAATTATCAATAGTTTTAGCTACGGCTTCTTTCTGATTTGGTCTGAACTTAAACGTAGGACCAAAAGACTCAATAGCAACTATATCAATCTGTTCGTTGATTTTTTCTATTCCTGGTGATTTTAACTTATCTTTATCTTCCATATTGCAAATATACAACTTTTTGTCCAAAACAAAAAAGATCGATCTTTATTTTTTGATCGATCTTTTAATTGTGAGCATTTTAAATCTAATGCAACGTCTTTTTTAAATTAAACGTCACAACGAAACTTATAATATATAGAATCAAAAGCACAACAAACAGATATTCATACGAGAGGTTCATTTTGTTTATTATTGCATTTGATAATTGGTTTCCAGACAATCCTGCCCATGCCCATGCGGACAATGCGAGTCCATGTATCGTGCTTATCCTCTCCATTCCGAATTTGCTTTGAAGCAATGTAGGCAATGTCGAAAACCCTCCGCCGTATCCAGCATTTATAACACAAAGCAAAATAACTATAGGAAGCATAGTCATGGACATCATTCCAAGCATAATTGATATTGCCGAAGACGCGAATATAATCATATATATAATCTCTTTTCTCTTCAAATAATCTGAAGCGGTTGAATAACAGAATCTTCCAAGAGTATTGAATAATGCTGTCAATGACGACAATATGCCGACGCTCGCTATTCCGACAAATACTCCGAGATTCTTTTCAAATGCAATCAGAGCAAGTCCGCAAGTGATGTTAATATAAAATATGAACCATATCTTAAGATATGTAGGATCTTTTATTATACGCCAACCGTCAGAAATGCTTAACATTGTCTTTGATTCGATCCATCCTTCTGGCTTTTTTATCAGATATGCCGCAACAGACATTAAAATTACAGACACAGCCGCGATTGACGACAATGTTGTGCATACTCCATAATTCACGTTACACCATGTAATGAAAGGTGATAATAAAACCTTTGAAAGCCCGAAACCAGATATCGCTATACCAGTCGCCAATCCTTTATGTTCACTAAACCATATCATAAGAGTCTTGACTGGTGACAAATACCCTATTCCAAGTCCAACCCCCATAAGGCATCCATAACTCAGCATAAGACCGACAGAACTGTGCAGTTTTATTGAAAGTACAGAACACAGCAAGCCAGGCACGAAGTATAAAAGTGACGTAACAGATGCAAACTTTACATTCCTTTCCACGAATCCACCACCAAACGCAGCTGACATACCGAGAAAGAAAATGGCAAGAGAGAATGCAAATTCGATAGAAGATACAGAACATCCTATCTCAGATGCGATTTCACCCTTTAAAAGACTCCAGCAATAAACACTTCCTATACAAGCGTGTATGAACAATGCTGGAACAGCAGCCCTAAACCATTTGTTGTTCAAAAATTCCATCCTATTATTTTTTATTTTACTATGTTGAGTATTTATGTTGCAAATATACAACTTGTTTTTTAATTAAACTCCACTATAGATAAATAACTAAACACACTACTGCAAATATGGCAAGCAACGACATGAAATTGATTGACGTTAATTGCGGACAAATGATACCGCAAGGAAACCTAAACCCTAACCAACCTGGGAGTTATGCAAGCATGAGAAGCGAACTTGATAAAAAGTTCGGATCAAGCAAATGCTTCCAGTCATCAACACAGAACGGATTCAAACCAGGATACACAACAAAAGGTATCAGCGACAATTGCTGGGGTTGTTCGACATTTTAAACATGAGAAAACTTTCAAGAATAGAAGAAAAGGAATTGACCATGCTTGTTGAAAAGTATGGTGCGGATCAACTTTTACAAGAAGGAATAACCAAGAAAAAACTTGCAACTTTGATAGGAGCAGGAATACTTGCTGGAACATCATTGACAGATCTTCCAAGAAACTGCAATGCCGATAAAGAGCCATTAAGGACAGAATACACAAATCCATACGGCATCGACGAGATGGGCTGCATCAACAACGGCAACATGCCGCTCAAACAGCTTGCCCCGCTCCTTTACAAGATATTCGGGGTTGAGTCGAAGGACTGCTACCGTTTCTACACCGATATCAAACGCCGGAAGAACGAAAGCCGCACCTACTTCCTTGACAGAATGCAGGAGAAATTGAACGAGAGGATGCTGCGCGATGATGAGTTGGATCGTATGAGGAGATAAAAAACAAATTCATTAGAATAAATCACATCAATTCAATTCATTATTTTGTTATATTAGAAAAAGATATTAACTTTGCATTGAAATTGATATAGTCATAATTCAGATGAACTCAATACACGATATAACAGACTACATTATCTTACGAGTAAAATCGGAAGATAGATTTGCGTCTTTAATAAATTTAAAGTTGCAGAAGTTATTGTATTATGTTCAAGCATGGTCTTATGGTATCAATAAAAAACCTATGTTTGACGGCGAGTTTGAAGCATGGATTCATGGTCCGGTAAATCGAGAAATCTACAATCGATTTAATTCTACAAAATATCTCTATTCAGAAATCAATATTGATGATTGCATGAATCACAATGTGAGTTTATCATCAGAAGACGCTGAATTCATTGACTTTATATTGGAGAATTATCTTAAATATAGCGGTGCTGAATTAGAACGATTGTCCTACAATGAGATGCCTTGGATTGAAACACGTGGAGATTTAAATGTAAATGAGCGTTGTGACAAGGTTATTACTCCAGAACTAATGATTGAGTATTATGGGAAAAAATGGGAAACTATTAAATCTTAATTCAGATTCTCCTAAATACGGAAACAAATCATTAGTTACCAAAGAACAAGAAAATGAGTTAAAGAGAAGGAAGATAACTTTTTCCTTCTCTTACTTTAAGCAGATACCTAATTTTCAGATTGGAGAGTGTTCTAAGGGATGGCATATTGGGCTTCTTGAAAGATTAGGTGCTTTGGGTACTATGACACCGCAAGAAGTATTAGAAGAAAATAGAGGTAGTATTGCATTAAGATGTCATCCAATAGATTGGAGTGCTAAAAACATTCCTATTCAACGAAAAGATTTAGATTGGCTACCAAAAGAAATATTGGACAATGAGACAGATTTTCCAATAATGCAATTTTCGATAACAAAAAGTACGGGGCGTATTGTAGGTTATTTTGATCGGGATTCTTCTATATTTCACATAGTATTATTAGATCCTGAACATAATATACAACCGGCAAAGAAAACTAATTATCAAATACAACCAACTACAAAAGGGTTATCTCAATATGATGATTTATTAAATAAGTTGGAACGAATTAAAAGTATCGTATCAGATTGTTCTGATAAAAAGTGCAAATTGCATTCACATATTAGTGTTATAGAAGAATTACATGACAATATTGTTTATATAGGACTTGATAATGACTTCTATAGCACTTATCAAGAAATCTTAAAGAAAATTCCATTGCAAAAAATTTTGGAAAACGGAATCTTAGTAAGTATGGATAATGCTTAAGTTCTAAAAAAATGAAGAAAGGTTTATGGGATACTTTCTAATTATGGAGTCTCTTGTTTTCATGATATCTCTTTCGTAATTTGGATTCATTGCGTATCGTTTTCCTTCCTTGTTTACGAAATTCGTCAGAACGTCTTCAATCTCCTTTTTTCCGTTCATGAAGAAGTCTCTTTTTACTGTCTTTATATAAGGAACTATCGAAGAATCTTGATCCGCATATTTTACTACATCTCTTCCGTCATCATATGCGCCGATTGAAAACATGCTGTTTGTGGATTTTGCTCTATCGGTTGTTCCGAAGTGCGATTCTATCTGCAACTGTGCGAGAAGCAAAGGCAAGTCATACTCATATTTATATGCTGCCAAAACGAGGTTGTTTGGATTGAACCTTAGATCGTCTATTGATTTTCCATTCAGCTTTAAATTGTTTAAAATGTATTCTCTTACGAGTCTTTGCTTGTTCAATATGTTTTCGTAATCAACATCGTTTATCCTGGACTGTTAAGTGATTATGTATGTTTGGATTAAATTAAAAAAAGCAAAGACAATATAATTTTAGTCTTTGCTTTTTTCGTTATATCGTAGGCTCTCCTGAAGCCTCTGGTTCTGGTGCTGGTTCAGGACCAGATTCTTGTCCAGGTTCTGGACCTTCGTCAAATCCTCCTCCAAGGTCACCTCCTCCTAATCCGCCAGAGCCTCCTCCACCGAATCCGAATTCAGATCCTCCACCAAAGCCAGAGTCCATTCCTCCTCCGCCTTGCATTGAAGCCTTTTGAGCCTCATCCTCTTCCTGTTTTCTCATCTTGTCTATGAGTTTCCATTCATCATCGTTGATGTTCAAGTATTTCTGACAAAGATATTTTATCGGGAATACTGGTTTTCCGTCTGAACCGTTCAACCCAGACAATGTTTGTATAATTGAAGAAGATATTTGCAGGACTGCGTTTTCCTTTCCGAGTTTGAAGATATTCTCTTCCACGAAATCAAGTCCCAACGCATTTTTAATTACATCGTTTCCTGCAAACGAAGGATTATGCAACGAGAACTGAAGCCATGTTGGCTTAAGAACGATTTCCTGGAAAATGTCTCTGATCTGGTTAATGAATAACGAGAATCTGTATTCCTCCCTTGTCATGTTGTTGTTATCTGGAAGTGCAGACATTTCACTTCCGTCAAATATCATGTTGAAACGGTCTTTCGGAAGTTTTGATTCAATCATGAATCTCTGCCAGAACCATTTTAGCTGTTCCGTCGAATTCATGTCGTGTCCTTCTATTCCTATCTCGCTTATTTCCGTTGTTGTTCCTTCCTTTGATGGGAAAACCATTGTCTTCGCGAAACTGAACTTCGGTTGTCCGTTTACTGTTATCTCACCAGACATATTGTCAACAACTATATCTTCCTTATAGTATGCTTCGAGTTGTCTGAGTCTTGTTTTTGCAACTTGATCCGATTCAGTTCCGATTGGAACTACAATCTTTATTCTCTTCTGTGCGTTCTGTATATTCCATATTATACGGCTGTTCTCGAGTGTTCTAAGCATGTTGAACGATCTGATAAGGCGTTCGCAATATGAAAAGTGTGAAACGAAATTTGTCTTTGCCCACGAAATGTATATTATATTGGTATCAAGAAGCTCTCTTTCATTCTGTTTGTCACCTTTATTGATCACCCATACCTTATATTCCTGACCATTTGAATTTATTCGTATCTCTGGCTGCAGAGTAATAGGATCGAGTTCCTTGAATCCTATAATATCAGATGCGAAATTCTTGTTTGACTTCTTGTCGGAATAAATGATCTCAAATGCAAGGAATCCGTCAACGAGAAATTTCTTTACATAATGCCACGCATCATTCGATTCATTAAAATGGAACATATGGTAAATCCTTCTATATGAAGAATTTATCTCATCGACTATCTTTTTACCGTGTTCTGGTTTTAGTATCGTTCTTAACTGTTTTGTGTTAGGATATGCAAAATAGTGCATTTCGTCATTAACGATAACTTCATCAGCAATTGTGTCAAGAACATAATCGATTTCACCCTGCAGTGCAAACTTACGCAGAAAATCTCTTCTCATCTGGTAAGTCTGATCATAGAACGCTATGAATTTGTTGTTACCAGCAAGATTCTCATATTGTCTTGTAAACAAATCATCACCAGCGAACATTGAACGGTTAACGTTTCCCAATCCTGTATCATTCGCCGCATCGAAATCGTCATTTGTACGTATCTGCTTAATAAGAGAGCTGTTCCACTTTATGCCAAGAGCACTAAGATTGAGAAGGTTCTTCTCAAACGCCCTGTTTGCACCCTTATTCGCCTGTGCAATACTCGAACCAAGTGATTTTAATATATATCGAGGCATGTATATAATGTCTTTATTATTTTAACTATTTATCTATTGCGTGACGACATCGCGTTGTATGCTTGCAAGGTTTGCGCCTCTGATTGAATCTTTGAATGACAAATGGGGGATATAAAACCATTCATCGTACTCAATCAGCCTTACATTCGCTATGTTCTTCCTGTCATATGTCCTTATACATTTGGAAACGTCAACTCCAGTTTTTGATTTTATAAACATCAGAAACGAAGATATTCCATTATTTGATACAAGCATTGATCCTAAAGGATTGTTAATCTTTATATCATCAACATTAATTGTGTTCACATTATTATAGAATTTTTCGTTGCTTTCTACAATAATATCCATTATTCTTGCCCTTATATCATTAGGAATAAAATTGAAATTGAGTCCAGTTATAAATCTGTCATTCACACCAAGACACATAATAAGAGGACACACATCATAAAATTCATTGATACCGATAATTTCTGGTTTGTCAGCCTTTGCGTACATAATGAGATAGAACAACGACGGAACAAATGAAGTCTTCAATGATTCTTCCATATTGTGTGCCGTAATTGTTCTCTGCTTTTCATTACATCTAAGGTTTTTAACCAGAAGATCCGTGATAAGGAAATCAAACGCTTCCCTTTCCATCTGTTCTTTGTCTGACGAGTTGTATTCTTCTAAGTATCGCACAGTCAAATAATCCCCATTTTTTCCAGTGTATCTTCTGTGTACACTTTGAAATTAAAGCCTTTTTCCTCACACCACTTTATTGCAGCTTCCCATTTTGCCTTGTTCTGTAGGTATGTCTTTACCGCATTTACATACGCCTTCTGATCTTTAAGTTTAGATCCGTAAAGTGATGACACTGGTCTTTCCGTTTGGTATTTAGGCTTGATTTCAATTATAAGTTTAAGTTCGTCACCGTCTTCATTCTTAAGACTGACATAAAAATCTGGATAATAATTCGCTACTGGCCAATTCATCGGATCTTGCGGATTTGCACCGAATTTCTTGCACGCATCAAAATCAACGCCAGCAGGATTCCTGTACTGGACGCACATAGGCTCTCCGCCCCATTCGACAACGCATGGATTTCTATCACACCATTGCGCAAACGCAAGTTCCCATCCAGATCTATATATGATTTCTCCACCTATTACTTTATCTGGATTCTGAGGGACGTATATCCCCTGATGAGGCTTCCCAGAATCATTTTCCATTATAGGTTTAGGAGGGTGATTTTTCTTATATGTCTGAGTGTTCATTAATTCTTACCTATCTTTATTTCTTCAAGTCTAATGCGATTGTTAATCGCAAAGATAATTCCGTCAATTGTTTTTATCGTATTGTCAAGATACCCTAAATGCGAATCCATGATATCTATTAGATATTTATCGTCTGAAAGCTGTGATTCAATCTGTTCGCGTATAGCGGATTCAGTCGTAAACATGAACGCGGTGGATCCTTGCGCTGTCTTCATCATTCTGATTTCCTTATACAGCCTGGCGGAATTCTCTTTATATTTTTTTGAATATTTTGCAACGGTGGCTGCAAGAGAATAATAATTCTCCACAGCCTCCTGCCTTTTCGTATAAACAACCCCCTGAAGATTCACGACAGTATCAATGGACTTAATGCTTTCGTTCATATCCTCTATCCATTTAATCCAGTAATCGCGTCTTTCAGTAAACTTGTTTTCTATAAGTTCAAATTTATTCTCCATCGTCAACATTTAAAAGTTCTTCAATGTCATCATTTCCAGTATTCGACGGAAGCTCGAAGTTTGGTCTTATGATTGTTTCATCAAGATGCTTAAGAACGTCATCAGTAAGAACCTTTGATGTAAACAACTCAACGGCTGGAAGTTCACAACCAAGATGCTTCACAACAATGCTCTTTGATGATTCCTTTGGATACGCATAACATGTATTTCCATCTGTATCCTTCATCTCACAGCAAAGATTCTTTTCAAGGTCTGAAAGTTTTCCATACTCTTTTTCCGTCAAGATCTTTCCTCTCATTATACCAGAGTTTTCCCAGTTGATATAAGACTCAAGTCCGACATATGGGTTAGGAGCCTTAAAGAAAGGAATCTGGAATCTAACCTTTTGTGGAATCGTGAATCTTGATTTCTCTGGTTTTGCCGTTACGACAACACCTGTCTTCACAAACTCACCTACCTTGTTTTCCGCGATCTTTTCAGATTGCTTGTCATCAAGTTTTGCAGTAGACAACAGCAAAGTGACGGATGAATTGAAATTTATTCCAGAACCTCCAGATACCACCGTTTTCGCAAAAAGATCTTGTGTCTTGTATATGTGAGCGTTAACTATAAACGGAGCATGTATCTTTCCGAGTGCCGTTGCATTTGTTCTGAAAAGAGCCTTGACGTTCTGTGCTCTCGTCATATCCCTTTTATCATTTCCGTCAATTGTATCATTAAGCTCCTTCTCAGATGTAAGGTTGCCAAGAGAATCAAGGACAAACATTACCTTTGGCCTTTCCTCTTCTGGAAGTTCAAGAATAGACTTGCATGTACGTGCTATAAATGTAGACACTTCCGATACGGTTGTAACCTGTTTAATGATAAAATTATTAGGATCAGCACCAAGTTTTGAAACCTGATCAAGGTCTATTGCAGACTCAGAATCCAAATATATCGGCGTATAACCCTTCTTCTGTGCGTTTCTGCATACGCTTATAGCAAGAAATGTTTTTCCAGTTCCAGGCTCTCCAGCAAGAACCGTACATCTACCAGAAGGAACACCTTTCATAAGAGAACCAGATATGCAAGCGTTAAGAATATAGCTTCCAGTATCTATATAGTCATTTATAACCGCGGCTTTACTTTTACCGAGAATTTCAGCGGAATCATCAAAGCTCTTCACTATATCAAATATAGATCCGCCAGAAGATTTATTTGTTGTTTTCTTTGCCATTTTATCAAAATTGTTTTTATTCGTATTAATTTATTTTTTGTCTTTTGTATCTTTAATCTCTACAAAGTTGTCTCTAAGGAAACATCTATAGTCATCTTTCTTCAAGTCGAAGTAATAAAAACAGTCCTTGCTGAGATTTTTCTTTCTTTCATCATCCTTGTCAGTTTCTGGTAGAAGCTCATCTTTCAATGTGCCTTTCGCCTTTCTTAGACTTCCGTCCTTTTTCTTGTAACTGAATTCAACGACTCCGTTTTTCAACAGTCTCTTTAATCTCGCCAAATCTTTGGATCTTTTTTCACGAATCTGCTTTTTCTCAGATTTCTTCTCATCAAGTCGATCGATCATACCTTTATATTATTATACGTTAAACGAGCGAAATCGATTAAGTTTCGTTCAAAATATTTATTCGATATTTTTTGCTTCATAGAAAAAACACAATATACGAGTTTACAGATAAATAGTGAAAAAGATAAAGATGCAAGATAATGAAAGAATCGGAAATCAGATCAAAATGCACTAAATTTTCAATAAAGAATTTTATTGCGGATCTTCCAAGAATGCTAAATGACGCTTTCAGTACAATATGTGACTGCATATTCGGATTCTACAGTTCGGACAATGGAGACATACATCTGAAAAACATAGCAAAACTGGAGGCAAGCTATATAGACGCTACAACCGTAGTCGCACAGAATCTTAGATTCAAGGGTTCTGATGGCGTAATGTACAATTACAACGATATCGGAACAATACTTGAAAAAATAGAAAAGAAGATGGAGACAATCAATCCGATAACAAAGGATCAAATTGATGAACTTGGTATATACCAGTTCAACCCGTGGCCTTTATACGCAGATGAGTATATGGTAAAACCAGAGACACAAACTGTAGGATATAAGGTTCTCACTGAAGCTGGATTGTCAATGCTTGAAAAAAATGATGTTACAAACGAATATGGTTGGGTAGAAAAAACCGTACAGGACGGTGCTGTATATCTTTGCGGATCAAATCTTCACCTTTATAAAAGAGACGAGTCTGGCAAGCGTTGGATAGATCTTGGTAGCTATAAAAATAACTAATTTTAACTTAAGATGTCAAAGAAACTCAGAACACCAATAATAATGCCAAGAAAACAGGGAGGAACATTCTACACGTTCAGTTCCGCCATGGAAGATATTGGCCTCAACATAAACGAAAGCCATAATTGTGTTGAAATATCACATTATGTTCTTTTGGATATACCAAACTTTTCAAACGATTCAATCGAAGGCAAGCCTTTTCTTTTTCTGAAAAGCGAACTTGATTACGATTCAAAGGAGTATACTGTAGATTCAAGCACACAAGGAGATTTCATGTTCGCTGATCAATTCCAGAACTACTGTCTCAATTTTGAAACCGTACTCAGAAACCAGGACAACTACAACTACGCGTCAAACAAGACAGTATCGGAAAGAGCGTTCTGGAAATGGCTTTTCGGTAGTATGAAAAATGACAATGACAGATTCATAACTGACGGCGATTATATATATGAGGACAAGGACAAGTCTATAGCAAAGGCTTTCGGTACAATATCCGCAGGATCGCAAAGAACAGACGATAGCGGACTGTACAACGAAACATTCGTACAGATCCCATCATCATACGGACAGATGCGTGTTCTGTTCAAAAAGGTCATAGATGAGAACTATCTCGAAAAATCATATTCAGGAACAAACGATTTTAGACAAATTGAGAATATAGACGAGTCAGAAATAACATCAAAAGTTTCAGACAACGTTATAGCGTTTTGGGTTGATTTAAATGAGTTTCCATATCCAGAATATGGAACTATCATAACAGAAAGATCAACTGGAAGCGAATTTAAAGTTGTAGATGCAAATGATGATGGGCAGATAATCGGCAAATTTATCGGAGAACCAGAAGAAATACCAGATTCTGGAATTTTAATAGTTGATGGTGAAGTTAAAGAATATAGTTCATTTGAATATTGCGAACAATATTTTATAAAGTCAACAGGAATATCACCAGACGCCAAATCAGATTCGGCATACGGAAACACACCGACATATATTGTAAGCGAAAGTTCCGATTATGACAAGATTGAAGTTGAATTTGACATCAATGCACTCAGATCATACTATGGAAACGATTCATTGACAATAGATGACATAGGAATGGGAAAAGCATCTAATTTTGGGGCTGACTATAATTACGGTGACTTCAAATTCAATGCGATTCTTGTATACTATTCAATATATGATGCAAACAAGATAAAGAGATTGGCCACAAACGCATACGGACTTTATATCCTTGATGGCGCAATGGAGTCATCAGAAAATGCAGGGACATTCTATTTCCCATCAATATTGAAGGCAAAGTCTGGTGCAAACAAGAACGGATCGTCATATTCTTTCAGAATAAACGTAAGACCGTCCACAGCATATAGCGGAGACATTACATTAAACGATAACTCTACCGCTGGATACGGAATGTCAGAAGATTTCAACGATGTTCTAAGAAATCTGTCATCCGCGATAACGACAATGAAGGAAAATGCAAAAACGCTTTATTCGATATCGCAAGACAACAAGAACACCAATATGATGGTTTCTGCTGCAATGGAGAAAATAAATAGCATCGAATCTGACATATCAAGCATAAAAAATGGAAAATTCCCAAATACTCCTACTGATAATACTACATACACTGTAGCATCATCATCAAGTGATGGTTTGATGTCAAAGGAAGATTACACAAAATTGCGTGGAATCGCTGAAAATGCTAACAATTATAAACACCCAGACAAGCATCCAGCCAGCATGATCGAGGGTTTGGATAAAGTTGCGACAAGTGGAGATTATAATGATTTGAAAAATAAGCCTGACTTTGCAAGTACCTACGAATTACCTGTTGCAAGCGGCAATGATCTTGGTGGTATTAAGATTGGATTTAAAACTGACACTGCTCATAATAAGTACCCTGTACAACTTGACAATGAAATGGCTTATGTACATGTACCTTGGACTGATACCAATACTACTTATGAAAAATTTGGTACAACAACTGATGGACTTGTACCACACCCAGGTGCAGATAATACTACAAAGTTCCTTCGTGGTGATGGAAAATGGGAAATGCCAGCTGATGCGTCATATGTTCCTGGTACTGGTATTAGTATTGATGGCACAACTGTAAGCAATACTGGTGTAATAAGTGTTGTCATAGACCCAGATAGTGCAGATACACTTCTTGTGAATGGCAAGGAAATCACTATTGATGATGTAACGAATGCATCTAATGCTGGCCACGCAGACACTGCAGGTACCGCATCAACAGCAGAAAAGTTAACAACAAGCGACGGAAGTACAAATACACCAGTATACTTTAAAGATGGAAGGCCTGTAGCACTTGGGTATACAATTGAAGCAAGTGTCCCACAGAATGCTAATTTTAGTAATACGACATACACATTAAGCATGTCGTCAAGCGAGTCTTCAAATACGATAAAATTGACTCCATCGTCAGGAGATCCATCAAGTATAGAACTAGGTATAATTTCTGACACGGAAATCAAAAATGCAATTGATGCGTCAATAAATTGGACGTAATGTATAATTACACAAGCAAACCACATACAACATATAAAAATATAAATGATCGATCTTTATTTTAAAGTTCGATCATTTTTTTATTTTCACAAAAACATAGACAATCGTCTTTTTCAGATAAATAGTGAAAAGATAAAATCATCTATATATAAGATGGCCAATATAAACAGTTATTCCGAAAACATGGCTCAATTGACAAAAGCTGCAAACGATATGCTTGATGTAGCCCAGGCCATGAATAAAACAATTACAGGTAACGATGCGGAAGTTGTCGTTACAGATGATGTCGTTCTACCATCATACCAGAATATCATAAACAGAGTCGAAAGAGCTGAAAGAACTATCTCAAGATTCACAGCTGGAAAAGGTGTGATAGAAACTGGAGACGGAACATACAGAAAAATAAACGTCGAGACGATATCAAGACCAGCAAACACAATAGAAAATTTAGGAGGAATAAGTCAGTTTGACATTGATCCTAACTGGTTTTTTGAGAGTCTTCAATATCCAAGATGTAACGTAAAGATAGATCTGTCTGGAAAAATAGAAGAAGATTCTGACAGAGTGTATGTGACAAGACTCATCGTAGACACAAATCAGGAAAGATTGAACGATGGAGTGAAATCAGATATTTTGAATACAACTCTCCAGTATGAAGAGATGATAAAATATCTTGAGGACAATTATATATCATACAAAGAGGACAAGGACGAAATAAAACTACCATTGACATACGAAAAATTCAATGGAAGTTTCCAGGTTACTGGAATAAACCTCATAAAGAACAAGGAAACTGGTCTTAACGCTACATGGTACTATCTTTCCACTGTTAACTATATGTCCGTAGACGATAACGGATCAAGCAACGATACTGGCCATGTTCTTCAGGTTGGTGATTATCTGAGATTCAACAACTCTCTTTTCAAGATTAAGGAAATCAACCAACAGGAAATGAGGGTCAGATTAGAATACAGCGTAGGATACGATACAATAGGTCTGTATGACACCATTGAATTCTATAACGATCCGTTCAAGGAAAAGGCAGTAAACGTAGGAATAGGTATAGACGAAATAGACATCATCTACGTAAAAGGCGTAAATGAAAAGTTTAACCTTCTTTCGAGAGAGTGGTCAAATCCAATAGCGTTTGAAACAAACACGCTGATATACAGCAGAGATTCCGACATGAATCTGCTCACATATTATGTGAAGAATGTCGCTGACTTTGGAAGAATGTGGATATCTCAAGTAAAAGAGGGAAGAATGCCAGCATATGGTGGAAAAACACCTTCCGCTCCAGTATTGAACGAAAACGATTTGCGAGTAGTACAGATAAACACACAGCTTAACGCTACATTGGACAGCGAAAGATACACATCAATCACATCAGAAATCGCATCAGTAAAATCTAACATTACAGCGACAAGAAATACAATTGCGGCAAACAAGAACAAGCTAATAATCGAGTACGACGCAAACAGACGAGAAATAATAACAAACTCTATAAATACTGACACCGAAAAGATTAACAATCTTACAACACAGTTCAGTTCTCTTGTTGATGAACTTAACACGCTACTCAATGACGCTGGTGCTATCAACTATACACCAAAATACCATGTAAGAGGATTTTTTGCAATTCCAGATCCACAATACACGATAGAAGATCAGAAGATAGGAAAGCAAAGCATCATAGGGTTTGAAACAATGTACAGATATCTCCATGTCGACGAAACTGGTACAAAGCTGAACACCTTCGATTATATGGACGCGTCTAACAATACGATGGAAAGCGGAGTATTCACTGACTGGTCAATCGTAACGTCACCTATACTCGACAAGCAATACAACGAAGCAACAGACACATTCGAGTGGAAATCAGAAACATTGGACGGAACACACGTAACAATCAATCAAGTCGACATTCCGATAAGATCTGGAGAAAAGGTTGAATTGAAGGTAAGATCAATATCAGAGGCTGGTTATCCATACTCACCCCTTAAATCGGACTGGAGCAATTCTGTAATAGTTTCATTCCCAGATAATCTGAGTACAAACGATTCTGTTACAACAATACTCGACAACGTTAAAAGTGACATGACATCTGTTGTTCTACAGGAAACCTTGTCAGCTGCTGGTCTTTACACGCATATATCAGACAGCAACTCGCAATACAAGCACAGTGCAGATAACATAGAATACACAGAAACAGATGTAGATGAAGACGGAAACACAAGTGTAATAACAATGTCACTCGCTGATAAACTGAGATCAATGACTGGAAGCAGTGAAACAAACTCTCCTTCTGTTGAATTTAATCTTAACAGTGGTGACAAGCAATATGGAGGTAAACTTGTCATTAAAGCACCTAACCTCAGTAAATCAGACAAGAGACTTGTTGATTCTGACCTTCACAATTATGTCAACGAGACAATTTATCCGTTCTTCACAAAAACACTTAATTCATTATAAAGTAAAACACAGGAAGAAACATGGAAAATATTACCGTTAAAAGAAAAACATTAATATTAACAACATCTGAATCAAACGGAGAATTTATATATAATAGCGGAGAAAAAGACATATATATAAATTCTACTATATTTAGAAAGCCAAATAATGCAATCACTGGAGATACAAATTCAGCGCAGGATACTGGTACAATAGATCCAAAAGATCAAAACCAAAAAACAATATTACCAATAAATGGTTGTTATGTTGTTTATTTTTCTTCTGGATCTAAAGCGGTAATATCAACAAAGCCAGAAGGTTCTACCGAATATACGACAACATATACATACAAACCTGTTGATTCGCAAGATAGTGTTCTGAAAAATCACATGGGTTACAAAAGATTGGATATGATGATCGACGATGATACATCATATTCTATTCTTCGTGTAAACCCAAAATTGACAGGAAACGTAAAGGTTGTGGTTGATTCGGATTCAAACATGTATCTTGATACATTCAAGGTGTCATTGGGTTTGTCACAAAACAAATACAGACATATACCAATAAATCCATCAGAGTATTATGGAAGAACACTTATGGCAAAAATGAAGTCCATACCAACTGACGATTTCTATAAGATTGAGGATTCTTGCTATGACCTGTTCGCTACTGCAAATGATTTGGATGATCAATATTATGACAAATACAACTATGGAGTCAGAACAAACAGCGATAAAATGTACAATGAAAACTATTCACTGTTGGCCCCATTATGTATAAGAAAGGTTCTTCCTGATTTCTTTTTGATCTTCAAAATAAACGACTATGAATCGTTGCTCGATTCAAGCAACGGATCAGAAATAAAAATAGGAGACAGAACAAAATTCATCGATTTCAACAAATGTGAGCTGATAAAGTCTTTTGACTTTAGAGAAGGTACGACACTCGGTACATATGTACGTACAATATTAGATCACAGTAAAAACTTCGTAGGTGACATATACGCATGCTCGGATTATGATCATTTCAACATATTCAATGGAATATCTGTTGAACGTGGCGTTGTTTCAAACATATACGAAGAAACTACACAAGAGAGAAGCATCAATAACCAGGTGGCGATGAATGACTGGTATACGCTCGGATTCCAGAGAAACCACATAGTAAGCAAAGACATAATAAACTTCGAGTTTATGTTTGACGACACAAACGAAAAGCTATTCTCTTTGCCTACATATTTCGGTGTATACGTAAGACTAAATGGAGAGGATGAAACATTCACGTGCATAGGGACAGATTCAAACAACAACGCGATATTTGACAGTTCTATTCATGGAATTGAGTTTGATCCTTCAAAATATCCTGCCGTGATATACGGAATGTCAACCGATAATGATTTCATAAGACTAAAAGAAAATGTAATCAAAAGCGAAGAATCCAAATCACACAAATTAGAAACATACAAAAGCATAGTGACAGTAGACACGTATGATATAAGTGAATACAACGACGGTTCATGGATGTATGTTTCAAATAAGCTCAACGATGTATTGGATCCAGGAGAACACTACAGGGTAATAGATGAGGAGAACCGTGTGATATATGAAGTGATCGCTTCAAACTTCTTCACAGAATATGAACTTTCTGATATATCGTATACACAAGCTGACATTAATTCTGAAACATATAGAATATTAAGGGTTTCTGTACTAAACACGGAATATCGTTCAAATATAGATGAAGCGGACAAGAGCGATACTATAAAGAAACAACTCGATCTTATAGTAAAAGCATTCAACATGCTAAGTGAAAACATAAAGGCATATAATGACGGAAAGTCTTCATTCTCATTGCTTTATAACAAAAAATCAGCCAACGCACAAAGCATAATATTTGAAAAGATATCTTCAATATGTGGATTTAATGAAGCGAATGACGATATAATCAGAAACCAAAACTATAACGATAAATCGTCTTATATTTTTGGCTGCGAATCTATAGGCAAAATGATAATAGATCCGTCAATGTCAGTGTTCAATACTTCGTCCCTAAAACTATACTATCCTATAGGGTTTGAAAATTTAGGAACACGCGTGGCTTATTGTTCGGAGTTTATGAATATAGTAAGCAAAGAGAACAGCGAAACTATGATCCTTGTAAATGATGATATACAAAAACGCATATCACCATATAAAACCGTATTGTATACGACAAGATTCAACGAGAACAAGATATACAATAAAAACATAAGTCTGAAATACATTTCATACGAAGACGGAACCGTGTCTACAAAGCAAACCGATCCAATGTATAACATTGCTGGATTCGGTGACAAAGAATCGTATCTCGTAAAATTTGACATAACACCACTTGTAAAATCAAACGGAAAACTGCAGTTCTATCAGAACTTCCCTATGAACGCTGGAGTTTGTTCTATATTTCCGTTAAAGGATTATTACTTTGATGTTTTGGATCAAAAAAGCGTATTCTTTATAAAGAATGAAAACAATCCAAACGAAAACACAAGAATAGGTGGAAACAAGAGTGAATATAGCACATACGATCAAAACGCGTATCAGACCGCGATAATAAATCCAAGCAAATCGGAAGAATTCATTTCTGACTATTGTGATAAGTTTAGATCATATAATGTAGATTCAAGCGGATTGGGTTACATGTCTCTTGATTCGGAGAACGAGTTGGGTCTGTTTTTGTCAAACATGCAGAAAAACGGACACAACAAATTCGACGTGTCTCTTATTTCTCCATATTGCTGCAAATGGAGAATGCTTGGAACAGACATGACTGGAAACAGAATGAGAGTAATGTACAACCTCAGAAATACAGGTATAAAGCATTACACATATGACAGCAGTACATGGGTTGACGGGATTATTGACAAAGACGGAGGCATAAAGGCATCTCCAAATCATAAGACATCTCCATATATTAACGTATCTAATTATAAGGATATTCGTGTGAATGAAAGTATGAAGCCTTATATAGATTACGTTGGATACTACACAAGCTCAACGGCAAAACCAGTCGTAGAATGGTATTGGAAATATGCCCCATTCAAAGAATTCAACAAGGATATTCTTGGTAAAAGTTCATATATAAGAGTATCAGTAAACACAATCATCGATTATGATGAAATACTTATATCTTTATATAACGATTCAAATAACCCATACTTGATAGAAGATGCGTCTTCATATTGGATACCGTCAGACGATACTGATCATATTGGATACCTGTCATATAAATTTAACGACGGTGACAGCAATTCCGTATACACAAAGTACGTTTCAGATCTATATGATGAAGACGAAACAGACTCGTTCAACAAATACATATGCTTTGAAAACGGATCTATAGATGATATCCTATATAGAAACGAAAATGATGTCAACAAATTCTCAAAGATATACAAATATGGAGATAACTCTATAGAGTTCTTGTCGTGTGGAGTAAAAATAAGAATAAAGTCAAGCGACAAGTCCACAATCAACCTGTCAAGATATGTTGGATATTCTATCATATTGCTGTCTATGAGCGGAAACAACGCAAACCAGCCAGGAACATATGAATTGTTCATAGACGAAACTAAAGAGCAGGCAGCATTAATCGTATACAACGGAATATACAGTGAAAACAACAAGATAAACTACACTAAAAACGAGCCTGGAATCTATAGGGTAAAGCATTCTTCAAAAATATCAGACTCTAAATATGATGGTGACAATAATGTTAAAATAAGTGATGACGGGTTTATATTCGACAGTAGTGTTGGTGTTGTAGGATCTAAAATGCTTATAGTGTCAAAGCCAACTGACAATGGCGTTATAGAAATTATAGACAATGATCAAATTATACTGTCTGGCGATATAACGGACATAAATGGTGGTACAATTACAATAGCAAATGCTGTATGCGCCATCAAAGGAAATATAACCACAGTAGATTCACAGAATAAATTGAATTCTCTTCTCAATGCCAACAACAACGTTGACGCATACATCATAACTACAGGAGAAACTGGAATTGCTACACATTCATTGACACTGAAAAATCTGAAGGATCTGACATCATCCTATGCGATAACCGTAAAGACTGAAAATGAAACGAAAAAATATAATGACATATCAAGTATATTAAGCATATCTATAGTTGATCCGTTTGATGCTAATAAAGAAAATGAAAAGTACGAACTGACGACAAACGGTTATATACACCCGTCATATGCTGTACCAGTTATGAATGATGTGTTTGAGTTTGAATACAAAACACAGAATGATATATCGGACAACTTCAAAACGTTGTTTGACGGATGCAATATTATGCTTTCAGATATCAGCAAGATAAGCCAAACATGGATGAAAAAAGTTATTGATATCGACAACATAATGAAACAGGAAGATACAAGATACAATAAAAATGTATCACAGGTTGTTAGATACAAACTAACAAGCGTACCTGTAAGTGGAGAGTATATCAACAGTACAACCGTAGGATCAAAATATAAAGAAAAACTTGGAGACTCATATAGTAATTTTAGCTTCATCGTTGAATCGTTCACTCCAGATGAAACTGGAAAGGATGAAAGTAAAGTAAGCACATGCGTGATTGCGGATCATGAACTTCTTGTAGATCCAGTTAACACATACACTGGCGATATTACATACCATAAATGGAAATCAAGTAAACACACCATTGAATATAATAAAAATTACAATAAGGATGATACCAATCTCGTTTTTGACTACAACACAAATACATATACTGGCAATATAGTAATTAACAATATTGGCGATGATGGATCTGAACCGTTAAAAGAAGGAGAAACTCTATACTATGAGTCAAAAGTTTTAATAGGAGTTATAGATGAAACTAAAAATGTAGACGTTATAAAAGGTTTAACATATAATAGTAAAATATACGGTAAAATACTTGGAACTAATCCATATACGCACGAATTTTTCTATGATGGTACATATGTTGACAAAGCAACCAAAAAATTAATGCTATCTTTAAGAACTAATACAGACATTACTTTTGGAACATCTATGTTGTCATTCTATTTTTCAACAAAACAAAACGCATTTCCAAGTGAATGTATTAGGTTCAAAGATTCTGCGTCTTTTTATACAGAGGACAAACCAAATGGCAAATCAAACCTTCTGCATTTTACGATTAAAAGCATTAGCAGTATAACAACAACAAAATATAAAAAAGCTGAATTGGAGATTCGTTGTGACACACCAAATGCAAAACTATACGAGCTAAGCGGTACACTTCATGGTATAAATGATTCAGACCCAGACATAAAATACGAAAACGCGGTTAAAACAACAGATAATAAAGAAACTGTAACGATTTCTAAGTTTGTAGATCAGTCAAGCTCAGTCACACTGTTTAGAGACAATGACCCTCTTATTGGATATTGGTATACAAACATGTGCAGGCTGTTCAGCAAATATGACACATACATTTCATATTATGGCGTATTCTCTGGATTTGAAAAGAACAACTATATCGCATCCAGAGGAATAAATCTCAAGACAAAAGATTCAAACGGAGACATAATACACAGCATAAATCTTACGACTTGGGTTGACTACAATGTATATCAAGATGAAAACAAGATAGTTCTCAATGTCACGTCATCCATTATAAACTTCGTAAACAGCGACAACAATAATGGATATTCGCACTCATGGAATAAAAACCAACAGTACATAAACAGCGAAAACGTGTCATATTCAAGTTACAAGACAAAGTATATAGAAAATACGATACTTAAGATCATAGACATAAATAATAGCACAAAGTTCAGATTGTATGCTGACAAATCAACGGACGCACTTGAGTTCAAGTTTGAAAAGCCATCGGATACATCCAAGTATGAAGAGATGAATAATCTTGAAAACAATCTTGTATTCTTTGAAAACAGATATTACATGAATATCAACAATCTCGAACCGCACAGCTATTACGCAGAAATGATAATTACATTTTAAACGATGATAGAATCTTTTAATTTTGAATACAAGAAAACAAAAATGTTCCAGGATATACAGCCAGCTGGCCTGTCTGTATACGGTGAACGTGGAGTTGACGGAAAAGACGGTTTAAGTGGTTCAACAGTATACTTTATAAATTACAGCACAATATCTGATAATTTAAAAACTACGCTGTTGAGCCGCATAAACAACTCTACAGATCTTAACGGATCCAACACAACAAGGATATATCATGATAACGATTTGATCATATGTGAAATAGCAATAAGCATATACAATTATGTTTACAAAATAGTAAAGACTGACAGCGAATCAAACAAATACGGCATTGAAAGATTCGGATACATTTCATCTGAAAACAATATAATCGATGTTTTTGATTGTATACACAGCGTCAAACTGAACATAGGGGAATATGATACGACAGAATGTCATGTCCCTGTGAACAGGTCATATGAATATTCATCCGCAAACAATCTGTCATATGTTGACGGAGCGGAGCATGATGATGTTGGAACAACGTGTATCACAGAATACAGCAAAGCTCTAAGACTACTGTTTGGTTTCTATGTTGAACCAAAAATAAAATTAACAAACGAGAACAACGCTACAAACTATGACTTCTATATAAAGATTCACATAAAAAACAAGAAGTCAATATTGGGCCGTAGTAACCTACCTATAATGAAAGGTTACTCAAACGCATGGAAATCCAATATAAACGAAGAACCTTTTACAGATAACAATAACACAAATAACGTCACATTTGAAAAGGTAATAGAAATACCAGTATCGAAACTATATCATTCTGGATCAACTGACACCCCAATAGGAGAGGCGAAAAAACCGTATTTCCTGTCGGATATGGCTTGTGACAAACTGCACCCGTCATCGAACAATTACAGTTCGTCGTTTTTTGATCCGTATAGAAACAAAGGATACATAACATCCATACGTGACGATGAATCATATCCGTTTCATCTTTTCTTGTTTGAATACGGTAAGGTAAATCTTTCGACTGACGGCTACGATTATTATTGTGTAGGAAAAAACATAAACGGGCAAAATGACACGATATTAAGTAGAATTCTGTTTGCATCCGCAAACAATTATGGAACTGATGATTTCAACCCAAGTTCAACTCTGATACAATATTCAAAGAACCCAAATATAAAGTCATCAAACGGATATTGTGAAATGCATTACAGGAGCGGAGAATCCGCATATTTCTCAGGGATGCTGTATAATGATCTGTTCCCGTCAAATTGTTTCAGCCAGAACTCATCATCGTACACAAGAAACATTTCATCATTGTCATGTGTAAATTTCAACCAATATGTTGCAACTCAAAGATCCCTTAACAAAAACATAGATCTGACTTATGAATATGGCGATACATCTGATACACTGTGTGACAACAGAATAAATGTCGTCAAGAATTATGTATGCGAAGAGATGAAAAAATTCATATTCGGTGAAAACAATGTATTTGAACTCGTGTCCATAGACAGAAGAACAGGAAGGACAAAATCAAAGATATTGTCACTAAACCAAATTCTATAAAATAAAAACGAATTAAAATGTCTAACGTTTTATATAAATTCAGAAACGGTATATGTGGATATGCACCGCAAGGAAGTATAGGATCATCTGGACAAGACGGATATTCTGTATACTATTCGTCATTTGATTCTTCGGATGACAGCAAGAGAAACATGATACTCCTTATAAAGCAGAGCAAGGTTTTGTCAACAAATCCTAACTATGGATCAGATCAAGTAATAAACTACAAGGTCGGTGACGTAATAATAGCGATTGACACAACCATGCTTAGAATATCTGGTGATAGCATATCTAACTGCACATTGGAGACTATAGGATCGATAAAAATCGTAGAGGATGTAGGTGAAGGAGAAGACATATTCAACGGAACAGACATAGAGTACGAAATAGAAGAAACTCCAACACCAATAACAAACGATTACAACTACGTTGAAAACGGCGTATCACCTTTATATCACCACAGAGATACAAATGATGACCATTGCTATGGAAACAGCATACGTTTAAAATCACCGTCTGAATTCAATACATATTTGAGTCGTATGGATAACAACATCTGCAAATTCGTTTTGAATTTTACAAGCGGACTCAGAATAGAAAAAATAATAACGACTGAAAACTATAACAATGATATATTCATTGATAACAGATACCTGTATCCATTCGGGCATAGGGATCAAAATTCTATATGGAACAAAACAACAATAATGTCATCATACGACGAGGAAAAAAGCGAATCAACAACAAACGCGCTTAAAGACAACATAAAAACAGCAAGCGCAAAATGCATGTGTGACGGATATATATCATTCCATGTAGGAAACAAAGAATATATAAAGAAAATATCAATATCATAAATATGTCGGCAAATGTAATAAAGAAAAGTGGTTCAACTTCCACATTCATACCTGGTGGAACTGGCGGTACAGGTAAAAGATCTGCCGTAACGTTTTATGGAACAAAAAATGACGGTTCTTCTATAGACAATCCTATAGCGTTCAATCTGAACAACACTCTTGTAAAAATACAAAACATATACGGAAGCGACATTACACCAGACATAGGTGACAGCATTGTATATTCCGAGACAAACAAAACATATTTGCTGTATATAAAGTCAAAGGATCAAGATGTGTTCAACGTAACAATATCAAATGTATGGGATACAAGATCAACGCAATCAGAAACCCAAGAAACCGATATATCAACAATAGAGATCAATGTCACATGCGTGAGCAGCAAAAGACAGTCATATCGTGGATTCAAAGCGAATATAGCAAGACGCATATTGACATATAACGATAACTTAGAAACCGCAGAGCTTACAGGAAGAAATGACGCTAATGCGTTGTATATAAGATCAATATGTGGATTTACGTTTTCAATAACATCATTAAATACTCTGCCGTTAGGAAAGTATAAATTACAGATTGAATTCATAACGGATTGGATATCACCAGGAATGGATACAAGAGTATCCAAAAAATTTAAAACTCCAGGATCATATTCTGGGATAACATCATTCCCAACAACAAATGAAAAATGCACATTGAGGGGATATGTGACGAATTATTCATGTAGCGGAACAAATGAATCATACACAAAAACATGTCCAAACTGCGGAAGCAGCAACACGAGCATAATATGGGAAAACGGATGGTGGGTAATAAGATGTAAAGATTGCAACAAAACATCACAGTTGCCAAAGAACCCAGATATAGTATCTGAAAATTTTGACGATGAAAAACTAGATAACTTTGAAGTTACAATAAAGGATTATTCAGAAGGTGTCGGAGAAGCGTCATACAACACAACAACATATATTCCAATAGATGTTCTAAGGAATGCATATAATGCTGGATATCCTTATAGATGTTTGCTATATTTGTATGTAGATTGCGCAAATGGATCAAAAGAAAAGGTATTCGTCAGAGATATGTCATCAACATTCAACACGGCGGCAATTGATGCGGATACTAAAATATACGGATTGGATCTGAATATAGATTCTTCTATTGACCCTGGAGATGAACAAAATCCAGAACCAAAACCAAGATACTATGGTACGGCGCATTATGGAAGGGACGAAAATCAAATAGAAATCGGAAATGTCGGATTTATCATAATAGATCCGAATAATCCTATAGAATACGAATCTGATCCAAAGGTAAGAAAATTTGAGGATGACGTTTATGTCGATCAACTGTCAATACAGCAAAGTTCTGGCTTAGGAAACTGGTGTACATGTACATATGATGCTGTAAATCACAAATTGATATATAAGGCTATTGATGACAATGGCACTGGGGAAACCAGAACAGCATACTTTGTACACACAACAAGCGACAAGACATTATCATATGGACCAAACGCTGGAAAATTAGCTATGCCAGACTGGGTTGTTACTGTTATACAGAAGCCTAAAGGTACAAATTACGATGAACTTGGTATATATGAATATGGTTATGGAAAACTCAGTGATCTTTCTGATGAATCTACAATAATTTAAAAAAGGTTGGATTAATTTCCAACCTTTCTTTTTTGCTCAAGAAATTTATGAAAGACATCAAATACATTTTGACCGCTTGCGGATATAAATAAAGTTGGTCTTGAATTTTTCTTGTCAACAAGAACATCCTTCATCTTTAGGCCAATATATTCAAAAGGATTGTTTTCGACATACTGTGTCAATTTAACCATCTTTTCACAATCCTTCTTTCTCCACTCGTTATCCTCCCATGAGTATCCAGAATACGTTTCAGTTGGAGGAACAGTCTTTACTCGTGCACCGATGTTGTATTTCTGTGGCTTGATGTCATCTTCAACATCATGGTTAGGAATATACGTATAAGAAAGCATATACAACGACTTGTAATAATCTGGGCCATAATAATCGATGAAGCAACAGCCGATAAGACAATCATCAACATGATCGACACCATCACGATCTGTCATTCTCCAATCACTGTAAAGGAATTTCATCGCGCTGTCAAGTATTCCCTTCATGACATTTTTATCGAAAATCATAAGATCCCCACGAACATACAAGTCATCACAATACGCACAGTTAAGATTTACATAACTGTTAAGTGCATTACCATACATGCTGTTCGGTTTGAATGAGAATATTACAGAATCAAGAAGATCTATATTAAGCCACATTGAAATATTCATTCTAACATACCAGTCATAATCATTATTTCTGTATACGTGATCAAATGCCTTTATTGACTTCTCAAATGTACGATATACGCTTTCCTCTTCATTTACTTCTATAAACTTCAAATTGGAGTATTCCTTTGAACTTGAAACCTTAACTTCCTTCTTCATGTCTTCTCCACCAGACCAATAGAAATAAAAATCATATTCGTTCTTAAATTTGCCCTTATGATTGTTCTGGTATCTTACAAGCGTATTCTTTATAGCTTCAAGATTTCTTGTAGATGGCTCAGCGTTAGCTGCCATCACCATAATTGCTATTTTCATTTTAAATTTCCGTTAAATTATATTTTGGATTTATATACTGATTCGGCAATCTGTTCACAACAACTTCATAATTAGGTACATTGAACATTATTATTGCATTCTGACCTTCTTGATAATTGTTATATCTGTCAATTATCCTGTCTCTTAGCCCGACAGCATTATCAAAATACTTTCTTGATGACCAATTGTCTATTTTTGAACATATGTCCTGTCTTATCCATGACAGATGGTGCATTTTTACAACATTGAAATAAAGAACACTATAAAATTCACCTTTCTGTGTTATCATGTATCTTCTTGTCGGATCAGATGGCTTGTCAAAACTTCCGTTTTTAAAATTAAACCTATAATGACTCTCGGTTATAAAAGGCACATAGCAGAAAAACGGCCACACCATTACATGTCTGTAATCCCTGTAATAGTTAATGTATTGACAATATGATATTTTCAGTTTTTCGCTTCCGTCTATAATGTTCTTTGATCGTGCGAAATCCTCTCCGTCATAGAACTCGTCACTATCAACAACTATACTATGGCTGCATCCCCTTTCTTTCTCCAGAAAATCAAGGATAAAGTTCCTCTTGTCAGTTTCAACAAATCTTGGCGAACTGTTGCCTTCTTCTGTATGCATATTTTCTGGTACAAACCATATAACATCATCTACAAGTTTTTCTTCAACGAGAACCTTGATATGATCTATTATCTTGTTGTTTATTGGTAATCCGTAATATGACTCATTCTGAAGACATACGACAATTTCATCACAACTGTCACGAACTTCTGTAAGCATGTTTCTCAAATGGCATACGTCATCAAATACAATTACTCCATATCCAAGTTTTGTAATTTTACTCATTGCCTATTACTCGTGAAACTTTACAGTATACATTTTATGTGATTTTGTATCTATAATAGTAAAATCGTTGCTGCTTTCATCAAACTTGTCAGCAGGAAAATTGAAATAGTTTCCCTCTGGTGTAATAACGAAAAAATCGTTGCTGTCCATTTCGACATCAGCGTATAAAATATTTTGATCTTCAATCATAATTGTTCTTAAAAATAAATTTCCTTTATAATATTATACGCATACAAATCAAAAACGATTAAAAAAGGAGGCAATAAATTGCCTCCTTATATAAAAATATAATTTTTCACTTTAACGTCTCAAGGTATTTCCATTTTCCTATTTTGTGCATAAGATCCTCAAGTTCGTTTACAATACCACCGTAAAGTCTTTCTGACTCCAAACATGCACATAATTGGATAACACTCTCATGTAGGTCACAAAGTAGTGGACAAAGTTCAACCTGTGTAGGCATCGTTGGAATAATAGCACCAACTTTAATTCTAAATCCACAAATACCCATAAGATCCTCTGCGATGTTATCTTCAGAATCCTCGAGCGATGAAATAATGTCATCGGTAAGCAAATGTCTTGAGCTTCTTTCTGCTTCCCAATGAATTTCTCTTAGTCTTATTCTTACACCCTCAATAAACTTTATAAAATCAAGAACCGCCTCCTGTGGTGTAACTATTTTTTCCATCGTATCAGCATTCTGCTTGTTTGCTATAGCCATTATAGCTGTAGCGACAGCATCTGTACCATACTTATCTTCAAGACTTTCAAGAAGCATTCTGTCATGTCTACGTATTCTTTTCATGTGATAAACAAAAAATCATTTTATTTATTTATCTTATCGTATATTAATTGAATAGACTTTTCTGCGTCAGATTTATTTCAAACGTATTACATGGAAATCCTCTTCTCTTATATATTTCAATTCTTTCCATGCCGTGTCTAAACAAATAATTGTCATTGTAATATCCACCGCCAAATCTAAAGTCATCTACAAAATCAATCATTATTGTCTTGTCCTTTCCTTCAAACTTACGCATACCTCGACCAAGGATCTGTGCAAGTATCGTGTCTGACTTCGTTGTCTCTACAAGAAATATGTTCCACAGGTTTGAAATGTCTATACCTTCAGAGAAACAGCCCATTGACGCAACCATTACTGTGTTTCCATCTATGTCATCTTCCATGTGCTGCTTCATTTCGTCACGAACAGAAGTGCTTGTATTTCCGTCAATATAAAAACACGTCTTGTCAGTAGTTTCCCTTACTCTATCATAAATCTTTTTTCCGTATCCGTTTTCAACATCAGAGAAAATAACAAGAGTGTTCTTTGTCGTTTTACCGATCATATCACAGATATAACTTAGCCTCAACGTACTGTCTCTGACTATTTCCTTTTCCTTCGCGAGAATCCTATTACCTATAGTAGGATCATCGGATTTACTTACAGATCTTATCTTATAAAGTCCGTTAAGTGTCTCATAATCAAGATATTTGAGAATGAACGAGTTTATGTAAACTGGTGTTGCTGACTTTTTATTTTCAATCAATTCATAGCTTGGGAGTCTAAACACGACTGGCCCGACATAAGATGACAGAACAAAACTATCATATGAATCATCAGCTGGAAATGTACCAGTCATTCCGAGCTTATATTTAGCGTTCAAGCACTTTCTTACGATCTTTCGTATGCTTGGAGATGTAGCATGATGACACTCATCTATGATCACCGCATCAAATTTCTCAAAGAACTCATTGTTTTTCCTGCAAAGGGATTGATAGTTTCCGAACACTATATTCTCATCATAAGACTCCTTTTTCTTTGCCTTTGCGTGAACTTCGTTGTAAGTCCAGTCGGTAAGCATCTGGTTTGTCTGATCGTATTCTACAAATTTATTTGCAGATTGCGTAGTAAGGTTTGTTTTTGGAGTAATGAACAATATATGGTTAAAATGAAGAAAATCCTTCATAAACCTAAAAAGCATATACGCCATAAGTGTTTTTCCTCCAGATGTTGAAACTTCAACACAACACCTCATAAACTCGATCATCTTATATACTCCGTCGATCTGATAGTCTCTTGGAGTGATCTTTGAATTCTGAAAAAGTCTGGTTATGTATTCATTAAACGTATCGTATGATATGTTCTGGTTTCTTATCTTTTTGTCAAAATCATCAACGAATGAAATCTGATATCCAAATCGTGTACATGAATTTATAAGTTCTATCCACAAGCCAACAGGAATAAGACCGAAGTTGTTCATGAAATTTTCTTCAACTACGGCATTAGGATTCTTGCTTTTAATAATAAACCATGACGGGATCTTCTTTGTAAAACACAATCTAAGCTGTCTTACTTCTGCGACATCACCCTCTACAAGTATCCAATTCTTATCTTCTGTTAATCTGGCTGTAAGCAATTTTATGAAATTCTTTATTTTTATATAGATATTTATCTTACTTGCAAATATACAACATTTTTTTCTAATATGAAAGAACATCCATCAAAAACTACAGAAATACAACAATTTAGATAAATAGTGAAAGAAATTACAGATAATGTCAATTACAAATAATATAGCATCAATACAAGAGGCCGCGGCTAAATTCGTAAACGATATTTTAGGCAGTCTTAATTCAGCAGCCACAGAAGTTGCTGGAGTTGATGTAATGTGGTTCAGACTACAGCCAGACAAACGATCGCAAGATGTAATATTTCAATCGTATACACTTTATGGCGTAGAAGACTGTCCTTTGTCATTAAAAGCAATGTATTCGGACAACAGTTATGATGACGCAGCAATAACGTACAACATAATGGGTATAAATTTCAACGTTCCAATGACACTTGATATTGCGTTGGAAACATGGAAGACAGCAACAGGAGATGACGGAACGATTCCACAAAAAGGAGATATCGTATTTATACCAATGACTAGAAAACTTATGGAGGTGGCAAGTATGCAACCAGTAAAACAACTTGGTGGGCAACTTACATCATATAAAGTAAATCTTTCTATATACACACCAACAAGGAGCAGAATCGTCGGAGAACAGCTTAAAGACAGTATTGAAAGCAACACTACAAATCTCATGGATAGATTCGGTGAAGATATACACAAGAACATCGAAGACATCGTTGACGACAACCAGCTGTCACTGTTCGATTCAACAACAAAGGACAAACACAAGAAAGTCACACCGTCAAGCACTCCAGATTCCATTATGCTTGATGTAAGGACTATAGTATCTGAAAATATTGTAATAGACGGACATACCGTTGCAAGAAATTATTATAAACTTGACTCTGATGTGACAAAAATAGTAGAATACAGCGGATCAGACACAATATCAACCGAAAACGAGAGATGCCTATCTTGCTGGTTCAGAATCAACGAAACGAAAAATACAGCAATAAAAAACATCAAAGGATCCATATCAATATCAAAGGAAAACGGAGAATATTTTATGGATACGTCAGTAGGTAAAAAGTTTGCAAAAAATGAAAATGTAGTCGTTAAACGAGGATCCATAATTATACCTGGAACTGTAGTCAGCAATTCGAGAATAAAGGTTAACGGAGATTTGATAACAAAACTCAACAAATCCGTACCACAATGGAACAATATGCCAGGATACGCTATAACATCAGACAGCGTTATAGGACTGCTTAACAGCGATGTTTTCAACATATCCATAAAAGGGCGCAGCATGGTTTCAATAACAACACAGGAAGAAGAATCGCTTATACCTCTGACAGAAGAAATAAAGACGGAAAAGTGGTATGGCGTGATTGTCAATTTCGGAGATAACTTCAGTGTTGATCTGTATACTGCAGTAAACGACAAACTTACAAGAATATCATCGGTAGACAATATTCCTAACGAGATATACGAATCAATAGAAATAGAGAAATACTACATCAATCCATCAAACGGAAATCTTACAAATATAAGATTGTACAATTCATACAATAAAGAGATAGACAAGCAACTTATTGATTTGGTATCATACAATATCAGAAACGATCATAATGCTATAATCAACGATAGTGCTGATATGTATCTGAACAAAGAATATAAAGGAAGGCAAAGATAATGACAGATAAAGCAAAGGACACAAACGTAGCCACAGTTACAGAAAGAACGTATCTTGATGATGATGTTCATAGACAGCAAGTGGAATACATCAAGAACAAAAGAATGAATTTGTTCGATACAAGAATGTATCGAAAACTTACCATGTATGATGAACATATGGGTGATGCTGCTCTTTCCCAGGTGTTCTATCCACATTTTGACTATGGATCTTTTGTTTCTGATTTCTACGAGACAGAAACATCAGTACAAAGGCTGATAGAAGAGACTGATGAAAAGCTCCAACCAAAAACAAAAAAGGCACTAGAGGAAAAAAAGGAGTACATAAAAAAGTTCACAAAAGAAAACGAGAACAAGTACCTTGCCGCCAGATCATTCATCCATCCATACGCGCTTGTAAAACTTGCTGGTGCATATGGAAATCCGAAAACCGTTTCTAGGTTTTTAACATACGATCAGTACAACACACGAAAATTCTATGAAATAGACGGAGATCATACGTTTTCTGGAAACTATTCCAAAACACCAACAACAACAATGCTCATCAAATGGGGAAATGAGTCTGAACGAGGAAAAACTCCATATTCATTCCAGGATTTCGTATTCTGCAAGTGGTGGAACAAAATAGAAAACAACAGACTTATAACATTAAGAAGATATGCAGCACCAGTCACAGACAATATAGAATTCGCCGATTACGTTGTAAACGAAACGTCAAAATCAGAAGGTGGCTATAATGTAACAGAAAATAAGGGAGGCAAGAAAATTAAAAAAACATATGGCGGAAGAGCGAGTACAAACCCTTGGACACCACTTGCGACAGCTGTTACATATTTTGGTGAAGGAACTGGAAATCAATTGTCAGAATTACTTTCATTTAGCGCAAAATATAATTGGGAACCAATAAAATCAGAAGACAACCCGATCGATATAAGTTCCAAACAAAACGATGCTGGTAGCGGTTTAATTAACAGCGATCTTAACCTATCATCAAGCGGTTTGGGAACAATAGCTAAATTTATGGGGTTTCTCGGTGAAGCAAGTGGAGGAAACGTCATAAACTTAGAAGCGTCACCACAAGATCAACCACCAGATCCATATTCAGACGGACCATATATGAATAGAATTCTCGGACCAGTAAATGTAATAATGGATACAATCAGAAGAAAAAGAGGACTAGAATTCAAACACGACGGCCTAAAAATAAAATTTGATTACGTTGCGAGACCGATTGCAGGCATAAACAGTAAAGCAGTTTTGCTTGATCTTATGTCAAATATACTTATATTGACATATTCATCAGGTTCATGGTTCGGAGGAATGTGGAGATATAGGGCAGATAAACCAGCAGTATACCCATGGAAATATGGAGACGCAATGAACAAACTGTACAGAGGTGAAATATTCGGAAAGAATGGTGCGGTAATGACACTTACGAAACACGTATACTCGGACGGAAAATCATATTTGGCTTCATTCCTACCAGATGCTGCAAAATTCATATCAAACATGTTTAAAGGTGCAATCGATGCAGTATATGGTATGTTTACAGGAGACGACAAAAGGAAGAAAAAATCAGCGATGGAATTTGATGCCGCGTTGTCATCAAATACATCAATGGCAATACAGAAGGTTATAGCAGCAAAAGCCATTAAAGGTGCAACTGTTCCGTACATACAGCATCAAAGAGCACTTCTTACTGGAGAGCCAGTAGGTGATTGGCATCTTACAATAGGCAATCCGCTTAACCCAATAGTTATGATAGGAAACCTTGTTGTAAGGGATGTAAGATTCACATGGAGCAACGAACTTGGACCAGATGATTTCCCAATAGGATTTACAGCCGAAATTGAACTTAGTCACGGACTTGGAAGAGACAGAGATGCAATAGAATCAATGTTCAACAGAGGATTCGGTAGAATATACACACTATCAAGTGAATTCAGATCCTCTGCAGACGGAGAGACTAAAGTAGACGCATACACTGGAAACGTAAACACGAAAAACGGACGCGTGATTTATAATGAAGTAAGAAATACGTATTTCGGTGGAGGAACAAGATTCATAGCCAAAACCCAACACACGGCGTTAAGAAACACTGGTGCGATATATAACGGAGGTACACAAGACTATAAATCTCTGAAACCAACGGATTCACTTAAATCACAACACCAGGTATCATCATATTATGTCAATGCTTGGCAAATGGGCATGAATTTATAGTCAAAGGCAAGAAAATCAACTCATCTTTAGTGGCATACTACTTTTGACTATGTTTAATTCTTCGGAATGAATTTGTAAAAAATAAATTATTTCTACAATGTTTTCAAGAAGTTTAGATTCAAAAAAATCATATAATATAGACAGTGAAACAGAAGCGATTGATCTTTCAGAAGGAATATTCGATCCAAACAAGGCAATGACACAAATCTGCAGCATATTCAAAGTCAGAAAAGAATATGAAATGCGACCAGATCTTGTGTCTGTAGCACTTTACGGTACAAGCGACTATACAGAAATGATTTTAAAGTATTCTCTGATAAACAATCCTTTTGCGTTGGAGAAAGATGACTTGATATACGCAGCGTCATTGTCAGACATATATACACCAGTAAAAGAGTCTGAGATTGACAACAACGGTGTGTTTGATGCTATAAAGAATTACCACAAATACATAGATAAGAGCAAAGTTCCAGAAAATCCAGGATCTGATAAAGTTAGCGTCAGCATACCTGGAACGAAAAATGATTCTGGATCAGAGCCAAACATATCCAAGACTGGAGATACTGGACTTACCGTCAAAAACGGAAAAATATATTTTGGTGACATCGACGATCAGATAACAAGTGTGGATTCATCAATCATGAACTGTGCAACAAACGGAACATCATTGGGTGAATTCCTAAACGCAGCATTAAGAAACAATCAATAATGAAATTAGTACTAAACAACATAACAGACAGACCGTCATCATATAATAGTCTAAAAGACGTACAATCTTCCAACATAGTAAGGCTGATTGAAGATCCCGAAATAAAGAAGACAATACGTTTTGATGAAATGTCTATTGAAAATATACCAGATCCGACAACAGAACAAGGAGGAGACAAAAAGATAGACGAACTTGGTCTTGTATATCCTATGATAAGAATCAATGATATGATTCTACCAAGACCTAACATAAGATCAATGACATTATCGATGAATGGATTCATGCCGACAATATCATTGAGCCTGATGTTTGAAAATGTCAATTTCATAAGCAAAAACATGCCGAAGGACGGCGATATCATATCAATATTCATACGAGTCGATACAGCCGCGCTTACATATTTGAGGGACGATTTCATCATAACCTATTGCAGCGGAATAAACGGTGACAGAGGTGAAATGAGTTCAAACATATCGCTCAGCGGAAGACTTTTCGTTGAAGGATTCGACTCAAGGACATCAACTGATACGTTCGCTGGATCAAGCAAATTCGTAATAAAGGAAATCGCCAAAAAATTCGGATTGGGATTCGCGTACAATGATTTTGATGACACGAACGATTTCATGAACTGGATACAGTGCAGGGAAACGACACAGATGTTTGTAGAAAGCGTCATACAGCACTCGTGGAAAAACGAAACGTCATTCTTCAAGGCATGGATTGATTTATATTATAACATGTGCTTTGTCAACGTGAACAAATTTCTCCTTTCAACTGAAAATGAAGAAGAGGTTGACATCACATTCGCCACAAATATAATAAACATGTACAACCAACTGTCTGTTGACACATCAGTAGGAAGCGCAAGGATGTCTGTCAAGTTGCTTACAACGATGGGCGAATTCAAGAATACACCGTTCTTTATAAAGAGATGGTGTCCTATAAACAGATCATCTGAAATATCAATGTCAACTGGGTATAGCACATACAGCTTTACGTTCAAGCACAACCAGAACATAATAAACAACGGAGATTATGACTGTTTTGAAGAACTGGCAAATATTCCAGCATACGATCAAAACAAAACCGACTCGTTCATACTTCTTAGAGGTAGGGCAAAATATGAAGCTGGTAAAAATCCAGAAAACGAACAGGCACGAGTAAACCACGAATACATCGGAACATACAACAGATCGGAATGGACTGGGGTGGAATACGTAATGAGTGACGATGATAACGCAAGAAGCCCTAATGAATGGTCTGGAAACGTGCATAAAAACTACAACAGGGCACCATATCATAACACACAGAACATAAACGAGTTAAACAAGATGTATCTTGAGGTTGTATGTGAAGGATTGAATTTGCAGATAATAAAGGGTGAAAGAATACCAGTGATAATAGGATTCACGAACACATTTGAAAATGAAATGTACAACGGATCCACAGAAAACGACGAAAAAAGACAAATCAATAAATTCTACTCTGGATACTATATAGTTGACAGCGTTGAATATTCTTATAATCCATTACCAAACGACGTTTCACCCTACACGACAAGATATGTACTAAAACGAAGAGAATGGCCAGCACCAGAGGCTATAGCAAAAACGAAATAAACATTAAAATAAATGGCTATAACTGATCAGATATTAGGAATAGGGAAAGGATACAGAAACACTCTTAGTTCCATCGGCAACATTGCTGGAAGCGCAGGAAGCATCATACGAAAAATAAAAAGTCTCAACAGCAAAGAAATGTCAGTTGGCGCAATCAGGGATTTGAACACAAACGGTTTCCTTGCACAAAACAGCCAATTCGTACCGAAATTCTTCGCCAGGGCGTTTGACGAACCGACGTACCTGTCATTCAGGGTGGAATTTATGTTCAACGATCCCGACAACGTAATCCGTAACACAGCATATAATAACCAGGGTGTAATAGACAGCGCCCTGATGACTTCGTTCTATAGTTCGATGTATGACAATATGCCAGAACCGTTCCTTGACGATTTCACAAACGGAAGACATTATGCAAACGATGTGTCTGTCGGTATATTGTATTCAACGGAAAACTATCTCGATTTCAACCTTGGAGATCATGGAAGGGCAAACATTCTTCACAATTTCAAAAAGGCACTGAAGGACATACAGGACAACTTCCCATATTATTTTACAAAAATAAGCGGATTGGATTCTTTGACCACAATTAACCCAGAACATGGTGTTCGAGTGGAAAACGGAGAAATAACCCTTGATTGTATGGAGGGAATAGATCTTAGAATAACACAGCTTCTACAGATGTACAGAAAAATCGTATGGGATGACGTGTACCAAAGATGGGCATTGCCAGACATGATGAGGTATTTCGGAATGAGAATATACGTTTCTGAGATGAGATTGTTCAGCGATGTCAAATACGAGAACGGATCAATCAATACTTGGGATCTAAGTAAAGACGCGTATAGAAACATGACATATAACGGACAATTTGATGAGACTGGTGTAGACGGTATAAGTTCATACAGAAACAAAGCTGGGCTGTTAACACAGGCTACAGCCGTATCACAATCGTTCCTTGGAACAAAAAGCATAATAACGAAAGCGTTGAACTATACATCTGGAACAGCAAATACTGCACTTGGAGCATATGATTCGATTACAGGTGCACTGAATCAACTTGAATACTGCAATAATGCAATAAACGAAGTAATGCCTACGATTTGCTTTGAGTGCCATATGTGTGAAATTGATATAAATAACACATTGTCACATATATCAGAACTCAGTTCTTCTCATGACGGGAATACATCCCCAGCACCCAAAATAAAAATAAAAATCGGTCAGGTAAGAGAAAAGCAATCATATCCGCTTAACGCAACGCTTAAAACTGGGGATGACGGATATGTAAAGACCATACTTGAATATATGGACGATGGAGGAAAAACAGATTCCATCCTGGCAAACATAAAAAGTTTCAGCGACATTTTCAACGCAAGGAATAACAATATAGGATACACTGGAAACTATCTTAACGATGATGCACTGAACAAAAGATACACCCATAATGAATTCGAGAATAGACAAGCATATTACATAAGCAATTTGATAAGTAGCGTAGGAATAACAAAAGGTGAAACATTGGGTGTCAGAAGAATGCCAGGTGGCATGATAGACAACGGTGACAGGATGAACTATATACCTGGAACAAATCCGCAAAGCGCAGCAAAGTCAAGCCTGTTTGCAACAGCAATGAACGAAGCGGTTTCAATAGCTACGCACATTGGTGTAAGCGACGACATAGTAGGAACGAAAAGCCTCGCTACAAATCCACAGAGTGAACAGGTTTCAGCAATGAGATCAATAGGTGAGATGATGAACGCAGCGGTTGAAAGAATATATAACGGCCCAGAAATGACGTCTATGGCCGCACAAGGTGTATCTGAAGAGAAACGTGCAAAGATAGCAAACAATTCATTTGACGCTTTCATAAGACAGCTTGAAGAGTCTACAGCGACATCAGAAGACTACAACATGAGAACCTTCCTTAAAAACTATAGAGTTATACAAAACGAAGAACAGCAATAATGGATTTATGTAAAGATTTTTTAGGAAGAGTAATATACAACGAAGATCCTACATTCTCTGGAAGATGCAAAGTACAGGTCTTCGGATTGTTTGATACGTTTGAAATTGAAAACATACCGTGGTTCGTTCCACAATCATGTACGGTATTCAGCAGCGGAAACGGGTCTGGTAATCTGTCCGTACCAAAAATAGGAACCATAGTAAGAGTGAAATTCCCATTTGGTAACATATACTCTGGAGAATACAGCAACATACAAAACATAGATCCAGCGCTTATAGATGAAATAAAGGACGACTATCAGAACACTCATGTGATGCTTTATGATTCGGATAAGGATCTTATAGTAATATACCAGCCTATGACTGGATACAAGATGTGGCTCGGTGGTTCTATGATCCTTATAGATGCAAACGGCTCTATACAACTAAAACATAGAAACAATAGCAATGTAATAGAAGTTAACGATTCAAACATCAACATCGCAACGACTGGTGAAGGTGGAAGCAACGCCAATGGAGAAATAAACATAGCATCTGGAGCGACCGTAAACATAAACACACCAACAGCAAATATAAACGCAAGCAGTATAATGCTCGGAGAGAACGCAGCCGCCACAGCAGTCAAAGGTGAAAAATTGATAAGCGTGCTTCAGCAAATAGTAACGGAACTAAATACAAAATATCCAACTTGCGTTTCAACTTTAGCAGGAAGAGATTTCAAAGAAATTCTATCAGATACGGTAAAATTAAATTAGAATGCTATTTATACAATTTAGAACGCAAATTTAAACAAAAATTACATAAGTTGTTGATTTTCAACAACTTATTTTTATTTTAACTAATTATTGTCTAAATCTTATTTAGATTTTGTCTAAATTTCATTTTTTATCTTGTTGATTTTCAAGCACTTACGTACAAAACAAAAAATTTTTTTAAAAAAAGTTCCAAAAAGTTTAATCGTTTTTCAAAAAGTTGCGTATAATAAATTGAGGACAATTTGAAAAATGAGAATATTTTATTTATAATATATTTAATATTATTAGATCGGAAAACCCCCGTCAAAAGTTATTGTTTTTGATAGAAATTCCTCTGAATTTTGTAAAAATGATAAATATAATGTAGAAAAGATTTCTCTTTAAAAATTTATATTGGAACGGAAAAATGAACACTATTTTAAATTTCCTCAAAAATATTTTTGTTTGGACATTCAAAGACTGGAAACATTTCATTATTGTTTTTTCACTGATCGCTCTGGCGATTGTTTCTTTCAAATATAGAAATCTGAAAAATGATTTTTATGATGTCCAGAATAAGGCACAGGATGCACTTACCGTATATAAGAATAAAGTAGGCGAAATGTATGTTCAGAAACAGACATATATTTCTGAAATCAAAGATCTGAAAAAATGCAATTATGATCTTTATGATGAAGTGAAGAAACTAAAGGAAAATCCTGTTGTCGTAACAAAGGTAAAAACTGTCACCGAATTCAAGGATACGGTTTTAAAGGATACTGTAACTATAGATCCTTCTGGAAACTATAAATTCAACATTAAGTATAATGATCCTTGGGTGAATATTTCTGGATTGTCAACATTTGATATAGGTACTATGATAGGAACAACAAAATTCGATTCTATATCTTTCCAGAATACAATAACCATAGATCTCGTTGACAAGAATGGGCAGTTGTCATTTATAGCGAAGTCAGACAATCCATATTGCCAGATAAATAGTTTAAACGGATCAATCATATCACCAGAGAAATCATCCGCTATAAAAAACAGATTCGATAAAAAATGGTCTGTTGTCTTGGGTGTCGGTCCTACGGTATCAGTATATGATGGAAAGATTGTAGCATTACCAGGATTGCAGGTGACGATAGGTCGTAAATTATTTGCATTTTAAATGGCACTGAAGAGTAGATTTTTACAGATTAGCGATATTATGATGTTTGAGTACGTCATGCATGAGGGACAAAATGCATCTGACGGATCAAACCCGACGTCTTTTATATACACAAAGCTAAAGGACAACCATACACTTTTGATTTCACCTATATCATGCGAGTGCGTCAAGACTATAGACGATGAATGGAATGACAAGTACAAACTTATAAAGGATCCTTTATCTATAAACACACTAAACCATACAGTCGTTCCAACAGACGAACACGATTCAATGTTCTTTCATTTTCTGGATCCAGATTACAGGTATATAGATGAAAGCATAATGAACTCTGTGGACAATGATCAGATAAAGGCGAGATTGTATGGAAAATATACAGTCAACCCTACAGATAAAGCCTCAGCTTCTCGTTTGAAATATTATACTGGGGTTGATGGGGTAAGATGGGACACTGCCAGATTGTATTTTGTAAACGGATATGATTTCAGCAACATATATGGAATATACATGAGAATATCCGTTTCTGGAAACGATAAAAAGGACAGTGCTGGAAACATTACCGAAACTGACAGGTTCATAGATCTGTGCGACATGTTCATAAACAAGTCATCGTTTTACAAGCTGTGTAGGTTTTCAATCAACCCTACAATGTTCGGAAACAACATATATGACCGATACATTGAAGTGAATGTCGCTTGTGTGTGGGATCTTATCCAGAACAGACATTCTGACAGCAAGACGAAATCAAAGTTGTTTGATGACATTGACATAAATGATAATACTCAGATAAAGTTGAGTTTCGCCTATATAACTGAGGATGACATGTCAATCAGAATACTCAATAAAAACGAGTATAACAATTCTGACAAGTCAAAATACCCAGACGTAGACACTGATAACATTGTTCTTGACTTTACAAGATCTTCCGTACTTAACGGAATTGTACCGAGAGTCGATCTCAATTCTGATAATCTTGGTGCATATATAGCTGAATGTCAGGATATGCCTTATCTTATATTCTATGCGACATGGAGAGACAAGCCTTTGACATCTAATACTGTATGGTCGTTCAATAAAGGAATAAGGCTTTATGACAGATCACTTATAAGGGATGACTATAACGAAGAGGTCAGTGATGATTACGAACCAGACTATGACATGAAGAAATGGCTCGTCATACATGAAATAAAATGTTCGTTCTGTATGGCGGATCATGTTGTAAAGGAGGATACGTATTCAATGACACAGATATTCACGAGCAACAACAGTCCAGACAAGTTCTATTACAGACCTATAGTGTTTGATGAAGATACTGGTGCGTATATAGACAATGTGCAGATAGTGTATACCATGAGACTTGTAAATTCACATGACAAGATACAGTTCGTAAAGGTTTCTTCACTTTCCATGCATGGAAACATGTCAAAGTACTATGTAAAGGGTACAAGCCTTAGAATTTCGGATCTCACTCCTTACAAGATATACAATAAGATCGTTGAACAGAAGCATGAGAATGTAAACTCATTCAATGGTGTGCAGAAAACAAAATATGTTAAAGTTTTCTATAGCTCTACCGAAGTTGTACTTGATGATCAAGGAAACATTGTAAACGGAGAGTACAATTATACATTGAGTGTGAGTCAGGCGCCAAAGTCATATAAGTTTGTGTTCAAGACACTTGGTAACAACGGAACATATTCATATATGGACATGTCAAACGGATATTATAAATTGCTGTTCAGAGACGATGGCGGAAACACCAATCTTATAGATCCTACATTCTCTACAAATATGAATCTGTATGTAGGCGAACTTGAATTTAACTTCAACGCTTCAATGATAAACAAGATGATGGCTGTATCAGAAGAAAACAGAAAAATGTCTGTTGTCGCGTATAATGAAGACGGATCTGTAAGTTCAATGTTTGATTTTAATTACATGATTTAATCGTTTTACCAAAAAATGCGTATAATATAATAAAGACAAATTGTATTTTATAAACAAATGAAAAAGAAGACTGAAGAGGATTTAATGAGTGCATATGTTGCGTCAGAGGAAACTCCTGTAACAAAGAGTCCTTTTACTGATGCAAAGGTTGAGGCTGTATATGAGAATACAGAACAGCCTTCACAAGAATACAAATCTATGGCCGAGATTGCGAGAGAGAACAGAACTCACGGAAAAGAAGGTATGCCTGTGACTGGAAACGGTACGGGTTTGAAATACAGAGATAATATTGGATGGCTTAAAATCGATACAAGAACACTCCCAACACAAGGACTGTTTTACCCAGAAGGATTTGAAATAAGTATCCGTGCAGCAAGAGGTGAAGAAATCAAGCACTGGTCAACTATGAACGACCAGGATATCAACCAGCTTTCAAGAGTTGATGATATTCTTAATTACATGATTGAAAAATGCTGTAATGTGAAGAATCCTAACCATCCTGGAAACTGCTGGAGGGATCTTAAGAACGTTGATAGATTCTATATTCTTCTTGCGATTAAGGAATTCACTTTCATTGATGGAGAGAACGAGCTGATGGTTCCCATTTCAGAAGACAATCAGATTCCAGTCGTTAAGGAAATGATTGATTTCATCAAAATTCCAGAGGAAATCATGAAGTTCTACAATTCTGATGAAAAGTGTTTCATCTTTAATATTGCGGGAAACCCCATGAAGGTTCATGTTCCTTCTCTTGGCGTGAACGATTGGCTAAAGAGATATGTCGCACAAAAGGTAAATGCAAAGGAAGGATATGATGAAGACTTCCTTACTTATGCTCCTATGCTTATCAAGGATTATCGTAATTTGAGCCAGAGAGCATATGAAGAGATGGTAGGTGCATCAAGACTCTGGAATGTAAAGGAATGGTCTGTGCTTGCATATGTAACCGAAAAACTTGGAGGTGCGACAGAACCAAAGATTAAATATACTAACGAGGATGGTGGGGAAGTGGAAATTCCCTTAACCTTTCGAGGTGGTATCAGATCTCTTTTCGTGCTTTCAAATCCGCTACTCTCAATATGTTGAACTCGAACTCGTCTTTGCGATGAAACTTCATATAAGCCCAGCAGATATGGGTAAGATGTATTTCTATGATATAATGATGTTATATAACAGATATGAAGAATTTGTCAAGGATGAAAGGGAAGCACAGGAGAAACAACAGGCTGAATATGATGAACAATATGGAAGCCCGCAGGATCAATACTCAAATATACAAAGCCAGATTTCTCAGGCAACATCAAAGATCGGATCTTTGACCCCTGGATCAATAACAAGCGGTTTCTTGAATGGAAAATATTAATTATTATAAAACAGGATCAATCTTCATATAGGTTGATCCTGTTTTTGTTGATAAATAGAAGGAATACAAATGCTTTAAATTATGGATAAGATTAAAAAATATTGGAAAGAAATACTTATAACAGTTCTTGCTATACTTTTCATTTCCAATTGTACTGGAAAAGGAAATTATAAGAGAAAATATGAAAAACAGGTTCAAATGACAGAACATGTCAGAGATTCTCTTATGCATGTATTCGGCGACGCATCTAATCATGTAGACAGTTTGAATAATGAGGTGAAGGTTCTTAACAAGGAGATAAAATCTTTGAATGATCAGATATCGATATATAAGGATCAGAACAGCAAACTTGCGAATAAACCAGTTATAGTGAGACTCGGCAACACAAACAACGAAAAGAAGCGATGAAGAACACAACGAATAAAATATTCATATATGCTTTTCTTTTTCTTTATGCTTTAGTTGCGTTTATATCGTTTTGTCATGCAATAGAGTTTTTTGATATAGGAAATGTACATTGGATGTCTATAATGCTTGCGTTTGCGTTTGAATTAGGTCTTGCTGTATGTCTTGCCTCGATTCTGATAGGAACAAACAAGAGAAACAATGTAGCGTGGCTGTTGCTTATCATATTGGTTCTTGTTCAGGTCATAGGCAATACATATTCTGTCTTCAAGTTCATATCTGAATCTGGAAAAGAATACTATAACTATCTTGCTAAGCCAATGCTATTCATGATAGAGGAAGTAAGTCAGGAAGCCGTTCAGATCATAATATCATGGATCATGGGTGCAATACTTCCTGTAGTCGCATTATTGATGACAGAAATGGTAGCGAACGGAATAAAAGAAACTCAGTCTATAGATAATGAATCACATGAATCTATTGACCTTTCAAAAAATGATGAAGATAACGCTAATATAAAAAATGACATCAATGTGAAATCGAATCACATTGATGTTGCTACTGACGAAAATCTGGAACAAAACGAAGATATCACTCCTTTTGAAAATAAAAGCATGATTGATTCAGAAGACACTACGGTAAACAATGACGAATGCCTGAATGATAACTCGCATATTGAAAGAGAATATAATCAAGAATCGCATAAAGATAAAAACGATGAAGAAATTATCACGATGTCTGATAGAGAACCTAAACAGATGTTCGATGAACTGAAAAAAGAAAGCCTGAATATTTAATTCAGGCTTTTTCTTTGTATGTCAATATTATTGCTTGCAGCCAAATTGTGACCACCATACTGGTCAAGCTCTTTTGGTAGGATAAGTTCAAGATTGTCATCTGCCCTTATCGCTACAAGTTTTGCTGTTTTCAATGATTGTATATAAAGGCAAACTATTTCTCCTTTTTCATCCTTTACTATTCTATTTACTATACCAGTGTAGTGCTTGTCCTTGTTATTATATCCTACACCTCTTACTGTGCATCCAGGATGAATATAATATTCATGCTCAATTTCATTTGGCTTCTGCTGAAGAACGTCGGTCATTGGAAGAACCGAATATACGTATCCAGGCTGTCTCCCCTGTACATTATATGATGCTGGTGAAAGTGTGTTGTCATATCCACCACCACCAACAAAACCATAGCCTCCACTTATAAGTGTGCTTTCGTTTATGCTTCTTCTTTTCTTTTTATTTTTATCTGCCATGATAAATTACATTTTCTTTATTGTTCGTTGCTATGCGAATGCCAAATACTTGATTTGAACTGGGAACGGATTATGATTGTACACTATCACGCTTGGCATCAGGTTCTTTACTTCTGGATGTTCTGGATCGTCTGATATGGTCGTTCTTGCATAGAATTGGCCTACGGTCATCCATCCGTTTGTCTTTGAAAGATACGCGCAGTATCCTTCAACACCCATCTGATCTCTTTCTTCGAGGTTTTTGTCTATTGATTTTCCTGCATCTGAATATGATATGCTTGAATTTTCCCATTCATCTATCATTTCTGGCATAACCTGTGGAATTTCGTCAGCTTCTATCCAGTCATCATAGACTGAGTTATGACTGTAGAAACCCATCCATTTGTTGTACAGGTCTTTGTCGAATTCGCATTGGTAAAGATCGTTTACATCTATGAGTTTTCTTACTGCGACGAATGTTCCGTCCAACAGACATTCTGGTATAGCATAGAACTCCTGAACGCGATCAGCGATATGAGCGACCTTTACTGCCTTATGTATAGGTTCTATGTCTTCTGTGTTGTATTGCGGATATGTTACGGACATTACTATTCCAAGCATCGCTCCGTTTCTATATCTCTTTGACGGTACATACTTTTGGAAATCTTCAAAGAGATAAATCTTTTTCACATCATCTTCTTCAAGTATTTCATCAAAGTTTCCGTTAAGGAAATTTAACAGATTATAAAGTCTTGAATATTCGCTTTTCTTTATTATTGACGTATATGCATTAATTGCTCCAGGGGAATTGTTGTCGATGTTGTTTCCAGTAACGTATCCGTCTGACCATCCATAGTCATATGAGTGTTCGTTTTCCTTCATCCATTGGTCTATGTGGTATAAAATGTCAGATCCGTCCTTTGAATCCCAGAACATAACATGTGAAATCCAGAACTCATAGTCAAGTCTTGTTGCTGTGAATATTACATATCCATCTTCAAATTTTGTGGTTATTGGAATTTCCTTGCTTTCAAAGTAATTGTTCATCGAGTCGATGAATGTTATCTCTTCGTTGATGTTTCCAGTGCATTTTAATATTTCTATGACTTTGTTTCCAGTCTTGAGATCAAGATATTTTATTACGAAGAAAATCATTCCTTTGATCATCCAGTCTTCATCCTCTGTGATTGGGCCTATGATTCTACCGAACGCTTTCGAGCAGTATGAATCACCAAACAGCCATCCTCTTATATAGCAGAATTCGTTTGGATTGATAATTCTTGAATTTGACATGTATTGTGACAACCCGACGTGTATGTCAGAAAGATCTATAGATGAAAGAACATTGTTGTTGTTTGTTATTTCTCCGTTCGTGTTGTTTATGTCAAATGACGTTTCATCTGCAGAGTCAGCATTACTACAAAGTATATCGGCATAGATATATGATTTTGTAGGATTGTTATAATATTTGGAAAAAAGATTTGTTGTCATTCTTTTTGTTTGATATATTTCTTTTAATTGATTTCAAACCTGTTATATCTAAGGTTTATTGAAAATGTATTATATGAGGCTACTGTAGCTGCGTAACTCAAATTAAGTTCACTTGTGCTTGTCGGCGTTATTTCCCAGAATGTAAATTCAAGCAATTGGAATCCAGAATCAGACAAAAACGCCAATTTTACTGGTTCCATCCAGCAAGGTTTTTTGCTTTTGTAATCATTGACATAATGAAGGAACACATCCATTTGGTGCCAGAATATCCAATATGAAAGATAACTTTCAGTCAGCTTCATGGTTATTCTGAGGTTCTTGTCCATTAGTGGCTCAAGTTCCTTTCCTCCATAATATGCTACTTCGTACTGACCTCTCTGCTGTGTTGAAAGGTCAAGGCTCATTGTCGGGAAAACTACAGCCTGAACCTGACTGTTCATAAAGTCAGATACCGATTCGTATGGTAGCCTCATTCTCTGCACAAACGGTGTCCATGTCTCAACGACCTCATCATACCAGAAGTTAGACGGGAAGTAGAATGAAAACATTTGCGGTAAATTGTTTAATACCATTTATTGAGACTTTCTTTTTAACTATTTATCTATTGTTAAAGAGCAGGTTCTAAATTTCAACAGATAAATAGCAAAAGGATTTTAAGATTTATAATGGCTTATTATATCAGAAAGAAAAAGGTTGTTGATGAATGTGATGGTGGATGTGACGCTGGATGCGGTGCTCCTATGACCGACATGTCTCCTGGAATGGGAACCGCAGTTCCTGGATATTCTGGTGACAGATTTGACAATGTGCTTGGATATGGATTTTCTGGTGCATTTGGCATAAAGAAAAAAAGAAAGCATAAAATCCGTAAACGTAAGGCTAACAAGTAATGGAAAACGATAATACACCATTATATCAGAAATATAATTTTGATAACGTCTTCAATAGAAGCGTAATCTCTGGATTGCTATATCTTCTTAATCATAAGCTCACATATGAACAAGTATGGGATGACAATACGGTTGAGAATGTAACTATTCCGTTTGCCTATAATTTCGCTCACGCTAAAGATCAAAGATTCGCACAAGACAATTATACATTCTTCGGTAGAGAATGTTTTTCTGATAAACTGATAGACAGTAAATTTGACATGTGTCCTCGTTTCGCCATGACATACAATGGATCGCAGATTGAGGCGTCAAGTATAACAAACAGATTCGTGAAGGGAACGTATATGAAGGAAGAGAACGGTGTCTTGAATTCATACACTGCTTTCATGTATTCTATCCCTCTTACGATGAATTTTGATTTTGAAGGATGGATTGATACGCTTGAAACCGCATTTAAAATAGAGCAGGAAATAAGAAATACATTTTACAAGAACCAGACGTTCAATGTTCTTTATAGAGGAATGAAGATAGGATGCCGTGCTGGATTTCCAGAATCTTATACACCTGGAGAAAAAAATGTAAGTTATTCATTTGAATCTGATTCGCAACTTATAAAAATGAGTTTCTCTCTTTCGGTTGAAACATATCAGCCTTGCTTTGATGAATCTCAATCCGTTCCAGCAGACAAGAAGATAGAGAAATTCGCATTTGATCCTACAGTATATAATAATCATATAACACAAGACAGCAAAAGAATAGAACTTAAACTTCACTCTATAGACACATCAAGATATTATGCTGCTGGGCAGACGATAGAGATATCCTGGGATGCTGTCTCTACATCGTCAGACGTATATACCATATTGATCTATTATATAACGCCTGACGGAGACAAGCACATTATAGATTGTTCTTTAAGACAGCACAGTTTCATAGACTGGACCATACCAGACACAATTTCAAATTTCACACAGCCTAAGATATTGTTCTATGATAACGACGATGTTACCATGAAAAAAGAACCAAAGGTTGTAGTCATTCCAGAATCTACTGGATACGTGAATTCTGGATGCTTTGAAATTCTTGATCCAGGTGAATTTACAAATGATGGATATGTTCAAGTGTCTTGCGAATATATGGACAAATCATCAAATGTTAAAATATATGATTGCTATGTCGCTGAAGTATCAAAGGACGAAGGTTTAAAGCAAATTTATTATTATAAAGATCTCGATGATAAAACTTTTACTATTACCAACAACAAGCGTCTAAAATACAAAAAAGGAGACTTTGGTGTCGAAATTACGGTAGGTATAGCATACCCTCATAATATTGAAATCAAGGATGAAATTCATAACTTGTTGATTATCTGATAGTTATAAATTTTTGTTTTTATAAAAATTTTTTAAGTTTTTGAAATAAATATAAAAAGGACGATTTAAATATATTTAACATATAAATTAATGGATAAAATGGAAAACAAAACCCTCTCTATGGTCACAATCGTACCGATTCGTGCCGCAATTGAGAAACTTTCGCTTTCCGAGTCAAACTCGATATCTATTCAGAATTTCTGTAAAGAATACAAAGGAAAACTTGACAGTGGAATGCACGAGGAACAGATTTGTGAGAATTTTGTAGCGGATCTCTCCAAGATTGCAGTATCAGACACAGCCAAGGCAGTTCTGAATGACGTGAATGAGTCGGTGAAAGCAAACGAGTCTAACATTAAGTTAGCAAACAATGTTTATAATTTGAGCAATGGATCGTGTATGTTTGTCGCTCCAATGATCGAGTCTGCGGTTGTTGATTATATCATTGACAAAAATTCTACAACAAGAGATAACGTCAAGGTTAATCTTTCGTTGTTTGAGAGTGATAATACGGTTAAGAATATCCTTGAAACTCTCCAGTATGAACAATACGAGGAGAAGAACGGCAAGAAACTTGTCAACGCTACGTTAAAGGAATCATTCAAGACACCAGAAGTAAAGACCTATACGCAGGAAGAGGTTGACAAGATCCTTAATGATAAGGTTAATGAGATGGCAAAATCTGAGAAACCTGTCCAGAAGAAGACAAAGAACATGATCAAGAGTCATATTGGTCTCAGTGAAGCTATTACAGCGATTTTGAAGGAAAACAAGAATGAAAAACTCAAGGTGTTCTGCGAGCAGTATATTAATGCTCTTAATTCTGGAAAACCAGAGGAGATTCTGTACGAGTCGTTCATTTCTGGAATTTCAAACTGGAATTATCTTAATGCAGTTGATACAGAGCTTTCAGCATTGAAGGACAGAGTTTCAAGATACAAGCAGGATATCGATCTCAAGAAGATTCTTGAAACCATGTCACAGACTGGATCTTATTATATCGTTCCTCTTATTGAAGATGTAGTTGTCGATTATGTTGAAAACAAGAACATGGCTACAAGAGCTATTCTTCTGCAGAGACTTGAAGCGTTTGAATATGATCCTTTTGTAAGAGATATGGAATGCTTGGTTACAAGAGATCTTTCAATTGAGAATACCGTATATCTCGGTGAATCTGTAGAATATCTTAACAATCAGGTTAAGACGGAACTTGTTTTCTCTCCTGTTCAGTATATAAAGGAAAACGAGTGTGTGTTCAATGTAAAGGGATCTTATTTTGCAAGAAAGGGTAACAATATCGCAAAACTTACAAGAAACGAGGTATCTTCTCTTAGCGAGTCATTCAAGTCTCTTTGCAATATTGTAAATTCTGACAAGGTTAAGATCTCCAAAGAATTCAATACTATAAATGTATATGGTGAAGGATCGAACAAGTGTGTCATAACTGAATCTGAAATAACATTGAACGGAAAAGAAGTTACATCAGACGAGCTGAAAAACCTTATGGAATCTGCCATTGCGATGAGAAGCGATGACGCTGAATTCTATGCAATGTCTGTAGCACTCAATGAGCATTATAATGATATTGCATATATTGATTTTGTTAAGAGAATAGAATCAAGAGACAATAGTGGTAAGTCATGTGATGTATTCAAGATCAAAGAAAGCATATTTGTCAATACGACAAATGACAATCTTGGAAGATCTACATTCTATCGTAACGTTAATCCTATTCAGTGCAGAAATTACATCAACGAGCATATGGAGATCAACTGTGGTCCGTTGTTCGAGGATGAATTGCCAGAACAGGACAAGATCGTCAAGAATATAGAAGACAAGAAGAAGGAATATCAGGAGTATATTGATTCTCTTGAGGAAAAGAAGAAGACCCTTCAGAGTATGAAGGATGAGGGTGCTGACACAGAGGATATTGATAGAGCAATCGAAATGATAGACAAGGAACTTGAAGATACAAAGTCAGACTATCTCAAGTATCAGAAGGACACCGAAAAGTATTTGAAAGGTGACGATGACGACGCTCATGACAGCCTCGATGATGAAGTTCCAGATGATTCTGATGATGCAGAAGATATAGATGCTATCGATAACGGAGATGAAAAATCGGATGATTCTGATGGTTTGGATCCAGACAAAGAATCACCAGAGGATATGGAGAATCCTATAAGCGGAGGTACAGAATTCGTTGATTCTGATGATGATACTGATAATTTCTCTGATATTGCTGAATATGATCCAGATTTTGATGTTCCTACTGACGTGGTTAAGACAGATTCTGGTCAATCAACTGATTTTAGCTATGGAAAATTCCAGATCGTAAAGGTATCATATAACAAGAATGTGAAGACTGGAGCTGAAAACGGACGAGGTGAAGTTATCCTTGTAATTCCTTCAGTTGACGCTAACGGTGATATTCATGATGACACAAGAAAGGTTTCATTCTATCTCGATCAGGACAAGAAGCCTATCATCAACAACGAATACATGCCTCTTGACATGTACACACAGATTGTTGACGCTATTGTAAATGATCCTCAGACCGACGCCGTATCGTTGAGTGATGAAGATATTGCTGGAACAGATACTGAAATCGATCTTCCAGAATTTGATTTTCTGTCTGACGACGGTGAAGATGTAAATGTTAAAGATACGGTTGACGTCAGGCCTAAAAGAGGAGAAGACGAAGTGGATGATAAGATCGACATTCGAGAAACTCCAGCAGAAACACAAAAATCAGATGCCGAGGATGCAACCTATCCTATAACAGTAGGACTCTACCCAGAGGAAATCGCACCTATTGAGGTTGATGACTTTGAGAATGATCTGGACAACAAGATGAAGATTGAGCATACGGAAAGTGAGGCAAAGGACGGAGAGATATGCCTGAAGATCGCAAACAAGGCACAGGCTCACGCGTTGAAGAAATATTTTCATGAGTGGAAGGCTTATGATGACGATCAGTTCTGCTCTTTCTTCCCAGAATTGAAGAAGTGCTTCGCAAACAAGCCGACACACATTGATGTGATGCCAGCAAATGAAAGTATCCAGATTAAGGGTGTTAAGTCTACCAATATAGCAAGAAGAGAACCTTTCCGTGTAATGCTGCCATGCAATGAGTCCCTTTGTAGAATGTTCGGATTCAAAAAGGAGGGAAACATGACACAGTTCCAGGTTATACCAGAGAATAAAGAAGAGGAATACAAAATCTATGAGTCTCTTTATGGATACGCAAGAAAGAATAACGGAAATGTAGAACAGGACGTTATTGATGTTCTTGAACGTCATTGGGGTGTATATGGAAAATTGTGTGAGAGCAACTATAGTTATAAATTAAGAGTCCCCTATAATAATTTTCTTTCCCAGAAATTGGCAGCTAATGGTTTTGACGTAAAGCATGTCAACGAAAGTATGTCTACAGTAATTTTGAAGGACGATTACAAGAAGGCCAAGAAGATACTTGAATCGTTCTATGGTGATGCCGCTCCAGTTGAGGCTAGAGATTTTTTTCAGCATCTCAGTGAGAATGTCAGGATTACTGTAAAAGATGAAACTACTGGTAAGACAGTTGAAATCAATACAGACGACTTTAACGGAAAGCAGACAGGATCTGAAAACAGTGAAGACGTTGCAGATTTCGACGATTCATTCAAGAATGTTACATTTAATCCACAAGAAAGCCTCGCGTTTAAAGATGATGAGGAATCAGCAGACGAGAACGACGATAAGGACAAGAAAGGCAAAGACGACAAAAATGTAGACGATACTGATGAAAAAACTGAAGACAAAGAGTCAGAGAAAAATAAGGATGTCAAATCCGATGAAGAAGATTCCGAGAAAGAACATAACGAGGAAGAGTCTAAAGAGGATGATGGATCAGAGGATCAAGAGTCAAAAGACGAGAAGACAAAGAAGAAGTTTAAATTCAAAGCTAAGAAGTCAAAGACAGACGAGTCGATGATACAGAACGGACGTAACCGTCTGAATGAATCAACCCTTAATGTTGCTGAACCTAATGTTCTTGACTATGTTAAGTGTAAGGATGGTTGCAAAGGACAGATTATCTGCAAGCAGGCTGACGGTGATTTTATAGTTAACGTTAGCGGACATACAAAGATGTATCCAAAATCGGATGTAGAGCTTGTACATGCAAGATTTGATCTCGTTGACACACCGTTCAAGTATGATGACGCTACATTGAGAGGTGTTTATGAAAGCTATGTGAACTGTGGTCTTTTCATAAACAATACACAGGTTACTCCGAATGACTGCAAAGTCCAGTTGCTTGAATTTATAAATGCAAAAGAAGATGACAACATCAAGCTGATTATAGAAGGTGAGAAGACAAAGGCTCAAAAGAAATATATCAGAATTACAGAAAGTCTTGATGACATCTTGGATCTCGCAAATTATTCAAATGGAACAATGACTTATATTGTCGAAGGTGTTGAGCAAAAGACTGATGTTTTGATCAACATAAGAGATTATCAAAACTATATGGTCATGAATGAGGCGTCCGTTCCAGTAAGAACACTTGTGTTTGATGAAAACGGAGAAACCCATATGGCCAATATCCCTGGTGGAAATCTTATGATTCGTGAATCTGAAGATTATTTCAAGCCAGAATCTGAAAAGTTAATGGAGAGTGCAATAGCTGCACTTTCCTAAAAACTAACTGGAACTGAAATGAGTATAGATTGGACGACTATTGTAGTCACGTTTTTGGGATTAATCAGTAGTAGCGGAATAGGATCTTTCGTAGCATTGAAGCACTACAAGAGAAAGGTTAGAACAGAAGCTGATTCCGCGGCAAATCAAGAGCAGGCAGAAAGAATAGATCTTGGTGACAAATATGTCAACCAGATGCTGGCAATGCTTGATAAGTTGCAGAAAGCACAGGATCAGAATATGGCTTTGAACAAAGTTGACATCAATAAAAGAAAAGAGTCATGGGATGTTGTAAATGCAAAAATGGAAGCAATCCATGATGATTTGGTTGGTGTTAAATTTGAAGTTTCAAGTATAGTTCAATATCTTAATGGAGGATATAGGCAATACAAATCCGAACATCCAGAGATTAAACTGTCGCTTACAAACAAAAAATGCACAGATACAAACAAGTAAACTATAAACAATTATTAAAGGTGGAAGAACAAACTTCCACCTTTTTGTTTTAATCGTTTTAGAAAAAAATGCGTATAATATTATAAAGAGTGATTTTAAAATAGATGTCTACAAAATTACAGGAAAAACTGAGGTGTCAGAAAAGAGGAGAGGAGTTTATTGATGAAACTCTGAGTAGCATAGGAAGAACTCCAGAGTCACAACACTATGTGAAAAATTCTGTTCTTCTTGCTGAAATATTAAAATGCAAGCGGGAAAACAATGGACAGGCGAGTGATGAACTTGCGAAGATGTTCATACGGATAGCTACAAAATTGTCAAACAAGCTGAAATATACAAACGAAGAAGACAGAGTTGATTGCATATATACAGCCGTCGGTGACTGTATAAGATATTTCAGCGATTTTGACGAGAACATAACACAGAACGCGTTCGCGTATATTACATCAATATGCAGAAACGGGTTTGCAAAAGGATGGAGAAATCTTGGATATATGAAACTACCACAGAGTATGCAGGTTTCACTGTCAGATAATGTATATTCGATTTAGCAAATAAAAACAGAAAACGATTATGACTAATGAAAACGGTTTATTGAGTTTAGATCAAGACTTGTCTTCGCTTGTTGGTAAAAATGTTGAAACGCTTTTATGTGGTACTGACAGTTCACATGGCGGAGAATTGGACGAAAACGAAGGATCACTGATTTCTTCTGACGATGTGATGTCATTCGTTGAATTAAACAATGATGCAATGATGGAACATGAAATTGAGCTTAGAAGAAAATACTTTTCAGATCCAAAGAATCAAGCGAAGATACTTCTTGATGATTATGTAAAGAACCAGACAATATTGGTGAATCATAACCAGAGACGTAGGATTTACGCTGAATTTTTACGCAACGCGAAGAAAGGGAAATACAAGAAAATATTCTCAGATTATATCAACGGTATATCAAAGGAAGAATCACAGAAGAATTTTTCAAAATTGAACGGTTAATGCTGCAATAAATAGTCAAACAAATGATTATTCGATGAAAAAGATTTATTACGATGAATATATTGATAATGAGGATGAGATCTCAGATGAGGAAATGATGAATGATCTCGATCCAGAGAATCATGGAATTATACTTGATGATCCAGAAACGTTGGAGTATGATGAAGATTTGGATGATATTCAGATTCCAGTACAGCCAAGAACATTATTGTCTGCATTAAGGGACGAACTCAAATTACAGGAACCAGACAGAGGAGCTTTGTCATTTTCAAAGGATGGAATAGACTACGAAGGTGTTCCCATGCTTGAAATAAACCCAAACAAGTTCGTATTCAAACTTGAACCAGAAGGAAAATTGAAATCCTTCTTGCTATCTGACATATATGTAACAGCATAATAAAAAATAAAAACGTCGCAGTATTTGCGGCGTTTTCTTGTTCATATCGTTGATTTTTTGCTTGATTTGGCTATAGGTGATGTCCTTATTGATGTTATTTTAGTACTTCTGACATTTTGTGCTATATTTTCAACGTCTATTGTCGATATGGTTTTCTTTGGGCATGTCGGACAGGTTTTCATTTATAATCTGTGATTTCGTTTGATTTATTTATTTCGTTTGGCTATTTTCTTTTTAGATAAATAATAAAATGATTTTGCTCTATAGCAATGAAGATTAATATTTACACAAGAAAAAAACTTCAAGAAGCTGATGAAATTCAGAATGGTGATGGTAGTCCTAACACAAGTCAGGAGACAAACACCAATTCAACGGATCAATCACGCGATCAAAGTGTCGATATAACTGAGCCATCAAAACAGCTTGTTGATTTGATTAACAGAAAGACTAAACTGAAAACGCAATATGATGCTGATATAAAAGTCTTTAATGACCAGATTACGCTTTTGCAGAAGCAAAGAAGTGATTTGCAGGCTGCTGGTTCACAAAATAGTGGTCCACAAAATAGTGAACAGGTTAAGGCAAATAAAGCGAAAATCATTCAGACTAATATAGCATTGAATGATCTTGCCAACAAGAAATTTGCAAAAAAGACATCATATCAGCAGGAGGTAAAGAATATTGAACAACGAATGATAGATCTAAATAAGACAATCGCTGATAATGGTGGTGATGTTGATGTTAAATGTATAGACGAATCTATGAAAAGAAACATCAGATTCAGTAAAAAACTATACGAATCCGTATTGAACAAAACGGATGAAATGTTCGCTGAGATATGTATGGCATTTGATAATGTCGACAATCTTTCATATCGTCCAGACAATACCAAATGTAAGACTTTTGCAAAAAACATAATATCTTATCTCAATAAGATTGGGTGGGGATCTGGTAAGCATGATGGCGAATTCAGGACATTTCTTTTCAATATGCTGAATGCGAGTCATATTTCGTTGTCACAATCAGAAAAAGATAAATTTATAAATAATTTAATTAGCTTAATGAAAGAGAACACTCTTTTCATGTGGCTGTTTGCGTGATAAAATAATTAAAAATATTTAATATATTAAAATGGCAAAATATAGATTGAGAAATAGCAATAACGTTGTTAAGTGTGAGGTTCTTAATGAATCAAAAAATGAGTTTATTGTGCGTTTCAATAATGGTGTTATTCAGAAGGTTCCTAAATATAGAGTTAGTAATCTTGATAGAATTGATGAAGGAGTTCTTGATGCTGTAAGGGGTGCGGCTGATACTGTAAACAAATACGGTCGTAAATTCGTGTCAAAAATAAAGGATACAGCAAAGAAAATAAAGGAATTTTTGATTAAATCGTTAGTTGTAAATGGGTTTGTAGTTTTTAAAGATTCTGAAAATGGATATCTTGAGGCGAGTCATCCAGTAAACGCTATTGAAGGTGCAAAGAATACGACTTGTGTGAATTATGTCCCAGGAACAGATACGATTGAGTTGTGTAACGAAATAGGTATAGAACCAGAGGCTATAGAGAACTATGAGTTTAACGATGAATATGATGGAAGTTTAGATTTCGTTTGTTCTACAAATGAATCTATAGAATATTCAAGCAGTATTCTTAAGGCTTTATTTGAGGATGAGAATACAAGACTTAAAGACAATGAGAAAATAAAATTAACTGGTACATTTACAGATTGGAATGAAGAAGAGATCGTTGATTATATTTTAGGTGAGTATAGTTCTAGACGCAGAGGAAGAAATCCTAGTAGCGACCCTCTTATGATATGGGGTGCACCTGGTATTGGAAAAACTGCTATTATCCGTTCCCTTGTTGATATTATAGAGCAAAAAACTGGCAAGAAGATTAATTTCATTTCTGTTAATGGTGGTAATGTTGGACCAGATGATTTTACGATGCCAGCTTCTGTCGAAAAAACTTTAACTACAAACAATATAGATCAAATTGAAGACCAAGAATTTAAGGGTGCATCTAGGATTGTAATAGAAGATTTACCGAAATCGTGGCTACCTGTATATAATCCTAAGAAAGAAGGTGGAGATCCAGAAGCTCTTAACGCCGTTGCAAATGGTGGAAAAGTTGTTAAGAATGAAGATGGAAGTGAAACCATCGAAAATGGTCCTGGTGGAATTTTCTTCATTGATGAATATTCTCGTATGACCCAAGCTGGTATGGACGCCCTTATGCAGACCCCTACAACTCGTGAAATAGGTTCTAACTCTACGTTGACATTTGGTGATAGATGGGTTATTGTTTGTGCGGCAAACCGCAAGAGTGATATGAGCCGTGCTGGTAGATCGGAAGCTCTATCGTGGGAAGGAGCATCTAAAACAAGATTCCATCACATCAATTTTGTACCGAACCCACAAGTTTGGTTAAAATGGGCAAGAGAAGATAATAAATACAGACCTGGATACAAAAATGTAATACCAGAAATAATACAATATATCGAAAGTGAAATTAAAAGGGATCCTGCAGGATATGGTGATTATTATGAAATGTGGTCACATCCAGAGGGTGAACTTAATGGCGAAAAGGCTTCAGCTTGTCCTAGACAATGGAGAGCGTTAAGTGAGACAATAATCGATCAATATCTTGATAATGAGTTTATTCCTGCAGGAACATATAAATCAGTTTCAGACATACCAGTAAATAAAATTATTAAACTTGCTGCTGGATTAATTGGTTTGGATGTTGCTAAGAGATTTGCTACATTTGTGTCTAAATATTCTTCATTTACTCCAGCTGATGCTGTTAATGTATGGAAAAAAGGAATAGATGCAAAATATGATATTCTTGATAAGAATATTCTTAATTCTGCAAATGTTGAGAAATATTTCAATGAACATATTTTCCCAGTTTTGAAGAGAAATTATCCTGGCGGCTTAGGTAATGGTGTTTCCGTTGAGGCTGCTCTTAATGCAATAAAGTTCATTGAAGCATGCTGCTATGATAACGGAAGTTTTAATTTGAATAGATTTAACACTATATGTGCTGCATTTGAACTTGATTTTGGTGTAGATCTTACATCTTTAAGGGGTCCGTATGCTGACGTAGCTAATTATAAAGAAAATGTTGTTTCTTCAAACGAATTAGTTTAATTACTATGTATGTAATAAAATATATAGATTTACCAATAGGGCATTCCAGACTGTTTGAGTCGCAGTCTGGAAATGCTATTTGGGTAAAGAAAGACGGGTCTGTTGTTAATATGGATGACGTTGTTATTGTGGTAGATGCAGTAATACAGGATTTAGGGCAACGTTTTCCAAGTATTGAACAGATAATTAAGCATAAGGATATTATATATACTGATAGTCCTTATATTAACACTATGGCAACTGATGGCGTTTCAATTTTTATTAATCCTGCGTTTGTTGAAGACCTTCTAAAAAAGGATGAAAATAATGGCCCGTTATATGTTGAATATGTTCTTATTCATGAGGCGCTTCATATATTGTTTGACCATTGCAATAAACATGCTGCAAATCTTGACAAGTACTCAGATTCTGACCTCGTTAATAGAGCACAGGATTATGAAATTAATTATACAATTGAGAATTTTATGAGACCAGGACCTGGACCGTCCCCATTTAAAGGCGTTACAAATATTCTGCATGGATGTTATAACGATAAATTTGGAAAAAAAGGTCTTACATGGGAAGAAATTTATGGTGAAATTCCAAAGAATGTAAGAAAAAAAGTTCTCGAAAAGACCTCGGATGAATGGAAGAAAGGATTCTCTGATGGGTATGCCGAGGTCATATCTAAATTAAGAAAAGAAAATCTTGTTGAAAAATGCGTTATGATGTAAAGAGTGAAATACTTCAGGTTATACAGGATAATAGCCTATCTAAACAGGAGAAGATACAGAAGATTAAGGATATTTACTATTCTTCACAGTCTGGTGGCATTACTGGCGCAGATACAAAATCTGTGAATAGTGATGGAAATTCATCTTCTTCTAATGGAAATGGAGATCAAAGTGACAGTAATACTCAGACTGGGCAAAATAATGGACAAAGTCAAAGTAATGGTAGAAGCCAACAGGGTAACGGTCAATCTAATCAGCAACAAGGACAGGACAAGAATAGTCAACAGAACGGAAATAATGATGTTCATAATGTAAGTCATAATCAGTTGAAGAATCAAGGTGTTGGCGGAAATGGACAGCAGAACGGTGGTCAACAGAATGGAAATTCTACCCAGGGAAACCAAGGAAATCAATCTGGGCAACAAGGTCAGAATCCATCAAATGGAGGACAGTCTGGTCAGCAAGGATCGAATGGAGGTCAACAGGGTTCACAACAGAATAGTCAAGGTGGATCCCAATCCCAATCACAATCCCAATCACAATCACAACAAGGTCAAGGCCCACAACAGAGTGGACAAGGTGGATCTCAATCCCAATCCCAATCCCAATCACAACAAGGGCAAGGCTCGCAGCAAGGACAGTCTGGTAATCAGAATGGACAAAACTCACAACAAGGCGGTCAGAGTGGATCCCAATCACAGTCACAATCACAACAGGGGCAGAATGGTCAGAGTAGTTCAAATGGCCAAGGTCAAGGACAAAGTAATCAACAAAATCAACAACAAGGATCTCAGGGTGTCGATTCGCAATTTGACGAGTATACTATTGGATATATACTTGGAAAGAAATATGCGGAGGAAATGTATGCGCACGGGGGACTTGCACCTATTATGGGTGATATGATAGAGTTGCCAAAAAATATAACTCCAATGAAGATCCTTGAATCATTAAATGAATCTATTGATGATGATATTTCATCTTTGCTTGATGATCTGAGTATTGATGATGATGCTAAGGTGAGCAAAATTCATGATCTTTTTAGAGATACATCTGTTTCTGGTAATAATAATCAACAGGATCAAAATAAGAAAGAGATATATGTTCCAGACGATGTAATATTAATGAGAAATGGTTCAGTAAATTTAGATGATGATGATGCAATCGTTGGTGATCATGTTATAGACAAAAAGATAGGAGACGAGATTCGTAAGGAGGTTGGAATTACACCAAAGGATCCAGATTGGGGTATGAGCGATGATGAGGAATCTATGATAAAAGAAGCGTTCCCTATTATTGAAGATATTTTTAAACATGCTCCTCAAGACGATAAAGAAATTTTGTCTTCCGCTAAAGAAATGGAATCAAAAATAAAAGGTCGTATACGAAAGAGTCGCGAAGGCATTATTAACTGGAAGGAGGCATTGCAGAAATTTATTTCTCAGAAGTCTCGTACATACACCAAAGGTCCAATTCGCAAGAATGTGTATGCAAGAACAGGTATAGGCGTTAGACATAGAGTTAGAACATATAGTAATTATAACAAGTGCGTTGTATATATAGATACGTCTGGTTCTGTAAATAATAGTCAAACTCAACTTATTCCCATTATTGCTGGAGAAATAGGAAAAATTGTACATGACTGCCATTTTAATACTGTTGACATACATTTGTTTAATAGTAAAGTGTATGATGAACACTTTGATGTTGATGCAAATGTTGTGAAGGATGAAAATTGGGGAATAGAGGGCGCATCAGACGGAGGTGATACGAATATACATGCGGTTTATAGACATATTGCAGACAAGTATATAGATGAAAATGGTATACTTAAATATGATATTGATGCTATTATTATTATTACTGACGTCTCTGGAATGGAATATGGTGGTGGAAATATTAAACCATTTCTTTCAATATTTGACCGTTATACCCTTGAGCGTATGCTTTATGTGATATATAATGATTATAGTAATAAATTTCTTAAGGAAGTTACTGAATCTATGGATGGGTTGATATCTGAATATTCACAGCACTACGAAATATCCGTGGAAGCATTTAAAAAACAAATACTAAACGAATCGATGAATATTAAAAAAAGAATAATTAACATGAATGAGGCTCTTGGCGGATTGGGTTCCATTAAGCGCAAACGAGAGGAAGGAAAAAATGATCCTTCTCAACGTTCCGACGAAGAAAAGGCTGAGCGCCTAAGAAAGGCGAACATTCAAGGTGCCCGTGCTTTGGGAAGACTTGCAGAAATTCTGCCAGAACTTGTTTCAAATCTTAAAAAATTCTTCCCAAACTGTGAAATGGTTAAAGAGTATACCGCTGTAACCGCATCTGCTAATACATATTATGTTACAGAGGATGCTCATGTGATTGTCCATGCAAATTTTGATAAAACCAATATTGACTCTTTATGTGAGGCTTGTTCTGTTATGATAATAGATAGAATTATTGGTAATGTTGTGTTGGAGCACGATAGAACGTTTACTGGATTTCCAGTAGGATTTCCAAAGGAAATAGATGGAGATTTAAAATTGCTGGATCTTCCTAGATTTACTAATTTTAACAATGCTCCACAGGCTATTACTGGAAAGGTGTCAATTAATATATATTCTCGTGCATTAAAAAATTCTCAAAACGAGTATATCAAATCATTAAAGAACACACTTATGTCAATAGATGATGAAATTGAAAATAAACCGAAATCTGTATTTACAATGACAATGAGAAAAGATGAAAGTGTTACCGAAATCATAAATAATAGAATCGCGTTAAGTGAGTCTTATATTAATGAGATGGCGCTACCAAAGAAACTTAGCACAGTTTTTCCTAGGCGTTCAAAGCCACAGGCTGGAAGTAAGTTTACAGACAATGATTATATCGCTTCAACAGAATTGTATAAAAAGAATAGAAATGTATTTTTTGATGTTATTGCTCCTCTTTTGAATGTAGGTTGGGGTGATATTAGTGATAAAGATGTAACTGTAATTGATAATGTAAGTGAGATCAGAAAAGCTGCAAAGGAATCTAAATATTTTGAGAAAAATAAGGACAATATAGATCAGCTTGGCTATGCTGGCATTAGAATTTTTACAACATCTGATAATATTATAAGTGCTGTATATGCTCAGCCAGATAAAAATCAAAAATCAAAAATCGTTTATCTTAACGATGAAAATGGAAATCCTATAACAGATGTTAAGGAAATTAACGATGAAATCAATAAGCGTTTTGAAGTATTTAAGCAAACATATAAGTATTTAAATAGCGTTGGTGTTAAGCCAGAAAATATGCCAGATAAGTTATATGGCCGTAAAGATAAGGGAAAGAACTCTACAGTAGAGGGCGCTGCTCTTCATGTTTTGTATTTTCTGATGTCAATGCTCAATGGAACATCTGGCGCTGTAGATTATAAATTTAAGCCATATTCTATTCTTTCCGATGCGTTTACTGGTGATGGTATACATGGGAAATACAACAACGGAGAAATGTTCTCTATGCTTTTCTCTTATATATTCCCAAATGCGAGGATGATTGATGACTATTCTGCTGTCGTTCAAACTAACAATGGACGTTTTAGAGTTAATTTCGATCAAATGAAGGATAGACAACCTGGAAAGAAGGGGAATTTTAATGATGCATACTTTAATTCTAATAGCGGTCATAGTGTGTTTGAGTGTTTTTCTGATAATTTCTTGAAAGCTATGCTTATTGGATCTTCTCTTAGAGGCGTAGACAATGGTCCAAGATATAAGATTGACGAAATTATTAATGCTGATAGAGATGATCTTCTTAGTATGATTGAGAGTGTAAAAAATGTTGAACTTATAAAGACATCATTGATGACACTTTCGTACAAGGGTAAGGATAAAGATGGAAACTATGATCATTCTAATCCGTTTGACGTTCTTATGATGTTCCCAGACAAGTGTGAAAGAGAGTATGACATTCGTGTTGATGTTAACGATGAAGCTCTTAAACTTGTGCGTAAGAAACTTGTGCGTGACATATACAAATCTGGTATGTATAATGATATTAAGGACTATAAATATGATCGCACAACTGGAACAAGGACCCGTTCTGATATAAAGGGTACGTCATCATTAAAATCTGTGCTGTCGAATAAAAATAATTTTGGCGTTTTTGATTCGTTTGACTCTACTGTAGAATATATTGTTGATAATAAGGATATATTTGATGATGCGAAGATTGCTATACAGGACGCTATTGATGCATCACCTAATAAAAATACTTTGTATCCTAACGATGAACTTCTTGACAAATTTAGTCAAAGCGTTGATAATATTGTAAATTATTCTAATCTTATTAAATCGAAGGTTATTAACAATCCAGAAATTTTAGATAATAAATCTGACGTTATTGATATAATGTTAGATTCTATGACAAGTTTGATATATTTCATTGAGGATATACTTAACCCAGAGGATAAAGATGATTACAAGTCTATTATTGATAGCGGAGAAGCTCTTGTTAATGAAACGAAGAAATTCTCGGAACTTTATGCTATTCTTATAGGTAAAGACAAATCTGCAATGTATACAAATTCGAGAGGAAACCGCACAACTTATCAGGATATTGTTTCCAAGAAGGTTAACAAACTCGGAAGAAAGAAATCTAAGGTTTTACCAAATCAAACTAATACTGGTTCACAGAATAGTGATCGCGTTAAGTCTGATTATGCGAAAGTAGTAAATGATTTGTCTGGGTGCATTACAGAAGTAAACAACATAGTAAAGGGAATTGATTTTGCTGGTGCGTCATTTGATGCTGTTGATTACTTTGAAACAAAGGATAGTATGATTAGACGAATATCAAATAAACTTGATGGCGTTATTAGCGTAGCAAATAAAATAAATTCTGAAGGATCTGTTGATTGGATGAATTCGACACTTCCTTTGTTGAATGAAGTGCTTAATATTTGTGAGTCTATAATGTATTCTGATGATGAAGAAACCATTACGGATTTTCTTGTTGACCTTGATGCTGCTTGCCGCAAGATTTCTAAATCAACTAGAAGACTATCATCTAATGGAAATTATAAATATTCTGGAAGCACAGTCGCTTAATTATAAAATCAAACCTAATAAAAGAGAGAGTTGTATCGACTCTCTCTTTTTTGCTGTTTAGATAAATAGATAAAATCAGTTTATTGTATAGTAATGATTATAAAACCTACATACACAACAGAATCTATAGATGATCAGAATATTGATAATTTTGATATGATGGTAATTGAGAACCTCGTATCGAGATACGGATCCGATATTGTGTTTCAATCTATAAATGAATCTCATTCTTATTATGGATCTGGAGGAGGGTTTTCAAAAACTGGTGGCGCGAATGTTGGTGGACTACGCGGAATGGTTCAGTCTATACCAAGTTTTTCCGTAGCCGCACTTATATGCTGGCCAGCGATTCTTCTTGTCGGTCTTGGTGCATTGTCAAACAGAATGAGAGAGAAGTACGAAGACAAAAAGTCATGGCTTAACAGACTGCATCCAAGTTTCTGGGGGGAATATCTCGCCACGTCACATAAAAACGACATTTCATCGTCATCGCGTTCTGATAAAAAGAAAGATAGTTGGGTAAAAAGAGTATACAGAACTCTTTTCGGATCTGCTGCTGGTTCTGCTGCGGTAGAAGGAACATCAATGATAGCGAAAGATTCAAGTGTTGCTGGATTTACTAAAAATACAGAAGAAGCTAAGCACATTGTAATGAATGCGATATTCGTGCCGTATTGGATTACGTTATCAAACGGAGAAATACTTAGACTTAGGGCTGATTCCGAGGATAACGCGAAAACTATGGCTAACATGATAATAGCGTATACTACAAAGCCATGCTATAATAAACTCAATGAGAAAATATCAAAGGGGTGTCCAAAGTATAAGTTCTATTTTGACGATGGTGAAATATGCTATTGGTCTGCTCCAACACAAAAGCAGGCATATAAGGAAGCTCTTGATACTCGAAAAGAACTTTGCACAGCTATGAATAATGTCATGTCGTCATCCGCTGTGCTTGATGATCTTGAGAATCCAAAAATAGATGGAAAGGTTGAAGTAAAAAGAGGTGAAATGATAGAAGTCCCACAGCAGGGTAAATTTCTTAATGTCACTACTACACAACCAAAACGAAAATATGAGTCATCATTAAAACCATTGCCTAACCCAGTGTACAAATATGGAAGTTTGTCTCCATATAAAGTTGCTTATGCAAATTTCATGCTTAACGTTCCTGGATACATTCCAGAAGACCCAATTGATATTGTAAGATACTTCAATTCAACAGAGGCGCAATCTCTTATACGCGACATATATGAAAAGATGGATAAGCATTATGATCTTTATAAGGTAAAGATGAAAGACGGCGACATTTATGTTATTCCAGGAAAATATGAAAATTCTGTTAGTCGAATCGCTGTTGAACTTTACAACGCAAAGGTGAGATCAATAAAAAATAAATTACAGGATTCCGCTCTTGAGGAATATGAAAATTTCCTTGATGACTTCGGAAATAGAATAAATTCCGTTCAGCAAGTCGAACTTATTGATAAAACAAAAGGAAAGGACTATACTATAAAGAAGGGTGATGAAGCGACTCTTGTTGAAGTTACTGATAAATACGGTAAAAACAAAAAGTTTAAAAACTTTAAATTATAAAAGAGGATCAAAACTAGATCCTCTTTTTTATTTTATGTCAATTTGCTGCGTTTTGTCGGATGTATCTGGATTTTGTATATGTTCTTGTCTTAATGACGGTTTTATCTTTGTGTACAACAAATATTGCAGTCCAAGCCAGCTTAAATATTTTCCGCTTCTCTGCCATTTTTCTTTGACTGTATCTGTCATATTTGATTATGATTTTTATTTATTTATCGGAATGTTTTATTCTACTGAACAGTTTTTATATTAAATTAAAAGTTGTATATTTGCATCAATTTAATGTAAGTCCTTATGCTTCCATAAGTTACAAATTTGTAAATAAATATCTCACAGCAAATAAAAAAGTTGTGAGATTTATCTTTTACAACTTGTTTTAAAAACAATTAAATAAACATAATGCGAGTAATCAAAAGAAACGAATCTGAGCAGGATTTTTGCCTTGATAAAATAGAAAAGGCGATAATGAAAGCCAATAGCACGGTTGGGAATGAAGATAAAATGAATGATGAAGCGATTCAGAAGGTTTTGTCTACAGTGCAAAAGAAACTTACTGGATTTAATTCGGTAAAGGTTGAGGATATTCAGGATTTTGTTGAACAGGCTCTTGTAAGACACAACAAATATGCCGTAGCTAAATCCTATATACTTTACAGAGACAACAAGAAAAGAAGCAAGAAGTTTACCGAGAATGAAGAGAAGGTATTGGCTTTGATTGATGGTGTATCTTCACTTAGAGGTGATAATGCAAACAAGCATATTGATGACAATGCATCAATAAGAGATTATATTGCTGGAATAATGTGTAAGTCTCTCGCCAATAAAACGTTACCAAAGGATATTATAAATGCACACAATGAGGGAATAATCCATTGGCATGACGCTGACTATAGTCCAACCCAACCTCTCCATAATTGCTTTAGTTCTTCTCAGAAATTCATAACTGATTGCGGAATAAGAAAATTAGGAGATTTTTCTGATGGCGAAAAAGTTATTGTTAAAGATTATCTCGGTGAATTAAGAGAGGCAACTGTTCACGTATATGAACCACAGAGATTATATGACATTGAACTGACGAGAAAAAAAGAAAAGCAATCAGTAATAGTTACAGCCACAAAGAATCACAAATGGTTACTCGCAGATGGAGAATTTACAACTGAGCTTTCTGTTGGAGACAAACTTTGGAAAAACAGATGCTATGATGTAAAACAGAAAATCGAAACTATAGATGATGCAAGATCATGGTGCTTAGGATTCGTTATAGGTGATGGATCTGTTGACAGACATATTGGAGACACAACAGATAGTTATATGCAATGCCGTTTACATGAACGCAAAAAAGAATATACTCGTATTTTCAATAAAGCTGGGTATTGTATGAAGTATATGCCTGGCGGTGATGTGATACCATATATAAAGTATCGTACAGTAAAAGACTTTTTAAGTGGCAAATCATGGAGATACATGACAGCCAAACATAAGGCTTTGATTTTTGAAGGACTGTATGAATCTTGTGGAATAAAAAGTAAGCCAAGCATCAAATTATCGGATCAAAGGGTTATACAGTTAGTTGAGGAATGTGCTGGTCTTGCTGGATATTTTATAGTTGACAAGAATGAAGATTATAATTCAACCAATTATATAAAAAACGGATATTCTTGTAGCTTTACTTTCTTGCAAACACAATGGGGTGATGATTATTGGGTCGTTACATCAATACGGCAAAATGGTGACGAAAAGCCTACATCAAGGGTTTATTGTGTAAATGAGCCTATAACTCATACATTTACATTGGATAAGGGTATAGTTACTGGAAATTGTGATGTTTATGATCTTGGAAACATGTTCAAATATGGATTCGTTATGGGTGATACTAAAATAGAGCCAAACGAAGAAACCCCATTTAGAACAATGGTAAATCTTGCAGCTCAAGCCGCGTTACTTATATCTGGAAGGCAATATGGCGGGCAAACTATGTCTTGGATTCACCTTGTACCTTTTGTTGATCAATCAAGAAAGATCATCCGTAAGAAAATATTACAGGATTTTGAAAGCATTGGAGCTACTATATCGGAAGAAGATTTAAATAATCTGACAGAAAGAAAAGTTCGCGAAGAGATTGCAGAGGGAGTAAAGATTTACCAGTACCAGATATTGTGTCATTCTTCGGCTAACGGCCAAACACCGTTCGTGTCAAACAATATGTGTTTAAGAGAGGCTATGACAAAACGAGAGCTTGATGATTTTGCATTAATCATTGAAGAGATTCTAAAACGCCGTATAAAGGGCGTAAAAGACCCCTCTGGTAACTTTATAAGCCCATTGTTCCCGAAGCTGTTATATTGGACGTGTGATGGCTTAAACGTAAAGAAAGGTGACCCTTATTATTATCTTACTGAACTTGCAGCGAAATGCATAGCAAAACGCATGCAGCCAGATATCGTTTCAGAGTCACAGACGAGAAAATACAAACAAGGACAGATTATCCCTTGTATGGGTTGCGTCGATAAAGATGATGTAGTGACATACAAATATAAAGATTCTGTTTATACTGAATCCATAAAGAGAATGTGGGATCGTTTTTTGCCCGAATTTGATGTTAAGTTACAGGAAGCTACAGATTGTTATTATATTGATCTTGCAGGTGTTTGCATATATGATAGTAAGTCAAATGGATTCGTTGATTGTTTAAGAATAAACAAAAACGCGGATCAAGGAGATTGGAAACTCGTGAAACTGTCAAACGGACGTTCATTGACATGCACATCGGATCATCCTCTCGCTGTTATAGGTAAAGGTAGAACTGAAGTAAAGGATCTGTGTATCGATGATGAAATAGAAGCTACAAATTTCGCTTATTCCGCTGAAAGTGAAAACGTTGATCCAGAATATGCATGGCTTCTTGCTACGATTATGTGTGACGGATGCTATGACAGACAGCTTTCATCTACATTTGCAATGAATGGAGAAGACGATATCATTGAAAGGTATTCTAACGCTGTCGAGAAATATTTTGGGCTTGGCACGGTAGTAAAGGAATGGCATCGTGGAGCAAAGGGTGAATATAAAGAAGTGAAGGCCATTAATGGAAAATTGACAATAAAGGAAACACAGGCAAAACTCCAGGAAATATTTGGAGGACTGAGAAAGAAAGAGAGATCTATACCTTCATTTATAATTCATGCTAACAGAGAAGCTCGTATTGCGTTTATGGCTGGAATCGTAGATGCTGACGGATATATCCATAAGTCTGAGAAACATTTTAATAACATTGAAGTTGGTTCTACAAACAAGGAACTTTCAATTCAGACGATGTATCTTGCTAATACTTTGGGATATGATGCTAAGATGTCACTGAATCATTATACATCATCAGATCCAACAAAAATAAGATACAAAATCTATTTTAACACAAATGATGAGATTGTTGATGCTATAACATGCCAAAAGAAAAAGAATAACTATGAGGTTTTGAATCGAATCAATCCGAGAGAAAAACACTATGTTGTTACTGATATCATTGATCTTGGATATAGAGACGAGTATTCTTATGACGTTACTACTGGAAGCGACAGATTTGATGTTAGTGGAATTCAATCTCACAATTGCAGATCTTTACTTGGCCCAATCTGGGAGGAAAGAACATATCCTATAGATACAAAGTTCTTCTGGACAGAGGGTGGTACATATCCATATGACATTTTCATCGATGACAGAACATTTGAAAGCGTACCTAATGGAGAATACGAAGATGGATATGAAAATGGAAAGTATTGCATAAACTTCAGAGGAAATACAGGATGGTTGATAAAAAAGACAGACACCGAAGTGACGATTAAGGAGCCTATTGTTTATGGAAGATGGAACAATGGTGTGATTACAATTAATCTTCCATATGTCGCTCTTGAGTCCAAAGAAAAGGGAATTGATTTCTATGAGAATCTTGACAGATGGCTTGAGGTTTGCAGACACGGTATGCAGGAACGCGTGAAATCGTGTGAAAAGATTAAAGCCAAGAATTCACCAATATTGTGGATGTATGGAGCATTGGCAAGGCTTGATCCAGAACAGACAGTCGGTGATTTGATGGAAGCACATCCTACTCGTCCTACCGTTAGCCTTGGCTACGTTGGATTGTATGAAACTGTTCAGGCTTTGATTAATGAATCGAATACAACAGATAACGGTAGAAAACTGTGTAAAGAAATAATGACATACATCAATAACAGAATAGATCAATGGTTCACTGAAGGTGAGTTTAATGATGGAGATTTAACTACAATATCAAATGACGAGGAGTTTACAATAGATGAGTAAGAAATTATACCAGGACGAACCTATAGATTTTATATCTTTTGAAGATCTTAAGAGATATAAGCAAAAACAAAAGGTTAGGTTTGTTTGTTCAAGATGCGGAAAAATTGATGTTAAGGCTGCAGTTTATTTGTCTGAACCGATTCTTTGCAAGAAATGTAAAAGACAGGATTTCATAGATGGCTTTGATTTTGATGCAAGAAACAAGAAATCAGAAAAGACCAAACTGGAGAGATATGGAGACCAGCACTATTCAAACAGACAAAAATCAATAGAGTCCTGGAATAATAAGACAAAGGAAGAAAAGGAAGAAATACACGATAAGGTTAGATCTACAAACTACAAAAGATATGGATGTCATCCAGCATCAAGGCAAGAACAAAAAGAAAAGACAAAACAGACTTGCCTTGATGTATATGGATGTATATCACCAAGTCTCTCAAAGGACGTAAAGGAAAAAATCGAAAGGACAAACCTTAAATTGTATGGTGTTAAAAACGTATTCGCAAATGAAGATATAAAAAGGAAAATTCGAGAAACCAATCTTGAACGATACGGAGTTGACAATCCAAGGAAATCAAAGGAGATAGAAGACAGGATCAAAGAAACATGCATTGAACGATATGGTGTGGAGCATCCGTTTTCAAATCATGATGTAAGACTTAAATGTCAACAGTCATATAATTATAGAAACATTTTCTTTGACAGTTCGTGGGAATTGGCGTATTACATATATTTGACTGACAATGGTATTGATTTTGAATATCAGCCTAATTGTTATTTCGAGTTTATGGGAAAAAGATATTATCCAGATTTTATAGTTGATGGAAAATTCAAAGAGATAAAAGGTGATCAGTTCTTTGATGGTGACAGAATGGTTAATCCGTATGACAGATCAAAGAAGCAGGATGATTTGTATGAAGCTAAGCATCAATGTATGATTGATAATGGAGTTGACATCATCAGAGCCGATAGAATGAAGCCAATATTGGATTATATAAATAATACATACAGTAAAGATTATTTGAAGTTGTTCAAAACCGATATATCTTTTCCATATCCAAATGAGGATTTTCATGACAAATCTCCTGATGGTATAATGAAGCATTTTCATAAATCGATTTATCATGCCAATAGAAAAGGATTTAAATCACCGTATGACGCGTTTAAAGATAAGTTACTGGTTGAAAAATCAGCTATCAATAGAATCAAATATGTTGGATCGTGCAAGCCGTCAGACGTAGTTTATGGATTCAATGTCGCTAAAATTGCTCCTAAAGTTTCAGTTTTTAGTCCTGTTGTAGCAAAAAACCTTATAGAGAAATATCTAATGGAATATGATACTATATTTGATCCGTTTTCTGGATTTTCTGGAAGAATGATGGGTTCTGAAATGTGCGGAAAGAGATACGTTGGGTGTGATATAAGTGAAATTCACGTAAAGGAATCAAATGATATAATAAATTATATGGAATATCATAATTCTTCTGTTTCTGTAAAGGATGTTCTGCAATCTGATGACTCGTCATATGATTGTCTGTTTACTTGTCCTCCTTATTCAGACAAGGAAAACTGGAACGGTAATGATGACGTGAATATGACATGCGATGAATGGATTGATGCATGCATTGATAAATTTAAATGTAAAGCGTATTTGTTTGTTGTTGACCATACATGTAAATACAAACAATTTATCGTTGACACAATAGAAAATAAAAGCCACTTTGGTACAAACTTTGAAAATATAATTTTAATTAAATGACATGACAGCAAAAGATCTTTGGTTCTCTTTAGTTGAAACAGGTAAACTATTTGGCAATAGACTTTATCCAGCAAAGGAAATAAAAATAAACGGAAAAGTCGTTGTTTATGTAGAAAAGGATGATGAGTTTTACAGCGTTAAGACGATTGACAAGAAGAAGAGAAAATTTATTAAATACGCGATATATGGTACACCAGAAGAGTCGTTGACATACAAGTTCGCATTGGCACTTCGTAAGAATTTTGGACTCATTCCAAAGATCACCGACAAGGATTATGTTGTCAACAGTTATCATGTTGATCCAAGAGAGGAAATCGATGCGTTCAAGAAGCTGGAAATTGAGGGAGAGTACCTTGCATTGTCATCTGGAGGTGCAGTAAGTTATGTTGAGACGGCAGATCTGAGTAACAATCCAGAAGCGATAATCAAAATAATACAGTGGATGAATGACCACATAATATACGCGGAGGTGAACAGAAAAATCGGTGTATGTCAAAAGTGCGGATATGAGGGTGACATAAATCTTGTAAAGACAGAAGACGGAAACTTTAAGTTTATATGCCCTAATTGTGGAAACGATGATGACGATACTTTGGATGTGACAGCCAGAATTTGCGGTTATCTTGGAAAGGTTAACGCTGGAAACACAAACAAGGGAAGACTTGATGACATTTACAATCGTGTGATACATACTGATATTGATGAGAATAAAATCATCAAGAATAAAGCAACAGATTGAGCATAGTATAATTTTTTATAAAATAAAGGCAAGAAAACCCACTCATCTTTAGTGGGTGGGATGAATCACCTTAACCTTGGTTCATTATTCAATCAACATCCTTACTGAAGGATTAAGAAATATATCGGCAGGGACTGTCGATTACACTGGTGGAGCAGATGTAAGACCAATTCAATGGCAATCGGCAATGAAACTAGAAGCCCACAAATATTTAGTTTGTGGGTAGTTCACATTAAAATATTAATTTAGAATAATGACTTTTAATAAAACTAATAAAAACATAAATTTGAAGTACGCTAATATTAAATATTGTTCTACTACAAACGGCACAGGAATACGAACATCTGTGTTTGTTAGTGGGTGTAGAATTCATTGCAAGGGCTGCTTTAATAAGCAGGCGTGGGATTTCAATTATGGTAAGGAATTCACCGATGATGTCATTGAACGAATACTTGATTCGATTGAACCAGTATATTGCTCTGGTCTTACAATATTGGGAGGAGAACCATTGGATCAAAACAATATAGAAGGTGTTGACAGACTTATTGAAAAATTCAGGGAAAGATTCGGGAAATCAGAAGAAAAGACAATATGGCTTTATACTGGATATAAATTCGATTCTCTTACTAAAGAACAGAATGATGTGGCGATTAAGTGTGATACCGTCGTTGATGGTCCGTTTGAACTTGAAAATTCTGATATAAATCTTGCATTTAGAGGATCATCAAATCAAAAGATAATAAACATTAATGAGAAATAAGAAGTCGGAAGGAGAATTCTATACTCCAGAAATATTCGCTGAATTTGCACATTCCGTACTCGAGAAGCATTTCGGAAAGAAATGGGGAAGTAGATATTATGTGTGGGATCCAGCATGGGGTACAGGAAATCTTACCAAATCCAAAAAATTCAAACATCTGTATGCATCTACGTTACATAAGAGTGACATAGATGCATCTTATGCTAATATGGAAGCTGATAGGTTTCAGTTTGATTTTCTTAACGATCAGATTAAATCTCTTTTGGGTTTGCATGTTCCACAGGGATTATATGACGCGTTGGTTAATGACAAACCGATCATTTTTCTAATGAATCCTCCATACGCCGCTCCAAATGATCTTAAGGAAGGAGTAAAGGATGTTTCGATAAACACGTACACCCAATCGTTGATGGGTGACATGACGCACGCGAAAAGCAATCTTTTTTCACAATTCCTTTATCGTGTCATGATGATCAAGAATAGTTATAATCTTACAAACTGTAATATATGTGTGTTTTCAAGTTCTGTTTTCATGTCTGGATCTGGATATGAAAAATTTAGATCCGAGTTTCTTAAACACTTTCATTTTATAGACGGATATCTGTTCAACGCATCTTGCTTTGACGATTGCTCTGACAGATGGGGTGTGAGTCTGTCTGTATGGAAATCTGGTGAAGGGGAAAACAAGAATGATTTCAAACATAGTATAATTGAAGTTGAAGACGGCAAGATTAAAATTACAGGAGAAAAGACGATATATAACATTGACGGAAAAAACAGTTTCCGTAAATTCTGCAAAGAGTCGTTGAAGGGAAAGAAAACATATCCTACCGTTACATTAAAAAATCCAGTGACCGTTGGAGAAAAGGATGGATCGATGATGACATCAGACGCTATTGGGTTTTATGTCAACGCAAGCAACAATGTGTATAAATCTTTGCAGCAATGTTATTTGCTTAGCACCTCTCCAGACAATGTTCTTTCTGGATTTTCAATAACAAAGGAAAACTTCCTTCCAGTGTGCGCCAATTTCACATCAAGGAAGGTTATAATCAATAATTGGATAAACAATAAAGATGAGTTCATCGCACCAGAGATAACGGAAGAAAACCATGACATCTGGGCTGAGTTCATATCAGACAGCGTTGTATATTCAATGTTCAATACTTCCAGTTGCCAGAGCGGTATACACCAAGTTACATGGAAAGGATATAACTACAAGATAAAGAATGATTTTTTCTTTATGGGCAGGAAGGAAATCATGGAGTCCGCTGGAGAATGTGAAAGTTATGATACAATCATGACAACATTTGATGACAGCGAAAGATATGCATATGAACTGTTGAAAGGAAAGGTCGGTGAACGTCTTAGTGAAGAAGCGAGAAACGTACTTGATTATGCAAGAAAACTTACGACTGATTCGATGAAGGACAGATCATCTTTTAATGATGATAATCCAGATATTCATATTATGTGCTGGGATGCTGGATATTATCAGCTGAAACGGTTATGGAAGCAATATTATCCAGACAGACTAAAGGAATTCAGATCATTATATAAAGCACTATCAAACAAACTTAGAAAACAAGTATATGAACTTGGCATATTAAAATAAAGGTGAGGTAAAAACTCACCTTTATTCTTTAATGTAAAAATATTTTTATGATGTGCATTTGTTTGTTTGTGAAATAAGTTGTATATTTGCAATATGATTTAAAAAATAATCGGTAAATTAAAAAACGCGTATAATATTATAAAGGTATAATTATAAATGGCGAGTAACAATACGTTTATACAAAATGTTTATTATCATTACATACTTTCTGAGCCATCTCTCGTTTTAAAGTTTGAACCAGAGTTTTTCACGGCAAAGCCTTTGCAGTATGCATTTAAGATTGCAAAGGATTATGTCGTGAAGTATCATCAGCCACCTACTGCTGAACAGATAAAGCAGCTTGTTGTTGACAACAATATGCAGGATGTATTACAGGATGATGTAATTGATGTTCTTTATGCTCAGAAACAGATGCTGTCATCGTATACAGATGAATGGCTGTATGATGAAACGACAAACTGGGCAATACTCGAGAATGTAAAGAAATCCATTGTTGATGCTGCTGCTTATCTGAAGCTAAATCAAGATGACATGGAGGCTGGAAACGCAAAAAAGGTTGTTGAACATATTAAAACCATGTTCAACAAATCTTGCATTTTGGAGTTTTCTGATGATCTTGATACTGGATCTGATTTTTGGGATGCGGAATCACATAGCCAGAAAAAACTTGAAAGATCATCATTGGGTTATGATTTTTTGGATTTCTGCTTAAATGGTGGTGGATTTCCTGGTGCTTTGATTTGTTTTGCTGCGGCTCCAAAGACAGGAAAGTCTTTGTGGTTGCAGAATATATGCGAGAAGTCAGTAGAAAAAGGAGAGAACAACGTGTATATCACCCTTGAACTTCCTACTCCTATGGTAGTTTCACGCATAGGATCAAACATGCTGTCAATACCTTCACTTGAATATGAGAAGTATACGAATGATACATCGTTAATGAAGGAAAAGCTAAACAAGTATATAAAATCTAAACTTGTCAAACCAGGCGCTCTTATAGTAAAGGACTTTCCTACTTCTACACTTAGCGTAATTGAACTCGAAAGTTATCTTCTTTCAAAGGAGGAAGAATTGTCAACAGATGGTCATCCATTTAAGTTCAAGAACATTTTCGTAGACTACCTTAATATCATGAAGAATTATAGGAATCCGAATTCCGAAAACACATATATGAAGATTAAGCAGATTGCCGAGGATCTCCGAGCTATGGGTAAGAAGAACGGTTGGTGTATTATAACAGCAACACAGACAAACCGTTCACAGTTCGATACAAACGACATCAATGCAAGTCAGATTTCCGAGTCGTCTGGTCTTGGTGCTACCGTAGACGCAATGTTTGGTATCATTGCTGACGCTCTCATGATGGCACAGGGAAAATATTATCTTAAATGTATATATGACCGTGTTTCTCCTCAAGCCAACAAGAAAAAACTGTTCGATTGTAATTTCACATATCTTAGGATATCCGAAAATGTTTCAGAGGGTATTGTCGATACATCTCTTATAAGCCCAGTTGCATCGAGCAATAAGTTTATAGTTGGTGCAGCGAAGAAAAGAAACGAAATAGATCAGACATTTGCTCCTGGTCAGATAGAGAAACCGTCAGATGGAATACTTCCTCCTCACAATTTGGTTGACGTATCTACATCACAGGTTGTAACTGAAAATACAATAGCGTCGCCGTTTATAAAAATCAAGGGTCAAGGCTTGTTCGATCAAAAATAAATCAATAGCATATTATGATAGAAGATAAAATATTTGAAAATTCGTTTGATAATGTTGAATATGGATCTGAAAGGACGTCACAGGCTTCAATTCAGATTTCTCCGTTCGTTGAAAAACAATATGAGGAAAGCGTATCGGAAAACATAGATGAACTTTATGTGAAAAGAAGACTCATGAAGATTATGTATGACGCATATCTTAATTCTGAGTTTTTTAAGAAATACGGACAGAGACAACATGTGGATGCGAGCAAAGATTCAAGTGCGTTACAGTATGATGAACTTGTGTATGATCCAGTCGTTAAGAAAATAGAGAGAGCCGACTTGTTTGGTATATATTATCATTTCAAGGATGAACTTCAAAAGTTTAATGAATTTTCCATTATACAGATATTCTGTACAATAGCAGATTTCTTTGATTTGAATTATAAAACCTTATATAATGATATTCTTACACTTGAGGACAAAGTGAATATACTTGATCATCTTGAAAAGGAATATGGGCTTGACAAGCACTTTGCAAAATCGAAATCATTATTTTAATTGATCATTATGAAAAAAAGTGAATCATTCGATCAGGTTATATTCATATCTGATGTTCATTTTGGAAAGGGAGGCTTAGAGAAACTCCAGATAATCACTGATTATTTTGATAATTTCTTTATTCCTTTTGTCAGACAACAGAAAAAGACACATAATCCGTGTGTGGTAATAGCTGGAGATTATTTTGACAACAGACAGTCTATAGACATTAATGTCCTTAATGTTGCTATAGATGCAATGAAACGTGTTGTAAAGGAATGTGAGGTTTATGTCATAATAGGGAACCATGATATTTACAAGAATAAGGAAACTGACGTCACTTCACTTAAACCGTTTAATGACGTCCGTGGAGTAACTGTCATATATGACAAGTATGAACTTGTATTGAAGAATAACAAAAGAATGTTGCTTGTGTCTTGGATCGGGGATTTCAAGAAGGAAAACAAGATAATAGCAGATAATAAAGACAAATATGATGTTCTTGTTTTTCATACAGAATTGTCTGGTATGACATATGATAACAACAGACCAATTATAAATGGATTGAATCTTGATATAGTTGAGGACGACAAGATTGTTTCTGGTCATATCCACAAGAGACAGGAATCAAAGAAAGGAATATATCTTGGATCACCATATCATCTTGACAGATCTGATATAGGAAACAGAAAGGGAATATATACGTTTACGGTTGACGGAGAAAATCTCGTAAGATCATTTTACGAAAATACATATTCTCCAGAGTATGTGCTGAAGCGTTTTTCAGATATAGGTAGAAATCCAGAAGACTGGAAGGATATAGTGAGCAACAATTTCATGTATATCGTGTTTACAAGCGAGGAACTTGAAGTTGTAAATACGGAAAAGTTTATAAACGAGTTAAGACAATATAAGCCAAGAAACATAGAACTTATAGAGGAAAGGAAAAAGGTTGATCTTAATACACAGAGTTCTGTGGTCAATGAAGATGGCGATGTTGTTGATCTTAATGTAAGTCCAGATGCGACGATTGAGGAGATATTTGAAATTAAGTTGCAGGCGTTCAAACTAAAGAAGAAAGAAGAGAAAGACATCAATAAAATCAATGTTGAATATTTAAAAAAGGCAGCGGAGGAACTGGCATGAAAATAGTAAAGTTACAATGGAGGAACATATTCAGTTATGGTGATGACATAACGGAAATAGAATTCGGCGATGAGGGTAAATTATGGCAGCTTTCTGGAAAGTCTGGATCTGGAAAAAGCAGTCTTTTGTCTATACCGAAACTACTTCTTTTCGGCAAAACTGAGGGTGGTGACGGAAAACCAGTTGATATGGCTGATGTTTCAAACTGGCTCAACAAGAAAGGATGGATTTGTGGTACGATTGTAAAAAATAACGACACATATGTAATCGAAAGAAGATTTTCTCCGTCTGAACTGTCAATAACAAAAAATGGACAGCAGTTGGACAAGGCTGGTGTTAAGAACATGCAGGGAATTATAGACAACGAGATACTCGACAACATGCCGTATAATATCTTTGCTAATGTCATGAGTCTTTCACTTAACAACTTCAAGTCTTTCATCTCAATGTCGCCAGCTGACAAGAGACTTATCATAGACAAGATATTTTCGCTTGAAATAATCAACAAGGTGTATGAACTTGTAAGGAAAGACATGAAGGATCTCGGGAATTCCATAAACATAAGCAATTCGCAGATATATTCGTTGGATCAGACGATAAAAACATCACAGCTGGAACTTGACAATTTAAATAACAGCGAACATGCTGACAATGTAAAGGAAAAACTTGAAGAGATCAGCAGGAAACTTGTAAAGGTAGACGAATTGTATAATCAGCAAAGAGAATCATACACGAAACTATATGATACATATACTGAAATATACAATGTTGATCAACAGGTTGTTACCGCGTATAACAATGAAAATTTTGAAATTGATAACATAAACAGGAAGATTACTTTGTTTAACCAGGATAAGTGCCCTACATGCGGTACATCATTTGATTCTGATGAATTCAAGAACATAAAGGATGACCTTACGCGACAGCTTAATGAAAGGCAGGAGACCCGTGAATCTTATAATAAAAAGCACAATGAACTTATAGGTCAATTGAATGTTATAAATTCACAGATGCAGGAGATTCAGTCGAATATCCAGAAGATAACCGCAAAGAAAAACGAAATGACGACTGAATATGCAAGAATAGAGGCGTCGAGCGCAAAAACAAAAGAGTCTGTTGCTGTTCAGAATATTATAGATCAGACGAACAAGACAAAATCGGATCTTGAAAAGAGCATTGTAGAAGCAAATAAAAAAATGAAGATGCTTGAAATTATAGAGACGATGTATTCTTCAGACGGAATAAAGCAGACAATGATGAATAATTATATACCTACTCTTAATGAGGAGATATCAGAAACTTTGAATTTTCTCGGCTTTCCTTATTCGTTGGAGTTTGACAATAATTTTGATCCTCATATGCAGTACCTTGGCAGAAACATAAAGCCAAAGAGCCTTAGTATCGGTGAGCATAAAAAGGTTGATTTGACTGTTCTTTGTTCTTTGCTGAAGATGATAAAAAGGAAGTATCCTCAGATAAACCTTGTATGCCTTGATGAAACCGTAAGCTCATTGGATTATGAAAGTTCAACTGAAATCATAAAGTATTTAAAGGAAATATCAAAGGAAATGAATCTTAATATTTTCATTGTTTCTCATACGATGCTTGATGAAAACCTGTTTGATGAGCATATACTTGTAGAAAAAAATGCAGAGTATTCAAAATTATCAAGAATTTAATTTTTCGATATGAAATATTTGTTGTATATTTGCATCACTAAAGAACACAACAGATGATAAAAGAATTTAAGAACATTACAGAAAGAGACCTTGCATATATGCGAACACATGAGGTTACGGTTGTAGAGAAACTTGACATGATATATTTTAAGGTTTCTATTACTGATACTCACGTTTGCGCTTTGACATCAAAGAACAAGCAGATAGGTAAAGTTGATTGTATTGTTAATTCTATATATAAGGATATTGTTGATTTTGTAAATTCAAACATAGAATCTCATCATGATGAGTTATATAAAGAATTTGGTAATTGTAACTGTGGCTTCTTTTATAAACCAGTAGAAAAACCCTGTACAATAACATATAGAAATTGCTCAGATAAATTCATACTTGGTAATCTTTATACACAGGACAAGAAATTAAATGACATTGATAAGTTTGCATCTATTATAAACGTATCTGTGTTGAAACCAATATGTGTAAAAGATCACATTTGCGATTTTGATGATATAAACGACGGAATTGATATTGTTCGCAAGATGACAGGTGGAAAAACTTGGTCTGGAAATGATATTGAAGAGATTGAAGGTATTATATTATCCTGTGGTAAGATGAATTATAAGATTACAGTCACAGATACAACACCAGATATAGAAAAGACAACAAAGAAGTTATATCGTGACACTATACTTGAAAATTTCTGCCATGTTGTTAATAACAATATAGATATAGACAGCATTGTATCTGAAGACAAGGAATACGTTGATATCATATATGATCTTTTCATGGAATATATAAACAATACCAACATATTCACAAAAATGTACATTGAGGATGAGGATCTTTTGCCTCCAAACTCTGGATATATAGGCGATATAGACTATGATTCTCTTCCACCTACTATTAAAGTTATATGTAAGGTAAACAATACGTACAAGAATATACTTAGAATTCTTCTTATAACATTCAATCGAAGTGTCTTTGATAATAAGTTCAAGAACTTTAATCGGGAAACAAGAGCAAAGTTGACGAATATTTTATCTAAGATAAATAGAGAGACAAAGTAAAAGAATTATAAAGAATATTTACAAATTAAATCATTCAAATAAAAATTAAAAGAATTAAAATTATGACATCTAGAGATTTATTTAATCCTGTTGGAGCAACTAAAGAAGAAAAGCAGAACACAGAACAGTACAAAGTATCTTTTAAAGAAGGAAAGAATGGCGTTTATCGCTCGGTTGTAAGATTTATTCCTAATTACGCCAATCCGAGCAAGTGTACAATGATTAAGGCTGTATCTTGGGTGAAGAACCCAATCACACAGAAGGGTATGTATGTGGACGATCCTCGTGTTGTAGGTAAGCCTTCTCCTGTAACGGAAATGTATTTCAATCTTTACAATACACAGATTGAAACTTACGTTGGATGGGCAAAGCAGTATCTTGGCTCTAAGAAGCAGTATGCATCTTTGGTACAGATTGTTTCTGACGATCAGCACCCAGAGCTTGTAGGACAGATCAAGGTATTTGTTTATGGTAAGAAGGTGTATGAGAAACTTAACAATGAGGAATTCCCACAGGGTGCTGGACAGCAAGGTATCAATCCTTTCCATCCTATCTATGGTAGAAAGTTCTCTATTGTCTGTACAAATCAGTCTGGATTCAACAATTTCGATCAGTCAAGTTTCTTTGATGAGCGTAATGGTAATCAGATTTTACCTTCTGGTATGTGGTACATTGATCCAGCCAATCCATCACAGTATTCTGTAGTTGATGAAAATACCGACCCAGATGTACTTATGGAGTATCTTAAACAGAATTCGCCAGATCTTTCAAAGTATGATTATCATGATTGGACAGAAGAGCAGGCAAAGCATGTAGAGGAAGTTCTCGCGATTGCGCGTAACTTTATGAATACTGGCTCTATGGTTGGTGCTCAGACACAAACAATGCAGTCTGGATTGCAGGCGGTAAATACGCCAAGTGGTAACGGAATGCCATCCGCACCAACGTACAATCCGACACCTCAATTCCCTGGCGCGAATATGTCAGCACAGGTGGCACCGACTCCCACACCTGCACCTGCACCAGTATCGTTTAATCCGACACCAATGCCATCTGCAGCCCCAGGCGTACCTGGTGCGCAACCAATGACTGCACCATCTGTAACTGGAGTAACACCCCCAGTAGTAACACCAAAAGTTGCAGATCCATCATATGATGCGCAATCTCCAAACCAAGGCATGAACATGGATGATATTCTGAAGCAACTTTAAAAGATAGAAAAAAGCAATCGAGTTATTCACTTGATTGCTTTTTGTTTGTATTTGTCGTGTGGTTGTCTTTTCTTTTTTTCTTTAGATTTCTAAGCGTTTCCTTATCTGTTTTTACTCCAACTTGAAGATTTTTTATATTGTTTTGTATTTCTTTTTTTCTTTTGTTCAATTCATTTATTTTGTCGTCCTGTTTTATGATCATTTCTTTTATCGTTGCCTTTATTGGCTTTACGCTAAGTGACGGAATCTTTGATACCAATCCTTTTAGTATGTCTACTGATATGTTTATTGCTGGTATAAGTGATCCAGGTACATCTCCAAGATTAGCAAACAATATCATTGGTAATGGACATATTCCACATATCCCTAATCCTATTACGACAGTAACCCTTCCGTTTATTACGTTAAATGGAATGTATATTATCGGCATTGGTATTGGAACACCAGAAATAATTATTCCAGTCGGCCAGTACATAGGAAGCATGCAATTTACAATTGTTGCCGTGTTACAGTATTTCACCCAATATTCATAATCAGTTATTCCGAATTGTGTTCTTAATGAATTTTCATCAAATTTGTACCCATTATCATCTTCGTTCTTTAATGCACCACCATTCATGTATGGTGAATTAAGTTTTTCTTTTGTTTTTACTGGTTCAATGAGATAATAGAAATCATAAGGCTCGTTGTCTTTGAATATTGTGCTTTTTCCTCCCCAATCAACCTCTTGGAAATCATCAAATATTTCACCAGAATTTATTTTACTGTCATTGTCTATATAGAACTTTATAGCCCTGTTAGCAAGGTTTCTTAGTATCTTTGATTCTGTTTGCGCCATTTTTTTGAAAGGTTCAAGATACTTGCGTTCAAATGTGGCGAATTGTAATGTGTTGAAATTTGATTTTGAATTGTTCGCTGAATTGTTATATGATATGATGTATTCTTTTATGTTTTGATCACCCAATTGTGATTTAAGCGTGAATATGTCATTATAGTCCTGATCTGATGTGAACTGCTTGAAATATTTTGGATCTATTTCTGATTCTATCTTTCTTAACTGAACAAAGAATATTGCTATTTTTCTAAGACTTGAAAACAATTGCTTTGCCTCTTTTTCGGATTCGGTGTCTTGTATCTGTGTGTTGTTGATGATGCTGTCCACATCCATATCCTTATATTTTTCCTCTGTGGATTTCGGAGGGGTATAATTGCAAAGCGTAGTCAGGTATTTTAAGACCTTTGAGTATAATGTGACTCTATTCTTGTCGTATATGTTTGCTTGTATCAAATCTTCTTCGTTTCCTGCATAGAAATCAAATTTGAACATTTGCTTTATTTTTCCGTAGTAATCATACATCTTGTCATTCCAATATTTCCTTATGTTATCGTTACACAGTGTATTGAATTTCGATATCAGTCCAGCTATATTTGAACCGTTAAGTTCAAGTCTGCTTCTTATCTGAAGGAATGTTGTTATATGGTACAACAATTCAACAACATAAGGATTTTCGTCATCATATGCAAATTCATCACTTGTTATATAATTAAGATATTCATCATAAAGCATCATGTCGCTTATCCTTCCAGAATTGTATCCGAATGATTCTACGTTATTATATTGCCATAATATCTGATCAAAATATTTTTTCTTCGTTAAATCTATTTCCTTTTTTATTCCCATCAGGCTTTCGTTTCCGCAATATGTCTTTATGTTGTCTGCACTGCACAGATATACCATTTCTTTATTGTATCCGTCGATTATCTTGTCTGCGGCTTCTTCGTAAATTTCACATATTCTTGATGTATTGTTATATGCTTGTGAAACGCCAACATCCGAATAGTTTATATAGTTGTTTGCAATGTCAGCGAATCTGAATCTCAGTATGTAATCCTTTATGAAATTGTTTGTGTATGAACTTTCTTTTAGGATATCGTTAATTTTGTTGAAATCACTATCTTTATTTTCTGTCAATATTTTTTTGATCGATTTCTCAGACAAATCATCTATACCAAGTTGCTTCAGGGTATCATCTACATTGTTATCGTATGCGCCTATAACATATCTGTCTGCCACTTCTGTTATTGTTCCGCTTAACTTCGATCTAACCTTGATGTCTCTCATATATCCTATTATCTGGTCTACTGATATCTTTTGACCAGGAGTCAATAATATTTTTGGTGCTTCAGTTCCGAATTCAATAACAAATTTGTCTGGTGACTGCAGACCAGAGTTTAATACGTATTCTAGATTCGTTGATGAATCTGGATCGCACATTGATATACAACACGGAAATAATGTGGATGTGTCTGTCATTTATGGAATGAGAATCCTTTTTGGTTTAGTTCGCATAGTTGCATTACTATGCTTCTTTGTATGTTTTTAGCTTTATCTTCTGCGCATTTCTTTGCTGCTGTTTCTGAGTTTATCGTATCTGGAAAATTTGGATCAAGATCTGGTTCTGCAGATTTCTGTTCTTCTTTTTCCGCTTGTCTAAGTGCAATGAACAATCCAGCTATAGTTCCAACAAGAGGAATAAGCGATGTTAGAATCTTGTTAAAGTCTATTCCAGATCTATCTTTTCCTGCCTTAATTCCTTTTATCGCGTTCATTTTTCTTATCGCGCTGTTCCATACTTTTTCTGGTGTATTTTTTCCATTGTTTACTGCATCAAGAACTTCAGACAATACGTTGAACTGCATCGTTTTTAAGAACACCATTCTGTTGAAAGGTTTCATATCGTTCAGTTTTTGGTACAGTTTCGTTTTTGCGTCAAGTTCAAATCCGTCATATATTTGATCATTTGACGTTTTTGTTTCAGTATCGACATTGGATATACCGTTACCTAGTTTTATATCCGTTTTTGGATCTTTTGTTCCCATGCTTATAGTGTTTCTGCTTTTCCTCTGTTTCCTCTTGATCCGTTTGAGTTATAGTATGCTATGAATTGTCTTCTTGTTGATCCAGAAGGATCCTTGTATCCAATATGCACCCAGCTTGTGGATGATGTGGCCAACGACGACCCTCCGCTATATTCTATAAGGATCTGGTCAAATTGTATATGTCTGTTCTTTTGTAAAAACGATTTTATAAAACCAGAAAGATATCTTGTTGCTGCTCTTTTTTGTTCACCGCCTCCGAGGAAACGGGATAATTGCACATCGATTGCATATCCGTATATATGGGCGGATGTTTTAGATGCACCTTTCACCTTATCGTTGTAATTTTTAGGTCTGTATCCAGATGATATATGCCATGTTGGATCTATGTGTAGAGTATTTGTCGCATACTCCTGCCATCCCTTTCTCAATGGAACCCATAGATTTCTCATCGCTTCTCCAACGTGTTGTTTTGCTATATAATTTTCCTGTGCCGTCCCGTGACCAGCTTTTGGACTGTATATATTTAAATATGTTATTTCTTTATATTCAATGGCTCTGTCACTTTCTGAAATTTCAACTGTAGGTATGTCTCCAGACGGAAGATACATACCTCCGTCTGCGTCTGTGTTTTCTGCTTCGTCATACATAAAATTTACAGGTACTTTTACAGAAGGATCTATAACAATTTCAAACGTAACCACACTTTCCGCTTCTTCTTTTTCTATTTGGCGCTGATATGCGTCAGCTTCGGCCCAATAAGCGATTGAGTCGTTGAACGCTGTGCTTATTTGGTCGAAAGAATCTTCCACAATTTGCGTTTGCGCGTCACATATTTTTGATGTTGTTTTGTATATGTTCTCCTTTATGATTTTAATGTTGTGGTTTATTATATCTTTCGGTGACGGAGAACCAGCTATTGTTGTTACCGTATTCTCTGCCGCCTCTTTTACTTTTGATACAAATTCACAAGGATCGCTGTCAAGACTTGGTAATGCAACTGAAATCAGTGGCAATTCAAGTCCCTTTATTTCTGACAGTTCATTGTCCAATGATTTTATTGATTCTTTTAGTTTGTTAAGTTTTTCTCTTATTTTGTCTGTTGGCATTTTGATTCCGTTTTCCTTGTTATATGCTATTACTGCATCAATCCATGCATCTGTCTCTACTTTTGTGTCGAAATCAAGGCCCCAACCAACACCAGACTTTACAACTTTACCGTTTACTGTTTCTTCGTATGTGTATGCACATCTTGAATCTACTGATGTTATATTGAAAGTTACATCAAATCCTTCTCCAGAACCAACTTTGTCGTTATGTTTGCATATAAATGACTCAACGGCGTCTATCCATTTGTTTACTTCAAATGTAGGTATGCCGTCAACACCATTTCTTACCATATACTCTGATACATACCCGTTAAATGTCTCTTTACCTTCTTCGTTTATTCTTATTGTGTGATAAGGATCGAGTTTTGAATATAAAAAAGGTGTTGGCGTATTTTCTATATCGTCTCTTGATATTATGTACTTAACTTCAGCCATTTACATCATTCAAACATGTTTTAAGGTTCCAGAAAGAATCCGCTATATCATCCATGCATAGAACATAATTTGATTTCTTTTTAAGTTGATTTGGGTTCTCTCTAAGAGTTGTTATTAGAATGTGATCTACATTCTGTCTTGACATCGCTTCAATCATTGAATTTTTTCCAAGTCCTTTCTTTGAACAATCCGCCGTTTTCTTTATTGTTATAGGGGAATATGTTTTAAGTCTTGTGTATCCATGTTTTATCAAAGATTCCATGAGGATGTATTTATATCCAGACAGTTGTAAAGCGGCGTCACCTTTAGCGGAAAACGCAAATCCTTCATTAGCGATTATGACATCATCTTTTGATATATTGTTTTTTGAGACTATTTCATCTATTGTCTGTAAAATGATTTCACTGAGACTAATCGCTCTGTTTACGTGTTCAAGAATCAGTTCATGTTGATCAAGGGACTTGTCCTTTATGTGCTTTAATTTCCTGTTAAATATTTTGACGTCGCAGCTTGTAAGTTTGTCATATGATTTTGAATCTATGTCTGACGGCCATACATAAAATTCAATGACATTGTTTATATAGGCTGCCATTGCTGGCTTATTGCATGAGAAATCAAATGCGAAAATGGCCTTATTCATTGATATATGTAGCTTTTTCGCTATTTATCCGTAATTTTAAAGTTGGCGATTTTCTTTTAGATAAATAATGAAAGATAATTTTCTTGGTAAGAAAATGAGAAATTTAAGATCAATCAACAAAGTTAATGAAGACAATGCATCTGGATATCATTCAAATACTGTGTATACTGGTGCGGATAGGGCTGCTACTGGAGGTAATAATGCACCTCTTCCAGTTACTGGTCAACAAGTTAAAGATTCAATTAAAAAAGCAAAAGACACACTTATGGGAAAATCTTCTCCTAAAACAGATGGTACATATATAGACAATAGTGTTCGTATAGACAATAGTGTTCGTATAGACAATAGTGTTCGCCATTCAAGTCTCGGTGATGGACTTGCTTGGTTTGATTCACATTGGAAGGAAATCGCTATAGTCGCTGGAGCCACAGCTTTGATTCTTGCAATTTCAAAATTAATAAAGGGTCTTAACAAGAGTATTAAGATCCGATACAACAGGGTTGTTAAAACTTTACAGAGAGCACAGAGGGATTTTACATTATCCGAAACTGGATTGAACATGAAATCCGTACTTCCTGGTGTTGGATCTAGAATTTATGACTGGATTGCCAGAACTTGGACTGGAAATTGGGGTTCTAAAAGCTATAGGGATGGAAACATAGGATTGCGTCCATTTTGTGCGCAGTATGTTGATGAAATTGAAAGAGATTTCATGACAGCGCAGGCAGCATATAGCAAGATAAAGTTGGGAGCAGATGAATCAAATGTTGACAACAACAGAAATACAGAAAGAATTGCTGGGAGTGGAAATCAAAATGTAAGCACATCAGCATACAGCGGTAAGGTGTATTCAAGTTTCCGCGAAGCGTATACTGAGGATTTTCTCAATGAAGGAATTTCTACTGACAAAGTTAATGAATCTGTTCTTGCAATGGTTTCTGCTGGTGTTGCGTTGACATCATTTGCAGTTCGTGCTGGTCAGTTCCTTTATCAGAGATATAAGAAAGGAAAGCCAGTCGGTGAGCCAAAGATGGTTCAGGTCACAAAGGAGTCTACACGTGAAATTTGTTATGCGATAATTAACAATTATGCTGATAAGTACGTTAATATGGAGCAAGTGTTCCGCGAACTTGGAATAAGTTCAAAATCTCTTGCTGATCTTGATTCATCAGCTTGTGACAAACTTGCAGAAATACTTAAGAAATACCAGAAGCCAGAGAAGAATTCGTATACAAAGCAATATTCAAGACTCAATAAGGCATATAATAAAATGCTTCAACATTATTATGCAATTGGTGACGGTATTATCTCTAACTTCATTAAATATTCCGAGGCAAAGGATGAGAAGCATTCTAACTTGATCGTTGCATCAAAGGAAAAACTTGAAAATATGTGGGATTCACAGAGAGATTTCTATAATAATAACTTCTCTCATGTACTTATTGAAATTGTTTCTAGTGAACCTTATATAAATTATCTTGATTTTATCATAGAAAAGGTTATTCCTGTGTTCAAGTCTGGTCGCGCAAGTGATGCTGACTATGTTCTTGATGTTCTTCCAAAGAAGGGTGAGTATTATCTTCTTCGTCAAACTGGAAATGGACAGGACGTTCTTGGAAATGATGAAATAGAAAAGGGTAATGTTGCTATTGCTGAGGTTTTGGATTATGACCAAAGTGCTAAGAAAATGAAATTTAGGCTTGTTGGGTTAGTAAAAGGTAAAAAAGGAGACAATTGGCAAATAGGTGGAGATGGTCGTGCAACATTATCGACAAATGATATAGATTATGATTCGTATAAGGAAAATGGCGAGTTTGATGTAGATTATGGAAAATGGTTGTCATTGGATCCTGTTCTTCTTGCTTGGACACCAGAATTATATACTGATGTATATGGTCGTGCATTTGATAATGGAGAGAAAAAAATGGATCAATACATATATGCGTATGCGACAAAAGATGAGTATGATAAAGGATTTAATAAATTTATATTCATTAACACAAAGATCGGAACTTTTGAGATTTTGTCGTTACAGCTTATCAAAATTGATAATTATTTAAGTGCTGATGAAATTGAAAATATAATGGTCAATGGTACTGCAGATAATGAACATAATATTTCTAATTTCTATAACTTCAATAATGGTCCTTGGGCTGAAAAGATAAGAACTCGAGTAAAGAATTATAGTGGTGACAAGCCAGAAGTAAAAGACGTCAAGAATACTGATGAACTTATAAATAAAATAAATGAGGTACCAGAAGTAAAAGAGAAAGAAACTGAAGTTAAATTCTCTAATGTATACATGAGAACATTTGACGACGGGAAGAATACAAATGATCAATATGTGTATGCATATGGAGATAAGGATGACAAGGATGAATTCAATAAAGTCGTTCTTGTAATCAATAAGAAAGGAAGCAATGAAATATTATCAACTGGAGTATATACTCTTGATAATTACTTTACTACTGACGATCTTGACAAACTTTTTACATCTGACTCTTTTGATCCGAAATTTACTGATACATCTAAAAATTTCACAGAATCTCAGCTTAAAACTTATATTGAGAGATATAAGGGAACAAATAATGAGGAAAAGGATGTAAGCACAACTGACGATCTTGCTGACATTATAAACGAAAAGCAAGAGCAGAAGAAATCAGTCAGATACAGTACAATCTACATGAGAGATGGATATAATGGATCTGATCAAAGGGTATATGCTTATGGTGACAAGGTTGACAAGGACGAGTTTAACAGTGTTGTTGTCGTTAATAAAAAGTCTGGCACAAATGATATTGCCTCCATAAACACTTATACACTTGATTCTTATCAGGATTCTTCTGATTTGAAGGACTTTTTGGTAAAGGCTGGATTTAAATATACAGATAAAAACTATAATGATTCTAAGTTAAAGGAACAAATTGAAAAATATACTGGCTCAAATCCAAGTCCAGTTCAAGTTCATACTACAGATGAACTTTTGAAGATGTTGAACGGCAAGCAAAAACCGCTAAATTATAGTAATGTATATAAGAGAGAAGATCATAACGGAACGGATCAATATATATATACCTATGGGAAAAGTGGAAATAAGGATGAATTTAACGTTATATTTGCCGTTAAAATGAAACATGGAACAGATGATATTATTTCAATAGACACATATGCTTTTGATTCGCATCATTCTATTTCTGAGTTAAATGATCTTAAAAAGGCTGGATTTGTAGATACATCAAAGAACTACAACGATTCCAAATTAAAGGATATTGTAGAAAACTATAAAGGCAGTTCAAATCCTCCAGTCAAGGTAAATAAGATTGATGATGTTTTGAAGGCTTTAGATGTGGAGCAGAAGAAAATATTCTACACGAATGTATATAACAGAGTTGGAAACGACGGAAAGGATCAATTTGTATACGCATTTGGAGAAAATGGAAATGATAATGAATTTAATGCAATATATGTGGTTAAGTCAGATCCACAAACAAAAAATATTTTGTCTATAGATAGATATGTATTTAATTCGTATATTCCTGTTTTCGATTTGAATGACGCTTTAATAAAAAATGGGTTTAAAGATTCAAATAAAAATTATAATGGGTCTGACTTAATGAATCGTGTTAAAAGTTTCGGAAAACAAGTAAACGATATTCATGCTGATGGTATAGATGAATTTTTAAATGGATTGAGTCATAGTAACACATCATCAAGTAATAGTAACACATCATCTAATTATAGTAATGTTTATAAGAGAACGGTTGATAAATTTGATCAATATTTTTACTGTTATTTCAATGTAAAAAATACACAAGATTTTAATTTTGCGTGTGTTGTAACGACTAATGCTGGAACAGCTAATGTATTGTCAGTTTGCTTGTATAAAATGAAAACACCTGTTTCACATTCAGAACTTGATAATATAGTAGGAAAGTTTAATCCTAGTTTTGAAAAATTTGGAAAATCATATGATGAGTTAAATGGAGAATTTAGAACAACAAATGCGGTAAATACTAAATTAATCATAGATGGTGAAAATGAACTTATTCGATCGATTGATGGTGTAATAGAATCTTTAGGTAATTTAAATAGATCTGTTAAAGATTTCATTGGTGCTGTTTCATTTGAAAATAATAAAATTGTAATTAAGCAAAATTCATCAACATATGTAGATATTTCATCGGCAAATTCAAATACTATTGTTGTTAAGTTTAAAGAACCATATATTGAATTCAAATGTTTGTATTTTTCTCGTACTAAAACAATAAGACTTGATGTAAATGTTCCACAATCAAAAGAGGGGCATTATGGCTTAAATATAAAAGAAAATGATTGGGGTGTAGAAAGTTTAGTGCTTGCTCTATCTAAAGGAATTTTAAGTTCACAAAAGAAACCTAGTTCTTCAAATGGAAATAGCGGATCAAATGAATCTATAGTTGTGACGTATGATTATAGTTCTGATACATCTGAATCATACTCTACGGCTGTAAATATAACACGTAAGTTCGATAAGAAGATGAAGAATTGGTATGTTCTGTCTGAGGCAATATATGATGACGGATCAAATAAAGTATCAAGACTTGACAATCAAAGATTTGTGAATTCTCTTGTTGAAAGATCAGAGTGTTCTGTGTTTGCGAAATCATCCAAGTTCTCGAAATTCATGTCTTATGAAACAAAGCAGAAATATAAACTTGTATCTGAACACAATTATACTCCATCTGTAGCAACTCCTCTTTATGAGAGTATATTGCTTGTCAAGTTTGATAATATGGATCATATAATAGACAAGAAGTATCTTGGTAAACATAAGATTTGTTAAACAATGATTTGTAAAGAAGAATTGAAATATTATCGCGATGGTATTCTGGAAACTCTCCAGGATATCAATCGTGATAGATATTATAAATCGAAAATATCAAAAAAGTCAATGAACAACCTCATCAATCTTGTTGAGGCGTATTCAATAATAGCTAACGGTACAAGAGATTCTGAAACGATTAACGAGTCGATTTCTTTATCAAAACAGGTAGAGAGAATTATAAATGAATACAATTTCAGAAAAACCGTGTTAAAGGAGGGGTTTTATAATCCTTTTGATGATGTTGATGATACTGATATTGATGTTAGATATAATGACTTTGTTGATGCTGATCCTGTAGGCGACATGAAAATATCCAAAGTCAGATTGTGGAACAACAATACGGACAACAAGGTCATATATAAGGGTGGAAGAATGATTGCTGGTCAGTTTTTTGGAAAGGGTGATCAGATTGAAATGTGTCCAGTAAGACTTATGTATGAGAAAGACATGTATTCTGAAAACATCAGGGATTTCGCGTTTACGATAGACAAGCCGAATGGAATATATGCTATACCGTTCGGATATGCAAGTTTTTACAGAAATTCAAAAGAATACAACATTGACGCGAATGCTGATTATGAATATGTTGATGATCCTGATGGATCTTATATAAAGATATACGCAATTCGCAACATCAAAAAAGGGCACGAGATAGTTCTTATGGCGGACGATTCTGATTTTGAAAATGAGATTAAGCCAGGTCAGTTTGAATACTACAGGAATGAAGTTCCGTTCCGTTCCGTCAAGAATGTCAGGATTGCTTAAACAGATAAATAGTAAAAGTTAACGTTAATATAAATGAAGTCGTTTAGAAACGTATATAATACATCAAAGCGTGTGGCAATTAGCGAGCAGCAGAAGACGTTTGTTGCAGACAAAGCTAAACTTATTGCTGCAATCAAGCATGAATATGCTGTAAAGGATTTTAGTTCATTGAGTGAGGATGAGAGAGCGTCTTACAAGTCAATGCTTAATGAAATGTGGAACGCGTCCACTGGTATAACAAAGAAAGGAAAGGCTTTCCTTAATGAAAGCAAGGCTGTTCTTACTGAAAACTCAACTGACGAACAAATTGAAAAGTTTTTCAAAAAGGAATTCAAGATTTGTGTTGAGGATTTCATCGGAAGATCTGTACAGGGAAGAGAATGTGCTTGCTGTAAGGAAATAAAGGATAAGATTTCTGAATATACAAAGAAGAAATTGTCTAACAAGGTCGTAAAGCAGTGGATGTACTCTGTTTGCTGTGACTATATAGGATCTAAAATCAAGTCCGTGAAATTTTAATTGTTGATGTGATATGAAATTTAATAAGGATGTATTTCTTAATGAAATTGTAGAAAAGGTTCAATCCGCTATAGACAAGAACCTTATTACACATGAAGATGTTGAAAAGAATGATATCGAAAGACTTCACGGCTTTGTACAATATGAATTGCTCAACTATATAGAGGACAGAAAATTCGCAATCGATGTGCTTAAGGATTTTAATTTCGATGAGAGAAAAGATTGGAGGGATCTTCAAAATGAATATGGTGAGTTCAGAAGTCTTATGGACATTGCCCTTGTAAATCTCTGGAAGTATCTTGATACAGAAGGTGCTACAAGCTATAGTTATTATGCACATGACACAAAGAAAACAGACAATATGCTTGATTTGGTTCATGACAAGGAGGACTTCCAGGATCCTAGAGACACTGACAGAGAATATTCAGATCAAAATGATAGCGGAGATGATGAATATAAGCCAGAAATCTCATTCGATGCTCTTGGTGGAAATTCTGGAAATTATGAAAATGACGAAAATGACAAAAATGATGAAAATGGTTTTTCGGATCGTAGAGAAAATGAATCTAAGCCTAAGAGAAAGATCAGGATCGCCAAGTAAACAGATTATTATATATAAATAAAATCCTACTTATTCAAAGTAGGATTTTTTTTATTTTTTGCTTTGACCGTAAGATTGTGAGTTCACCTTAAATGTTTTTCAAAATTCTTTCAATATCAACATTATCCAAATTAATAAAGTCAGAATTTACCGAAACGTTTGAGAAATCTACCACGTCGTCTATTGGAATGGCATAGTAAAGCACATCAGTATCAAAATCTTCTTCATCACCTATAAGTATTCCTTCGTCATCAATAACCATATATTCTCCTGGATTTATAGCACCAGCCAAAACGCCGTCATATAATATGTCGTATATTATATCCTTTGCCTTTTCCTCTGTGATGTCTATATATTCTGAATATTCTTCATCAATTGATCTCATTTTGTATCAGTTTAATGTTTTCTGTATTTATCGTTGACGTTTTCTTTGTTTCAATTTTGTTTCATCACTCTTCGTGAATAAATAAATAAAATGATCCTTCACGATAAGGAAATCATCAGCAATGTTGTAGTTTTTCGATAATCATGCAAAATAAATAGAATGTATTGCAATTTTTTTAAAGATAAATAATGAAAAGATAATTCGTAACACAATAATGAAGAATTTAATGGTTTGCGGAAACGCAAATAAATCTTTGAAGTTGAACGAATCCGAAAGCACGAAGGATAGATATATTCTTGAAGGACTGTTTGCTGGTCCTTTTGGTGTGGAGAACCGCAACAAGAGAATTTATCAGGCTGACGAATATCTGAAGCATTTGCAATATCTTCGCGATGATATAAAGAACGGTGAACCTCTTCTCGGTGAACTTGATCACCCAGATGATCGTTTTGAGGTCAAGATGAAAGAGGTGTCTCACAGGATATTGGATCTTTGGTACGACAAGGCGTCTAATACAATACAAGGAAAACTTGAGCTTTTGAATACGCCGAACGGAAAACTCGCCCAGTCTCTTGTTGATCAGGGTATACCTCTTCACATTTCTTCTCGTGCGGCTGGTTCTGTAAACCCTGACAAGACTGTATCTATTCAGCAGATTTATACGTTTGACCTTGTGTGCAAGCCTGGATTTGCCAATGCTGTACTCCACAGGGTTAATGAGTCAGAGAACCATCGTGAATATACAGACGATGTTAAGAAATTCCTTACGGAATCTGAACGCGCAGAATCACGTAATGCCGCTCCACAGTTTGGAATGATCAATGAAGACGTTACTATAACTGAAGTTGCATCGGAGGTCAATCTTAGAGATGAAGCTAAAGAAATCAATGAAAACAACAATACTGATGATATGATTAAAAAAACAAATGTTATATCTGAGGAAGAGAAGAAGCGGAAAAACGAGGTCGATTCTTTTGATGAGGATGGAAAGGGTAAAAAGACCGAAGACGACGCTAATGACAATGCCGACGATAACAAAGAGAAAACCGACGACAAAGATGATGACGGTGTAGAAATAATTTCGGTTCGTGCCGAGACAACAAATGACGGCGATGATGACGGAGTTGAAATCGAGGGAGTGAAATCAGATGATTCTGATTACGATTCTGATGATGACGAAAATTCTGACGACACCGACGACAGCACCGATGAATCTGAATGCATAGACAAAGATCAAACAGACGAAAAGAAGGCGACAGACACCGACGACAAGGAAAAAGAAATGCTTTTTGACTGTGACGAACTTAAAGAAAGAAAGGAAAAATTCGAGGATAAGTTGGATTCACTAATAGACGCCATAAAAACAAAAGGTGAAGATAAGAAGACCAATGAATCTCAAATTATAAATAAGTATCCAATGTCAAGTTTGCTCACAAAATCTAATTTTGCTGGTTTTATGGGTTTGAATGAATCTCAGAAAAACAATGTGATTACATATCTGCAAGACCACAACATGACGACTATTGATAGTGTAAACGAGAATTGGGCAAGAGGAATAGACTACAATAACGAAGAAGAGGTTTGGCTTAAATATGCCCCCAAGAATTACAGACAGCTGTATGAGAATGCATCTGATGCAGTAAAAGAGTCGATAAAGACTACAGCATCATTCATTCTGTTTGAAAATCAGTATGATATAAACAACTTCTGGGATAACACTGGAATCGCTTATAATGAAAGTCGTAATGTCCTTAATGAGAATTTTATAAACACTATGCCAAAGATTGTAGCTGAGCCTGAACAGAACATACTGCCTTATGGTAGTGATTTTATCAAGGCTGTTACAGAAATGGCATGCGAATACAACTAAATTCGCACAACTTTCTGGTGAAAAAGCATTAAAATGCAAAAATTATATAATTTTTAACAAAACAAATGCTGAATAAATAAAATGAATAATTAATTTTAACCAGAAAACACACAAAACAAATTAAAAAATAAAAATGGCAAAAAATAAAGTAAATGTTGCTGCTATTTGTGAGGCTTGGGGTCCTGCCGTTAAAGCTATTACAAAGAATGCAGTAAATGAGGCTAGTTCTAAGTACGAGTGGATGTGTGAGTATGCTCACAATCACAGTATGGCTTTGAACGAAGAGGCTATTGGTGGTGCTACATTCCCATTCAATACTCTTTATAATACTAATGGTATCGGTAACGCAGTTCCTGCACAGCAGGCTGGCATGACAGCTGCAGATCAGGGTTCTTCTGCTTCTAGAGGTTCTGGTGACAAGTGGCCTGCACTTCTGCCTATGGCACTTCAGGTTGCAGCTCGCACAGTAGGTTTCGACCTCGTTAACACTATTCCTACACAGGGTCCTACTTGGGTACTTCCCTTCTTGGATTACGTATACTCTGGTTCTAAGGACGCTTATGGTGCAACTCCTTCTTACAACGGTGCTACCGCTAACCCCAAGGTTGGTACAAAGCTCGGTTCTAAGGTAGATACAGCTTATGACCTCTATGAGGCTCCCCACGCATTCCGTTGCAAGCTCGTTGCTGATTCTTCTAAGTCAGAGATTCTTGCTGAGATGAAGAAGGCTACCGCTGGTATTTCTATCACAAACGGTGACAAGACCCTCAAGGTTCAGTACATTGGTCTTACCCGTATTTCTGCAGATCCTATGTTCAAGGTTATGGCTGAGTCAAAGAACGTATCTCTTGGTGCGGTATTTGGTGCAGAGGCTTCTGTAAGCGTTACACTTGACAAGTATACATTCAAGCTCGAGCGTCCTCGCTTGATTTCTGCTCTCGAGGATCAGATCCAGGGCTTCACTGGTGCTGGCAAGTATGATTCTGACGCATGGACTGGCACATTCCAGAGTGATGAACACATGTACGAGCCAATGGATCGTGCAACTGGTGAGATGCAGTATCCTCGTCAGATGTCACTGAAGGTATTCACAAAGTTCGGCCAGGTTGGTACACAGTCCGTTGCTGTTGCTGTAACCCAGGAACAGGTTCAGGATCTTCAGAAGCAGTGGGGTATCGATGTTCTCAAGCTCGTTGAGAATGCAGCTATCAATGAACTCTCTCAGAGTATCAACAAGCACATCTTGAGCCGTCTGTTCGCTCTCGGTTGGAGAAACCACGTTGAGGCTTATGAGTCTGAAGGTGTTAACCTGAACCTCAGTCTTACTGGCACTGACGCTACCAAGACATGCGTAACATATTTCGATGACGTAGAAAATGAGGTTAAGGTTACAATGCCTGTTCCCACATTCGCTAAGTTCGGTGATTTCGAGAATTCTGATACCGTATTCAAGAAGGTTGGTGTTAACCTGCTCGCAGCTGGTAACCTTATCATGAACCGCGGTCGTAGAGGTCCTGCCAACTTCATCGTTACAAACTGGAAGCTCGCTACCATTCTCCAGAGCAACTCACAGTATGCATTCAGCCCCATCGCTAATACCTTGAACCAGAACAACGGTTCTCTGTATCCCGCTGGTACAATCGCTGGTATGACTCTGTACGTTGATCCTCTGATGGCTACATATGACACTCGTGTACTTGTAGGTCGCAAGGGTGACAAGCAGGAACCTGGTGTTGTAATGTGTCCTTATATCATGGCCGAGTCTGTAAGACTTATCGCTGAGCACACAGCTAGTCCCAAGGTGATTGTTAAGTCGAGATATGCACTGGTTGATTTGGGTTGGTTCCCCGAGTTGAACTATGTTACATTCTTCGTTCAGACTCCCGATTCAATTGTTTAATTCATAAACAGAATATTCAATGGCTGAATTCAATAGAGTTCAGCCATTTTTTGTTTTTATGACTAAATTGATTTAAAAGAAATAATTCGCGAATGAATGCTTTCTTGAGTTGAAAAAAAGTTGTATATTTGCAATGACCGCAATTTAATCGTTTTAAAAAAATTGCGTATAATATAATAGAGACAATTAAAAAAGAAACAGAAAAGAAAAACATGGCAAAGCCTTTTGTTAAGTGGGCTGGAGGTAAATCTCAGTTAATTAATATTATAGACGAAAAGATAGGTGATCTCAGACAAAACTCAAAAGAGTTCATATATGTTGAGCCTTTTGTTGGTGGCGGATCCGTATTGTTTCATCTTCTTGATACATGCTCAAATATGAAGTATGCTGTCATAAATGACGCAAATGCGCAGCTTATTAACGTATATAAAGTAATAGCTGATGACAATAAGTACATTGAGTTCAAAACACATTTATATGACATTCAGAAAGATTATAATGATGATCCGAACAAGAAGGAAAAGTACATTATGTACAGACATCAATATAATGACTGGATCAAAGGAAAACTTAGATTGTCTGATGCTTGGGGTGCTGCTGCATTTATATTTCTAAACAAATGTGGATTCAACGGCTTATATCGAGTAAATAAAAAAGGAGAGTTCAATGTTCCTTGGGGAAAGAAAGACCACATATATATCTTCAATGAAGATGAACTGGACAAGTGCCATATCGCAATCAGATCAAAAGTGATATTCATGACAGGAGATTATAGGAATACTGGAATGATGATTGACATTGCAAAACTAGAAAAAACGGATATAATATATTATTTTGATCCACCTTATAAGAAAATAAGCCAGACTTCATCGTTTACATCATATACTGCATCTTCATTTGATGATCAAGATCAGGTGAATCTAAAGTTGTTTTGTGATAATGTTTCTAATGGCGGAGGAAAATTTCTTTTGAGTAATTCTAAATGCGGTGACTATTTTGATAAACTGTATGAAGGATACACAATAGACACTATAAGCGCAAAGAGAGTTATAAATTCTGTTGGAGTAAAACGAGGAAACGTAGAAGAATTATTAATTCATAATTAAACGAAACATGAAAAAAATTAGCGTTAAAGATTTAAAGGCTAAAAGTTGTAAGCGTTGCTTTCAGAACAAAATGATGAACGGTTGGTCTGACGCTTATTGTAATGTTCCAGGTAAGCAGTCTTATGAAGATGGCTTTTATTCTGGTTTGATGGATGGCTATGATGAGGCTGTAAAAAACATAAAATTACGTCTTAAAGTAATTGCTGTAGAAAATCAAGAAATAGATGTAAAGAATATAATTGATCTTATATAGATGATTTTAAACTATGAATAAGACATTGAATACGCAAGGTTTTCATATTGGCTATAGAAAATTAACCGCTTCATATATTGTTGAATGGAGTTTCATCGAAACAGATGATATTGTAGATGCAGTTAATCAAGCAAATGAATATGCTAAAGAACATGATTTAGCAGTTGCACATTTAATTGATGAAGTTACCTGGAGGAGTCACCCATAAATCAAATTTAATAGAAAATGAAAGCAAAGATTGAAATAACAGAAGGATGTACTGCATATTCATATACTATTAATAGCAAAGAATGGTCAGAATTAGTTGATAAGGAATCAAAATATTACGACCTTGACTTTGTTAATAAAGTATGTGAAGCACTAATTAATGAAATACAGGAGCAATATCAATTGCCTAATTGGGTAATCGATTACTTCTGGAATGGATGTGATACTATCTGTGAACAATATACATTCATTGAATTAGTAAAGAATGATAAAAATACTAAATATGAATATCTTGGACATTGTGATCAATGTGGAGATTCAATATATAGTTGGTCATTGGAAATAGAGCTTAAATCAACTGAGAAATGATTTAGTAAATAATTCTATGCCATTGAATATTTTAAGTTTTGAAATTAAGTTTTCAAAACTTTTTCGTTTAAGATAAAAGTTGTATATTTGCATAAAGAGCAATTTAAATATAAAAATAATGGAAGAACAGATCTTTGATGCAGAAACTTGTACAATAGAAGAACTGAAAGCAAAAATAGAGTCTCTTAAAAATGAGGAAGAGTATTATAATACAATGCAGCTTTCAGCGAAAACATTCATTAACAGTGTATATGGAGTTTTTGGTACAGCATGGTTTAATCTTGCCAATACAGATATAGCCGAGTCAATAACTCTTCAGGGGCAGGATCTTATAAAATTCTCAGTTATAGAGATAAACAAGTATATAAATGAGTTCTGGAACCAGGATTATGAGGGTCATAAACGTATCGCTGACAGACTTAGACGTGTGTTTGGTGATGCGTTTAACTATGATGGATTTCTTGAAGCAGCAAAAAACAACACTATAAAATTAGATACTGTTCAAGTCTATGGCGATAGTGTTGTTGGAAGCAGTATGGTTTCTTTATCTGATGGAAAAACTGTAGAAATACAACAATTGTTTAATGATGGCTATGATCCAGAATGTGATTTATTTGGAAAAATTAGAGTTAAATCTGATAATAAGGTTCTTTGTGTTAATACGAAAGATGGTACGTTGTCAGAAAAGCCAATAAAGTACATTATGATGCATAGATTGAACAAAAAAATGTTCAGAGTGTATAATGATAAAATTAGCATAATATGTACTGAGGATCATTCTTTATTAAAATGCAATAATGGTATTGAGCCAGTAAAACCAACTGAATTGTGTAATGATGATGTTCTTTGTGTAATTGACGAAAATCTTTCGTTAAAATATGTCGACTGTTTTAAAATTGAATATATAGATTCTTCTGAATACGAATATGTATATGATATTGAGGTTGATGACAGTTCTGATGAATATCATAATTTTTTTGCTAATGGAGTTTTGGTTCATAATACAGATTCTGTGTCATCTGATTCAATTATTAGAACAAAAAAACATACTGATGGTATAACAATAGAAGATCTGTATAACGAAAATGAAGAAAATAACACAATTTGTGAAACAACTCTTGCTGGACATGAATCAGTGTGTACAGATGACATGGTTTTAAATTTTGACGGTGATTCGTTGAGTTCTGGAAGATCAAGTCTTTATTATGGAAAGGTCAAGCGTCTTATTCGTCATAAGGTTTCAAAACCAAAGTGGAGAATATCAACACAGTTTGTTAATTCTGTTGAGGCTACAGAAGATCATTCCATGATGGTCTTGCGTGACGATAAACTATATAAAGTTAAGCCATGTGAGATAAACACTGATGACAAAGCGTTAGTGCTTGAGTTTGAGAACGGCAAATTCATTGAACGTTCTTCTGATATTACGGAATGTACCAAGATAGGAGAGTACGAAGATGAGTATGTGTATGATATTGAGATGGACGATGACAATCATACATTCTTTGCAAATGATATCCTTGTACATAATTCTGCATATATAACGTTACAGCCAATCATTGATGCGTGTGGCGTTCCTTCTGATCAGCAGTTGGAGTTTGATCTTGCGTTTTATGAGGAGATCCTTAGCGACTATATGGATGAAAAGTTCGATGAATATGCTAAGAGATTCCATTGCAAGAACAATTATGAGAAGTTTGAGCTTGAAAAGATATCAAGAACAATCATCATGCTTGCGAAAAAGAATTATATGTGTGATGTCGAGTGGATTGATACTGGTACAAGATTTGATCCGCTTGAGCATGTGACATATACTGGATTTGATGTTGTAAAGGGAACGACCACGGATTATTGTCGTGAAGAAATGAAGACTTTTGTCAATTATGTAATTGGTATACTTAATTCTGGAAGAAAGCCGACATTGAGTGAGATCGTTACAAAATTAAAGGAGATAAAGAAACGTTTCATCATGCAAAATCCAAATGATATATCTATAACCAAAGGCATATCAAACTATGAGAATTTCGTAAAGAATGACAAGTCTCCAGATATTGAATACTATAAGTTCAAGACAAAGGTTGATGCCAACGGAAATGAATATGTCACAAACGATAAGTTGCCAGTTCCTATTCATGTAAGAGCAGCAGCGGTTTATAACAATATGCTGTTCAATAAAGGAAAGAGATATAAGAGTAAATATTCTCTTTTGAAATCTGGTGAAAAGGTAAGATTCTACTATACTGGTGAGGATACTGTTTTTGGGTTTGTTCCAGATTCATTCCCTATAGAATTTGCTCCAGCAATAGATATTGATATCCAGTTCGAGAAAATGCTTCTTAGCCCATTAAACCGTATCGTTTCAGCTATGGGATATTTTGAAATTCCTCCAACACTAACATATACTCCAAGTTTGTTCTAGATGATAAGATTATATACATCATATTATGCAAATATAAAGAATATTCCGACTAATTATTTAATGGTTGGGATATCTCAATTTTGTCCTAATTGGCTTATTGAAGACCAACCAGACAATTTTCTTTTTGTAGAAGGTAATTTTTTGGCTCCTACAAAAGAATTGCTGTTTGATATAAAGTCTGGAAAGATAAGCCAACAGGAATATAGAGAAAGATATGAAAAGCAGTTCGATAATTTTTTTAAGAATTGCTATGAGTATAAAACAGTAGACCAATGGTACCAAACAATGGACGAGGAATTCTCTGATAAATATCAGGCGATAGTTTTCCTATGCTATGAGAAGCCGTCTGATTTTTGTCATAGACATATTTTGAGAGATATACTAAATTATAAGTACCGTACAAGAATAGAGGAATTTCCATACCCAGAAGAGAATAAAGAATTTAAAGCACAAGGATCAAAGGCGTTGTTTTGAACATAAATGATAATTAAACATAATGAGAAGCAGAAGTGGTAATGTGGTTGATAGCCAGTATATGTCAATACTTTCAGAAATATTGAATGATGGAGTTTATAAGGAGACAAGAAGTGGAAACGTTTATTCGTTGTTTGGGTTGTCAATGAGATTTAACCTTAATTATGGGTTTCCCATGCTCACGACAAAGAAGATGTTCTATAGGGGATTTATACATGAACTCCTATGGTTTCTCAAAGGTGACACGAATATAAAATATCTTGTTGACAATAATGTTAATTTCTGGACACCAGATGCATATAGATTCTACAATGAGTTGCTTGACAAGGATGACAAGATCACTGGAAGAAAATCCGATAGAATCTCTATGTATGAATTTATTGACAAGGTAAAGGCAGGAGATAGCATTTTCTTGAACAAACAACTGTATGATGGAAACACTGAGTATTGTTACAGATATGGAGATTTGGGTGACGTATACGGACATCAATGGAGACATTGGGGCAATAATGGGTTCGATCAAGTAAAGATGATTGTAGACACTCTTAGATCTGATCCGAATGACAGAAGATTGTTGTTGACTGGATATGATCCAGAAATAATAGATGATGTCGCTCTTCCTCCGTGTCATACGCTGTATCAGTTTTATACAAGACCGCTTACATATGTTGAAAGACTTAAATGGTGTGACGAAAATATTGATGATGCAAATGAATGGAAGAATCCGTCTGATGATATGATGACGCAGAAAGGATGTCCTAAATATGCACTTTCGTTGTGGTTCTATTGCCGCAGTCAGGATATGCCATTGGGTAATCCTGCAAACATAATGTCAGCGGCATTGCTTCTTTCAATGGTAGCACAATGCGTTGATATGATGCCTTATGAGTTGATTTGGTACGGTGGTGACTGCCACATATATGAAAATCAGATTGACGGCGTTAAGGAACAGCTTTTAAGAGATCCTCATATGTACAAGTTACCGAAACTTGTTTTGAACAAGGATATACATGAAATTGATGATTTTACGTTTGATGATATAAAGATAGAGGATTATAATTGTTATCCTACAATAAAGATGCCTTTGAGCGTAGGCTTAAAAGTTTAATTTTGGTTTGTTTTCATTTGATAAATAAATAAAGAAAATGAGTCTTTTATGGTAAAAATAACAAAATCGAAAAAGAGATGTGGAAATTGTCCACCAAAAAAATAGAAAATAGACTTGTTTTGTTAAAGATAAATAATTAAAATAGTAAATTCATTTTCCAAATAAGATGAAAAGATATAATTATAGGACAAAGAAACTTTATGAATCTGTATCTGTATTTAAACTGGTACTTGATGAAGTTGATGAAAATGGAAGTCTGATTGATACCAAGGAGTTTGATGATGATTTTTCTAACACTAAAGACGCTATTGATGCGGCATATGATATTATGGATAACATCGCTAAATCAGAAAACATAGATAAAGATGATATCTATGGAGATGAGTTCGATGATGGAATTACATTCGTTGTTGATGGCGTAGGTACATGGGATTTTACAGTTATAACTACACAAGATGATCGTTATGAGGATTTAGATGACGACGCGAAAGATGCTCATCTTGACGATATTGATGACGATGGCATTGATGATGACATTGATGATGATGACATTGATGACGACGATGAGATTTATGGTACAAGTGAATCTGTAGCTGAAAGATTTGCAAAACTTCGTAGAATGTTTGAATCTGAAGATGATGATTCTGATGATTCTGATGATTCTGATGATTCAGATGACGACACAGACGATGATTCTGATGACAAATCTGACGATGACGATTCAGATGATTCAGACGATAAAGATCAGGATGAAGAAATGAAGGCTGTCATCATAACCGTTAAGAAGGGTGATGAAGACAAGTGCAAGGATGAACTCATAGACGCTGGTATAGAAGAGGATGATATTGAAATTCTCGATTCCGATGACGACGATGATAATGTTGATATCAGAATTGATGTAAATTCTGTTATGGAACTTAAAGATTATCTCGAAAAGAAGGGCATCGATCTCGAAGAGGAGATTGGTGGCGAGATTGTAAGCGATGATGATGAGGATGATTCTGATGACGGCGAAAACAATGACGGTGATGATGGCGAAGATTTTGACTTCGACGATTTAGGTGACATTTTCGGTGCAGATGATGAAGAGCAATAAAACATGCATATTTTAATTGATTTGGTGATTCTTTCGAAGAATCACCTTTTTTGTTTAATGTAGATAAATATATCTTTGTTGTTTTATGAAAAAATTGTCAAATGGTTAAAGATAAATAAAGAAAAGAATTTTAAATTAAAGTAAAATATAAAACTAGAAAAGTTATGTCACAAAAAATTAATTTTTCAGACTATCCTGCTTCTGGTGTTTATTTCATTGAGATTGATAATTCTATAGTTTCATCGTCCAATGTGCAGACTGCACTTCGTATGGCTGTTGGTTTTAATATGCAGGGTCCTTTTAACCGTCCCGTGTATATGTCTAACACAGACGAGTGTGATAATCTTTTTGGTCCTATTGACAGAAAGATGGAGCGCAGAGGTTGCTGGACTAATAGAAACATTCGTACTATGCTGCAGAAATCTCCAGTATATGTAATGAATTTGCTCAATGTTGATACCAGTGACAAGGAAAGCAATAAGGATACCGTTGGATATACATTGTTATCTCTTGATCCTAAGATTGAATCACATACAGCAAAGGCACCTTATGCTTATATGTATGACAGAACTCGTTTCTGGATTGCAGATGATGAATCGTTCATCGAGAACTCTTTCGTGAAAGGTTCTGGTGAGATGATTGCGAATAAAGCTGGGGCTGCTAGTGTTGATTCTGTTGAAAAGTCAGCGTTGTTCGGTATTTCAAACTGTGGTACAAGAGATATTTCTGTTATCGTTAAGAAGTCAGATTCTGTAAACGGATACAATGTAACATTCCTTGATTATTATGGTAATCAGGATGACATTCCTTACAAGTGGATCAATCCAAATGATTATGTATCTGATTATTTCGTTGATGTTATAGCAATTGCTGGAAACTGGGACAAGTCCAAGTATGCATCATTCTCAAGTGACGTTGTTTGGTCTGGATATTTCTCAAATGACGGTCTTTTGAAGGATAAGTTGTCAAGATTCCTCAGACTTGATGCTATTAATGTAATCGGTTCTTGGACTGGATGTATTCTTCCTAACTTTACTGACAAGCAGGGAAACATGAGATCAATCGACTATCTTGTAAACAAGAAGTGCAATGAGACTGGATTGATGTTCGGTATCAACCAGAAGGCTCTTGATCTTATCGCTCTTGACGGTTCTACATTCTTCTATGATGAAGTAGGTGACGGAAAGTATGATAGCAAATCTGGAGACGCTGTTGCTAATTTTATTCCAGATATGGTTGGCCATAAGCTGACAACGGATTCTTCTGTTCCTTTCACGTTCATGTCTTACAATGTATCTAATCCTAAAGATTACATCAAAGAATATGATACGGTTGCGGATAAAGACATTGATTCTTCTACACAGTTTACACTCAGTGAGGCTGACGGTAAGAACGTGAATATCGGCGATTATGTTCGTACACAGAACGGTTTGATGTCTCGTATTGTAAAGAAGCGTGGTACACGTACAGATCTTAACGATGATTCAAGCCAGATTATATATCGTTTTACAGCCGCTGATATCGTTCTTACTAGTGGTGCAAAGTCAAAGACAAAGACAAAGGTTGAGATCCACAAATCATACAATAGTATGTATGACACTCTTACTTTGTTCTCTCTTAGCGGCTTGAAGATTTGCAACAGACACATGCCTGGTTATGATGCTGATGGCAACATCAATCCAGAAGCTGGTGTTGAGAAGATTTACGCTATGCTTGAAGACAAGGGAATCAGAAGAGGACTTCTGAACAACGATTCTATCGAGTTCCGTTATCTCGTTGATACAATGGCATATGGGCTTGGTGAAAACTGCGGTGGTAAGGCACATCTCGCAAACCTTGCGCTTGACAAGAAGCATTGTACGGGTATCATCAACGCACCTTCAATGACACAGTTCGCTCAGTCGGATGCTCCTTTCTTTGGTGACGATTGGGATAAGAAGGCTGGTGATTCTCGTCCTACATTCGATGTAGCGTACATACCACAGGGCGGTAATCAGGATCTCGTTTATCCTGTAGGAACAACATCGTTCTCGCTTCCTGACTTTGAAAACGGCGCAGATCATGTTGGTGTATTCGCTCCGTTCTTCAAGTATGCTGACGGTCAGAGAACAATCCTCGTACCTCCTGCAGCCGATGTATCCAACACATTCATGAATAAGTTCACTGGCGGTGATCCTTATAAGACAGTTGCCAATATGAACGGTATAATTAACAATTCACAGATTGTCGGTGTTGAATATGATTTCGATGCAACTGATAGAGGATATCTTGAGCCATTTGGCATCAATCCTATTATCAGTAGAAACGGAAATATCGTTATCTATGGTGATAGAACGGCATATCAGATTGTAAATTCTGATTTGAGCTTCTTGCATGTAAGAGAATTGCTTAACACAATTCAGATTAGTTGTAAATCGGTTCTCGACGAATATGTATTCACATACAATATCCCGACTACTCGTGCAGAGATCGTAACAAGAATCAATCCTATCCTTAGTGCAATGAAGGATTCTGGTGCTCTTGTTAAGTATGAGATTGAATGTGATGAACTTAATAATACCAAGGAGGTAATTGACAATAAGTTCGCAGTAGTTGATATTGGCGTTTGGGTTTCTCAGAACATGGAAAAGATCGTTGTACCTATTACATTGAATCGTTCGACGACCGCTTAAAATAAAAGAAAATAAGATTAATATATGGCAAATGATGGCACTGGAATGACTTCCGTCGGATTGATGGGTCTTCCTCACTTTAAGACATCTCGAGTTTCTATGGAGATGTATGAGCCAGTTTATCTAAACTTGTTTACTGTTGAATTCCAGCTCCCAAAGGGTCTGACTGGTACAGGCGGAATTTCAGATGATGATAAGAACCTGTTGCTTGAAGGTGTACAGAACGTTAAAGGCTTGGATACAAACAAGGTTCCAGATGTAGCTCAACCACAGCATTACAAATTCGCGGATAGAAGTTTTGCTGGTTCTGGTACACAAGCTACGTATATTGACGTATCTATGGACTTTGAGATTAATGTGCGTGGATCTGCAGCTGGAGCGCCTGATATGTACACATTGAAGATTCTTAGAAGATGGAACGACCTTATATGGGATCCTCTTACTGGTAGACAAGGATTGAAGGTAAACTATGTAGCTCCTACAGTTACTGTAACGATGCATGATAAGGCCAACCAACCTTTCTGGCAGTGGACTCTTTATAATGTATTCCCAACTAAAAACCTTCCTGTACCAGATTTGGATTATAGTAAAAAGACTGATTTGTACAAAGTTACTGGTTATACATTGCGTTGCGACTATTGGGATGAAGTAATGTTGTAATAGACGGGCTTTAAACTAGTTACAATTATATTTTTAATTAAACGGAAATGAATCACACGATGTGGCACATTTCCGTTTTTTTTGTTTTTTAACAATATTGTGGTTTTCAGATAAATAGTAAAACGTTTAGGCTAAAATAGTGCAAAATACTATCGACATATTATCAAGTATTAATATTACCGTTAAAGAAATAGCTAAATCTATGTCTCCTCAAAATGGATCTAGTGAGGCGGCTATATCTAAATTATCCAAAGGTAATGTTACTACAAATGCTGATGTGAATCCAGCTGTCAATGTTGAAAAACCAAATATATCAAAAGCGAATATCGGTGATATTGTAAGTGTTCTTAATACTTTGTCACCGAGCGTTTTAAGCATCGCCAAAATTTCCAAATCACAGATTAATAGATTTACAAAGGTGCTTGATGCTATAATTAAAAGCGTAAACAAGTTATCAACATGTGCTAAAAGCAATAAGGATTCCGCAAATAACGTTAAGATAATAGTAGAATCTTTTGATATTCTGACATCTTCTATCGGGAAGGGTGTTAAACTTATAGTTACTGCTCCGCTTGCTACGTTGGGACTAAAACTTGCAAACGGCACAATAAAAGCAATAGATGCCATACTTATAACCGTTTCCAAGATGTCAAATGTAAATGACAGGATAAAGAAACTCAACAATATTACCAAGGCTATAGATCCTCTTGTGACGTTTGTAATGAAAGCCGCTATGCTTACTGGTATTTGTATGGGTCTTGGATTGCTTCTGATGCTCGGCCCGACAAAAGATATGATTATAGGAGGTCTTCTTGTTCTTGGAGCTGTTATGCTAACCGTTTCCGCGATAATCCTTCTTACTGGTTTTGCTGGAAAGATGATAAAGGTGGTTGGTGCGTTTGGTGCGCTTAAGGATATAATGGCTCTTACCCTTGCATCTGTTATTCTTGTTGCCGCATGCTTTGGATTGGGTATGGCTATAGAAGCTATGGGTGGATGGATACCTCTCATGAAAGGACTTGCCACCGTTGGCGCTACATTGGTTATGTTGGCTGCCGTGTTCTGGCTTATTGGTGCTGTTGGACTAATAGCAATATCTCCAGGTACAATAAAATCATATGCTGGTATTTTTGTTTTGTCTTTGGCGACGATTGCTCTTATTGTCGGTGCGAAATATCTTGGTGATTTTGCAGCTGAAAATTATGAATCAATTCTTTGGGGATTGACCTGTGTAGTAGGAACGATGGCGGCGTTGATAGGTATTGGTCGCTTTGCAAACAGATGGCTTTCAGAATCAAAGAACGCGGTGATTTCATTGGGTATTGTTGAGTTGGTTGCGTTAGGTGCAATGGCTGTGATAGTTGCGTCAAAACATCTTTATGAATACACAAAGGGTCATGAAGTGGAGATATTGGAGGGCATAGGACTAACAATATCTATAGTTGCTGCATTTGGTGCATTGGCCGCATTGGCTGGAAGACTTAAGAAATATATTGTACCTGGAACTATAGTGTTGGGATCTGTCGAATTGCTTGCGGCTGGTGCTATTGCTCTTGCTGGACTAGTTGTAGGCCTTGATTATATAAAGACGAAGAACAATATAACTTGGGGTGATCTCTATCTGGATGTTTTGGGAATAGCTGGAATAGTTACCGTGTTCGGTTTGCTTGCTGGAGCTGCAGCTTTCATTTTCCCTGAAATAATTATAGGCGTTGCTGCTCTTGTTCCAGTAGAAATTCTTGTTGCTGGAGCAATAGCAATTACACATTTGCTTATAAATCTGCATAATGCCAAAAGTAATGCTGGAATTGAATGGGATGATCTTGACACTGATATTAATGGCATTAGTAATGTTATCGGTACGTTTGGATTGCTTGCCGCAAAATTTGGATTTATTGCCGCATTTGTTATATTGGGAAGTGCTGCTCTTGTTCCAGTGGAACTTCTTATGGCTGGTGCAATAGGTATTACACATCTTCTTGTAAATCTTCATTCTACTATAATCAAGGCAAAAACATCATTTGATGAACTTAATTCTGATGTCCGTGGTATGTCTTTAATCATGGGAACATTCGGAGTGCTTGCAGCTGCAATGTCTTTACTTATTGTTCCTATTGCATTGGGTACTCCAGGAATGTTGGCGGTTTCTGGGTTTGCACTTCTTGTTGTTGGTGTAGTACATAAGATAATTGGCGTTTCAAAGGCAATTGAAAAGGCTGGCGGTGCAGAAAAGATCAAACAGACTCTCTCTGTTGGGATTCCTGCTATTTTAAAGAATATAAACGCTGAAAATTTAAGTGTGGATCTTGGTGTAGCGACCATGCTTAAAATGATCGCTAAATATACACTTCTGTCGAGACTTGTCGGAAGCATTCTTAGTGTGGCTGAGTCTATATCGAAAATTTCCCAGATCGCTGGAATAATTGATGACTCTGGAAAGATCAGACAGATATTGTATATAAACAAAGAGACTGGAGAAATAAAGTACGGAGAACCAGTAGATATAAAGAATATTGCTACAGTTATATCTCAAGCAGTAAAGGCGTTTGTTGAAAACAGCCAGTACAGTTTTAGGGACGTTGTTCGCATGTATAATGCAAAGGGCGTATTCAATATACTGTCTACAATAACTACGCCAGTATCAAAGTTCGTTGAAATGCTTACAGGGTTCACGGTAGGAAACGATCCAAATACATTGGCTACAGTAAAGGTGAACGAAAAGGGTGAGGTAAAAATAGGAGAACCTGTAAACGTAGTTGAAGTCGCGAAGATTATTTCTGGAGCAATATCGTCTTTTGTCTCTGAACTTTATAAGAAAGAGAATACGGAACATTGGGCTGAACTTATATATGGTGATAGGACAGTTTTTGAAGAAATGTTCGGAAATACGAACAAAAGAGCAAAATCAGTTAAAGAGGTAGTTGGTATACTTGGAACCATCATAGATCCAATATGTAAATTTGTTGATATGATTTCTGGCCTTACACCAGGATCAGACGGAAAACTTAGAAAAATATACATAGATAAGGACGGTAATATAAAAACTGGGCCAGACATTGATGTAAAGAAGACTGGAATAATAATATCAGATCTTATAACATCATTTATAACTTCAGTTTATAACACATCAAGCAAGTGGAAGGAAATCAGTACAATTGACGGTTCTAAGTTGGATACTTTGCTGAAGCCGATTAATTCGATGATCGCATCTGCTGAAGAGCTTTCAAGCGAAAAGATAAAGTCAACGCTTATAAAGGACAATGCTGACGCTATAGTATATTTTAACGGGAAGTTTGTAAATTCTATATCATCAATAGACATTGAGACTGTCAGCACCAAGGCTGCTGTTGTTCAGTCTTTGCTGAATATTGCAAATGGAATGTCAAATATAAACAGCGAGAAAATATTATCCAACAGTTCGTCTATTGTATCGTTCATGACTAATGTCGTGGACAAGAAGATGCCAAAGAGCAAACCAACTGTAGACGCGTTCACAAAGAGTATTGAACGTCTGAGGAAATCATTCAAAGATCTTGATACAATACTTATAAAGGATGACTATAAGAGAAACAAGGCTCTTGATGAATTCGAGAAACGAATCAAGGAAATAATAAATACAATCAATGGCGGAAAAGAAGCTATGGACGCTTATAACAAAGTTCTTAGTAATACACAGGATTATAGAACACCTTCTTATTCACAAGAGCCTGCACCATATGTTCCATCGCCATACGGCCCATCAAATCAGCATAATACTGTAAATCAAAATATAAGTAACAGCAATACTGTGACGTTTGATCCCGATGAATTCGCAAGTAAATTCGTTAATGCTTTAAAGGGAGCTAATATTAGGATTATACCAGATAATTCATCTGATAGTGGGATGCCAGTAAAAATCACTTCTAGTTTTAAAATAGATTAATTTATATAAATGGCAAAGTTAGATTTCAAAATATTCAAGTCCAATAGAATAGGATTGGCACAAATGTATGAAGATGTCGTTGATTATCTTAAAACCGTTTATGCTGCAAACGAAAGGGAGTTTACATCTGCGTCGCCGTTTGCACAGATAATTAACGTGACTGTAAATCTCGGTAGAATGATACTTTTCTATATTGAGAATTCAATCACCGAGATGAACATTAAAACAGCATACCAGGCAAGATCGATAAGAGGATTGGCAGAGTTGACTGGGCATTCTCCGTCTTTTGGAGTGGCCGCGAGAGGATCTTTGTATATGACATATAACATGTCGTCAAACTATGAAGGACAGACAATATACATAAAGAACTATACTAAAATAACAAACGGATCAAACGGACTTACATATCTTGCGATTCTTCCCCAGAATACGATGCAGATAACTGTAGGCGCATATGACTCAAAGGTTGAGATACCTATAATCCAGGGTGAACTCAAATATCAGCAGGGAACTGGAACTGGAGAAGCGTTACAGTCGTTTAATTTTGGCAACAAACGTGATTCGATCATAGATGACTTTTTCCTTAACATATATGTCAACGGAAAAAGATGGGAAACCGTCAAATCAATACTTGACATGAGTTATGAACAGGAGGCTTGTATCGTCAAAACAAGCATGAATGGTGGAATCGACGTATTCTTTGGAACTGGAAACAATGGAAAGATACCAGTCCTTGGAGCGACCATACTTTGCGAGTATATCGTATGTAATGGATACAGCGGAAATGTAGAACAGGTAGGTGATGAAAACTATTGGGAGTTTGCTGATGAAGGATACGATTCAAATAACGATTATGTGGATTTGAACAGCATATATACGTTGTCTTCATCTTCTGACGTTCTGTTCGGATCTGACGGGGAAAGCATTGAAATGACAAGACAGCTTGCTCCACACGCATCAAGAAACTTCGTGTTCGCTAACGTTGAAAACTATAAGACATTCCTGTCTAAGTTGAATCTGTTTTCAATCGTTGATGTGTTCTCTGGATTCAATACAAGGGAAGACGTAAAGATAGAAGAAGAATATACATCCAAGAAAGCGGAATACGGTTCAAAGAAAAAACTTTATTATGATCAGGTGGATCTTACTGGAATTTCATCAAAGGAAGCTCAGGACATTCTTAATGAACTGAACAATCTGAAATTGGAATTAGATTCGCTGAGAATTAAATATGACGAGTCAAGACTTGACGATAATGTGATATACTTATATCTTATACCTGATATTACAAAGAGACTTAGCACAGGGGAGAATTATTTCACATGCTCAACTGATAGATTCAAATTGACAGATGACGAGAAATCCAACATTATCGGATTGATTGATAACTCTGGTCAGAAGATTATAACCGTTGATAACCAAATAATAGATCCAGTTTATGTAAAGTTCGCAATGAACATATTCATACAGATGTGGAGCAATTATGATTTCAATTCAGTGAAGAGTTCTATAATATCAAACATTTCAGATTATCTCATATCCAATGTAAGACGCGACAGAATACCAGTATCTGATATAATACGCATAGTTGAACTTGTAGATGGAGTTGATTCCGTATCCGTGTTCTTTGATGCCGACAAGAACAATCAGAATTATTTTGGAAAAGGCAATTACGGAATTGACCAATACGGTGATATAGTGCTTCAGAGAAGTGTTACTGACAGGCTTGGAAATATGTTGGATATAAATGACATCCAACCGCTGTTCAGGGGAGGATTCACATCAATGAATGATGTTTATTATGAAGACGATTTGAACGCGATGGTCGGGCCTATAAATATAACATTGAGAGGAAAAACAAATGCAAAATAAAGCTGGAGAAAAAATCCAGCTTTATTTTTTAATCGTTTTTTAAAAAACAGCGTATAATATAATAAGACTGCAATAATGCGACTTAACGAAATATAAAAAATATTTTTCAAGTTAAAAAAATAAGTTGTATATTTGCAATGCATAAATATATGTTTTACTTTTAAATTTTTTTAAATGACATTAAAATTAAATCTAAATGGAAGTGCCGATCCATTTATCAGCTACTTGAAGAGCTATCTCAGAATAAGGGAGTCGCTTCTTCTCGAAATCGACACAAGTCTACGTGCATTCGTAGCAAAAACATTTACGGAAGACAAATCGTCTATTAGGTTTTCTTCTATTTCTTTCGATGATGCAAACGTTTCGATTGTATCTGATAACGGAGAGGAAGAGAGAAACGGAAGCAGAATCAAGGTAGGTATTCTTATCCAGCTTAAGAAATTCATCCAGATTGTTGAGAGATTGGGATCGGATGTAAATGAGAAGGGTGAATCAAATTTCAATATTGAAATTGATTATGAGCCGTTCCAGAGTCCAACCGACAAGTCAATTGACTTTGTGACTACATCTATTTCGTTTAGTTCTGATATTCTGAAGATGAGAATGGATGGTTTCCGCATTTCTGAGTTGACTTATCTTTCGGATGAAACGTTCAAGAATGTTGTTTTTAACGCCACAGACGCCGTATCTATTGAGATCAGTGCATCAACCATCAACTCTATCATCAAGACGTCAGAGATTGTAAAAATTGATGTTAGAAAGGATGCTCTTGTATTCTACAACGATGATAAGATGTTCTATGTTAAGGACAGGGGAATCGGATCTGAAAAGAAGTCAAATTTCATATATAAGATTGGAGAACTTGACTCTGAGCCTCTTTATCCGATTAACATACCTATAACAAGAGATCGTTTTCTCAAGATGCTTGATAAGACAGACGAAAACTTCAAGATCATAATCGGAAAGAACACAATCGATGGCAGCGTAGATAGAGTTCTATTTGATTCTGTTAGTTCAACAACAAAGATTGTTATTGCTGCAATGAATGAGTAATTGATATTGTTTTACTTAAATAATATATAAATGATAAATAAAAAGTATACTGATGTACAACCAGATCCAAATTTTGACTGGTCTTTGTATGAAAACGGAAGCAACGGAAAAAATTTAGTTCCAAATCGTAAAGTAAAAACAGAAAACGGAGATATCGTTTATAGTCATGATTCTTATGCACAGGAACTTTATGACAGAATGAATGCTCACTTTAGTGGACAGGTTTATACTCCAAAGGATCAGATCAAGGGTTCTGTATATAATGTCAAGTCAATCACACAGGTATCTGACCATGAGGTTATCCTTGATACGTTCGGTGGAATGTCCGCTGTGGTTGATATGAATAAGGAGCGTCAATTCATTGATTCTATCGGATGCGAAAACGTTGATAACTTTATGCTTGCGTTGAAAGATCCAGAATCAAAGGAGATTATCCTTCAGCATGCAAGAACAGCAAAGGTCGTTGATAACCGTGTTTCTATTTGGGGTGGCGTAATATCAAACATCAAGGCTGATTTCATGGAACAGGTTAATAGCGGAAAACCTCGCTATGGATATGCTGCTACTGTTCTTTCTGTCAATAACGGTGGATATACTGTTGACATCAATGGTGTGAAGTGCTTCCTTCCTGGATCTCTTGCAGCAAGCGGACCTATTACTGATTTTGAATCTCTTGTTGGAACTACGGTTAATGTTTGTGTAGTTAACTATTCTAAGCAGACAAACAACTTCGTAGTGTCACATAAGAAGTATCTTGAACTTACACTTCCTTCTCGTGTGGAGAATGAACTTACACCTGGATTAAGAATCAAAGTACGAGTTACTGGTCAGTCAAAGAACGGTTTGTTCTGTGCTATCCGTGACGCTCATGGTGAATATCCTTTCGCAAGTTTGATGCACAGAAGTACAATGTCACCTGATATGGAGAGCAGCTTTGATAGAGGTGAGTATATCGTTGGAGACATATTTATGGCTTACGTACATCGTATTGACTGGACTGATGATGGCAAGTATCGTATCGTAATCGGTGATCAGATGCCAAAGATCGCTTCAACTGAAAATGAATCTGATGAATAATGGAAAACATAGGAAATCCAACCATTAATTATGGTGCAGTGATCGACTCTCCTAATATTGTATGCGAGTGCGGATGCAAAACATTCGCTCCTGCAGCAATATTGAAGAAGGTGTCTAAGATAGTAACAATGACTGGTCGTGATGAGATTGTAGACATACCAGTTTATGTTTGTACTAAATGTGGAAAGATTCCACAGGAATATCTCGATAAGGGGAATTCGTCAAGAATTCTTGGAGAGTCTACAGAATCATCAAAGAATGAATCTAAAAAATCAAGTCTAATCGTTTAAAACAATAAATAATGAGAACAAAAACATCTGAATGGTTTGAGTGTAAAGTTCAGTACGACAAGGTTTCCGAGGGTGGAACAAACAAGAAAGTAACGGAACTTTATGTTGTAGAAGCACTATCATTTACTGAGGCAGAATCTAGAATGGTTGAAGAAATGTCACAGTACATTAGTGGTGAATATGAAATAAAGGACATCAAGAAGGCAAAGTATAAGGAGATCTGGCTGTCTGATGATGCATCTGCTGATAGATATTATAAAGCTAAACTTCAGTTTATAACACTTGACGAAAAAACAGGCAAGGAAAAGCGTTCAAATTTTGTATCTCTTGTAGAGGCGTCTACGTTAAACAACGCAATAAAGGGAATTGATGAGGTTATGGGTAAAACCGCAATCGATTACATAAGCGTAGAAGCAAAGGAGACAAAAATCATGGACGTTATAGAATACTAAAACGGAAGATGAGGCTGAATTCACTATTGCGAATCCAGCTTCATTTAAATAATTTTGAACATGCCATTTTATTTTGATTTCAATTTGGCCAATGGTGAATTACATACTGTTGAAGTTTCACCGATAGGATGGAAAGGGCCTATAATAATAGAATATATAACGGCCCAAGCTCATCAATATGATACTATGGTGTCTGTTATTTGGAAAATAAAAGGTACAGATCATTGTTTCACAATTTTTGAGCAAAGATTAAATCATATTTCGCATGGAGACTATAAGGCACATTTTAAAGAAGCTCTGGAAAATTTTAGAATCGATTATCTCAGTTGGTTCAAGGACGAAATGTACAGAAACTGTGAATGGAAATATGAATATGAAAAGCAATATGGAAAACTCATTATCCCAGATAAAGATAACGGAGGTAAAAGTTAAGAATATATCATTAAAGTAAACTATCAACAGGTTAAAGATCTGTTGGATTAAAATCCAAAGTTTATTTACATAAGCACATCGAGTGATACGTTATGAGAGAATTTATTAAACAAAAATTCATTAAAAACATTAATATTTGATAAAATCACAAATCATAATTTGTTTATTTAAAACATTAAATTTATAAAAACATGAGTCTGAAAAAGCAGAGAAGATATTTCCAGTGGATAGATGGCGAAATAAAGGGAGAGATCGCTATACTTGAAAACATAACAGAATTTGAAGGTGAAACCTTTTATAATTTTGATGATGGAGAATCATGCAATCTTAGATTTATTTCAAAGATGACAAATTCAAAGATGGATCTTAAAAATAAATTTATGGTCGAGATTGAATCCCCTTCAAATCCTTGGACATTTGAAGTCGTACAACCAAAGAAATATATTGATGAGTCAATGAAGGGAGAAGATATTGACATTCCTTCGCTTCATGATATTTTGCAGGCTCATGGCGATTCAACAAGCATAGACAATTCTGATATTGGAACCGAAAAACTTATTCCTCCAAGAAATCAGCAGAGATTAATAGAACTTCCGTCAATTGAAGATTTTGCCGTTGTGCAAGAACCAGTAAAGACTATTGCCGAAGAGAAACAAGCTGTCGAAGATAAACCAGTTGTTGAGGAAAAGAAACAGGAAGACCAACTTGAACAGCCCGTCGTTGAGCAAAAGAAAGAAGAAAGCAAAAAGATTTCATTTGATCCTGTAAGAATACTCGTGGACTCATGTAAAAAGCACGATACTCCAGTGGAACTGTCATTGAATATGAAACTTCCATCAAAGTATATTGCAAATATAGCATCATCTGAATTTGAAGACGGATTCGATAAGTTCATTGACTGTATAGTTGAAGACATTGATACAAAGTTGATTATATCGGAATTGAAGGAAGCATTGAAATTGGCATACGGAGATTCAATGCATAATGACGAAAATTGATCGTCATAAAAAATAAAAATAAATAACCGTGAGAAAAACTATAAATTGTCACGGTAATTTAAATAATGAAATTTTACGCTACAATAGAACCAATACGAAGAATTAAGAACCTATTCAGTAATCTCAGTTCATTTTACATAATAGACGTTGATACTATACTTAAAGAATCTGGATTGGATCCAAGCAAGACTACACACAAATATCTAATCAATTCAGAACTTGAAAGACTTATCGTGTCTGGCGCCAAATCCAAACGGTATATAGGAATGATCTATATTAACAGTAATTTGAATTGTGATACTATTGTGGCTATAAAGAATTCTATAAATGTCATTACAAATTCAGTAATAGACAGTTATGTCATTCTTGATGATTTCAATATTCCGAAGTTAAATGATTACTATTCTTTGTTTGATGAAGTTGTTTTCTTCCCGTCATTCAAAAAGACAAAATTGATCGAGTGTGTTCCAAGAATAATACCAAAAATAAACAATCTTATCAATGATAAAGAAAATAAAAAGATGGCTGAAGAAAATATTTTCGATGAAGAAGAAACTGAAGCCCAACAGACATCCGAAACAAACTGAATTGGTCGCTGGCGGATTTATAAATGCTCCAGAACAATACTGCGTTAAATCTGATAGTTTTAAGAAATACGATAATGATATTAAAAAGAGGTAAATGGAAAGACATAAGTAATCTTGACAAATATAACCAAATGCGAGACCATATTAGGAATAGCTATAATGGTCTCGTTTTTGTTAACGAAGGTCACAGGTACTACTATAATGGAAAACAACTTGAAAGCGTAAGCAACATCACTCATACGTTCACTCCAAAGTTTGATGTTGAATCAAAATCAAGAGAAATGTATGAGAAGTACTATAATGACCAATCGTCAAAATACTATCATATGACTCAGAATGAGATCCTTGAACAATGGAATACGATAAAGGATACAGCTTGCGATCACGGAACAAATATACATGAGTTCGGAGAAAGCTGTTTCTATTTCGTTACTTATCAGGACGATAAAATACTTCCAGAATTCAAAGATAGAATAAACGGAGATGAATTTTACAAAAAATTCACAAGAAAGCCAACGAACTTTAGTCGTTGGATGAATTGTGATAAAAATAATTTCAATGAGAATTTTGATATTCGTAAAAAACGCATATATATTGTATATAGACATCTGACGGAAAACTTATGAAAACGAAAGATAGATGGGCAAACAGTAAAACATCGGTGTATAACCTTGCATACCACATCATATGGTGCCCAAAATACAGAAGAAAGGTGCTTGTAGACAATGTGGAAAAAAGACTCAAAGAAATAATACATGAAAAAGCAAATGAACTAAAATGCAAGATAGAAACACTTGAGGTCATGCCAGACCATGTACATATTTTCATAAAAACGCCACCAACAATCGGAGTGCATTTCCTAATACAGCAACTAAAAGGCTCGACAGCAAGAAAACTAAGACAGGACTTCCACTCTTTGAAAACAAGACTACCAAACATGTGGACACGCTCATATTATGTTGAAAGCGTAGGACACATATCAGAAAATACAGTGAAAAAATATATTGAAGAACAAAAAAACAAATGATTTCATACAAGTATAAACTATATAAAAACAAAAACACAAGGCACTTTGACAATATGCTCAGAGAGTCATGTTTTGTATGGAATCATGCACTCGCCATGCAGAAAAGATACTATAGGCTATATGGTAAATACATTTCTGCAACGGCAATGCAAAAACACTTCGCAAAAAGAATAAAAAGAACATATCTGCACTCACAGTCCTTACAGGAAATACTGCAAAGGCTTGACAAAGCATATAGGAGGTTTTTCAACCATAAGGCAAAAAGACCACCTAAATTCAAAAAACACAAGGACTTCTGCTCTTTCTGTTATAAGCAGGGAGGATTTTCCCTTTGTGGAAACACATTTTATGTGAACTCCATAAAGAAAAAATTCAGATTTTCGTTATCAAGGGAATACAAGGGTAATGTAAGGCAAGTTCTGATTAAGCGTTCCCACCTAAACGAATATTATATATGTATAATCACCGATACAACATCAGCACACTGCGCTAAGTCACATAATGGTGCAAGCGTAGGGATTGACTTTGGTTTGAAAACATATATGGCATTGTCGGATGGGACGAAAATATCAAATCCACAATATCTAAAGAAAGACCTTGATTTGCTAAGAAAGGCATCAAAGAAACTATCTCGATGTGCAAAGGGTTCAAATCATAGGGAACAGGCGAGACTTTCATTGTGTAGACTATACGAACGCATAAGCAATAAACGTACTGATTTCCAATGGAAATTAGCACATAGTATATGTATGAAATATGACACCATATTTATCGAAGACTTGGAATTGAATGGCATGTCAAGGTTGTGGGGAAGAAAAATGTCAGACCTTTCCCATGGCAGATTTTGTACTATACTTGATTGTGTTGCTTCAAAGTACGGCTGCAAGGTTCATCGCATAAACAGGTGGTTTCCTTCCTCAAGACTTTGTGAATGTGGTTATAAAAATAACGGATTGCGTCTTTATGATAGGTCATGGGCTTGTCCAGTGTGTGGCAAATGTCATGATAGAGACTATCACGCATCTAAGATGATACTTCGTAGGGGCATCTACGAATTGACGAGCGACAGTAAGGCCATTGAGCCTTTAGGGTTTCAAGGCGGTTGCGTTTGAGTCAAGAATCCCATGACTTTAGTCGTGGGAGTATGTCAAGCATTAGTGAATAAAAGCTGTCAATGATTGGCAGCTTTTCATGGATAACCTGGTATGCCGAATGTTCCTTTTCCAGCTGGCTCGAATCCAGTGACAAGGAATGTAAGGAATCGTATATTTGATGCTGACAGCATTTCATATCTTGGAAGTGCATCTGCGTCGGTTACAAGTTGAAGAAGCATCCTTACAGAATCTCTGATTACTGAAGGATCGAATTTAGGAATATCACCGAATGAACCTGGATTGAATTTTCCAGATGTCGCAGATTCAGCTCCAGCTGCGCCCATAGATAATATTTTTGCTTTCTTTGCCTTTCCGTTTATTTCCCTTATCTTGTTTTCTGCATTTGAGATCAATTGATCTATTGCATCTGGAATATTGTTTGTAGTTGATTGGTTGCTATTGGCTATATTTATATCAACTTTCGTTATACTCTTAGGTGTAGGGAAGAATGCCATTCCAGCACCGTTTACATTCATTACGGTAGAGTTGTTGATTGCTGTTACGATTGTGTCTATAACTGTCAATATGGAATTGGCTGTAGTTGCTGCGGATGACATTGTTGATGCCATTGCTGCGTTTGTTGGATCTGTGGCCGATCCTTTTCCGTTTAGAGATTCAATCAGTGAATGTTTTTTTAATCTTGCCGCCTTTATGTCAATTTCAATCTTTACGAGATCCATTCTATATCTTAATATCTGGAACTTCTTCAATACGATTTGCGTTGTCAGGTATTTCGTATATCTTTCATCAACGGAAATCTGTGACTTTGAATCATTGTCTTTGCCATCTTTGTTGCCGTTTGGCTTATTGTCAGTTTGACTACCTGAGCCTGTCGTGACGTTTTCTATACCATTTGACAAGAATTTTGTTACTGATGTTGCCATTGTGTTCTTTACCTCAAGTATTGATTCTTGTATTTTGTCCAGAATGATAAGGATTTCTTGCAATTTGCAAATATCGATCTTTTTAGGTATGGCGTTCTCGATGTTTCTTTCTATGTCATCGAGCTGTTCTTCTGCATGGCACACGGCATCATATGCAGAGAATAATCTTAGTGAATCATCTGATGTACTGTTTTGTGATCCTGATATTTTTGCACTGCTGTCCGATGTCATTTTATGATATGTTTTCTTTTTGATTTCAAAATAAAGTTGTATATTTGCACAGAGACGATGCTCTCAATATTTATTTTTAAATATATTTAAACCAAAAGATTAGATGATAGTTAACACTGAGATTCATGATTATACGAGACATGGTGTTCCTGTTCTTGATCAATATGGACGAACGCAGAAATTCTTGTATATATCTTATGTGGATAAGAACCAGACCGTACAGCCATTTTTCTGGATGATACCGAATGAATTGATGTACCAATGGAAATATGCGACAAAGGATGATACTCCAGATCCTGTGTATAAGTCATGGGATGGAAAACCTGTCGTAAAGAAGCCTATAACTGACAAGTTCACAGAGCAGAGAGTCCATGAGATTATCATGGATCTCGAACGATGGTTTCCAGATAACGAACAGTTGAAAGAAATCAGACAGATGTACAAGCCGAAGACAGCATATATTGATATTGAAGTTGATGTCGATGACGATGGATTCCCTGAAGCGAAGGATGCAAAGCGTCCAATAAATACGGTGTCTATCGTCGTCGATGACGTTGTATATGTGTTGGGCCTTGCCAACTTGTCACAGGAAGAGATACAGTGGATTCAGGGCGAAATAACAAAGCATTGTGAGAGATTTGATACTGATTATAAATTCGTATACAGATATCATACTTCTGAGTTATCTCTCATGAACGATCTTCTATTTAATTTTATAGGAAAACTCGAATGTGTTACTGGTTGGAACTGGTTTGGATATGACTGGCCGTATATATACAACCGTGCAGCAAAACTCGGAATTGATATTACAAGTCTTTCTCCTACACGTACATGGTTCCAGTACAAACCACAGGATGTTGCAGCTGATCCTATAAAACTGCCAATGCATAAATGCATGTATGACTATATGGAGTTATACAAGAAGCATGATAGATCTATCACACCAAAGGTTAGCAATAAGCTGGACTGGGTGGCAGACAAGGTTCTTGGTGTAAAGAAAGTAGTTCATCAACTTGGATTCAAGGAAATGTGGGAAAAACAGAAAAAGGAATATGTCTTCTATAATGCTATTGACAGCGTTCTTGTAAGAGAGATAGACAAGAAATTGAAAACAAGTTCAGTGCTGTTCGGTCTTGCTGCTCTTATGAATGTACCAGTACTGTCTACATATAGTTCAACGAAGAGCATTGAGATTGTGCAGGCGGAATATCTTTATAGGGAAAATAAAGTATTCCCTGTGGCAAAGAAAGACAAGGAGAAGAAAGAATATGAGGGCGCATTCGTATTCTCTCCTATGCCTGGAGTATATAGAAACGTATACTGTCTTGACTACGCTTCTCTTTATCCTACGACTATGCGCCAGTTTAATATCTCTCCAGATACATTGTTGTTCAAGAACAAGAACCATGTTCCAAAAGAGAATGAAATAAAGTGTACAAACGGATGCGTCTACACAAATGAATTTGAAGGGTTCATTCCTAAAATACTTAGTGACTACTTTGCAAAGCGTAAGGAATATAAAAAAATGATGATGAACGCAGAAAGGGAAAAGTATAGATTGATTGAGATATTAAAGGAAAGAGAAAAGAAACTTAAAAATAATTTAGAGCAATGATCACAGAAGGAGTTATTTGCACAAGATGTGCTAACGAACTTGAGTTGTTAGACATTTGTGAAGGTGATGAGGAGGTTGGGAACACTTATGTTTTCTGTTGTCCACATTGTGGCGCAAGATACGAATGTACAGAAGTTCCAGAACAAGAAAGAAAGGATTATGACTTTTATGCAAATGGAGAAGAAGACATCTCAATGCGTATATGTGAGCCAGATATATTTAATGTATACTGTACAAATTGCGGACATCGAGTTTCAGTCAGCAACAACTTTATGCTTTCTGATTATTATGACACAATAGACAACGACGATGAATTTCATACTCAATCAATGTCCTTATTGTGGAATGCAGGAAGTGAGATGGGATATCTCTGATAACGAGAAGAAAATATATCCATATTGGAAAAAAGATGTTGAATTTCAATAAATATAATTTTAATGTCGAGGACAAAAACCAATGATAGAAAATCTAACTCTTTTGCATTATTCGGTGATAATGTTTGCACTGGTGGTAGCAATAATATCGATTTGTTTGATAAGGCTGTCAAAAAAGTTAAAGATACAAATGTCACTGAACAGCATGGATCACAGCATGCTGATGAAAAACCAGAATCATCTAAACGCAGCGATAAAGAAAATAGATCTCAAGCTAAAAGAGGATTCAGATCACTTAAAGTCAATAAAGATAATATTGATGCAGAGAGTAATACCTCTAATGCAGAAAGACAAGATAGCGCAAAGACTGACAGAGGAAATAAACCGTCTGGAAGCAAACCAGGAAACGTCGCTTCAAACAATAACGAATCTGTCACTAAAACTGGACGAGGTGAACGAAAAGTACAAAAGAACAAAGGAAGAACTGGAGTTCACAAAAACGACGGTTCCGATACAGAAACTTTAGATCTCAGAAAGGTTCCTATTGGAAAATTCAGCGTAACCGATAAAATAAATACATATTCGATTCAAGGAAAGCCAAGAATCATAGATGATTTCACATCAGAAGTCATAATAGATGGAAAGCGATATAAAGTTTCTTCTTGGTCGATAAAAGACGGAAAGTATATACAAGGTCTTGACAGCATGTTTCTTGTCAGTAAATATGATGTAAACAAAAGAAAATGACGGAATTATGTTCCGTCATTTTTTGTAGATAAATAGTAAAACAATTACTTACTATCGTGAGTACAATTAAGTCAGACAGAATAGATTTTGAGAAATTATTAAACGGACTTGATCCGATCAATACGGCAACTGTACAGCCTACTGCAAATGGTACGCCATCTGCACAGCCAGCAACTTCTGCATCACCCCAGACTGTAGTGGATTCCACATCAGCTGCAGAGACAATGCAGGTCAGAATGCTTAATTTCGATTATGACGCGATAAAGAAAGGGTTAAGGAAAAAGGCAAGGAAGACTATACTTGGAGCTGTTAAACATATCATTCCAAGCAATATAATTGACGAGGAATATGTCCAGGACAAAATTGAACAGGACATAGACACACTTGCTGATCTTTACATGCAAAAGGAAAATAACGTTGTCATGCAGAGATCTGTAATGGAACAGGTAAACGCTGGAAATGCGATGCCACGAAATTATGAGGTTTTCGGTCAGCTTACAGATAAGATACAGTCAATTAACAAGCAAATCTTTGATACGGAACAGAGGATAAGAAAGACATATGTTGATCTTAAATATGAAATCCGTGATAAGATCGGAGAGGATTTCGCTGTAGGCTTGTCTGGCGGTGAATCAAATTCACCAAAGATAGAGAACCAGGCAGGAATGGTCGTAACGTCAACGAAGAATCTTATCGCTGGAGCAAGGAAAAAACACATAGATAAGATAAATAATGTAGAGGAAGCTGAATTTAAAGTTAAAGAGTAATGAAAATAAAGGAGATATACATAAGAGACGACAAAGATCCATATTACGATCCGACGATAATCGAATATCAAAACGAAGTTGAATCTGTAATATCACAGATAAGGATGATACTTGGCACATTGAACGGCCAGGTGTTCGGCGATTATGATTTCGGAATCGATCTTGAATATATGGTGTTCAATACAAAGTATGCATCAGGCAAGATCATGGAAAATCTGAATGATGAAATCGACAAATATGTATATCATTCAGACAATATAAGCATATATTGTGACATTAATTTCGGAGATTCTGGTGAAGGATATGATTATGCTGTGCTTGACATCTATATAAACGGAGTAAAAAGCATAGGATTCCTTATAGACAAGAATGATAGATAAAATTGATGTCCATTTTCATTGCGCATTTCAATTTAACTATTTTTTATAATGCTTGAACAACAGGAAGGAAAGACAAAAAAACAACGTAGGATATATTCAACACAATCTATCAATCAGTTGATAGCGGATCGAAATCAAGGATACGATATTGATTTCGACCCGTTTTTTATGCGTGATATTGATCTTAGAGCGTCAAACATCCCATTCAAGATGACTGACGAGGAACTTGAAGAATATCAGAAGTGCTATGATGATCCAATATACTACGCTGAAACATATGCGAAATTCATGACAGATCATGGATTGAGTACTGTCAACCTAAGAGATTACCAACGGAACGTCATATCAACGGTTACGTCAGAGGATTATGATCCAGATGATGATTTGATACTTCCGATCAATAGAAATATCGTATGGATGTCGGCAAGACAGAGTGGAAAGTGTCATTTTTATCTGTCAAAAATCAAAGAGATTCCCTTGATCGGAGGAAATCAAAAAGAAATATCAATAGGAGAAAAATACAATAAAGAAAATAAGGGGGATCGTGGAATATGCGAAAGATTCCTTTGTTGGATTAAATCATTATTGTACGGAATATATTCAATACAGAACAAACGCGTATTAAAGAACATTATAGGAAGATTGATAGAGCGTGTTGAGCGTTTAGAGTATAATGGATATTCATTTGATGAAAATGATATATCAAAGAAGATAGTCAATTCTATTGATATAGATTCTAAAGTTTTGACGGATACTGGATATGAACGCGCATCACAAATCCACATAACACAGCCATATACAGTATATGAAATAAGAACGGAAAACGGAAAGCACATAGAATGTGCCGACAACCATATATTGTATAATGAAAATAAAGAACAGGTTTTTGCAGGTGATCTGGCTGTTGGTGATTATATTGAAACTATAGATGGGCCAGAAATTGTATCATATGTATACAAGTGTCCATATAAGTTCATGATGTATGATATGTCTGTTGATCATCGTAACCACAGATATTATACAAACGGAATACTTTCTCATAACACTACGACAATCGCTGTGTTCCTTTCATGGATGCTTATATTCCATATAGACAGGAATATTCTTATCGTTGCCAACAAAGAGAAAACCGCAATTGAAATCGTCGACAAGATTATTAACATCTTCAAGGGCCTTCCGTTTTGGCTGAAACCTGGAACAGAGCAATGGGGTAAAACAGCATTGAAACTTGACAATGGATCAAAAATCCTGTCATCTGCCACTACAAACACGGCATCCATCGGTTTTACGATACATTGTGTTCTTCTTGATGAGTTTGCGCATATACCAGACAATATAGTCAACAACTTCTGGAGATCAATATATCCTACACTTTCTTCGTCAAGGGTATCACAATGTATAATAACGTCTACGCCTAACGGAACGACCAATAAGTTTTATGAGATTGTGTCTGGAGCAATTGAGAAAAAGAATTCGTTCAAGTACATAAGAACCGATTATTGGGAGGTTCCAGGGCACGATGACGCATGGGCAGCACAGATGAAAGCCGACTTCGGAGAAGAGGAGTTCGCGCAGGAATTTGAACTTCAGTTCAACAAGAACTCAAGAGTGCTTATGAAATCAGATGACATGAACTTCACAAGCAGATTGGCAAGACAATATGTAAACAAGAAGATATACATCAATAACCAGTATGTAAATGACGAACATATAACGTGGCATCCAGATTTTGATCCGAACAACATAAACGAAAATGATATATTCGTGATGCTTGTCGATCTTGCTGAGGGAAACGGTGATCCAGATGAAAGGTTCCAGGCAAGGAAAAAGACACCAGACGCGAATACAATAAACATATTTAAAGTTGTCCTTAATTCTCCGAGTAACATAAAGAAATATTCCAAGATAAGCTGCAGAACGCAGGACTGCGTAAGGCTTATACAGGTAGGAAAATACAAGAACAGTTCAGAGGATGAAATACAGACAGCGAAGGTATGCTCCGCATTGTCGTACAACCTGTTTAAGGATCATGAAAGGAACAGCGTCCGTGTTATGGTAGAAATGAACTTCAACGGAAAATCGTTCTTTGAGGAGTTCAAGCGTCATATGTTCTATACTGGATCGACGATCCTTAAAACATACCACAAGAAACCTATACCAGGAGAAAAGCAAAAACGCAAGCACGGTTTCAAGACAACTTCAAACAAAGAGCATTACTGCATAAAGGGAAACAAACTAATTTCAATGAAGAGAGTTGTAGTGACATGCATTGAAACGTTCGAGCAAATGAAATCTTTCGGATACGTCAGAGGAAAACTTTCAGGAATAGCGTGCCACGATGACCTGTCAATGCCAGTATTCAACCATATACCGAGAATGTTCGATGAAAAGACATTCATATCGTGGATAGATGAGTATATACAATTTAAGGCTGAAAGGGTAAAGGTTTATATAATAAATGATATTATACAGAGATGGGAAATGGATAATCCAGAAATGAGTGACGGGGACTTTGCGGATCTGTATAACCTTGGCTCAAGTGGAATTAATGATCAAGTGAATAATTTCATAGATTTTTCACACGTAACATATGGACAGACAATGAACGGTGGCTTCAGTTATGGAGGTGACTTGACATATTCTCAAATCGCAAAATATTAATTTTTTAACATTTTTTAAGTGGAAAACATTGCAAAAATTTTCTACTTAAAATGTTAAAAATTCATTTATGATTTTTTTTTATTTTTTAATTTGAAAATAAAGTTGTATATTTGCAATACAGTTATAAAACAATACAAAAATGAAAATAGTTTATCTAAAGAATTTTAGAAGGGGACTCGCAACGAACAGCAGTTCTACACATTCTCTTATCTATCGTAATGATGGAGAACTTTTTAAGGATCTTGATATATTTGAGTGCGATTACTATGGAAGGTTTACTTCAACTATTGCTGCATCAAGAGAGGCAAAGATTAAATATGTTCTTGCTTCAATCATGTATGAAGAACCTCTTGTTAAAATCATGTCTTCGTTCTATCCAGAAATGAAGCAATATTATCCAAAGATTAAGGATGCTATGAAGAAGGATGAAGATGGCTATCATATGAACTATGAGGCATTTGGTATGTATTTTAGAGGGAGTCTTTCGTTCTCTAATAACCTTGCTGCATCAGTTGATTATCTTAGAAACGTAATCGACGATCCTGAAATTATAATTGTAGGCGGTTCTGACGAGACTGATTTTGTATATGATACAATCGCTGGTCATGTTAGAGTTCCAGACCCAGACATGGTTTCATATTGGTCAAAGTTTGGAATATCAAAGAACGGTAACTATTGGGTGGGTTATGGTGATACTGGAGATTATGTTGTATCTTGTGGAAGCTATGACGGTGGATACCAGATAAAGAACAGTTTTTGTGGAAAAATCAGATTCGCTACAGAAAGGGATAAGGAACTTGTTCCAGAATTTCCTGAACTTATTGATTTGAAGATTACAAACAAGTGTGAGCATGGATGCAAGTTCTGCTTTATGGATTCAAACATGAAAGGAAAGCATGCTGATTTGTCTTTTCTTTTGAACGTTGTTGATGAATGTGGAAATGCAAATAATGGAGAGCATAGAGTAGAATTTTCTATTGGTGGCGGTAATATACTACTTTATCCGAATCTTGAAAAACTGCTCAAGAAGATTCATTCCAATGGGCATATAGCCAATGTTACAATTAGAGTAGAGGATTGTGAAAAGATTATTAATGATAATAATCTCAAGACGATTTTTGAAAAATATGTAGATGGAGTAGGAGTATCAATTGAAAATGTAGAAGATGCACAGGTTCTTGCTAAATTCGATCAAGAATTCAACAAAGACAAGTACACTTATGACAGTGGATATATTTATATTGTCGCACATATGATTCCAGAATACATTGGTGTTGAAATGACAAATGCTATAACAGACTATTTCAAAAAATCTAATTTGTATATCAATAAACTGTTCCTTGGATATAAGGAGAACGGAAGAGGATCTACACAGAAGCATACTGAATTTACAAAAGAAGACCTCGAGTCTTTGTTTGATGAATATCGTTATATTTCCATAGACACCACGTTCGCCAATAGATACTTCTGGTGGATTAAGGATAATTTTAGTTTTAAGAACACCATTACAACGATGGAGGGCGAATATAGCATGTATATCGATGGAGTGACACAGAACGCATATAAATCGTCATATCAGACTGATAAACCATATAATATGCATGTGGATTATAATAAACGTGAAGAGATACCGTACTATAATATAAAGGAATCTTTTGCTAATATTCGTCGAGATAATGGACTTAAATCATTTGATGAGGTTGAACATCATTACTATGACGATTCTAAACACTATTGGGAGGAAAAATGATGAACATAAAAAATAAAATAAAATATATGATTAAACGTATATATAGAACTATTAACTCAATATGTCTTTGCATACGTTTTCCTTTTTTGTATCCACGTAACAGGTTTACTGGATTGCATTATAATAACTGGAAGATTAATGATAAATTGAGGGAACTTGTAAAAGAAGCATATAGTTTCGGCGGAAAGGAAAACGGATATAAATCAATAGTAAAAAACAGATGGAAATGGATTCAATATAAGGGTTTGAAGTGGTTCCACGATTGGTTTTTGCAGATTATATTCTGTATTCCTACATATACTGAACTTGATGCTATGCCAGAAGGGTGGAGAAAGTCGTTCGGAATTCAGATGTGCAAGGAAATAAAGCAAGCACTTCTTTATGATGGTGGATTGAAATTGCTATATAACTATAGAATTTCACAGATTAAAGAAAAGTACGGAGAACTTCGCTGGTATGATTTCGGAACAACACAAGAGATACTTAAAATTATAGCAAAGTACGAATACATTTCACTAAGAACATGTATAGTTTGCGGTAAGGCAGCTGATGGATTATCAAGAGGATGGATCTCACCATATTGCAAAAATTGTGCAGGAGGTAGAGAACTTGATGAATACTACACAGAAGAACGTCCATTCTATGACTACTACAACAACGATAGAGACTCTTTAACTGATATATCAGAATGAACCAATTTGATTTGATCACAAAATCAAAAACAATTAAATAAATCATGAAAGTAAAGGTAGTAAACAAAAGCAACAATCCACTTCCAGAGTATGCTAATATCGGTGATGCTGGTATGGATTTGAGAGCAAATTTAACAGAACCAGTAATAATCGATCCATTAAGGAGAGCACTTATACCAACTGGATTGTATATACAGATGCAACAAGATGGTCATTACTATGAGGCTCAAATTAGACCTCGTTCTGGTTTGGCGTTAAGGTATGGAATATCTGTATGCAACACACCTGGAACTATAGATGCAAAATATTCTAATGAGATCGGTGTTATTCTGATTAATTTCGGACAAAGATCATTTATAGTACATCCAGGAGATCGTATAGCACAAATCGTATTCAATGAAGTAGAGAAAGCAGAACTAATTGAGGTTGATAGCTTTCAAACTGAAGATGATAGAGGTGGAGGCTTTGGACATTCAGGTATAAAATAAAAAAGATAAAAAATTTTTTTACAAAATATTTTTTGTTTTAAAAATAAAGTTGTATATTTGCATTGTAAAAAAAGATAGAAACAAAAACAAACATAAACATAAAAAACAAACAAGATGAACCTCGAAGAAATTTTCAACCAAAAGAGAACTGAGAACGGTGATATCGCTTTCACCAAGATTAATGATGACAATCTGTTGAACATTTTGTTTTTGACAGAATATTATCAGAATCATTTGTCTGAAGTAAAAATCGGTAATACTGAAAAGGATCAGTTGTTCGCTCGTTTTATTCGTGATCCGAGATTCGGATTGGGACGCAGAGAACTTGGACGTGTGCTTATGCATATGGCAGGATGTTCTATCGAGGATATCGTGAAGTCTGGACGTGTGGATGATTTGTTTATTTACTATTCACCTTATAATGACTATTGCATCGATTCTGATGTACTTGATTATCTGAAGAGAGAAATAGAGAACGGAAACGAACTCGTCAAGAAATGGATGCCTCGTTATAGCTCAAAGAACATGCTTATCGCAAGACAGATTGCAAAGTACTGGGGTATGACAAAACAACAGTATGGACATTTCATTAAGTGTAATACTACTGAAAATAAACTTTCACGTAAGAACACAGATGATATTAAGTTTGAACATGTACCATCTCTCGCTATGATTAAGTATTTCAATCGATTCATGACGAAAGAAGATACAAAGGAAAGATTTGGAAAATATCTTGCAGATGTTAGATCTGGAAAGAAGGAGCTTAAAATAGCTACAACAACAGTATATGACATCTATCGTAATAGAGATAAAATCGACCCAGATCTCTTCTTTGATAAGATTGAGAAAATTAAGATTAATGCAATACCTGTAGTTGATACATCTGGATCAATGTGTAACTCAAATGACTCAATCGGTAAGGCTTATGCAATAGGTCATTACATTGCAAAGTGCAGCACATATGCACCAAACAAGGTTGTTACCTTTAGTTCAAAACCAACTCTTCTTACACTTGGTGAGGAGAATATATATTCTAAAGGATGTTATCATACAACCACATACAAGCAAAATCTGTCTGAATACAAGGCAAAATATGAACGCGAGATACAATCGATGTATACTGGTGATTATACTAATACAGATTTCGGTAAGGTCATGGAATTGCTGAAAGACCTTGATGATATGCCAGAATATCTTGTTGTATTGTCTGACATGGAAATGGATAAAGGATCGTGTCAGTCAAAAGATGAACTTGAAAAGTTGTGGAAGGATAATGGCTACACTACTAAAATAGTGTGGTGGAACCTTAACGAACGAAATATCACAGTACCTGAAATGGATAGCAACGGAAATATATATCTGTCTGGATATTCTCCTATGCTTCTGAAATTCCTGGAGGTTGGATTCGATGGAACTGCGTTCCTTAACAAACTTCTTGAAGAATATAAAAAAGAAATAGAATAAATATATTGGAAGCAACGATTCTTAAGGACAGACGTACAGCAAAACAAATTTAATTGTGAGATCATTTATATAATAAATCATGTATAATTTATAAAATCTGTTGGAGAATCGACAATATATATTATAAAGGAAGTCGTACAGCAAATTATATGATATATTAATGATATGTAGTAACATTGACTTCTGATTTTTTTGAACGCAGACTTCACATAGAAGTCATCATATGACAAAAGAGGTGGCTTTAAAAAGTCACCTATTTTTATTTTATTTATCAAAATAAAGTTGTATATTTGCAACAGTTATAAAAATACATTTAAATCATGAGCATTATAAACAACAGAAAAGATTTTTATCTCTATGCCAGAGATCGAGGGCTTTCCTCTTTAGCACTTGACGGATATTCAAAAATAAGTTATGATTATATTAATCCGACAATTCTCGAGGAACGTAAATTGAATGTAGCACAGATGGACATTTTTAGCCGTTTGCAGGCAGATCGTATTATCTTCTTAGGTGTTCCAATCGATGATGACGTTGCTAATATAATACAAGCACAACTTCTCTATCTTTCATCAAATGATGATAAGTCTGACATTTCTCTTTATTTGAACACTCCTGGAGGACAAGTTTCGTCTGGACTTGGCATATACGACACAATGCAACTCATAAATCCAGATGTCGCAACTATTTGTACAGGAATGGCTGCATCAATGGGTGCTGTTCTTCTATGTGCTGGAGAAAAGGGAAAACGCAGCATATTGCCACATTCTCGCGTTCTTATACATCAACCATTAGGAGGAACTGATGGACAGGCATCTGATATCATGATAGCAGCAAAGGAAATACAGAAGACAAAGGAAGAACTGCTTCATATATTATCAGAACATACAGGACAACTATATGAAAAGATCCTCGCAGACGCTGATAGAGATTATTGGATGAACGCAAATGAAGCACTGGAATATGGAATGGTAGACAATATCATGACAAAGAAAAAGAAATAAACACAGATAAATAATATAAATAAAAACAAACCAATTAAGAAATGGCAAAGAAGACAACAGATAAAGATGCAAAGACTACAAAGACAAAGAATGTGGAATCTACAAATGATGTATCTAATAAGAAAGAAGACGAAATCGTAAATCTTGAGGCAACTGATATTTCAGAAGACAAGACCGACGTTTCAGAAGTAATCACACATGATAATGTTTCTGAAAATGTTGAGAAGATGGATATTCCAGAAAATGTAGATCTTATTGAAAAACCAGAAACTCCAGAGGATGTTCTTAACGAAGAAGTAACAGAAGAAAACGAAAGCGAAAATGCAGAAGATGAAGATTCTGTTGATGATGCCGATTCTTTGGATTTTGAGGATTATGGATCTATTCCTACATATGTCGCATGCCCTCCTGAGAAGAACAAATATGTCGTTCCAAGAGTGGTTAAGACATATAAGGCTCAATGTCCTCCAAAGACAGAGACTTCTGCAAGCAACTCATATGTTGCACAGAAACCATACTAAAAGACTATAGTATAATTTTGATGGCGGACATGAAGTTCGCCATTTTTGTTTTCTTGCTTAAAAATAAAGTTGTATATTTGCATACTGAAATATAATTAAATTTATGATGGCAGAAGTTGTAGACATAAATGATATTCAAATGCTTCTTGATCAAGGAAAAGATCCAAAAGAAATATTTGCTTACGTTGAAGATGAAAATGAAAACAATATTTTGTGCGTTTGTCTTGGTGACAAAATGTGGAATTTTCTCAAGGTTCCAGAAAATAAGTTAGTATGCTCTGATTGGTATAGGCTTACTTTGCCTTTTAGTGAAGGTTTTGGTATTGTTAGAAGAAACGATGATAGATGGAATTTTGTGAAACCAGATGGAAGTATGCTATGCTCTGATTGGTATGAATATGTAACAGATTTTAATGACGGATTTGGAATAGTCAAAAGATCTTCTGACTGTAAATATAACTTTGTAAAACCAGATGGTAGATTGTTAAGCAATAAATGGTATTTAAGAATAATTGAATTCAAAGATGGTTTTGCCAAAGTTCTGACTGATGATGGTTGGAGATACATTGGTACAACTGGAAAAATGGTAGATTGATCAATAAAATAAATACAAGGTAGAAAATATTTCTTGACTTTGTTTTTCATATTAAAATAAAGTTGTATATTTGCATTGTAAAACAAATTGGTCTTTGACATAAAGTAAGCCGCGCATTGGTAGCAGTGGTAGCTCGCCAGGCTCATAACCTGGAGGTCCTGCGTTCGAGTCGCAGATGCGCAACAATTAACACGCCTCTATAGCACAATGGTAGTGCGTCTCATTTGTAATGAGCAGGTTGTTGGTTCGAATCCGACTAGAGGCTCTATCTGCCAAAATTCAGTCTGATGGTAAAAAATAAAAAATGACATACTTTGACATAATTTGATATATAAGGAACGCATACAGCAAAAATATATATTGATCGTTCGATAACGTTGGTTCGATTCCAGCTTCACTGTTCTGAAAAATATGGTGACATCATAATTGGTTAAGGATCATGATTTGGGATCATAGCTCAGATTGGCTAGAGCGCCTGCTTTGCACGCAGGAGGTCGTGAGTTCGAGTCTCACTGGTTCCACAATAAGGAAGACATACAGCAAGAACTTATATATAGTTGTTAGCACATTGAACATAAACTAAGTCTTCTGAATATAAACAATGAGAGGCATACAGCAAAATATTTTAGTAATGAATTTGGAAATCATCAAACAGTCTCTTGATAATTGTACGCACAACAGCATAGTTTTTAATTATTTTTGGAAATAATTTTTGCGTACAGATTTATCTGAATGAGGTATTGAATATACTTGATGAATGTTTAAGAATAATAGGATGCAGTACATCCGAATTTACGCTTGTGGACTATTCAACTATGGATGATATAATCAGTGATGATGGACTAAAAAGTAGTGATAGGATGAAGCAAGAAATAAAAACTAAGTCAACTAATAATTTTTTTTAGATTTTTATGCACGATACAAAACTTTCTATAAGAGAAATCGAAGAAATGATAATTTTATACGAAGTACAACTCCGTAACGAGATAGCTATCCCGAATCTATCATGGGGGATGCTACCGTATGAGGCAGACCTTGTTGTTATCAATAAAACAGGATATATGAGAGAATACGAGATAAAACGCTCATTGAAAGACTTGAAAGCAGATTTCAAAAAGAAATGCTACCATGATGCTGAGCAAGTATATCAATTCTTTTATGTGCTGCCTATCAGTATCAAGGAAAAATCGTTAGAGTTATTCAGGATGCACCAAACTGATGATGCTTATATAAAAGCGTTTGGCAAATCAACAGAATATTACGAAGCCCTACCTGCGGTTATATACTATAACGATGATGGTCATATTGTAGAGCGAACTCGGTCTAGTGGTCATCTATGTGGAAAACATCGAAAACTTTTCCTTGAAGAAAAGCTCACTATCACTCGATTGCTATCTATCAGATATTGGAAGTTAAGATTTAATAAGCATGAAAAAGATTGATTTAGATAGAGCAGTTGAGGCTTTTAGATTGGTTAATAGCTGTAGTTAAAGAAATAAGCATTAAAACAAAAATAATTTTAAATCATGGAAAAGAAAAAGAAGGTAGATGAGACAGTACCTCAGAATGATGGCAATAACGTTGAGTTGACAAACGAGCAGATGCATTCTCTTATTGCACAGTTGGCAAATGAGAATGAGCAGCTTAAGGCACAATGTCGTGATCTCTACATCGCATGCAATACAAAGAGACTGGATTTTCTGCTTAGTGTTGTTGACAGCAGTTATGGATTTTCTGGTGCATTTAAGAAAAAATGCGCAAAGGAAATTGAGGAAATGATGTTTCCGAAAGAAAAATAAAATGTAGAAAAAATTAATTTGCATTTCGCAAATACTTCATTGTACTTCTATACGTTGTATAGAAAAAATCATAAATGTATTTATAAACAATTTGAATAAATACAATATATGATTTAGTACGGAAGAATTTGCGATTTTTTGTATATATATGCGACGCATGACTATAGACGGAATTAACATTTTCATTCTGCGTTTTATCAATAACTAAAAAATATTATTTTAAAACAAACGAATATTAAACATGTCTAAATTTTTAGATTTAAATGGTTTGAAGGTGTTTTACTCAAACCTTACTTCAAAGGCTATTAATTTAACAGGTTCTTTTAAATTTGAGACCACGAACAGCGATTCGAGCGTAAATGTGGAAGGATCTGGTATTACAGTTAAAGCAACTACAGGCGGTGGCACGTCTTTGATTATTAACTCTACTGGTATTACCAATAAGACTAATAATGCAAATCATGTGTATACCACAAATGGCGGAGAAAAAGATTTGAGCGCCTATGACAAAGTAGTAGAAGCTACATTCCCTTTCTCACTTACTTCATTTAACGTTAATCCTAGTATTGTAGAAAAAGGAGCTAGTACCAGTGTTACTTTTAAGTGGGGCTATGCTAATTCTGAACATACAGTTGAAAGTCAGTCAATTAAGATTGGCTCTAATTTATCTAGTGGCTCAGTTACAAAGACTGTACCTAATGGTAATGGATCCTTAGTAGTTTCAGGTTCAGATACCGCTACATTATTTAGTACTGTACATGACTTGACTTGCTTGATGACTGCTACTTCTGCTGGCAAGTCAACTACTAAAGAGAATACTATACATGTAGTTGAACCTAGTTATTATGGCATTCTTGATACTAAGAATGTACCTACTTCATTTACTGGTTTAACAAAAATACTTAGAACTACTTCCTATACTACTCTTACAGACGTAGTTTTAGATAATCAGTATCTCATTTACATGTATCCTGCTACTTACTCGGATTTAACTTCAATTACAGATGGTGTATTACCTTATCTTGATGCGTTTGATTATGGAACTAAAACTATTAATGGTGTACGTTATAAGTATTATATTAAATCATCTGCAGGTAATATTACCTGGGCAACATTTACATTTAAATAATTAGGAGGATATAAGATATGGCAAAAATACATAAAGGTATAGCAACAGGTTCAGGTTTTGCTTATAAAGGAAAAGACCTTAATTTTTCAAGAGATGTTTATGATAACTTTGCGGATTTAAAGTATGACGCAAGTACATATGGCTTCCCTGATGGATTCAAGACTGTAGTTAAAGATGCAGTAACAGGATCAGATGACTATTGTCCAAATACTAGTTATAATAATGCAACATTTATATATAAATTCGTCAGTGATAAAGACCCTATGTTGAATTGGCATTGTGTTGCATATGATAATATAGATGAATATTTGTGGCCAAGCGGAGAAGGTGAATTCCGTTTAGGCAAAATCGCTGGTATAACCAACGTAACTGAAGCATTAAAGAATGATAAATACGTATGGAATACTAACGGTGGATATACTGACCTTAACGAATATGCATTAAAGGAATCAATCCCAAGTCTCGATGGATATGTAACTACTTCTGCATTAAATACTACTTTAGGCGATTATGCTAAGTTAGCAAATGCAGACTTTAAGGCGTTGACATTAAACGGTATAGCAGTTGCTACAACTAAATCTTTAGATGCTTATGCTAAATTAAACAATTCAGCAAACTTTAGTACATTAACGGTAGGAAATAAGGATGTTGCTACAATTGAATCTGTAAGTGATGCTATTAATGATGCTGTTTCAAGTGTATTACGATTTAAGGGGGGTGTGTCTACAAATAGTGAAATCCCTGCTGCTGATGCTCCTAGCATAGGAGATGTATATGTAGTATTATCTTCTTTTAGATCTGAGTTATTTGTATTTAATTCTACATCTGGCGGTGCAACTACGAAAATTGTAGATCTTGAGGTTGGAGATACTTTAATATGTGCAGTCCCAAAAGTTATTATTGGTGGTGTTTCTAAGCCAGCATGGACAATAGTGCAGGCTAATTTGACTAATACTGTTAGTTTTAGTTCTAGTTTAACTGCTGATAGATTGGTAATTTCTGACAGCACTTCAACAGTTAGATCTTTAGGCGAAGGCAGTAATGGACAATTCTTAACCATAAAAAATAATGCGCCCGATTGGGGTGATATTCCAGTATATGATGGTACTAGAAGTACTGGAAATGGTCTTGTACCTTATCAGGAAGATGGTAAAAATGGAGGATTCTTGAGTATTGATGGTACTTGGAAAATTCCTACAGATACCACATACAATGATGTGACTACATCTGTTCATGGTTTGATGACTGCTACAGATAAGATCAAATTGAATGGAATTGAAGCTGGAGCTAACAAATATGTGTTACATGTTGCAACTGATAGTTCACTTGGTGGTATCAAGATTGGATATAACGAACTTGCAGGCGAAAAGAAATATAAATTACAGGTTTCTTCTGATGGTAAAGCATTTGTACATGTACCTTGGACTGATAATAATACTACTTATACTGAAGGAACTGGTATTTCTATCAGTAGTAATACCATAAGCAATAGTGGTGTAATAAGTGTTGGACCTGGGGGGACGGCTGATGTAATATTAGTAACTACTGGTACATCAGATCCTACACCTATTACCATTAATGAAGTAAAGAAGGCATATAATGCTGATAATGCGAAAAGTGCTGATGGTGCAGAAAAAGCTGCAAAACTAACAACAACCTTAGCAGGAAGTACAATAAAACCTGTGTACTTTGAAGACGGTATACCAAAGCCAATTGAATATACAATTGAAACAAGTGTTCCTTCAGGTGCAGTATTTACTGATACTACTTATGATGTAATGACTGGTGCGACTTCTAGTAAATCAGGTACTGTTGGTTTGGTTCCTGCTCCTGCTATGGGAAAACAAGATTTATTCTTGAAGGGTGATGGCACTTGGGCTAAACCTACAGATACTTTATATACATTAAAGGTTGCAACAGATGATGCACTTGGTGGTATTAAGACTGGATATATGTCTGATGTTACTAAAAAAAAGTATGCTGTAGACATTGAAAATGATAAGGCGTTTGTACAAGTACCTTGGACTGATACTAATACTACATATGCTATAGAACAGAGTAATGATAATAGCTTTACATTTAATAGTAGTGGTGATTATACAAAAACTGTTACTATTAATAATGTAGTTCATGCTACTTCTGCAGATAATGCAACGAAAGTTTCTAGTGCTCTTGAAATAGAAAACTATAATCCTACAGGAGAATTAATTGTTGCGTCTACTTATAATGGACAGAATAAAGTAACTATTGAATGTATTACTGTTGAAAATATTAATGACTTGTTTCCTTCTTAATAATAACAACCAATAAAACCAATATAATAAGTATATATTAATTTATGTACTTATTATATTTTCTTTAATTTTTTTTAATTTAATAAACTAAAATAAGTATAATATTGCTATGGCTAAATTTCTAGATTATCACGGTTTATCAAAACTGGTGGAAAAGATAAAGAATACTTATGTAAATAAAAATGAACAATATGAAGCAAACCTGAAATGGGGCGGGAAGAATTTTGCTGGTTCTTATGGCCCTATTGATGCTGCGATGGTTCCTCAATTCGGCGCAAATAGATTTGCTTTTGGTAATCCTAAAGGTATTACCGTTGAATATAGTAATGATGGAGGTAACACTTGGCTGGATTATGGCGCAAGTGATGCTCAAAAATTAAGATTAACAACTATTGGAGATGCTTTTACAATTGGTAAAGTAAAATCTTCAACGCCTTCAAATGATATGCTTAGAATAACATTTGATACAACTTCTAATAATGGTATATCATGTTGTACTATATTAAATAAATTTGTTATTTTTATATCATCAAGTGGTTCGCAAGGATGCTATTGTACAATTCAAGGTGCAATATATAATACTCAAAATACTTTTGAAGATATTGCAACAAAAGTTGGCATAGCAGGGTGGAGTGGATATAATGTAATTAATACAAAATCTATTAAAACGTCATCTGGAAGTAATCAACCAGATAGATACTCAAAAATAAGATTTATATTTGGCTGTTCTAATACTAATGAAAATGAAAACGGATTACGAATAATATCTATTTATGCTTTTGGTGGTTTTGGTTTGGTTACTCCAAGTAATATGGCAAAAAATAGTCATTTGTATACTTACGATTATGAACAAAATGCAATATTTCCAGGATATGTTAAAGCGACAAGATTTATTGGCAATGCAACAACAGCAACTAAAGCCTCACAAGATGGTGATGGAAACACTATATCAAGCACATATTTAAAATTAATTGGCGGAGTAATGGGTGGCACAATCACAACTATTATGGACTCAAAACCAGCCATTGATTTTAGAAGAAATCATAATAGTTATGGAGCAACATTAAATTATGATACAGCAGGAAATGAGGCTTTGGCTGTAAATCTACGGAACACTTCAACAAGTTTCATGATAAACAGTGGCGTAAATGGAAATACATGGACTAGTTCTGGTAAGTATGGTACAGTAATTCCAACAATACAAGTAAAAGGTAAACATGTATCAATTAATGAATTTATTCCAGATAATACAACGCCATCATATGCATTAGGAGTAAATGGAGTAGTCAAAGCAACATCATTTGATGGATCAACATTTACTGGTAATGCCGCTACAGCATCTAAATTAGGAACTGCTACAGTTGGAAGTGCAGCAACACCAATATATCTTAACGGCGGTACACCTACTGCTTGTACTCATAATATCGAATCAGACGTTCCACCTAATGCCAAATTCACGGATACATGGAGACCTTTAGGAACTGGTGAAAATGATGCTTGTGCAGGCAATGACAGTAGATTAAGTAATTCAAGACCCGCAAGTGATGTGTATACATGGGCTAAGGCTGCTACTAAGCCTAGTTATTTTTGGGATGAAATTACAGATAAGCCTAGTTCATTTACACCAGCTTCTCATAATCATGATGATCGGTATTACACTGAAACTGAAATGAATTCTAAATTAGGTGAAAAAGTCGATAATACAGTAAATGGATGTAATGCATTGCTGTCTAAACTTAATACTTTGACTGATTTACCTATAGATGATGAATATTTTATTAGACAAGAAACCGCTGGAAGTTCAACGTTTGGACGTGTTAAATTCTCTACATTGTGGTCTTATATTAAAGATAAATCTGATAGCATATATCAACCTACAGGGAGCTATGCTGCTGCATTTCACACACATACTAAGGATAAAATTACAGATTTCCCGTCTTCTCTAAAGAACCCAACATCTCTTACCATTCAAGGAAATGGTAGTACAATGGCAGCTTATGATGGATCAAAAGAAAAAACTGTTAATATCACTAAATCTAGTATTGGCCTTGAAAATGTTGACAATACTGCTGATGCAGATAAGATCGTTAAATCGGCAGCATCAGCAGATAAGGTAAACGGTCATACTGTTAACAAAGATGTTCCATCTAATGCTGTGCTTACAGACGAGAATGTATATCAAGTTTTTGATAATGCTACCACTAGTTTTCTTCCTTTATTGCTGTCACCATTAACTGAAGATACAAAAGCTGACAAAGTTCATCAAACAACTAATGCGAAATATAATTTTGCTATAGGAGCAGTTCCTAGTGAAGGAAAAATAAAAGCAACGATATTTGACGGAACAACTTTTACTGGTAAAGCCGCAACAGCAGGTAAGGCAGACAGCGCAGATTCTGCAACCACTGCATCAAAATTATCCAAATCAACAGCAGGAAGTACAATAAAACCTGTGTACTTTAAAGACGGTATACCAACGCCAATTGGATATACAATTGAAACAAGTGTTCCAAAAAATGCCGTATTTACCGACACGATATACACTCTTTCGCAAAATCATAGTGATCATGCTAAAATTAGTTTAACCAGTGTTAATGGTAGTGACAACATAACCATTGATAATGTCGCAAACGCAGTCACTGCAACAAAATTATCAATTGAAACAGCAGGAACTAACAAAAAGCCTGTATATTTTACAGATGGTGTTCCATATAAATGTGACGACACACTTGATGTTAATATTACTGGAAAATATTCATACGGCGGCGTTAATAGTGATTTTGTCTATGATGTAATAGATGATGGTGTGAACCATTATATCAAATGCAAAGGCACGACCATTATTAGGGCAAATGAAACCAATTTGAGCAAATATGCTTTCATTGTAAATGCAGACACTAAAGGTGGGTTCTATATTTACGATAGTTCTACCGCAAAAGGAACAACGTGGGGGCCGACTGGAATTATATTTGATGTCGCCCCAGCTGGTTCATTAGTTGCATCAGATGGTACATTTGCGACTGCAATTTCAGACACTGATATCAAAAATGCGATTAACGCTGCAATAGATTGGACGCAGACATTATAAACAATCAATATGCTGAAAACCAATCTGATTTTTTGTTTAGATATATATATTGAATCAGATTGGTTTTATAAACTATTTTTAATGAAAAACAAGGAAATTAGTTTAAACATATAATTATATTTTTTATATATGAGTGAAGTTAAATATTTTGATGGAAGTAATCGTAGACTGAATAACTTAATTAACTGGTTCAAGATATGGGTCGTTAACAAGATAACAGAGTGGTGGGGAACATTGACGTTGACCCATGCTGATGCTACTGGAAACACGTGGGGCTACAAGGCGTCACTTGACAATGTTAGTGGAGAACTTAAAAATTCACCGAGATTACACATAGCGAGCAATGACTGGATGTACAGCGATTGGGTAAAATCAGAATCATATGATAATTTCTGTTTCACGTGTGCACCAAGTCAAGGACAGAACATAAAGGATGGTGGAAAATACATAAACTATTACATTGAAAGCATTTCTGTAACACCCGTATCAGGTGACATGGCTACTGTAGGTAAAGTGTATTCTGACAAATTCACCGTAAAGGGAGGAACATCAACACATGCAATAACTTCAGGTGGAACTATTGATTTAAATACAATTGAAATAAAAACAAGTGTTGATGTTGTAAATGTAATGCCATGTTCAGAGTTTAATGCAAGGAATACTGTCAACATTGCATATAAACTATCGGACGCCACATTCAACAGATTGAAGACTACTGACTTTTTCCAGACTATGGATGAGGGACTTACATTCTCAAGAACAAATGATAGTACAAACGGGTATCCTAGATTTGTAACAATGTATATATCTCATCTTGACACGATTAGTGATATGGTTGCATATGTCATTAATAACAATGGAAGTTTTACAGGTTGTAATTATGCAATTTGTTTTACGATACCTGGAGGTGACACTTCTGGTAATCTTAATGATTTTCCATCTAACGTTGATATTATAGATGAATTCTTTGAATTTGACGGAGGAGTATCATAAAATGTATAAATTAGATTGAAATGGCAACTTTTTTAGATTTAAATGGAATAAAGAATCTCATTAACAGATTCAAGATATGGATTATAAACAGTGTAGGCACATGGTGGCTTCAGTTCAAGATGTCAAGGACAGATTGGGAAAAGACGACATGGGGATATACAAGTGGAACTGTTGACAATGCTGAATCAGAATTCAAGAAAGATCCAAAATTATGGCTAAGGACAAATGACTGGATGTTCAGTAAGTGGAAAGAGACCACGTTTGACGGAGAGTTCCCTATCCCGTGCGCTCCTGCATTGGAAATGACAGACGGAGGTAAGTATAAATCATATTATACCGATCAGATAGCAGTAAACCCAGGAGTTTCTACACTTACGTTAAACGGATCTCTTATAGCTGAAGGCTTCGTGAATACTATGTTTAACGATCCTTTGCGTATGCTTATGGCTGATGGATCCACAAAGGAATTGACTGAACTGTCAAATCCGACAATGGCGATCCTTGATGGTTTCTCTGAACTTGACTTCTATAACGGAAGCACATTTGATGGCAACAAGGTTATTGCATATGAAATTGAAACTGGACTTGAAGATCTTAACGGCTCAGGATCTGATACAGATATTATGTTTTTCAAGGTCACAGTTTCTGGAACAATATTCAGAAGAATAAACAGGCCAGAAGGCGATACGATTGGAAGATTCTGGGGAAAAACAAATGATGGGGATCTTTTTGCATGGGTAGCTGATAATTATCTTGTATTCTCTTATGGAGCACAATCAGGAGGATTTCAAGGAACTTCAGGAGTAACAGACTACATGACAAACAATATAACGATTACGACAAATGGCTAAATATCTTGACAATAATGGATTACACACGCTTGTTAATTCAATAAAAATGTGGGTCATAACTAACCTTAACGAGTGGTGGAAATTGCTGAAGGTAGGACATTCATATCTTGACAGCAATTCATATTCAACGGACGATAACAATACACAGTGGATATACAGTGTGGAGACAATAGAAAACACGGATTCTGCAACCAAAGCAAAATTCCCATTGATACCTAAAATATCATTCCATAGCACTGACTGGAAGTACAGTCAATGGAAACCTAGTTCAAGTTCTAACTTTTTCCCTTTCCCTGTTGGCCCAGCAAGAACGATGGTTGCAAGGACACCTTATCCAAGCTATTATACAAAGGCAATCACAATATGTCCACAGACAGGAGACATGAAAGGTTTCACTAACTGCATTTCACCAAAGTTCTCGACAATGAGCGGAGGATCAAATGATATACTTATGTCCGACGGATCAATAAGAGGCGTTTCAACTCTTGGCCGAGTACTTAAATGCAATGTAACACTTAAAGGAATGATAGAGAACAATATTGTGGGATCATATACATTAAGTAATGCGGACAGAAATACATTGATAAATTATCTCTATTATTTCAAGACTACAGATGGAGTGATATTTGAAAGAATGTCAAGTTCACGTGTTTCTGGAAGTTGGGTTGATGCAAAATTCACAGCAAAATATATCAACACCAGTACAAATGAAGTAGTTGACGTCACAGCAAGCCTTGATTATACTGCAAGCAAGATTATTTTTGCTAGCGACGGAATAAAGCAACAGAACTACGGACAATGGAAATGGATCGGATAGAAAATAAAAAATACATACCAATGAATACGTTAAAGAGAATATTATTATTTATATGGCAGCTTCCACAGAACATATTGGCACTGATATGCATGCTGTTCATAGGAAAGAAGAATTACACGACTAAAATGATAGGCGATGTAAAATGTATCGTTACAAAGAATATAACCGCTGGATTCTCTCTTGGTAATTATATTTTTATAAAGCCTTGGTATAGCGGAATCACCGTACAGCATGAATATGGACATTGCATACAGTCAATCATGTTCGGACCTCTATATCTTATCGTAATAGGTCTTCCAAGCATTATACACAATGCTCTGCATTGGTGGCTTAAAGGATTAGGAGTTACATGGAACTATTATTCGTTCCCTATAGAGCATTGGGCTGATGTTCTCGGTACAAAATATATTCAGTCAAAGTAAATAAATCAAATATAGATCTGAAATGACAGTCATTTATTTGGCTGTCTTTTTGTTTAAACGTCTATATCCTAAAAAATTATTTCCGTAAAATGTTTTTCGTATAAGAATAAAGTTGTATATTTGCATCGTTGAAAACATAGATCCAGTTTTAATTGCTGGCAATTCGTTTAAATTTTTTAAATAATGATAAATACAAAGATCATGAGAATTAAATGTCCTAAATGCGGAAAAGAAGCAGAATTCACTATAAGTGATGCTGTTGATGATAACGGTGAAGTTTTTAGATGTAAAGATTGCGGATACTACTTCAGGTACACATTGAAATGATATTTTAAATTAAACAATTAAATAAATACATAGATGACATTATAATTTGTCATCGTTAAAACAAAAAAAATTAGAGAGAAAATGAAAAAGATTATTTTAGTAGCACTTGCCATGATTGGTATGACATTTGCAAGTTGTGGTAATGGTAAATCAGCAGACGTAGTTGAAAATGACAGTACAATGGTTGATACTGCAGTCGTTGATAGCGTGGCTGTTGATTCGGTTGTTGCAGAATGAAATTTTAAGCAATTAAGAATAGAACGGTCTATTGATGATTAAATCATTAGGCCGTTTTTTGATCTGAAAGTATTTATATTTTGATTGACAAGATAAAATATTTTTATAAAAATTTTTAAGTTTGCTTTTCAGTTTAGAAAAAATGTTGTATATTTGCAACAGAAATGAAAACGAGTTCTTTGAATTTTTTTGGTAATAAAGATCGAGACATACAATACAGTTGTGATGCATAAATAACTAAAGCATGATCAGATAGATATGATAAATGATGATATAAAATATAAGGTAAGCGATGATAAAATGACTGTCACTATATATGACAGTTATAAAATCAAACCTTGGTATATTATGTCAGTGATACTATATAATATCAATTGTTCTCTTAAAGGAGAAGGTATATTCAGCAAGAAATATATATCTGACATGATAATAGAATGGCAGGCTCATAATTTATTGTATGGTTTACATTTATTTAGGAAACACACTAAAGATGTAGATATAAATATAGAGCCTTGGTACAGAAATATATGCTATAGAATATTAGCTTCTATATATAGAATAATACTACGGCAAAACAGAAGACCGACCTTGAAAATCAAGAGAAGACGCTGATTGAATACTGTAACAAGAACGGTATAAAGGTAAGCAAGTCTTACAAAGACGTTGCAAGCAGTATGAATTTCGACCTCAAGCGGTTCAAGATTCTACTTGACGATATACTAAACTTCAAGGTCTGGAAGCTGTACATAACGTACAAGGGCAGGCTGTCACTCATTTCGTTCGATATGTTCAAACGATTGTTCAGTGAGTTCGGATGTGAGGTAGTGGCCATTAATGATACGGAAGAAAAGGCATACGAGACTTAGATATTTGAGGAAATAATTTCCATGCTTCATTGCTTCTCAATGTGGATGTATTCGCGCAGATGAAAAAAGAAGCTGGAACTAATTAGAGACGATTTGAAAAATGAGATTAGTCTATAAGTTTTACATACAGCACACGGAGCAGTTGGACAATCTGTTCAGGATTTCCAACAACCTGTACAATCAGGCTCTGTATCATTTCCATCAGCGTCTTGACACTGATGGAACATGGCTGTGGTACAACGACATGGACAAACTCATGAAGCAGACTCTAAACCTCGATGGACTGTGCAACTATAAACTTTTGAAGTCGCAGTGCTCTCAGCAGATACTTCGTGTGCTCGACAAGAGCATTAAGGTGTACTGCAAGAGTATTAAGGACTGGAATACACATAAGGATAAGTACAAGGCGATGCCTCAGATGCCACACTACCGTAAGCGTGGCGGTATGTTTAACTTGTACTATACCAACCAGTCATGCACTGTCAAGGACGGTGTGATACGTCTTGCCAAAGACCTGTCCGTGCGGATTCCGCAATGGGAAAAGTACGGAGGCAGCATCAAGTCTTTCTGTCAGGTGCGTCTCATACCTGGCAGTCGAAACATCAATGTAGAGATCATATACGACAAAGAAATCAAGAAGGTTGATGTTGATAAGACAAAGTATGCGGCAATTGACCTTGGACTTGACAATCTCGCCACGATGGTGACGGCTGAAGGCTGCGTTATCTGGAGCGGAAAGTATCTCAAATCTTACAACAATCACTTTAACAAGACTCTTTCTCACTTGCAGTCCATCAAGGACATGCAGGGCATAAAGCGAACGACAAGAAGAATCAATCGAATGTACGACAAGCGAGACCGCTATATTGAGGATGCTTTCCATAAGGTTAGCCGTCAGATTGTCGATACACTTGTACAGCAGAAGATAGGCACGCTGGTTGTAGGCTACAATGCAGGATGGAAACAAAATACCAGCATGGGCAAGAGGAACAACCAAAAGTTTGTTCAGATGCCTTTTGCGAGACTGACTGGCTATCTCCGTTACAAGTGCGAGATGATTGGAATCGAGTTCGTGGAACACGAGGAGAGTTACACAAGCAAGTGTGATGCTCTTACTCTTGAACCGATAGGTAAACACGAAGATTATCTTGGCAGACGAGTGAAGCGCGGACTGTTCCGTTCTTCCACTGGAAAGGTTATTAATGCTGACCAGAACGGAGCCTTGAACATTCTTAGAAAAGTAGTCGGCGATTCCGATTTCACTCGGATAGTCGGTAGTGGGCACTCGTTATGTCCAGTACGACACCGCAGTCCGTTCTTTCGGGTTGCAGGAAGTATGTAAAAAGTAGAATAAAGTTTAACACATTTAACACTTTTAATAACGTGCCTCAATGGTGGAATTGGTAGACACCTCAGATTTAAGATCTGATAATCAGTAATGGTTGTGCAAGTTCGAACCTTGCTTGAGGTACAATATTAATTAATAAAAATATAAAAATATGAATTGTTTAAAACATAATAAATATTGTACCAATAGCTGAATGGATTCAAGCACCAATCTTCTAAATTGGATTTATGTGGGTTCGAGTCCCACTTGGTACACTCTATTATGGAGCCATCATCTAATTGGTTAGGATACAAGATTTTCATTCTTGGCATTGGGGGTTCAAATCCCTATGGTTCTACTATATAGGCTATGTGATGTTATTAACAGTAATGGTTTGCATATCACACTGTAAATGTGAAGGATATGGTTCAATTCCCTCATAGTCTGCACACTTTATAACAAAACAAAGTTCTATCCTACAGCGGTAGGTAGACAAATGGAGAGATAACTCAGTTGGACTGAGACTTGTCTTGAAAACAATGTGAGCAATGAAATGCTTGGGGGTCGGGACCTCATCTCTCCGCTATGAGTAGAACTATAGATGTAACTTGTGCTTACTGTGGCAAAACTATAACAAGAAGTGATAATATAAAGAAATGTACTCACTTCTGTTCAAGTGAATGTAGAGTTAAATATTATGATAATTTGAAGGTGCTAGATTGGAAAGAACACCCCGAAAAGTATAATAGGGTTATGAATCTCTTATGGATTAAGAGGTACATACTAGATAAACAGGGTCATATATGTGCTATATGTGGTAATCCAGAAACATGGAATAATAAGCATCTTACACTTATCATAGACCATATAGATGGGAGTACATAATACTCACTTAGCTCAGTAGGTTAGAGCATTTGTCTTATACACAACAGGTCAAAGGTTCAAGTCCTTTAGTGAGTACTAAAACTATGCAGATATAGTACAATGGTTAGTACTCTAGTCTTCCAAACTAGAGATGTGAGTTCGATTCTCACTATCTGCTCTTAATAAGGTTGTAGTTATAATGGACTGCGTAAAAAAGAAGACTCTTATGAAGGTAAGACCTAATTCCTTACTTCGAAGTCAACTAATGAATGCCGCATAGTATAAAGGTTAGTACATTGGTTTTTGGAACCGACAGCTCAGGTTCGAATCCTGATGCGGCAACAATAGAAAACAATTATTTAAACATATTTTTAAACAATATTTTAGATCATGGTTAAAAAACGAAAAACAGATGTCAAGCGGGATACATGCACTCTTGATGAGGAAATGCTGATGTGGACATCATATAGGTATTGTATAGGAAGAAAGACATATGTTTCTTCACTTGCTGGGTATATTGCAAAGAAATACTATCCAATTTTGAGCGATGAAAGGAAGTTGTTTACTGCGAAGGACATCCGCAGTTCAATACTTGACTGCATAAGATGGTCTCCGTTTGATTTTTCTTATGAAGGAACCGTAAACTATTCTCAAAGGAAGCCGATTGAGGATCTCATGGAATTCATGAAGGAAAACAATATCGATTCTGAGCAGAAGATTATGGAAATAGAATCTGTTTCAGTGTATCATGAAACTTATAATGATGATGAGAAGCACAAGTATAGAATATCAAAGCAAACACCGCATCAAAAAAAGATAATAAACCAATTTGACATCGAATGTCTTTTCCCGTGGATGGATCTCGCATCACTGTTTGACATTAATAGCCATAAGCTGATTACAGTTGAATATGACGGTGAAAAGAAAGAGGTGCTTGCGTTTGAATCATGGGTAAGTGACACTGTTGAATGTGAAGACTCTCCTGGATATTATAGAACCGTTCCATGGCGTTGGAAGAAAGTATATAAGGGCGTTGATCAATTCATTGAAAAAGGAGAATATTGTGGATATATAGATCCGTCATATATAGTATCTATAGAAGACAAATAAATTATATCCGATCGAATGTAATTTTATAAATAATCATATAAATTACATTCGATCGGATATAATTTTTTTAGATATAGTCCATCAGCAGAACCTTGTTTTCTTCATCATTAAGTAACTGGTGGTTTTCGTCTATATTGAATCTGTCAACAAGCGCATAGCATTTCTTAGTGCCATGTATGATGTAATCAAGTATCGTGCTGCTTACACCACTGTGCAGTTCCTTTACAAACATTGATGGCTTATAGTGTTCTTTCCAGTCCCAATAGGTTATCACACTGTCTATCTTGATATATGGAAACCTGTTTTCAATATCATTTATATGACTAAGAAACTTTAATGCATCATGTTCACTATTCTTGTTTCTTACATCATAAATGAATCTGACATAAGCCTTATTGGCGCTTAACAGGACGTATATGTTTTCATCCTCAAGTCCGAAATCTATCTTGTTATGTACAAAATGCCACTGATCGTCAATTAGTTTTAGTCTTATGTCAAAATATCTTACACCAGACTTAATCTGATCTTCAATTGTGTGTTCCTGGCACTTGTACCATCTTTTCTGCCATCTCTGCCACCATTTTACAGCTGGAAGATAGCTCATTGAATTATGACTTCCTAACATGTTTGATTTTTTTATATTATTTACCATCCGTTTGAAGAATACGCATTAACAAGACACATTATGTTTTTGTCCTTGTTTTCTGGTATTTTGTCTTGCAATGCGTCTATGCAAAGTTTCATCGTTGATCCGCTGTTAAGATCCTCGTCGAATATAAGGAATTTTGCGTTTTTGTATTGTGTCGTAAGTTTGTCCTGCTGATCCAGATATTTGTCAGCTACTATATATACATTATGAAGATATGGTCTGAATTGCTTCTTGAATGATGTCAGCTTTGCTTTCTTGGCGTCAAACCTTATTTCGTATCCTTGATTCTTCAATTGCTCAGAATACTTCTTGACAAGATTGTATGTCTCTATCAAAACATTGTTGAACTTCTTGAAACCGATTTTGAACTTTATTACTGAAATCACCTGTTCTATTATATGGTTGATGTCGTATTTCTTGTTGTATATTTTTATTGATCTGCTTCTGAAATTGTTCAGTAACTGTTTAGAAATCACATCATTGGATGACTGTATATGATCAACTATGATTTTATATGAATAGATCATTATGCTCTGGAACACATCATTCAACGGCGTCTTCTCTCTTGAGTGCAGTTTCAATGATATGTTGGAGAACAGATCCTTGTTGTCTTCTATAAGTTTTCTTATAGGAGTTGAAATTATATATGCTATTTCTCTATACGCAACGTTCTTGACCTGGTACTCGAACTGCATGATGTCCTTTTCGGAAAATCCGTCATTTCTCATTTCCTTCACATCCTTGTCCCTGTCAAACTTCACATTTATGAGATTTCTGCTGAAGAAGTCCTTCTTGTATGGAACGTTAAGTTTCTTCGACAGGTTCGTGCAGTAGTATTCGTCGAACTTTGATGATGACGGAGGTGACACTATGAAGTCTGGGTGGTAGTTCTCCTGGTTGAGTACATAGGCGGCATATTGCACTGACTTGTCAACGAACTGGTTTATTGACGTGTATTTCTTGTCGTTGAGGTCATATGATATCTTGTCGTGATCCTTTGTCTGATCATCTATTGAGAAATTGTTCTTTATGTCTGGATCCACATCGTCATCATACTTGACGTCTATGTTGGCAAGTTCGGTTGTCCTTAGTGTCCTTTTACGATCTTCTGGTGATATTCCGAGCAAAGAATCGGTGTTTCCGTTCTGTCTTATCGTTCCATGTTTTATTGCGTCACTGAAATTAAAGTCTGTCATGCTAAATAATGCGATATAAGGCACTTTCGTACCTGGGATGGTGCCTGTCATATACCTGGCCACTTTCTCGTTGTTATACGCGTTATTTACGCGGTTAAACGTACTCGAATATATGTTCGCGTCCTTCTCTATTCTCGTTATCGCCTTTTTCGCTCCGTATATGATGAAATTATCTGACTTTTTTTCGGAAAACCATTTCGATACCGCTGCTATTGTCTGTGGTGAAACGTTGGCTGAAGGGGTGACTTCTCCAGTTCTTCCGTTTTTTATGTATTCTATAACGTCCTTGTAGAATTTTATCGTGTCTTCCTTTGATGTCTTGTAGTCATATAGTGATTTTGTCTTCACGTCGCTTGTTCCGTCTCCGAACATGACGTCAGACTTCTTACCGAATACTCTCGTATCGACTGAATTCATTCCTTTGTTTGCATCGTCTGAACTATCCTGATTGACGGAAAGGCTCAATCCTCCGTCATCATTCTTCTTCCAGTCTATTCCTTCATACAATGTTTTGTATATGTTGATTCTCATTTAAATATAAACGTATTTTATTATTTATCCGAAGATCCTCTTTCCAGATATAAAATAAAGTTGTATATTTGCAAAAAGAAAATAATGCAAACAATGAACCAAGACAAAGAATCAGAATACATAAAGACTGGTGATGAACTGCAGAAGTTCATAGATGAAAACGACTATACGCCTACGTTATCGGACTATGAAATAAGACTTATGAAAGATCACCAGCATATCATAAACAGAATAAACGAAATAAAAAAGGCAATACGCACACTGGATGACTTTGGTGTTAAGGTTGACGATGAATCGATGAATATTCATTTTGAGCATATAATGTCAGAAAAGGACAAAATTGAAAAATCAATACTCGAATTCATGAAAATTATAGGAGACAAACAGAATAAATGCAAACACGAGTTCAGAACCATAGATTATGATTCACACTATGAATACAAAATCTGTGACAAATGCGGATTGCAGGAAAGATGGTAACAACTAAACTTTATATAAAATGAAAAAAATAATTCCAATCCTAATGATGGCATGCATGATGATCGGATGCCATAAACAGAATCAAGCTAACAACTGGAAAGACTATAAGACAATAGAAGTTGACAGCTGCGAATATATAATGATCACCACATCAAGTGACAATAGAATATATTCAGATATTATACATAAAGGAAACTGTAGATTCTGTAAACAAAGACAGAAACAGTTCTATATGGAAATCATAGACTCTATGTTCTTGATGCAAGACTGAAACGATCCATTAGGATCGTTTTTTTTGTTTAAAATAATCTAACAATTTGTTTTCGACATAAAAATAAATTTGTATATTTGCAGCAGAGATAATGATATTAAATGATTTATGTAAAATGGTACAATACAAGAAAGGAAACAAAACAAAGACATTCGATTCAGCAGCATCAGCAAATATGTTCACTGGAGCAAGTTCGATATATAACGGTGATTTCGAGTACAGGTATGCATCACAAGACGTATTTCACGAGATGATAGTAAAATATCCTGGAACAAAATTATACCTAAAATGGGATGATGGTTCCGAAATGACATGTAATGACTGGATCTGTTGTGTCAAATTCCTTATGAACAATTTTTAAAAGCATATATAATGGAAATTCTAAGATTAAAGACAAATTGCGATCATTGCAATGCGATCAACATAGTAGATGTAATTGTCGAAAGAAAATGTGAAAAAAGAAGAATGACGCATTATTGCTACGAATGCAACTGTCCGTACACAATAGAATATTGAACAAGATGGATATAGTTATACCGACAACAATAGATGAGGCTTTCCTTGTACTTGATAGAACGATCACCAATGAAGACAAGGAATATATCAAAAAAGCAGGACATATTTCGTTGCATCATACATTAGGACGATGGATCAGAAACAACTGGGATCTATGGGATGAGAGAGAAACGGATCTTAAAAGAATATTCAAGGAAATGAATATAACACATCCAGACGATATTTCTGACTGTATCATAAAATGGTATATTCAACATTTGAATGGAAATGACTGTTTATATAAAAACGAAATCAATAAAATAAAAAACAGAAACAGAATTAAAATAATGTTCAAACTCATACCGACATTGACTGGAAAGCCTGCGATCAGATTTCTGAAAAATGCAGAGAACGCATTAAGAAAACGTAAATCGATAGACTTCTCAAAGCAAATGGAAAAAATGAGAACGATATTGAAACGAAGAAACGAAAAGCAAAACACTATAAAAACACAAAACAATGAAACTGAAAGAAGCAATTGATACGGTAATTTCTCATAATGCGTTTGTATCGCTAAACATGAGAGATAAGGATGATCCGCATTATTCAAACAGCGTATATTCTGGAATGGCACACGCAATACCAGAGGAATGGCTTGAATACGAATTCTATCCTATAACGGATGTAGTGGACGGAGCACATAGGTTGCATATCGAATTGAAAGATAAGAATGCTGACAAACTAAATGTTATACCAGTTTATATCGGAGAGAGAACAATGTACATCAACAATGACGACCTTCCTGTGTGGTAATTCAAACAATAAATTAAAATAGATAACAAATTATGAAATTTAAAGCATTAATGATAATATTATTCTCATTAGGAATAATTTTGATATCATTTATTATAGGTATAAAATACGACTTTTGTATTGGGCTTTGTGCATTTACAATTGGTGGGATTATGTTAATGGCATTGAGCGTATATTTGTTGATTGAGTACGGTAACTTTAAAGAACATTAAATAATATAAAATTATGAATAGACAGGAAGCAAGAGAAATACTGCCTATAATACAGGCGTTTGCAGAGGGTAAAACAATAGAATATCAAAATGTACATAGAAAATGGATAGAAGTAAAGAACCCTTCATTTAGTGAACATTATACAGAGTATCGCATCAAGACAGAGCCAAAGTACCGTCCATTTAAAGATTCAGAAGAATGTTTTGAAGAAATGAAAAAGCATCAACCATTTGCATGGATAAAGGATAAACATCATCAGTATTTCAATATAATAACGATTTGTATTAATTCTGCAACTGCATTTCAATATGATATTGTGGAATACTATAACTATCAAAGATTAATGAATGAATATACATTTGCCGATGGTACTCCATTTGGCGTAAAAGTTATGGAATAGTTATGGATACATCAAGAAATAAACAACTATGGTACCTTTGGGTGGCAAGAGATGAACGTCAGCCACAGCCAAAAAATCCTGATGAATTGGAACTATATGGTAGGCTACATGTATTTTATGATTCACCAATATTAGAAAATGGCAAATGGACATTGGCAAGGCAATTAGGCGGAGAGATACCGCATTATATGTTTCCTGAGTTAGAAGAAGGCTGCTGTCAGAAATTCATAGGCATGATTGGTGATTTGGAAAATAATCTTCCAAAAGCACTTGAACTTATTAATTCAAATTATATAAAAAAGTAAAGCATATGAAGTTATGAAGAAAATCATGTTCAACAACAAGTACGGTCTCACAGATGCCGTACTCGAAGGCAGAAAGACCCAGACCAGACGTATAGTAAATCCTACAATGTTTTTTCAAAGATTGGAGACCTACGAAGGGTGGTCAAATGAGGACATTCGTGCTTGGAAAAGGTCATGTAATAGACGACTCTACGAAGCCCAAGGAGATACGCTTCAGCAGATGCTTAATTACGCATTGACGTCTTCACGTTATAAAATCGGAGAGGTGGTAGCTATTGCACAATCATATAAAGATATTCATGCTGAGATACGAAAAGAAGTTGGTGACTGGGATTTAAAGAAAGAATTTCTGCAATCTAAAGGATATACAAACAAGATGTTCGTAAGGGCAGATAAAATGCCACATCGCATCCGTATCACCGACATACGTATCGAGCAGATACAAGACATCAGTGAGGACGATTGCCTGGCAGAAGGCATTTGGCGTGCCGACAACGTAGGACTTGAAGGTACAACGTATTGGTATCATGGCCTTGTCAACTCTTCGTTCCGCACTCCGCAGGAGGCCTACGCCTCCCTCATCAACCGCATCTCTGGCAAAGGCACTTGGGAGAGCAATCATTATGTATTTGTCTACGAATTTGAACTTATTAATACAAACGATATAAAAAAGTAAAGCGTATGAAACATAAATTAAGAATGATATGGAGAATTCTTCGTGACAGACAGGTTGTAGTAATAACCGAAAGTTATGGAAAGTTATATTATGATAATATGCTTTATCCAGATGCTATTAAAGAATATACATTTGCGGATGGAAGTACTTTTGGTATTATGGAGGATTACATATGATTTATTTTTTAATATGTGTTGTAATAATAATTGGTATATTAGGGGCTAAATTTCTTCCTGCATCATATGACAATAAATCTTGCAGTGAATTATTTTGGGAAAGAATGCCAAAAGTTGGCACTGTATACCAAGATAATAATGCTTATTATGAAATATCAGCTGTTAGAACTTTTGGGGCTTCATGGAAAGAAATATCCTTTGCAGTTTATCAAAAACATCAAAAGTCTCCAGTATCATATTTTACTTCTACATATGTAATTCCATTTGATTTAGTTGAAATTAAAGTAAATGATGTTGAAGATTTTGAACGAGTTAAAGCGGAAAGGATTAAAGATAGTCAGGAAAAATTTGATTTATTGTATAAAAAATTAATAACATGAAAGTATTAAAATTTAGTATAATCATTGCCTTATTATTATTTATGACTTCTTGTAATAATAGTTTTTACAGTCCTGGTGATAAAGGAGTTGTAATTAATGTTAAAAAAGTTGATAATGGTAATGAAGTAACTATTAAAATCAAGTCATATAAGCGAGGATGCATTTTCAATAAAAATATCACTTTTTTAACAAATAAGCAATATAATATTGACGATGTAGTTTATTTTACAAAATAAAGTAATATGGAACAAATTTCGTTAGTTGACAAAGTTGGTGATGTCTTAAAATGGTATGTAACAGAAATTGCGAAAATTCAAATACATTGTCATAATAAAGAATGTATTGATAATGCTTGGCAAAAAGTTCAAGAACAGTTTAAGAAAATTATTGATTGGAATACACTTACAAAAAAACAATGTAAGGATTTATGCTTTGTAGAATGGCAATCTAAAGAGGATAATGAGAAAATAATGTCTTATTTACAATCTGACTTAGACATTGGACATATTACAAAGGAGGAATTTGATAAAAAAGTTGCTAATGAGAAAAATACTCTTGGGCTTTATTTAATTCCATTATATCTCTATCCTTCTTTGCCTATAGGTATCACCTTAACGTCTATCAAGGGAGAAGAGGTTATATTTGATGGTTCAAATATTGAAACAGACGCCAGATTTGGATGCATTGCTTATGGAATTAAACCGAAAAAAAAAGATTAACTAAACGTTAGATATGATTTATTGTTTAATTTGTATTATAATATTACTTGGTATAACAGGAGTTAAAGTTTGTCTTGAGCGATTTGATAATAAAACTTGTAATGAATCGTTTTGGGGAAGAATGCAAAAAGATTGGTACTGTATATCAAAATAAAAATGCTTACTTTGAAATAATATCTGTCCATACTTTTGAAACTTCTTGGAGAGAAACATGCTGTAGGGTTTATCTAAAACATCAAAAGTCTCCAGTATTATATCATATTTACACATATCTACCTCCATCGGATTTAGTTGAGATTAAATCAAGTGATATTGAAGATTTTGAACGAGTTAAAGAGGAAAGAATTAAAGATAGTCAGGAAAGACTTAATTTGTTGAATCAAAAATGGCTGAATAGTGAAATAAACATACAATAGAAAGCATTAATACTAAAAAGAATTAGCCATATAAAAGTATAAATGGCATGTTCATCATAATCAATCAAAAGCAAAAATAAGTCTAAAGTATTGCCCAGAAGAAAAGGCATTTTTTGCATTCCTATATGGAGAAGAAATATCTGACAATCCAATTCAATATGTCCATCAGCCTCAACACCTTCTCTTTGGACTTAAATTAGATAGCAAAATGATAGTTTAACACATAACACAATATAAAACTCTATAATTTATTAAGGAACAATGGAGATTCTTTTGATAATATTCCAAACTGATGATGAAAATACTCGTAATAAGTTAATTGAGCGTATTAAGAAATTTAGTTATTGGGCCAGAATAAGCGATAACGCATGGTGTATAAAATCTAGAAGTAAAACTACCGTTGATATTCGAGATTCGTTAAAAGATTTGTTTACTAATAATAGTGAACGATTAATATGTTTAAATATAACTGATTCTGGATTTGCATCATGTTATATTCCTAGAGAAGTGACTACATGGCTAAAATAAACACCTCTCATAATCATTTTTCTATTTTATTTTTCAAAATTTACAATGAAAGCAAATAATAAAAAAATTAATAAGACAAATATGGATACAAAAGAATTTAAAGTAGCAATACCTGAAGGTTATGAAATTGATAAAGAAAACTCTACTTTTGAGTGTATCAAATTCAAACTTGCAAAGAAGAATATTTCATATAGGGATGTGTGCAATGTAATATTTTCAAATGATACTTACTTTATAAATGACCGTGGTTATATTTTCAAAGATGCCCTATGGGGGAATGAAATCATCCCTGATAAGAACATTGCTGCAAATAGAAAACAACTTGAAAAAATATTGGCATTAAACCAACTCCTAAATATCGCAGAGTATTATAATAGAAACCATAACAATAAAAATGATTGGCCATATTGTATTTCATATCAGGTAAAAGATGGATATAAAGTATATTGATATCCTGAATGTACTATACGTCAAGGAGCAACTGCGCTTTTCAATAGGGCAGTAGACGCTCAAGAGGTAATAGATAATCCTAACTTTCGAGAAATTCTTGATACTGTCTATAAAAGTTGAGCAAATGTGATATACAAATGACTCTAAATGTCAAATAATTATGAATTATTAAACTATAGAATATATTAAATTATGAGTATTATTTCAAGTGCAACTTTGCGAATAACAGAGAATGTCGCAAAAGACAGTGTGTTTTATGGCAGTTTAACACACACCAGAACAATAATAGATGAAGACAATATGGATAAGTTCGATAATGTAAATCATCCAAATTCTGGTATTAGAGTTTGGTTTGAGTATTCTCATAGAGGACTTGAGTCTTACAAAAAGGAATATGAAATCATAGTTGACAAATATGCATTTGACTATATCATTGGTGGCACATTTAGAAGATTCGTGAGCGATGGTGACTATATGTATGAGTTGGTAGTTACTGCAAACGAAGACAATGGCATAGACCTTGATAAAGGTGTATTTGTATGCATCTATGACTTAGGAGATTGCGGCAAATTTATTGATAAAATCAAGATTAATGTGGTGAACTTAATCTGTGATTTAGAAGATAGACAAAAATACAAAAATATACTATGAAGAAGATTATATTATGTAGAGGGATACAAGGAAGTGGAAAATCCACATTTGCAAAGAAATATGTCCTTGAAGATAGCGAAAATAGAGTGAGATTCAATAATGATGACATCAGAAACATGTTAGGAAAATATTGGGTTCCAGACAGGGAAAATATCGTTAAAGACATTAAGGATGCTTTTCTCCGCTCATCAATGTCATATGGTTACGATATTGTCATTGACAACATGAATCTCAATCCAAAAGAATTGGAATACTATAATAGAGTCGTATCAGAATGGAATAATCCTAAAGAAGTTGTTTATGATGTATATAGGCAAAAATACGAAATTGAAACAAAAGATTTCTTCATACCGTTGCAAGAATGCATAGACAGAGATGCAAAAAGAGAAAACCGGATAGGGGAAGAAATAATAAGAAAAACATACGAAAAATACAAAGACATAATAGAACCATGACACAGGAACAATTTGAAAAAGTAGTAAAGGCAAATGAAAGATTGACAGACTTGAAGAAAGTTCTTGATATACTTCAAAAAATACGATAACTCTACATTTTTTATTGGATATGATGTCAAAGATGTACATGGAAATCCACATCCAAATATTTTGCCATATGAACTAATAAACGTCATAAAAGATAAATTGAAAAACTATAAAGATAGACTTATTCAGGAACTTAATGAAGAAGTTGAAGAAATAAACAAGAAAATAGAAAGGCTATAAATTATGAAAATGAAAATATTAAGAACAATAATCCTGTATTTAGGTATTTTGCTTATATCTTATTCAATATATCAAGCAAAGGGGTTTGCAGAAGGACTTTGTTGTCTCGGATGCACACTTATTGCATCTGTAGTATATCTATGGATGGAGTACGATGACTTTAAATAACATTAAATAATATTAAATTATGAACAGAGAACAGGCCAAAGATTTACTACCTATTATACAGGCATTTGCTGAAGGTAAGGTAATAGAGGTTAGGCCTAATCCAAGTAGAAAATGGATAGAAACGACTACTCCAACATTTGATGGATTTCATGAATACCGTATTAAGCCTAAACCAATATATTGTCCTTTTAAAGATAAAGAAGAATGTTGGTAAGAAATGAAAAGCATCATACAATTGGATGGTTTGACTCTAAAGACATACAGCCACAAGATGAAACAGGAGTCGTAGGTTATTCAAAACAATGGATTGACCAAAACTCAAACACAAAAGGTCTTAGGATATGTTATTATGATAACGGAAAATGGTCATCAGTTAACTATTCCAAAGAAGAGGGAAAATTTGTCATAACGGAAGAAAAACCAGAAGCGTGGACAGCTATCAGCATTGATAATGAAAAGACAAAGAAAGAAAAAATAATAGATAACCTAATGGTATTGCTTGAACTGTCTGGAGATGGTGGATTTTCACCATTCACGCAAAAAGAGCAAGACGATATGTACGATTTCCTTAGTGAACTAAAAAAATTAGAACATGACAAACGAAGAAAAAGCTAAAATAGCAGCGACAACATTCTGTAGATGCCACAAATGTGATAAAATTGCACATAATATTATCAGTGAAAACGAACCAGCTGTCACATTCAAATGCGACAAAAGCAAACTTAAAACATGTTTGCAATGGTACTACGGATATAGAACCGCATTAATTGCACTTAGTATGGAAGATGACGTACAACCACACTACGTAGAATGCAATAATTGCAAATGTATTGTAGAATATACGGATAATGATGTCAAATCAGATGTCTACGTAGAATGCCCATGTTGCGAAGAAAAAATAATTCTAACACCAAAAGTCGGGCAAACATACAAATTCTTCGATGATGATAGAATAAAAGAATCAAGAATGTACGACGCAACTGTCACGCAAATAATGACCATAGAAGAAGCTAAAAAACACATACTTGAATTTCCAGACAAATCGACAGAAAATCTATACGATTTTTGGCAAAAAGAAGTAAATTCACATGTAAACAGAGAGAATTACCAAGTACTTCCATATAAAGTTGGAGAACCTTGGCTATATGCAAAAGATACTGACCACTTCGTATTCTGCAATATACCAAAATATTCTGATTTGCCAGTGATATTTGTAAGAGATGTTGAAAATAGATGGTTTTCTTTAGGATATCCAAATTCTTTTGATGGAGGACTGCTTGACGTAAGTGGAGAACTATATAGCATTATAACAAACATAAATCATGAAAATTGACTGCAATAAACAATGCAAACATTGTCCTGTAACAATCTGTGAAGAAAGAGGAAATTATATTGACGCAGGAACTACAAGCAAAATAAATGAAAAATATATTCGAAACGAGACAACTAATGTCACAGTAAGTAAATTTTTATTAGGGAATGAGAAGCAAGATTGAAGAAATGGTTTTCTTGTACAACAAGGAAAATGAGGCTGAAGATTGTAATACTGGTAAAATATCAGCAAGGAGATTGACTTTTGACGAAATAATGAAGAATAGGAAAGACGCGATCAAAACGTTGATGGATATGCCAAAGTCAGATTTGGTTGACTATATCTTAGGAAAAGATAAGGTCAACTACCAATACCTAAAGGAATGTGGTTCGCTCTGATTTTTTGGTTATTTTGATTCATTTCTATTTATTTAATAAATAAAAGTTAAAGTTTGAAATTATCCTATGAAACATTTTGTAATTTCAAACTTTTTAGTATATTTGCAATGTATTCAACACACAACAGTTAATAACAATTAAAATATTTGATATATGATTAAGAACAAGGTAGTTGAAAAGAGTAATCCTATAGTTGCTTACAAAGGTTTCAATAATGATTTTTCCTGTCGTGATTTTCACTATGAAGTCGGAAAGGAATATCATAATGATGGAGACGCAGAATTGTGCCATAATGGATTTCATGCTTGTCTGGATCCATTGAATGTTTTTACTTATTATGAGATGTCAAGTCACACACGTTACGCAATGGTTGAGCTGTGGGGAGACGTTGAGACCGATATAAAACTTAATAAGATATGTGCAACCGACATAAGAATCGTCAAGGAAATGAGTATTGATGAGTTGGTTGAGATCGGAATTAAGATGTCATCGCCAAAAAATGATTTGCAGGCGGAAGATGAAATTATTGACATTTGCGATAAAGAGTCTAATACAATATTATCGAACGAAAATTATCAACAAATTGCATCATCTGGTAATATGGCTAAAATTGATGCAACTGGCAAGTCTATGATTATATCATCAAGCGGTAGAAAATCAAATATAGTATCAATCGGTGACTTGCATTGCATCTCAACATCTGGTTATAGATCACGCGTTGTATCACAAGGCAATTATGCAAGCGTCGCTTCCAGTGATACAGCAGAGATATTCTCAAACGGAAACAATGCAGAATTATACACTGGTGGCGATGCAAGCGATATAGCATCAAACGGTGACAATGCAAAAATCTGCATGAATTCAATAAATGGATATGTAAATTCAAGCGGAGACAACGCAACAATCATGTCAACGAAAAACAGTTCCACAATAGAAAGCACAGGAAAAAAGGCAATCATTATGTCAGCAGGACAATACACAAAAGCAAGGGCTAAGGTCGGTAGCTGGATAGTTCTGACAGAATATGTCAACGGAAAAGTCAAACACATAAAGGCCGAATATGTGGACGGAAAAAGGATAAAAGGAGATACGCTGTACACATTGTTTTGTGGAGAATTCGTTGAGACTAAATAGTATATATTTGCAAACATAATCAATGTAAAAATGAATTAAGTTATGGAGAAGATAAGCAAAACAAATGAAATAACAGCGTACAAGGCATTTGACGAAAATTTTCGTTGTCGTGATTTCCAATATGAAGTTGGCAAGAGTTATCACGAAGACAATGAAATTGAATTATGCAGAAATGGTTTCCATGCTTGTAGAAGTCCTTTGGATATATTTATCTATGGCTACAATATGTCAACATCACGTTTTGCAGAAGTCAAGTTATACGGTGATGTTGAAGAATGGGATGACATATTATCTTGCGCTTCCGACATTAAGATAATAAGGGAACTGTCATTGGAGGAACTGATTCTTCTCGGCTATGAATTCGCATCAAATAAAAAGTCAGTTCCACCTAATGATCCAAACTATACCAATATGGCAAACATTGTTTCCAATTTGGACGAAGAAGTAATATCTTCACGTGGAAATAGCAATACAATTACAGTAACTGGATATTCGTCAACAGTCTCTTCTATCGGTGAATATACTAAAATATTTTCAAAAGGCTTTGCGTCATCAGTCGGTCATATCGGCAATAATGGAGTCATATCATTGCTGGACTCAGATATAAAGGCTTTTTCATGCGGATACAGATCAAGAGTTGCAATTCTTGGTGACTATAACAAAGTCAACTCAAATGGATCTGACGGAGAATTGGTTTCGTTTGGAAACAACAACATCGTATGCTCAAGCGGAGACCTTAGCAACGTATCGTCAAACGGAGAAAAATGTATTGTGGTTTCCGTTGGTCCAATGTCAAAGGCAAAGGCAAAGAAAGGAAACTGGATCACACTCGCTGAATATAAATACGAAAACGGAGACGCGTTCCCAATCAACGTCAAGACAGAATACGTAGACGGAGAAAGAATCAAGGAAGATACTTGGTACAAACTAGAATATGGAGAATTCACGGAAACAAATCCATAGTCAAACTACAAAACAGATATGAAAATATTCGACTGCAACAACAAATGCGAATACTGCACAGCAATATTCTGCGAAGGAAGATCAAAATACATAAAGACAGAACAGACAAACAAGACAGAAGAAAAATACAAAAGACAGTAAAAATGATCAATCCACATTTTCCGTATATGAAATAGACGAAAATGCATACAAGGAATTCTTCGTTGATTTCATTGATGAACGATAAGAACAAATTATAAACAAAAAAAAAACATATAAAAATGAGAAATTCTTATACCGCAATTGCCTGCATTAACAGAAAGAATGCAATAGCAAAGGAAGGAAAACTAATGTACAACATCAAGTCTGATTTGAAAAACTTCAGATCATTGACAATCGGAAACGTTGTCATTCTCGGAAGAAAGACGTTTGAATCACTGCCGAATTCAAAACCACTTCCTGGTAGAATCAACATCATTGTAACGAGAAATACAGACTATACTCCAGAAAATGTTGAAAACTGGTCACAGGAAGACATCAACAATACATTCATCGTAAATTCACTACAGGAGGCTGATGACCTATGCTACAGCTATTTTTCCGATAGAGAACTATTTATTATAGGCGGTGGAATTATATATTCAGAAGCATTCAAACTGAACATGCTTGAAAAGGTAATACTCACAGTTGTCAATGATGATTCCGACGGCGATGTCTTCTTCCCAGATATGTCAAAGAACGATGACTTCAAGACCATCTTCAAGACAACAAGCCTACGAGATCACCCTAATGATATGTACTATAAGTATGTCATATACAAAAGAAAATGATAGTATAAAATGATAAACATGATTGAAGACAATATAGTTCAATTCAGACTTGTTGTACTGAATGAAGATGATACAGTAAAAGAAGTCGTCTTTGAATCAAAAGAATATATGCCATGCTCAAGATTCAGTAAACCAATTTCACAAGATCTGTACGAATGTCTATTGGATGCGAATCTAAAATACGATTTTTCAAATTGGCAAGAAGTTCCTCCTATGGAGGTCCAAATAAAAACAAAAGATAATGACGAATGGAGATATCTGTCAGATCCTGTCGATAATTACATGAGCATTTAACCCTATTTTTTGGTCTGAATAAAATGAGCATTAAATATAAGCGGAATATAATTTAAAGACTTATTCTACATATAACTTATATTAAACTATAAGTTAAAACAAAAAACAATTTCCTTTTGAATAAGTTCAAGAAAGTAAAAGAAAAATATAAACTCAATATTGATTTTATAGCATAAACGTAAGAACAGATAAACAAAACAAAATAAAGGATCGATCCATATGCAATAAAGGATCGATCCTTTGTTCATATAAATAAAAACATAATGCAAGTTATAATATAAATTATACTACAGAAAGTACATTATAAAATATATGAATGCTATCCAGAAAAATAACACTATAAAGAAAAATATATAAAAATCACTATATAAGAAGACAAAATGAAAAAAACACAAGAAGATCACTATATAATAAACTACAGGAAATACTGTAGACGATACTTCAGAAAAGATACAAGAAGATATGTTAATGTAAAATAAGAGATGATCATAAAGAAGATGATGAAGAAAATATATCGGAATGTACATTAAGAGATGATCCAGAAAAACATATTAAAAATACTCAAGAGAATATAATGTAGATGATGACGCATTAAATGAATAAACACAAGAATATACTCCAGAAGATCAATATATAATATACTGTATAAAATGCCAAAAGAATATACTCAAAAAGAACAGTATATAAGATGATCATATGAATATACATCATAAAGATATTCCAGGATATATTGTAAAACATATATAAGAAAATACAGCAAGGAATACTCAATAAGATACGTTGTAATATAATAGAAGATACTTTAGAGATGATCATCAAGAACATACCACAGAATATACATTAGAATAATATACATCAAAAGATGATCATATGAACCATACATCAGAATATACTCCAGAGAATATAATATAAGATGATCATCATATAAGAACATACTACAGAATATAATAAGATAACCATATAAGAAGATTACATAATTTAAAATATACGTTATAATATGCGGTATAAGATACAGCAGGACATACATCAGAATATACGCTATAATGTGCTGTAGAAAATACACCAGAAGACCATATAATAATGAGATTAATAGAAAATTACAAATAGTACAATAAAGGTTTTTTGAAATTTTTGAAACAGTATATGTAAAAATTTTTAACTTTTATAGAGAAATTTAATGCAATATTTTTTTGAATTTTTTTGAAAGTAAAATGATGAATGGATGAAAAAACGGATTTTATATTATACGTAGTATAATATAAGGTGGATCTGTGAAAAAAGATCATTTATTAAGAAATCATAAAAAATGTTATTTTTTGATTTTGGGGATTAAACCTATGCGTAGAGGGGTGCTTCCATATAGCATAAAATACCCCCCTTCTGA
>ERZ1026772.4-NODE-4-length-180156-cov-7.674832_pt1 | contig 180156 bp, 152 predicted proteins | sample MGYA00380124_ERZ1026772 | MGnify/ENA primary metagenome ERZ1026772 (study PRJEB33269, sample SAMEA4719760) | human gut metagenome | biome: human-associated habitat; feature: organic feature; material: feces | place: Cameroon | collected 2013-10 ...
GCCTCGGTAATAGTACCGGTTACTTTATTATAATCCAATTTAGCAGTGTTAAGACCGGAATCTACAAATCCCAAGCCCATTCCATTTACATCTTCATATGTTTGATGGTTATCTTCACCAGCTACATAATATGCACCAAACTGAAGCTGAACATTAGAACGAGTTTCGTTTGCAGCGAAAACCGTCATCGGTAATGAACATACAACCATTAATACTGCCAAGAGGACTGCTATTGTTTTGCTAAATGATTTTTTCATTTAATAGTTTCCTCCGTAATTTATAAAATCAGTTGAGTATAATTAACAGTCTTATAAAGGAAAGTTCTGAATATTGTATAATCAGCCTCATCAAAATCGCCGTCGCCGTCAAGGTCGAGCTTTGCCTTTGAAAACAGGGCAACATCAGTGGCATTTATTTTAGTATCTCTATTAAAGTCTACCACGCAAATGCCAACGTTGTCAAGTCTTATTTGATTATAATCAGCTTTTTCCGCCGAAACTGTTATGGTAATTTCTCTGTCGATAGTGGATGAACCACTAAATACAATCGTATATTCGCCTGCGGTAACATCAGCGAATTTATACGACCCGTCTTTTCCTGTGGTTGTCGTAGCAACTACTGCATCGCCGTTTTTAAGAGTTGCGGTAACACCTGCTGCCGGTGCGGTAGAAGCCTTACCGGTAAGGTCAGAAGCAACAGACAAAACGCCGTTTACATTAAATTCGGTAACCACAAAGTAAGGAGACTCATCGGCTGTCATTTTATATGTCTTATACTCGGTAGCAACAGTAGTATCAAGAACATAACAGTCATCTACGCCGTCCTTATACGATGCCTCAATGAAGCAACGCTGAGGGTCTTTTGAAAATGTGAATACATCTGCGAAGTCGCAGGATGATTTAACTGTAACAGAAAGTGTCATCATCACAGTGCCATTTGGGTCGATTACATGCGAATCAACGACAGATGGATCATCACTTTCAGCGATTTGGAAAACAGAAACTTCACCGTCTTGAGCTTTTTGACCACCCTTTTTCATCGCTTTATTTTTGTCTGCATATGTTGACTTAATATAAATGGATGAAAAGCTTTCGGTGGTGTAATTTGCAGTCAACTCAACTACTGAAACAGCCTTCATTCCTGAAAGAACAACATCAACAGTATAGGTGTTATTTGCAACAAGTCTGTTGCCGTCAACAGCCTTTCCTGTACTGTCATAGAAATTACAGGACAAATGAGGTGTTTCCGTGCCGAGGGTTCCTGCCTCGGCATTTGCACTCATTGGGAGTGCTAACATTGAGATTATCAAAATTAAACAAACGAATGGGGTAGTTAAGAACCTTTTAATTATGTTTTTCATTGAAAAACCCCCAAAGTTCTTTTATGTCGGCTCCCCGAGGGTACTCCGACGAGGAGCCGAGGACACTAAACCGTAAAGATTTAGCAGAAAATTTAATTAGGTAATTAATCTAAAAGATTATATATTATATATACTCTATATAATCAATCTTTATTACTTAAAGAGTAGCGTTGTATTTAACGCCTGTCTTCATAAGGCTCTTGAACTGATCGTTAGTTAAGCCCTTAACGCCCTTCTTTGCTGTGAATGCAGCATCAACAGCGTCAATCTTGCCGTTGCCGTTGTAATCAACAGCAACTACGCCAACCTTAAGGCCTTCAGCTGTATTTGAGTAAGTAAGAGTTCTTGTAACAACACCGTCACCCTTGAACTCAACCTTAGCTTCCTTACCAATAGCAACCTTAGCAGTAAATGTGCCGTCGTTTGCTGTTGTTGCAGCCTTCTTACCGTTTACATATACATCAACATTTGAAAGAGCTGTTGTTCCAACAGTACCTGTACCGTCGATTGCCTCGTATACAGTACCGGATACTGTGTACCAAAGTTCATTGTCAGCAAGTGTAAGTGCGTTTTCAGCAATTACAAGATCTTTCTTAGCGATATATGTGTTCATATAGTTGCCGTCCTTAGCTTCCTTAGCAAGGTTAGCAGCCTTAGCAAGACAATATACAAACTCGTTCCAAGATTTCTCTGAGAACTTGTCTGCACCCTTGTTTACGAGAACGCCGTTTTCAAGCGCACCCTTTTCAGGCTTAGCTGCACCGTTAAGCTTAACAGTAGCAGTTCTTGTTTTATCATCAATAGCTGTAACTTCAATCTGAGCCTTATCAACACCTGTGAGATGCTTTAATTCAGCCTCAAGCTTGTTACCGTCATACTTACGGTCTGTTACAAATTCCTTGTACTTTTTATACAAGCGGTTTGCTTCTTTAAGCTCTAATGATGATGCTGTTGTTGTGTAAGTGTTGTTGCCCTGTTCATCCTGACCTGTTACAGTAGCAAGCTTTTCGCCCTGTTTAGCAATCTGTACCATCTTCTCATAAGCTGCTACATCTGCATAGTCTTCGCTGTACTTGCCTGCACGGTCTTTAATGATACCGTCAACAATCATATCGTTAAGAAGAGAAGTATCTACATTCTTCTTAGCGTACTCTACATAATATTTGAGGTTATCCTCAAGCTGTGCGTAGAGACCACGGTTTTCTTCCTTAGTTTCCTTTACATTTGGCTTTGTGATAGTCTCAATTTGTGCATAGGTGTATGCCCAATTTTCGTTTTCATTAGCTTTCTTACCCTTTGCGGTATAGTAGCTATGAAGTGTCTTATTGTAATAATTCTTTGTTTCAACTGCACCGGTTGAAGCGTCCTTAACCTCATAGGTGTCCTCAACATCGGTTACACCGTAGTATGGGTTATCATATGTTGTAGTATCCCAGTCATACTTGTATGCAAGATCGTTTACATAGTAGTATGTACCGTTCTGCTTAACAACTTCTGCGCCTACGGCATCCTTACCGTTCTTTACATCAAGGTCTGTCAATTCTTCGTTTGAGTAAACCGGAATTGTGCAAGCCTCGTCGATGTAGTAGTAACCGTCCTTCAAGTGAGCGCCGATTTCCTTAGAAACGCTGGTAGCCGGCTTGTAAGCCTTGTCACCTGTAGAAGCGGTAATCTTTTGTGTCTTAGCAGCAACGATTGTCTTTGATACGAAGCTTGCTGCTGTCTGCTTTGTAACAGGAGTAGAAACACCTGCAAGGGCTTTCTTAAATGCAACCTGAAGCTTTCCGTAAGGATCGTCGCTTGAGCCTGTATTGTAGTCATTCTGCTGATATGGAGCCATTTCATCAGAATATCTCTTATATGCCTTCATAAGTGTATCTGAACCACTGTTATCAGCAATAATTACATGAGTAGTACCAAGATTACCGATTGCGCCTGAGTCGTCATATGCATAAAGCTGCATATCATACTCGCCTGACTCAACAGAAGTGTTGTCCTTGTAGAACAACCATGTCGGTGCTGAAGACGTCTTATCAAGATTGCCAACAAAGTTAATGTTCTTTGTCGGTGTAGCTGCAGTTGCACAGCCTGAGGTTACAATCTTATAATCGAATACTGTGTTCTCATATGAGCCGTCCTCGTTCTGTACGATTTCTGCTGCAAGTCCTGACTTAACAACATCTGCGTGACTGAGGGCAATATGAGGATATGTAGAAACAGGAGTGCTGAACTCAGTCGGTTCGCCTTTCTCGTTCCACTTAGAAACATAGTTCTTTTCCCTAAAGATTTGATAAAGCTCAGCCTTTGTGTATCCCTTATAAGCATTAATGCCGTCAGCGATTGGGTAAGCCTCACCGTACTGTCTTTCCTGACCTTCAACCTGATAGTCATACTTCTCAAGGTTAAGAAGATCACCGGTCTTTGAATCTGTAACAACAATAGCGTTTGGATAATTATTCTTGTTTGGATCAGGAATAGCGGCATACATGCCCTTTACCTTCCCTGCACCGAGAATACCAAGTCTGCTAGCCTGTTGTGGCTTTGTGTTAGAGAATACAATGTTTTTGTTAAACTTAACTGTACCAAATCTCTTATTTGATTTAGTGTTTGTATCCTTAGTTGTATATGATGTAGTACCTGTTGCACTGTCAAGACCGTCAAACCAGCTGCTCTCTGTTGAAAGAGTGAAGTAGGTTTTAGCTTCCTGATCTGAATAAACAAGCTGCTTTGTCTTATTGGTGCTGTCACCAAGATATACATCATAAACAGTTGTAATAGTAGCTGTTGCACTACCACCCTGTGGAGCCTTACCTTTAAGACCAAGCTTAAGTGACTTCTCAGGAGCGACAACTGTATCTGCCGGAAGTGAGTCAACGACAACTCCGAGATTACCGCTGGCTACGCAGCTCTTAACCTTGATGAAGTATCTGTCGTCTCTCTGGATTGTTCCGTTTTCGTCCTTGTAGAATCTGTTAAGACCTACCGCATTATTATTAATAGTTACATATGTATCCTTAATATCTGATGATGAGGATACGTTAGATCTTGTAGGATCATTTACAGAAACTGTTGCAGCGTTAAATTCATGCTCGCCAAGCTGAGGAAGGAATCCGTCAACGAGAGAGGAAACTGCCTGAACAGCGAACATTGCACCCTGCCATGTTCCGCTTCCGATATTATTTTTAGCTGTATCCGGAAGTTCAGATTTACCGCCGAGGAACGCATAAAGGTTAGCAATGAAGATACCGAGAACACCGTTATCCTGGTTCATGTTGTCACTGCTTGTACCCTTCCATTTTGCAAGATACTCTGTCTTAACAAGGCTGTCGAAAGGAGTCTCGGTATTATTCATATCAGCGGTTGTAGGAAGAACCTTTGAATAATGCTGACCGTTTGCTCTCTTACCGAAGATGTTATTTACGAGTGAGCAAAGAACATCGTCATAAACGAGTGTATCAACGCTCTTGTTCATAATAGGCTCAGAAGAGAAGCAAGTGAGAACCTGCCACAAAATTGTGGAGATACCATAAAGCTTTGTGTCATCGTGTTGCTTACCGATGTTAAGCAATGACTCAACTACTCTCTGGTAAACAAGCTTGTATGAATCGAGCTTGCCCATCTCTCTGCCCATTGCGTTCTCGGTTGTGATACCTGCTTTGTATGTTCCGTTAAAGAGTACGCTGAGTACAGGCCAAAGTGTGTTTGCAATAGCGTCAATGTTCTGCCAAAGAGTATTGGACTTCTTAACTGCGCAAGCACCGCTTCCGTCAGTAGCAACTACACCGAGAAGTGATGCAACAGCCTTAGCCTTTGTCTTTCTGGTTGTTGGGTTCCAGGAAGGCTCGTCATACTCATCAGTTGAAGCATAGTAGCAAACAACAGAGTTAAGAATTTCGAATAATGTAGTCTTATCTGTTGCAGGATCTGACTTATAAACATCCCAAACATTACCATCCCCATCACGGCAAGGAACAATAGAGTTCAAAAGATAACCTACTGCGTCACGAGCCATCGGAAGGATAACATCTGTGTAAAGGTCTAAAGTCTTATCACCGTTCAAGTCAACCGTTGCCTCAAGCTTACCTGAGGTTGTTACGAATTGGTCGTAGTTCTTATCAGGAAGAACATTTGAAAGGTACTCATTAAGAGCAAGGTAAGCAACGCCCTCTGCGTCCTCTGCTCTGTCCCAAGCATCATTATGAATTGCTCTTGTGGCAGCGATAATGTTGAGAGTAGAAACAGCGAGAGGAATCATAGCCTCTTCAAAGTTGCTTTCTGTAAGGTTGTTTGATGAAATCTTATCAGTAATACCATTCTTATTGTAGAAGCCGTTAAGAATGTTCTCATCAGTTGCGTTCAAAGCGTATTCAAACAACTTGCAAGCATTTGATACAAGTGTCTGTGCAATAACCTTAACATCCTTTGAACCGTTTGTAAGGGTCATTTCAGGAAGCGGAAGGTCTGTTCCGTCGCTGAGACAAGTTTTAGCTGAGTTAGGGAAGAAGTCCTTAACTGCCGCAGCAAGAAGGTCGTTACCTGCGTAGAGAATGTTCTCATACTTTCTGCCCTGCTTGCCGATGTTTGAAATATACTCTTCAATGAAGTTAGTAATATTTGTTGCACCGGTCTGCATGAGGTAGAGGTTGATAGGACCTGTCTGCATATTGAATACTTTATCTGCGAGTGGGCTGTAACGAAGCTTACCAAAGAGAATGCTCTCCTTGCTGCCAAGCTCTGTGTAATAGCCGTTGCTCTTGTCGAGGTCTCTCCAGTTGTACTTTGGATCCTCTACAACAGCTCTGTCATACTCAAGAGAAGCTCTAACCTTTTCTTTAAGTTCATCAGGGGTTGCGCATTTCTGTACAGCGTACTGGTCCTTACAATATTGATCGAACAGTTCCGGTTTATAGTTGTTTTCCCAATTTGTCTTGTCTACTAAATTCTTTTCAACAAGCCAATAGTAGTATACATTATCAAAGTTTCCGCCGTGGCCCTCGTACCAATCCATGTCATTATTAACACGCATTGTTGCAAGAGTTGGCTTGAGTGTTGAATGCCAAGCAAGCTTTAATGCCTGGTCAAGAAGCTGGTAGATAGTACTCTTATTGCTGATGTCGAGCTTATCATTACCATATCTGAATATGTAAATCCAGCCCTCACCCTGATCATATCTGAGGTTAGGGTCATAGCCGAGAGCCTCAGAAGCCGTAGCGATATTATCATCGTTTTCAGGCATATTATGAGAATCGAGCCAAGCCTTAATCTTCTTATAACGAGATACAGACGAATCTGTTACGGCAAATGTACCGTCGTCCTGTCTCTCGAGAGCATAAGTCATTTCTACCGAAATTTTATTAATGAACTCGTTAGCAAGCTTATCGAAAAGCTGTACGTCGTAGTTCCATTCTTTAGCTGTTACAGAAGTGTCGTCCTTATATTTAGGATCGCCGAGAGACTTCTTAAAGCTCTTGATTTCTTCTTCTGTAAACCAGTTTGTATTTTCAAAAATAATGTTTGCAACAAGGTTGTAAACAAGATTTGACTGATAACCACTCCACATACCGAGGAGGTTACCGATAAGTCCGTATACGTCGACTGCGCTCTTTACGATACCGAGATCAAGCTCACCCTTGAGGAACTTACCGATTACGTTATTATTCTTGTTACCACCTGCATTGAGATCGTTTGTGTTGTAATAGATTGCCTGTGCCAAAGCCATTACGATGTCCTTAGCGTTCATTACCGAACGGAACGATCTGTTACACTTAGAGATAACTCCGTCACCCTTGTCGGTTGACTTGAGAGCTTCTGATGATATCGGATAAAGGTTAATCTTACTAACATCGCCGCCAACAAGGCCCTTGTAGCTTTCGAGAATGTTACGAACCTGAGTACACAGGTCGAGAACACCGTCAACGCTGTCAAGGTAACCGTTAATGCTAATCTTAACAACTACATAGTCAAGGTTTACTTGGATTGGTGCGATATTTGCCTTTTGGAGAACATCATCAACATAGTCTAAAAGTGCTTCACAAGTTTGTTCATCTGTTGTTTCAGCCCATGCCATAAAGTTAGCGGCAAGATTGGCGTCGTGTGAGTCATCTGTTGACTTAGCGAAAACAGTAAGCACACCTGTAAATGATGAAGCGAGCATCATTACAGAAAGAACAATTGCAATTACTTTGCGTGCAAAAGTTTTAGATTTTTTCACTTCTTAAATTTCCTCCATAAATGATTACGATAGTATGTCCGCCGATCATCCGTCTGTCGCCTTCTCTGACCAAGCCGTAATTCTTCACGACAGAAAGAGGGGTACCCAGCCCGACAGGATAATAATTCGTTACAACGGGATACTTCACGCACTATCATTTAATCATATTATTACTAAAATGTCAAGATTTTATATTAAATATTAACAATATATAAAACTTATTTACATTATATGTATGCAGTTTTAACAAAGGCGGTTTGGTCGCTCAAACTGTTTCCGAAATTTTAACTAAATGTGAACATATTTTTAACAAAAAGGCGTTGATTTTTTGTCACAGCGGGTGTATCATTAAGTTAAAATTAACAGTTTGTTCAAAAATATTTTACAATTAGGCAACTATTTTTCATACATTTTAACGAATTGTGTCTAATTTTTTTCGTTAATTTTTGCACTCAAAATATAGGTGTTTTTTGGAGTTTTTTAACTGTAAACCACAATATTTTGATTGCAAAAAACGACAATTCGCATATATAATGTAATTTAATATCGTTAATATATTAAAAAAATATTGACAATATTAATATATTTTGATATAAATAATTTGTACTTTGTTCTTTTGTGGGACAAATGCGCCCAAAAATTAAATATGTTCTTAGGCGTAAATCTTATCCCGCAGCTCGACAGGACCAAGTCCTGTTAATCATTAAAGAAAAGGAGAGATGATTATGAAAAGAACGAGCAAAAAATTACTCAGCTTCATTTTGGCTGTAGTAATGGTTGTTACCTCTTGCTCGGTTGGATTCACAGCTTTTGCTGCCGACAACAGCAGTAAATCCACCGGCTATTGGAACAACACCACCGATGCAGAAGGTGCATACGGTGCTATCAACGACCTCATTAACCAATTAGTTCCGACTATCCTCGGAATTGAAGTGGAAAAAGAGGGCGAAAAGCAAACTCTCGGCGCACTTCTCGGATTAACAAACGAGGAAATCAAAAATGCCGACCTTGAGAAAGTTATCGCAAAGGCAAGCCCTAAGCTTTTAACTCTTCTCGGAAAATCAACAGTCGATGACGAAACCAAAAAGAAATTCTTGGTAAATCATTCCGACAAAACAAAAATCTCAACCTGGAACGACAAGTATCTCAAATACTTCTCTTATCTTGACGGTACAGGTGAGCAGGATTTGACATTCTATGATTTGTATAAATTCTGCGAAAACAACAAGGACAGCAGCGATGAAGGTCTTGCTCAATACTGCAAAGACACTCTTGTTCAGCTCGACACCCTTCTCGGTCTCTGCGTAAGCGCTGAAAACGATTATGATTCGGCATTGAATGCTCAGACTGCCGCATACCAGGCATTATTGAATGCAGAGGGCGGACCGGAATGGGAGCCTACATACCCTATATCTGACGCAATCAAAGAGGGTCAAAGCCCTGAGGAAATCGGCAAAATCAAGGTGTCCGTAGGCAAAGACGGTTCAGGAAATCCTTATTACTATGAGGACGAAAAAAAAGGTACTTGCGTTAAAGACCTTAAAGACAAGAACCTTATAGACGGTAAAGATTCTGCAAACGCATTCTTTGAATCCCTCGGTGACAGCACAAAGGTTGCTAATCCGGCTGAAGCATTGTGCTACTTCTTCTCTACATTCACCGCACTTATCTATAACACAAACGACTTAGGTGATGACGGACGCTCAGTTTCATACGGTAATGCGCTTATTTACCTTATGCAGGCTGAAAAGGGCGGAAAGCCAATCACAACAAAGATGCTCGGCGGAAGTGTTGAGAACATCACACTTGCAAATTACAACACCGTTCTCAGCTCAAGACTCGCTGCATACGCTCCTGACGATGCAGACAGAGACAAGAAGAAGAGCTATTACTTCTCAAAGATGATTTATGACTGCCTCTTTGATGCAGCAGGAGAAGTTGACTACTCATTCGACGGTGATACGTATCTTTGGAGTCACTACGCATCAACCTCATTTGAGGCTATCAACGTAGCAAACCTTGCTATTGCTTCACAATACGGCTCTGTTGAAGCAGCTCAAAAGGCTGTTGACAATATGAAATTCAAAGATGCAGACCTTGCAGAGCTTAGCGCTAAGGCTGTGGACGGCAGATTTGAAATTCTCTACGCTTACATCAACAGCGAAAGCTGTCAGCTTAGCAAAGAAAAGAAAGCATATCTCAACTGGCTTTATAACTCAGACACAAACCACAACGAGTTCTCACTCTTTAACAACGCACTCAGCGAAGGTGTTACAAGTGCATGGAACTATAAGCCATTGAACAGCTCAACACTTCAGGCAATGACCGCAGCAAGAAACGGTGGCACAACCGGCAGTCTTATCAAGACATACAATGACACCTGCTCCGGTTTCCTTACCACAAGTGTAATTAACTCAAACAGACCAATCCTTAATGCAAACTATGCATCAAATGCTATTTTCGACTACACAGAAATCAACAAGTATGAAAATGTTATCAAGCCAAGCATTAAGGGAATCGAATACAAATATTCAAATTATCCTGTTCCTGACCAGTACATTGTAGATGTTGTAAATACTAAGATTGATGACCTCCTTGCTCAGTTCCTTTTGGAGGACAAAAGCAATCAGGCTGCTATCGGCAACCTTGTTGCTCCGATTATCAATGACCTTCTTGAGTCAAAGATTACTCTTTACACAAAGGACGGCAAAGGCGTTCTCAACAACCTTTGGAAACAGCTTTACGAAAAGCCGGTTGAAACAATCTTCAACCTCATCCCTGTAATTACAGTTGTTGTTGACGAAGTAGTTCTTCCAATCGTTCTTTCAAGCAAAAAAGACGCTAAGTACAGCGCACTTGACTTCCTTCCGAAGAACCTCGGTTGGTTCCTTTATGACAATAACAAGATTATTAACAGCAACAATAATCTTAAAATCGGTATGACAGGCTTCAGCTTTGACCTGAACACAATTCTTCCTGCTGTTTTGACATTGCTTGACAAAAACGGCGGATATGACAAAGCACACGAGCTTGTTCCTACATACGGCGAATGGGCAAGTGACAACAAGATCACACTCAAAGAAGATCCCGAAACTCAAAAGCCTGTTGCTTCTGATTTCAATCCATCTGTTCTTATGCTCACAGGCGTTTACGCAGCAGATAAGTGGCTCACAAAACTTAACCTTTCACAGGTTCTCGATGACATCGACAAGAATGCTGCCGCTGACAAGAAGCTTGATCCAAACCTCAAGGCAGGTATCAAGGAATTAGTCTTTGGCATTATTCCTCTTGCACTTGAAGCAACAAACGAAACAATCGAAAAGACCAAGGATATTTACAGATACACTAAGGAAGGCAAGGTAGATCCTGATAAGAGAATCATCCAAAGAGGACTTAACAACATCAGCGTTTCACTTCCGTATCTCTTTGATTCACTCGGTAAGAAGATTTTAACTAAGGCTAACGCTTCATCTGATTGGACTGCAGTTTATGAAGGCAAGAACGGCAAGGACGGCAAGCTTGGCACAGTTAAAAAGACATTCAACTCAACCGATAAGGTTGAACAGGTTGTAAACAACGGCGTTCAAACTCTCAAGAGCTATGCAGAGAACCCGAATCCTGCCGGTGTACTTACAGCACTTCTTGATGCGGTAATCGGCAACTGGCTCAACGGCGCTCTTGACCTTGTAAACGACCTTATTACAACAGAAAACGATATTACAAACAACATTCCGCTTGTAACCGGATTGCTCAACGCACTCGGCGGTTTCGGCGAAAAGAGCGTTCTTACAGATGTTCTCAACGGCTTCTTCGATTTGACAAGAAGCGACGACGCATCATTCACACTTAAAGAGAATGAAACAACAGGCTTTGTAGGCTTGTCAACAAAGAGCGCATTGTTCCTTATCAGCAACATCAGCTATAAGGACGGCGACACATACAAGGGACTCGTTCCTCTTATTCAAGGATTAATCGTAGGCGGAAGTGCAACAACAGGCACAACAGGTGCTTCGGCACAGGGCGCTTCGGCAAACACTTCAATTTCGCTCCAGTCAGCAGTGGCTTCTTCAAGAGCTGCTAAGGCTTCAAGCCAAACTGTTAAGGCTGCCGACGAACTTGTGGCTAAACTTGATGAGGTTCTTAATTCTCTCCTTGCAAATACCAGATTAAACGGATTTACTCTTGATTCTAACAGCGGCGTTCTTGCAGGTGCTCTTTCGGCAGTATCAAGATACATCGGCAAGGAAAACGCAAACGAGCTTATCAAGCTCCTTGACGAATACCTCACGATTTACGAAACCGATTCTAAAAACGGAAAGGTTGACAAGAAGGTATATTCAAACGATAACCTTACAAACATTGTTAAGAAAACTTATATGCTCCTTGAAAATATCGTAAATTATGCACTTTACGATATGAATAAGGCTCCTTTAGCTAACAAGGACGCAAACAGAGTTATCGCAGGTGCTATTACAGGTATTATTTCACCTGACTCGGTAGCAGTTCGTATGGACAGCTCCTACAAGGCAGCTGCTAAGGACCTCAAGGGCAAGGCTTCTTGGTCTGAAGTTAGCAATGTAAGCTTCGGTATTACAACCGGCAACAAGAATCAGTTCTATTCGGCACTCGGTCAGTCAATGAGTGGTATCGCTGCAATCCTTTCTGCTGTACTTACTTATTCGTACACAGACGCAGACAAGAGTGGCAACTTCTACTCAGAACTCTTCTACCCTGTACTTTCTGCAGTCGCTGACAAGACAGGCGCAAGCGGAGTATTGACACCGTCTGAATTCAACGCACTTACTCCTGCACAGCAGCTTATCGACGGTGTAGGCAAGCCGCTTGCAAACATCCTTGAGCAGTTCTATGACGCTCCGGCTTCATTCCTCCTCAATGTTGTTTCTGCTCTCGGTGATGTTCTCAACGACGATGCGGTTGTAGGAATCATCAACGGTGCTATCGGTCCTGTAAACAACATTCTCAAGGGACTGTTCAACATCGTTTCGGATACACTCGGCGCTCCGTCGCTCGCTAAGTATCTTGAGAGTGTAATCAAAATCTATCCTGTAAAGGTAGATATACCTAACAAGGACATCATCATTACACTTCTCGGCTCAATCGAGGTTGGCAAAGAAGGAAACAAGAAGACGCTTGCTTCACTCCTTAACCTCAAATCAGTAGACTGGGAGGCTCTCGCAGCTTCTAAGTCATCAGGCGAAACACTTGTTCTCATCTACAACTACCTTGCTAAGACTGTTCTCAAGTCCGATGTAGTTATGAATGCAGTAAACGGTATCGCTCCTGAGCTTGGCGCACTTCTTTCTAAGCTTAATGCAGACCAGCTCTTCTCTGTACTTACAAATGTACTCAGCATTTCAAGTCCTACCGAAATTTACTGGACATTCAAGCAGTATGCAGGTAAGATTACAAGCACATTCGTTTATCCAAAGAACATCAACTCGGCAGACGCACAGAAGGCTGTTAAGAGCTTAGACGAACTCGTAAACAACGTCTTCCCTCTTCTCAAGTCACTCGGCGTTGCAAATATTGAGTCACTCGGTTCTCTCGTAAACGACAAGCTTTATACAAACGAACTCCTTACTTCTATGGCAACAGGCATCTACGGTGCTATTGAAAAGCTTGGTAAGGAAAACGGTATTGAAAACATCACAGGCGCACTCTTCTCAACAAGCGTTGTAGCCGGTCTCCTTATGGACAGCTCATACGGTGAGACATTCTCCTCAGCAGCAAGCACAATCAAGAACGCAGGCAACTGGAGCAATGTAAAGAATGTAAATTGGGGCTTCAAGAACGGCTCAAGCAATGCTCAAAAGGGCTTCATCAACGGCTTGGCAGCAGTTCTTCGTCCGCTTAACGACCTTCTCACAGTATTCCTTGCAGACGGCAAGGCACTCGGTGACAACATCAACCTTGATGAAATCATCAGCGAATTAAACTTTAACACATCATTCGACATCGCAGGCGATTCAGACGCAGGCTGCACCGTATATCTCAAGATAGCAAACGGCGTTCTCACTGCTACAATCGACAGCAAGATGAGCAATGATGATTCCGACCTTACAGTTGACCTTAACGAAATCGTTAAGAATTGGAAACTCGGCACATTCGGCACTAACGGTTACGAAAGTGCAATCGTTCCTCTCCTCGAGGCATTTATGTGCAAGGGCGTTAAGACTTACTCAGAATACATCGCAGATTATAAGAAGGCTAAGGACAATCTCCTTATCGACATTCTTACTCCTCTCTTTGGATTCGTAAACGAGGCTGTTGCTGCTCCGGCAAGCACACTTACAGCAGTTCTTCCAAATCTTGCTTACTTCATCGACGGTAATGGAATTGCTCAGGTTCTCAACAACCTCCTCGCTCCTATCACCTCACAGAAGGGTCTCGTAGGCGCACTTGCAAAGTCAGGCATTAACATTGACAGCCTCATTACCTCAATCGTAGGTAAGCCGCTCGGCACAGTAATTACCGACGCAATCGGCATCAATGCAAACCTTACACTCAACATTGCAGACATTAACTCCTGCAATATTCAGGACATCGTTCTTCCACTCGTAAGAAAGCTTCTTGCAGACAACGGCTTGAACCTCAAGATTCCTGACTTCTCATTCGCTGCTCTTGCTTCTCTCGGCACTATTACAACAGTAAACAGCGCCGCTAAGAACGACGAGGGCAAATACGAAACAAGACGAGTTGTTGCTGACCAGGGCAAGGTACTCGTTGCAGTTCTCAGATATGTAGCAGATGTTCTTATCAAGAACGCTACTGCAATCAACAACCTTCTCGGTAACATCGACGCTATCAAGAAGAACAAGACACTCAAGGACATCCTTGCTTGTGTATTCAATTCAATCAAGGCTGCTACTCCTGACGACATCGTAAGAGCATTGTTCTACTTCCTTGCTCAGACAGGTACACTCGGAGTTGCAGAGGACGCATTCTTCGATTACAGTGCATTTAAGACAATCACAACAGAATTCAGCTTCGGCAATATGGACGAGGACTTTTGTAGAAAGCTTGCTCCGATGCTTGACGGTCTTATCGGCGGTCTTACAGCTGAAAAGGGCGGACTTAACGGCTTAATCGGCGGTATGCTTTACAAGGACGAAATCGTTTCTGCTCTTGCAACCGGTCTTTACGGTGCAATCGAGGGCGTAAAGGTTGGACAGATTGGTTCACTCACAAGCCTTCTTGCTAAGACAGGCATTGACTTTAGCACAGCTAATGTTGCTGCTCTCCTCACCGACAAGGCTTACGGCAAGCAATATGCCGCTGCTGCTAACGCAATCAAGAGCGCAGGCAGCTGGAAGAATGTAAACAAGGCAAGCCTCAGCTGGGGCGTAACAGACAGAGAGTCATTCCTCAATGCTCTTGCTGCTGCACTTCGTCCTCTCTACGGCGTACTTGATGTTCTTCTTAACAACTCAAGACTTAACCTCTTCAATGTAGTAAGCGTTCCGGGATCTGACGGATATACCTCATTCATCGTACCTGTTCTTGAAGCATTCGGTTGCTACAACATCAAGACTCAGTACGATTACAGAATGGATATTTCTAAGCAGTACGACGCAATACTTCTTGACATTCTTAATCCGATTATGGATAAGGTAGAGGACCTTCTCAACGCTCCTGTTGAGATGCTCGCAGACATCCTTCCAAACCTTTCATTGTTCTTTGCAAATAACGGTTTGCTTCAGGTTCTCGACAATCTCCTCACACCTGTATCTGCACTTCTTGATGCAATTAAGCCTATCATTGATATTAACGCACTTCTCAAGGTGCTTGGCGTAAACATTAATTCACTTCTCGCTAAGGTTGGCGTAAAGACAAATGTAACAGTTAATGTTTATGACCTCAAGGCTACACTTCTTCCTCTTATCGGTGCTGAAAATGTAGTATCGCTTCTCAACGGTATCCTCAGCACAGTTAAGATTGGCGGTTCAACACTTGGCATTGAGCTTCCGGCTATTGATTGGCTCCAGCTTGCAAGCCACGGTGAAATCGAAAAGATTCCGTCACAGGTTGCAACAATCGGTGAAAGAATCGTAGTTAAGGCTGACCAGGATGAGACATTAATTGCTGTTCTCAGATTTATAATCAACACAGTAAACTACAAGAATAACTACAACGCAATCGTTGGTCTTGTAGGCGGTCTCCTCGGTGGTGCAGGCGATTCAGTATCAGGTATGGTCGGTCAGGTACTTGGTATGCTTCAGGGCGATGCTGATACAGTTATCGAAAACCTCGTTGAGCTTCTTCAATCTCTTGCAGGCTAATAGCTAAACAGCAAAGCTAAATAACAAAACGAAAGCCTCTCGGGTCTCCCGGGAGGCTTTTAGTGTGTCAACACAGCACCTAAAGTACAATGGTACGGATTAAATATTTTTCATATCGGCTTTGAAAACGGGTAAATGCTTATTATATATAATAAAATATATTATTTCCTATTGTATAATAAGCGATTTTTTTGTATAATAAAGCTATCTATATACTTTATACTCGGTGGTGAAAAAATGCTCGGAAAATATGTAAGAGTCCGTATAGTTCATCCTATCGGCTCAACAGACGAAGCGGGCTACACCTATACGCTAAATTTCGGCGAAGTATATAACGAGGAGAACAAGGTTGCCTTTGTTATGGGCATACATCATCCTGTTAAGAATTTCGACGGCAGAGTTATCGCCGTGCTGAGTGACAGGAAAAACAATCGCTATATATGGATAGTCGCACCGAAAAGCACCCGCTTCATAATCAATGACATCAAAGAATACATCAATGTTGAAAAGGATTTTCCAACATACAAGCTTGATTGTCTCTACGAAAACAGCTGCGGCGCTGTTGTGTTCAGAGACATAAAGGGCGAGGTACGATACCTGCTTATAAAAAACAAGCGTTCGGCGCATTGGGGTTTCCCTAAGGGACACATTGAGCCGGGAGAAACAAAAGAAGAAACGGCTTATCGTGAGGTGCTTGAGGAAACGGGACTGCATATCAATATCATACCCGGCTTCAGCTGTGTTTCTCGATACAAGATAAGAGAAAAGGTGGACAAGATGGTCACTATCTTTACAGGTACTACCACAGACACCTCAACCGTTATCCAAAAGGAAGAAATCGAGGATTACATTTGGCTCACCTTTGACAAGGCGATGAATTTGTTGAAGTTTGAAAACGACAAAAACATTCTCGAAAGCGCATATACATTCTTGGACAGCAATAATATAATATAATGTTATATAATATAACATACTATAATAGTAAATACCTTATAGGAGTAGATTTATGGAAGAAGTTTGCAGAACCCTACAAGAATTTTTAACTGCCCACGGAATACCCGATTGGTTGATAGTTTTCATCATTTCCGTTTTGCCGATACTCGAATGCAGACTTGGAATGTTTACGGCTATCAGCCTGCTTAAAATGAATCCGTTTGTGGGATTTATAATCAGCTTTTTGGGAAACATTTTACCAATACCGTTCATACTGCTTTTAATTAACAAAATATTTGAATGGCTGAAAAAAGTTCCCGGTATAAAAAAGCCGATAATCTGGCTGGAAGAAAAAACGCTCAAAAAGCGAGACAAAATAGATAAATACGGCATTTGGGGATTACTGCTGTTTGTTGCTGTACCGTTACCCGGAACAGGTGCGTGGACAGGCTCACTGCTTGCTTCCCTGCTCAATCTCGACAGAAAAAAGAGCTTTGGTGTAATATCAATCGGTGTTTTCATCGCAGGTCTTATCATTTCTGTTGCGTCGGCTGTATTTAATGTGGCAATGTACTGATGAACAGAGAACAGAAGCTTATGCTTTCTTGCCTGAGGGCATATTTTAATCAAGAAAAAACCGATGCAATCGACGAATTTAACGCCGAGGCACTCTACAAGGTCGCACGAGCGCACAACCTTTCGGGAATTGTGTTCAGCGTACTGAAGGACAATCCGACGCTGAGAGCCTGCGAAAAAGCTTACAAGGCATTTGAGGACGACTTTTATGACAACATTGTACGCTATGATGCCCAAAGAGCCGTTGCCGACGAAATCGACGGCATACTGTGCAAAAACGGGATAAGGCACATATTTTTCAAGGGCTGTGAAATCAGAGAATACTACCCCGTGCGTGAGCTGAGGGTAATGGGCGACATAGATATTCTTATAGAGAAAGACAAAAGACAGCAGGTGCTGAAGTTCCTGACGGATGCAGGCTTTTTTGCAAAGAATATCAACGGCCCCGTGTACGATTACATAAAGGGCGATGTCCTTGTTGAAATGCACAGCAGACTTGTCAACGGCAAGGTCGGCAGTAAAAACGCTCAGGAATATTTTTCCGACGCAATAAATCACGCCGAATTTAACGGCTGTGTAGGTCATTTTGAGCCGGTTTATTACACCGCCTACCTTATAACTCATATTGCCCACCATTTTTGGTTTTACGGGGCAGGAGTTAAAATGATTTTGGACTTAGCGGTTGTAATCAGGCACTTTAATGTTGACAGCGACAGAGTGCTTGACACGCTCGAAAAAACAGGACTTGACGAATTTGCAAAAACAATATTCACCGTATGCTTTAATTGGTTCGGTGCGGGAAAAAGCTATGACAGCGACACCAAAAAGACCGAGGAATTTTTGCTCGACAACGGTGCATTTGGAAACATCAACCGAGACCCATCGGTTATAGTTCGCAGAAAAGCACTCGAGGAGGGCAAGAAGAACGCATTCTCGGCAAAGCTGTCGCTTGCATTTCCACCATACAGCAAGATGAAGGAACTGCCATACATAAAATTTATGGAGGAGCGTCCGTATCTTTTGCCGATTGGGTGGATATACAGGATAATATATAATTTCAAGAACAGAAAAGATTTTACAAAAAATGCAACCGAGACGCTTTCAGACAAGAAAACACTCGAATGTGCAATGGATGAAATAAATTATTTTGAGGAGATAGGATTAATATGATTTTTCTCATTTTACTCATTACGATACTTGCTGTCGCATCGATACTTTTTGTCACTTGGTTTTTATCGACCAAGGCAGACGGAAACTGTCCGCTTTGCGCAATCAAGGCTTTACTGCCTACAAAGCTTACAATCGACCCGTCGAATGACGCCGATTTTGCAGGCGGAGAAAAGCTTCCGATTATGGGCTGGTCAAGCTGGAACACATTCAGAAATCACATTGACGAGGATTTGATTTACCAAACCGCAAAGGCTATGAGCGAAACAGGTCTTGCAGACGCAGGATACAAGTACATCAATCTTGACGACTGCTGGCAAAGCTCGATGAGAGACGAAAACGGAATGCTCAGAGGCGATATGGAGAGCTTCCCAAGCGGTATCAAAGCTCTTTGCAATAATGTAAACTCACTCGGCTTGAAGCTCGGAATTTACTCCTCAAACGGAACTCTCACCTGCGAGGATTTGCCTGCCTCACTCGGAAACGAAGAGCTTGACGCAAAGACTTTTGCTTCGTGGGGTATTGAATTTTTCAAGTACGATTACTGTCACAACAGCAAAATCAGCGGAAAAACTCCGATTATAGAATACATTTCTATCAGCAGCAAGGGCGAGAGAGAGTCAATCAGACTTACCCCGGACAAGGCTAAGTACACAGGCAGAGCAAAAGCTGTAAAGGTAAAGGATTTGCCTACCAAAAAGGGTATTGCATTCCTCAACCACGGCGCAGGCAAAGCTTCGTTCGTTGTAAGTCTTGAGCAAGACGGCGAATATGTGTTCACTATCCACTTTAAGAAAATGGCTACAAAGGCTAAGCCTTATATGCAGGTTGATGTAAACGGTGAAATCCACGAGGTATTCTTCCCGCCGTCAGTTGCATTTACACCTGACGCAAGAGTTCAGCTCACAGCTAAGCTCAAGGCAGGAGAGAACAACATCACGCTCCAAAACCCTGTTGTTACCCGTGCCGACTCGGCATATATCCAATACAGACGAATGGGCAAGGCATTACAGGACGCTACCGCTTCTTGGGCTATGTTTGAAAACATAGAAGAAAAGCCTATCACCTACTCAATATGTGAATGGGGTACAAACCTACCGTGGAAATGGGGCGCAAAAGCAGGAAACATGTGGCGTACAACCCACGACATTTTTGCTAAATGGGTAAGCGTTTGGACTATATACAGAAGAACAATCGGACTTTACAAATATGCTTCCCCGGGACATGTAAACGACCCGGATATGCTCGAGGTAGGAAACGGCAAGCTTACAGTTGAGGAAAACAAGTCTCACTTCACCCTTTGGTGTATGATGGCTGCTCCGCTTGTACTCGGCAACGACATTCGCACCCTCTTAAATGAAGGCAAAAAAGAACAGGTCGTTTTAAGTATTCTTAAAAACAAGGAGCTTATTGCGATTGACCAAGACGCTCTCGTTAAGCCTGCCAAGAGAATCGGCAGACAGGGATTAATCGACATCATTGCAAGACCGCTTGCAAACGGTGATGTTGCAATCTGCTTCTTTAATCAGAGCAGAGCAAAAAAGAACTTTGAGTACGAATTAAACAACCTCAAAGAAGAATCGTACCTCAATATGAGCCGTACAAACAGCGCTAAAATTCACGACCTTTGGACAGGCGAGGTGTTCAACAAGGATAGCATTAAGGCTACCGTACAGCCTCACGGAGTAAAGGTTTACAGAATTTCGCTCGACTGAAATTAATCATAAAGCATAACAAAAAGCACTCACTTGACTTCATTGTCAAACGAGTGCTTTTAATTATTCAATATGTTTTTATCATCTCAAAATCCATTGATTTAAGCGTATCAAGCAGGTCGGCATTATTTCTTATCGGCTTTTGCGTGATTATTCCGCCTCGTGCAAGCTGTTTTGGCACATGAAAATCGGAGCCTGATACCATAAGCTTATTATTCTCCTGCGCCCACTGCTGAGCCTGTTCGTTTGATTTCTCAGGAGTTTTGCCGTTATAAACCTCAACCCCGTCGATATAATCGGGATTGCAACGGGTCATACCGGGGCGAAACGGATGAGCCTGATATACCAAATAGCCCTGACTGTGCATAAGCTCACTCATCTGCTTTTCCCACAAGAGGAGCAAATTGCCCTGCTCTCTGAGCCATTTTTCGTCAACGCCGTAAACGAGATAATCATTAGCTGTTGCGTAATGCCTTATCTCCATACCGAACATAACCGAAAAATGCTCGTCCTCATACTTTTTCATCTCATAATACGGTTCAATAAAATAATCAATAAACCTGCTCGGATTAAAATATCCGTGGAGCAAATCAAATGTAAGCGGGCTGTAATGGTCGGTGATAACAATGCCCGAATAGCCCTTTTCCTTATACATTCTCGCAATATCCTTAGGCTCTGTCCTGCCACATTGGCGAGAGCCGTATTTTGTATGAGTATGAAGCTCGTATTTATACTGCATCAATAATCCGTCCTTTTAAACATATTGTTGATTTTTCTACACAGTTCGGGATAGCCATCAAGCCTGTAATCCGACTGAATCATTCTTTCGGCACATTCACGGCACTGCCTTAAAGCCTGCATATCCTCAAGCATATCGGCAATTTTAAGGTCGGGCAAGCCGTGCTGACGCTTGCCGAAGAAGTCGCCGGGACCTCTGCTTTTAAGGTCATAGTCCGCAATATCAAAACCGTTAGAGGTATTCTTCATCACCTGAAGTCTCTCACGAGAACTTTCGCTCTTATTGTCCGAAACGAGAATGCAAAAGCTCTTTTGCTTTCCTCTGCCGACTCTGCCACGAAGCTGGTGAAGCTGGCTCAAGCCGAAGCGGTCGGCATTTTCAATAAGCATAACGGTTGCGTTGGGAACATCTACTCCAACCTCGACAACCGTGGTGGAAACCAAAATCTGAATGTCGCCGTCGGCGAAGGACTGCATAGCCTTGTCTTTTTCGGCAGGCTTCATTTTTCCGTGGAGCAAACCGACAGTATAGCCCGAAAACTCCTTTTCCTGCAAGCTTTGGGCATATTCCTTGGCAGACACCAAGTCGCTCTCGCCCTCGTCAACAAGCGAGCAAACGATATATGCCTGCTCCCCCCTGTCAACAGCGTCACGAATAAATTTATATATCCTCTTATGGTATGCGGATGTAACCACATCCGTGCGTATTTCCTGTCTGCCGGGCGGAAGCTCGTCGAGCAGACTAATATCCAAATCACCGTAAATAATCAAGCCGAGTGTTCTCGGAATAGGTGTGGCAGACATAACCATCAAATGCGGATTATCGCCCTTCATTGCAAGGCTTGCTCTCTGCTCAACGCCAAAGCGGTGCTGTTCATCGGTACAAACAATGCCCAAATTCTTAAACTCAACATCATTTTGAATAAGAGCGTGCGTTCCGACTATAAAATCAATTTCACCGTCAATCAAAGCAGACTTGAGTTTTCTCTTTTCTGCCGCCTTGACCGAGCCTGTCAAAAGGGCAACTCTGACATCGCAAGCTTCAAAAAGCTTCTTAAAGCTCTCGTAATGCTGAACGGCAAGTATTTCAGTCGGAGCCATAAGCGCCGCTTGGTAACCATTTTTAATCATAGTATAAATAACAGCACCTGCAACAGCGGTTTTGCCTGAACCGACATCACCCTGAATGAGCCTGTTCATCATTCTGTCCGACTGCAAATCGTGAACACAGTCCGCAACGGCTCTGCGCTGTGCATTCGTCGGAGAAAAAGGCAAAAGCGAATAAAACTCGCTCGTATAATCGTTTTGAATTCTTTTATTATTCCCTTTGACATCCTTTTCCCTAAGCTTCATCAAGCCCAGCTGCAAGGTCAAAAGCTCATCAAATATCAGCCTTTTACGGGCAAGCTCAATGTTTTTTTCGTCAGTAGGAAAATGTATCTGCTTAGTCGCAAAATCAAGTCCTGCAAGGTCGTAGCGTTCAAGTATATCCTCGCTGAGCGTCTCGCTTACCGCCCCAATAAGAGCAAACGCATTTTTTACTGAATTTGAAATCGCCTTTACGCTAAGTCCCTGAGTTGTGGGATAAACAGGATGTATCTGCACCTTATCAGCCGTCTCAATCTGAGGCGAATTCATAAAAGCGGCGGTGAAATTTCGTTCCACCTTGCCGTAAAGAATATACTCGTCAAATGTGCGAAGTGCCTTTGCAAGATATTTATTATTAAAAATCGTAACACGAATAACCGTCTCGCCGTCTGAAAAATTGCACTTATAAAGCGTAAGCCCTTTTCGCACCATAGATTCCTTTACGGGCGTAATCATAGTCGCCTTAATAAAAACAGGCGTATCCTCCGGTGCTTGCTTAACAGTTACCGTTTTGCTCCAATCAAGATATTTCCTCGGATAATGGTGAATAAGGTCATCAACGGTGAAAATGCCCAACTTATTATAAAGTCGGGCTGTTTTTTCTCCTACACCTTTTAGATAACGAATGTCGTATTCACCGTAGTTCATTTATTCCACCGAAATAATATAGTAGTAAACAGGCTGTCCGCCGTCTACAATACTTACCTCTACATCCGCACCGAGAGAATCAAGAAGCATTTGCTCTACCTTGCCTGCCTCCTCCTCGGTTGCGTCCTTGCCGAAAATAATCGTAACAAGGCTGTTTTCGTCAGGATTGAATAATTCGGCTGCCGACTTAAAGGCAATATCCTCCTTATCCTCTCCGATAAATTTAATCTTGCCGTTGCACAAGCCCATCATCTGTCCTTTTTTAATAGGCTTGCCGTCAACCTCGCTGTCTCTTGCAGCAAAGGTAACGCTTGCGGTCTGCGTCATTACTGCATGCTCTGCCATAGCCTGTGCATTTTCCTCAACGCTTACCGTTTCGTCAAAAGAAAGCATAGCAGAAATGCCCTGAGGGATTGTCTTTGTTTCAAGCACAACAACCTCTCTGTCGCTGATTTCATCCTTAGCCATCTGTGCAGCCATAATAATGTTCTTATTATTAGGCAAAACATAAACAACCTTTGCAGGAACAGAAAGCACGGCATTAACAATGTCGTCGGTTGACGGATTCATTGTCTGACCGCCGCTTACAACGGAATCTGCGCCCAAATCCTTAAACAGCTCGGTCAAGCCGTCACCTGCACAAACAGATACAAAGCCGTAATCGTTGACAGGCTCTGCAACAGCAGTCTCCTGCTTTTCTTCCTGCGGTTCCTGAGCCGGCTTATGAAGATTTACAAAAGTAATGTCATAAAGCTGACCGTATTTAAGTGCGTTATTAATTACATTGCCGGGTGCATCGGTGCAAAGCTCGGCAGTAATTTTTCTGCCCTCCTCGCTGACCTGAACATTCTCGCCGATTGCCTCAAGATATGCACGAAGCTTAATCGGGTCGCTCTCCTTAGCACCTGCGTTTTTATATATAGTGAAGCCGATACTGTAAGTAAGGGTGTTAGCCTCCTCATTAGTGTCGTCAGCCTCCAAGTCCTTATCGTCGGCAATAGCCTCTTCGCCGATAGGACGAATGATTGCGTTATATCCGAACACGCTCTCCATACCCTGAAGAACGAGCAAGAAGCCCTGTCCGCCTGCGTCAACAACGCCTGCCTGCTTCAGCACCGGCAAAAGCTCGGGTGTTGAGGCAAGAGCCTCCTTTGCAGCATTAAGCGCCGCAACGCAAACCTCCATAGGGTCGTCGTTTATCTCTGCCATATTCTCGGCAGCCTCGGCGGCACATCTTACAACGGTAAGAATAGTACCCTCGGTAGGCTTCATTACCGCCTTATATGCTGCGTCTGTGCCTGCTCTGAATGCACGGGCAACATCCTTGCCGTCAGCCTCTGTAATGCCCTTAAATGCCTTACTGAAGCCTCTGAAAATAAGCGAAAGAATTACGCCCGAGTTTCCTCTTGCACCCCTCAAAAGAGCGCCCGCGGTCTTTTTTGCAACATCACACAATGCGACATCGTCAGGTAATCCCTTTACCTCCTCAGCCGCCGAAGCGATAGTCATAGACATATTAGTTCCCGTATCACCGTCAGGCACAGGGAAAATGTTAAGCGCATCTACCGCCTGTCTGCTGTTTGCTATATTGTTTGCTCCGGAAATGACTCCGTCACGAAACATCTGTCCTGTAATCATAGTCATCCTCCGAATCAGTTAATACTGTCTATTCCCTCAATATGCACATTTACTTCCGACACCTTGAGGTCTGTTGCGCTCTCGATAGTGTAGCGCACCTTATTTACGATACTGTTTGCGATTGCGTTAATATTAACACCGTAAGACACGGCAATGCTAAGGTCGATAACCAATGCGCCGTTTACGCTTCTGACGATAACACCCTGATTTGAATTATCAATATCTGAGGCACGCTCAACCTTGTTTTTAATCACAGATTTAATGCTCTGCACAGGATTTGAGCTTACCATACGGGTTACGCCAAAGCAGCTATGTGCAGTATTTCCCACAAGACGGGCAAAATAATTGTTGGTTATTTCAATGTATCCGTTTTGATTTTCATACTTAATCATAAAATACCTCCGATAAAATCAGTTATAATACCAATCCTCAATATTTGAGAAGAAATCGCCGTAACAGCCTTGAATATCGCCGTGAATAGCCTTTGAATAACAAATTATTCCGTCACGGTAAACAAGCGGTGTGAACGGCATACAGTTTGAAAATTCGAGAGTAAAGCCTCCGATTTCTCTGTCACCGTTTATGTACTCGCCATAGGCTGTTGCGCACGAGCTTTTTTGGTCAATTCCGTAGGCAGTTGCGCCCGAGTCGGAAAAGAACCCACTCAATCGCATATCACCGGGAATTTTTGTTTCTCCTATATATAAATCATAAGAGCCGCTTGACAAAGCCGAAAGATATGCCTCCTCGTCGAGCTGTCTTACATTTATACTGAATCCGACTGCCTCAAGCTGTTGCTTAACAAGACGGGCGGCAGCCACTCTCAACTTATTTCCGTTTACCAAAAGCGTCAAAGTAGGGTTTGAATATCCGCTTTTTGCTATCGCCTGCTTTGCACCTGCCGTGTCAGCCTTGGTGGAAAACATCTGCGTTTCTCTGCCAAGTTTTGAGGACGGATGATAGATAGATGAGGCTGACTTTGCACAGCCCTGATACGCACTCTTAACAAGCGTATCTCTGTCAACCGCAAGCGAAACCGCCTTTCGTATATTCTCATTTGAGCCTGCTCCCGAAGCTGAGTTCATTCCGATATATACTAAGTTATTTTGATTAACTCTTTTCTTATTACATTTAAGTGACGATATATCATCTGCACCCGGAGCGCGATAGGCATAGCTGATATTGCCTATATTAAGAGCGTTGTTAATTGAATCCGTTGACGGAATATTTACAAGCTGAATGCGTACAAATCTTGGGTTAAAGTCCTCTTTGTAGTTCTCGTTAAGCTCGGCATAAACATTTCCGTCGCCCTCGGTGAACATATATCTGCCGCTGCCGAGAGCATATTTTTCGCCCTCAACCGTTTTCGCTATCGGGAAAGTCAAAAGCTGATGAGCGTACTCGTTTTTGTAGCTTAAATTAAAGCGTACAGCCGTGTCGCTCAAAGCCTGAGCCGACGATATGGGAGCAAGAGAGCTGCCCCACAGCGGTGATTTTTTTGCATTCTCAAATGCCGTAACCACGGCAGAAGCATTCAGCGGGTCACCGTTTGAAAACTTCAATCCGCTTACAAGTGTAATGTCCACGATATTTGCGTCGGGATAAGAATACGAGCTTGCAATCTCGGGCTGAACATCAAGGCTTTCGTCCGGTCTGAACAACGGCTCATAAACCAAATCCTGCGCCACCGTATTATTCATAGTGTCGGATTCATAAGGATTAAGCGAGTCCGACTGAGTGTAGCTTATCTTAAAGCTTGTTGTATCGGCTACAATCTGCGTTGTCGGCTGAGTTACAGGCGATTCTGCAACAGGAGGCGCTTTCTTACTACACCCTACAAAAACAGAGACACCGAGCATTAACACAAACAGCATTGACAAAATTTTCTTTGTCATTTTCTAAACCTTTCTATAAAAACGGTTTTTCCCGTTTTGTCGTCAATTTCAAAGAATATACCCTCAAGCGTGCATACACCGTCGGGATTTGTAAATCTGACAGGCAGGTTAGTTTTCATTTTTTCTATTGCCTTTTCAGGCTCAACTCCAAGCACCGAATAATAAGGCCCCGTCATTCCAAGGTCGGTTATATAGCCTGTGCCTTGCGGAAAAATCTGCTCGTCAGAGGTCTGCACATGAGTGTGCGTGCCAAAGAGCATAGACACCCTGCCGTCAAGATAAAAGCCGAGCGCCCTTTTTTCACCTGTCGCCTCGGCGTGAAAATCAATAATTATGTTCTTTATACCACGGTCGTTCAAGGCTTCAATTTCTCTGTCCACGGCAACAAACGGATTTTCTATCGGGTCAAGAAATGCCGTACCCTGCAAGTTTATAACCGCTGCGGAAAACGCACCTCTTTCTATTATAGCCGTTCCTCTGCCCGAGGCGGACGGATAATAATTGCACGGTCTGATAATAAACTCGTTTTCGTCGAGATAATCGCAAATTTCAGGTCGCCTGAGCGAATGATTGCCGAGAGTTATCACATCCGCACCGCTTGTAAAAATATGCTGTGCGCTCTTTGGAGTAACTCCGTTACCCACTGCGCTGTTTTCTCCGTTCACGATAACGAAATCCGCACCGTATTCCCTTTTAAGCTTCGGCAGATTATCTCTCAAATAATCACAGCCCTGCGAGGACACAACATCCCCAATCGCTAAAAATTTCAAGCCTTCACCATTTCTATATTATAATTAATCTATTTTATTATATATTATACCAATCAAAAATACAAGTAAAGTTTATCAATTCATTATTAATATAAAATTAAAAATGCCTCCCCGCAAAAGCAAGGAGGCGAAAGCCACATTTTATACGGCAAATCAGTTTTTACCGAGATGCCTTTTGAACGCATTGAGCGTTTCGTCGGAAATAATATGCTCCATTTTGCAAGCGTCCTGCTGAGCAATTTGTGGGTCTACTCCGATTTTTACGAGCGCTTCGGTCAAAATGGTATGACGCTCATAAATCTTTTTTGCCAAATCCATACCGCTGTCCGTCAATAAAAGAAAGCCGTTTGCGTCAACCGTCAAATATCCGTCCTGCTTCAAAAGGCTTACACCCCTGCTGACGCTGGGTTTTGAAAAGCCCATTTCCTCCGCTACATCAATAGAGCGAACATTTTGCTGTCTTTGTCCCAAAACATAAATGGTTTCGAGGTACATTTCTCCCGATTCGTGCATACTAACTCCTAAATAATAAAATTACTTAATTTTTTTAACCTCATCATATGCGTCTGTAATTTCCTTTTCAGGTGCCGGTGTCACAAGTGACACGATTACATTTACTGCAAGACCTGTAAGGAATGCCGGCAAAAGCTCATAAACATTAAGCACAGGTGCAAGACCTGCAATGAGGAACTTCCAAATAAATACCATAGCGCCGCCTGCAAAAACTCCTGCGATAGCGCCGTACTTATTGCTTCTTCTCCAGAACAGCGATAAAAGCATTACAGGGCCGAACGCTGCGCCAAAACCTGCCCACGCGAACGATACAATCTTAAACACGCTGCTGTTTTGGTCCCAAGCAACGACCACGCCGATTACTGCGATAACTATAAGGGTTACACGGGCAACAATCATTTTTGTCGTTTCGCTGAGCTTGAGCTTGAGCAATCCGCCGAGAATGTTCTCGCTGACAGATGACGAAGCCGCAAGAAGTTGGCTGTCCGAAGTGGACATAGTGCTTGCAAGAATACCTGCAAGGATAACACCTGCCACAAGTGCCGGTACAATGCCGTGTTCTGCAAGATATTTTGCAATAAGAATTATAATTGTTTCCTTATCCGCAACGGTGCCGTCCTGTGCAACGGTTGCGATAATTCCGCCGTTCATAAGAGCGTTGCCGACTATACCGATAATTACCGCAATAGCCATTGACACAACAACCCAAACAGTTGCGACACGACGAGAAGTTTTAATCTTATTCGGATTTTCGATAGCCATAAACCTAAGAAGAATATGCGGCATACCGAAGTATCCGAGTCCCCAAGCAAGAGTGGAAACTATGGTAATCAGGCTGTACGGCGAGCTTGCGCCCGTTTCGTTTACGGCAGTTCTCGAATACGAGGTGAACATACTGAGATAGCCGTCAAGCGCTTTTGCATTTTCAGAAACAGCCTCAATACCGCCTGCCTTGCTGACGCCGAAGATAACAACAATTATCAGGGCGATAGTCATAATGATTGACTGAATAAAGTCTGTAAACGATGCCGCATTAAAGCCGCCGAGCGAGGTGTAGCCAACAATTATAATAGCCGACACAACCATAGCAATATGATAATCAATTCCGAAAAGAGTACCGAAGAGTTTACCGCAAGCACTAAAGCCCGATGCGGTGTAAGGAACGAAGAAAATAATTATAATAAGCGCCGTAAGAGCCATAAGAATTCTCTTATCATCCTTATATCTTATAGAAAAATAATCAGGGATAGTAATTGCTCCGATATGGTCCGAGTAGTTTCTGAGCTTCTTTGCCACAATAAGCCAGTTAAGATAAGTACCTACCGCAAGACCGATAACAGTCCATCCGACATCTGCAATACCTGTAAGCAATGCAAGTCCCGGCAAGCCCATAAGCAAATAGCTGCTCATATCCGAAGCCTCCGCACTCATAGCGGTTACAAGAGGTCCGAGTTTTCGTCCGCCGAGGTAAAAGTCGTTTACATTTTTCGTCTTTTTTGAATAAGCCACACCAATCAGCACCATGCCGAATAAATAAACGACAATGGAAATCATCATACAAATTTGTGCCGTAGTCATAATTCTCCTCCGTTTTCTCTATATTGTAAAAACAAATACAATATATAATAACACAAAACAAGCAATAATGCAAATTAATTGATAATATCAAATCGGCTGCTTGTTGACTACTTGCTCGATTTTTTAATTGAACAGTTGATTATATAGGCAAAAATGAATTTTTAAGCGTTGAATTTTCAATTCAGTATATATTTACAAATGTTTCTTTTATTATTTGGTATTAATTGCGATTTGTTGTGCAAAATATTACAGAAAATTTTATCAAAAAAGGAGAATGGATATGAAGGCTACCGGAATCGTTAGGCGAATCGACGACCTTGGCAGAATCGTAATACCAAAGGAAATCCGCCGTTCATTTAGAATCAAAGAGGGTGACCCGTTGGAGATATACACGGACAACGATGGAGAGGTTATTTTCAAGAAGTATTCGCCGATTGGGGAGATGTCGAGCTTGGCGGTGGAATATGCGGAGGTGTTGCACAAGGGTGCGGGGCTTCCGGTTGTGATAACCGACAACGACCATGTAATTGCGGCATCGGGAATCAACAAGCGTGAAGTTCTTGAAAGGCGTGTTTCTAAAAACTTAGAGGATTTAATGACGAACAGGCAAATCCACATAAAGACGGACAAGGTGCCGTCTATGTCGGCAATCGAGGGGTACGACAGGCAGGCGCAGGTGGTATATCCTATCATCTATGCGGGCGATGTAAGCGGTGCGGTAGCTCTCTTTGACGGGGAAAATGCAGAGCTTCCGAGCGAAGCAGACATCAAGCTGGTGCAGGTTGCTGCCTCTTTTTTGGGCAAACAGATGGAATAATTGTTGTGCAAATTGCATAATTTTGGCTCGTAAAGTTTGGTTACACTATACAAAACCTAAAATATGCAAAAAAGGTCTTGATTTTTCAAATTACTGGTATATAATGTGTGCAAGAGAGAGGAAAAAGGCAAAATTATTGCCGGACTACGAGGCATATTCATGAAAAAGTTTGAAGAGAAAGCTTATGATTATATCAAGGATATGTTTGTGCAACGCAATATGGTTAAGCGTGTTGTGTTCACTGTAATTTCCATTATCATAATGGGAATGGGAATTTCATTATTTTCTGTTTCAGGCTTTGGTGTTGACCCCTTTACATCAATGAATATGAACATTTCTTCGACATTAGGAATAGGCTACGGAACCTATCAGCTGATTGTCAACGCTGTAATCATTGTATTCGTGATTATAGTTGCCCACCGCGGACTCATCGGTGTAGGCACATTGATAAATATGGTTGGCGTCGGTTATTCGTGCGAGCTGTTTACAAGAATCATAGAACCAAGCGTTACGGCGAGTGGTGAAGGTCTTGCGGTTCGTTTTGCCATACTTGCGGCAGGCATAGTGGTTTTGTGCTTTTCCTGCTCTCTATTCTTTGTTTGCAACATCGGTGTAGGTCCATATGACAGCATCGGTTTTATGATAAACAGAGCAACAAACATTCCGTATAAATGGGCGAGAGTTTTCACGGATGTGACAGTCGTTCTAATCGGTTTGATTGTAAGCGGAGGATTATCCGCACTGCTCAAGGGTGACCTTTCTCATATCAAAAACATTGGTATAGGAACTGTTATCACTGCCTTTATGATGGGACCTCTCATTAACTTCTTCAGCGAGAGAGTAACCTCAAAAATATTTAATGTTGATTACGCAGCCTTATTTAAGAGAGCAAAATAAAAAGCTTGATATGCTCTCAGGCACACTGTCTTTCCTTTAGTGAGAACAAAGTACATCTCACGCAATGCGAAATCAGCATATTATAAAACAGTTGCAACCAAGGTTGCAGGATATTATCCTCAGCCTTTTGTATAAGGCAAGCAAATTACGCTCGCCTTAAAATTAGCCTTTTAGATTTTATATAAATTTACTCCTTTGTATTCCGAGTAGCGACGGGATACGACAAAACGGCGCCTCTTTTGAGGTGCCGTTTTGCTTTATAAAAATATTAAATTAATCAGATATACTTCTGCAAATTAGCCTTATCAAAAACCTTGCCGACAACAAAGAATATCACAGCCGCACCCACTGCCTGAACAATGGAAAACACAACCGAGCCGACTGCCGACGGGAACGAATACATAATTCCCTCTGCCACAAGATAGCCCAAAACCGTAATAACGCCCGAAACCACGGTCATAGGAGCAGTATATTTATTTACGACCTTAACTCTGTCATTCTTTTTTCTGTACTGAGCAGACATAATCACAAACGGCACGGAATTAAGAGCCTTAATCACAGCAGTTGCAACAGCCCACTGAGGTGCGCCTGCCAAAACATCCGCAAGAGCGCCGCCGATAGCCGAGGCAAGCAATGCCCACGGACCCAAAATACATCCGCTGATATAAACCATACTGTCTCCGAAATGGACATAGCCGGAATTAATACCCGTAGGAATTTTTACAAATGCGGTGCAAACCGTAACAAGAGCCGCCATAACACCTGTCAGACAAATCTTTTTTACATTAGTTTTTGTTGATTTATTCATCTCATATTCTCCTTAAAAATATAAAGATATTATACATTCACTCTAACCATTAAAAAAAGAGGTAAATTCAAACACTTTTTAGGGTACAGGCGAAAACACGGTAGCAATAAGCAAATGATTGCATAGTATAAAACAAGGATACAGACGAAGCATTCGACGGTGGCGCAAGCCCTCAGAACAGCCGTCGAATACCGTCTGATGAAATAGCCCGAGCCGGCTCCTCGGCAAGCTACTGCGTGCTGAGTCTTTCGTATTCGTCAATAGCCTTTGAAAGTGCTATATAGCAATACTTCAGGGAATTATTCATTATATCCTTTGCGGCATTGATATGCCTTGAAACCGTGGGCTGAGAGAGCTTTAGTATTTCTGCAATCTCAGCCTGATTTTTATTGTTAATATACTTATATCTAAGGCAAATATTTTGCTTTTGGGTAAGCTCATTATCCATAATCAAAGGCACGACAGTTTGCAACGCCTTTTGTTTTGCCTTTTCCCTATCGTAGCCGTCCAAATGGGAATAGCTGGAATAAAAATAATCTTCAGTAAAATCAATCATACAGCTCGTCCTCCTCGTAATACCCAAAAAGCATTGATGCAGTTCTTTTGCATTCACAAGCCATATCGTAATATATTCTAATTTTTCTTCTCAGCAGCACAAGGTCGTTGCCACGGTAAACATTCAGCAGCGGCTTCATTGCGTCAAGTCTTGCCGAAAGTACCTTATACTGCTGCTCATATTCATGAGCCAATTCATTAATTGTCATCGTATGCCCTTCTTTCTGTAATATTGATTAACTTGAGTGGTTCGCCAATCTATCAACAATATTAATAGAACAAATGTATTATGTCAATGTTTTTCGACTAATTAGTCCCAAAAACTTATCGACAAATTGTGACAAAAATGCGACAAAAATGATGTTTTGTATAAGAAAAAGTCGAATATGCTCGCTTTTTGTATAAATTGTAAAAAAAGTCTGAACTTTACACTTGACAACTTGGTAACAATTTACTATAATGTGAATACGCTTGAAACGGAGCCGCAACCGTTTCAGGTTCCTGTCCTCCTATAGTTTGTTATAGACAGAGAGGGAAAGAGACGAGTGTTATGCCCGTCTCTTTTTCTTTTTTGTATTTATGATGGAATAAAACGCACGAAAAATTATATTGTATTCGTTTTTAAGGACGAAAAACTAATAATCAAATTTTCGGTTTCCGACGGTAAACAGCTTCGCTGTTTGTGCTTTTCGTTTTTTGCTCAGTCAAAAAAGGCTTCCAAAAAATCAAATGATTTTTTGGAAAGAGGAAAAACATATGCAATATAGTTACAAAACTTTGTTTTGTTATATATGAAATATGTTTTGACGAGGTACATCTTCCTTCGCAAGAAAACGAAATTTATTCACATCCTAAACACAAAAACCGTTCTTTTTAATTCTAATAAAACACACGTGGATTATATTGTATTTGTTTTCAAGAATGGGCAATTAAATTCTATCTGCTTCCTTAACAAGGGAGGCAACGGCAATGCCCTACTTGCTATAATTATTATAATATGCTATAATAAAACATTATATTGAGGACATCACAAACCCAAACAGATAAGGAGCGATTATGAAAGAGTTTCAAAACGAATTAAAGGGCGAGGCTATGGCTCTTGTCAATTCAGCAAATACGGCTATCGCTGCAAGAAGCGGCTCATTAGAGGTTTTAGGCACGCCGTTTATGATTGCGCTTATGGAAAAAGCCACCTGCACCGCCTGCGAAGATTTGCTTGACGAGGGTGAAACAACGGTTGGAACAGCCATAAACATCACTCACGACAAGGCAAGCGGATTAGGCGAGCTTGTAAAAGCTACTGCCACCCTCACACAGGTTGACGGCAGAAAACTAAGCTTTGATGTAATCGCTCAGGACAGCAAGGGCGACACAATCGGAAAGGGAACAATAACCAGATTCGTTGTAAACGGCGAACGATTTATGAATAAGGTGGAATCAAAATAATGACTAAGGCAGTAATTTTCGATTTTGACGGAACCCTTTGCGATACGGGAATCGGTGTAAAGAAAAGTGCAAAATATGCGCTTGATGCATTTGAAATTGAAGCACCCGAATGGGAAGAACTTGACTTTTTCATCGGGCCTCCCCTGCTTGTTACATTTCAGGAGAAGTTCAACCAAAGTGCCTCGGACGCCGAAAAGCTTGTGAAAAAATACAGAGAGAGATACACGAACATCGGACTGTACGAAAGCGAGTTTTACGCAGGCATACCGTCACTTCTGCAAAGACTGAAAAGCGACGGAATGAAGCTGGGCATAGCGTCATCAAAACCGATTAACTATGTTGAGGAGCTTTTGATTAAGGCGGGACTGATAGACCTGTTTGACTATGTAAGCGCAGTAAGCTTTACTGCCGACTGCGAAACAAAGCAGAGCATAATCACGAGGTGCTTGGGCGAGCTTAACATTCAAGCCAACGAGGCGATAATGGTGGGCGACCGCTTCTACGATATGGACGGAGCGAGAGAGGCAGGCGTCACGGGAGTCGGCGTTTTGTGGGGCTTCGGCTCTAAGTTTGAGCTTATCGAAAGCGGAGCAAAATACATATTGGAAAAGGTTGACGACATTGAGGCGGTGGCACTCGGATTATACGAGAGGTGCGAAAATGTTCAGGGAATATTCAGCGGAAATGTTATCAGCGTGCATAAGGACGACATTATACTTTCTAACGACAAGCCTGCCGTAAGAGAATGTGTTGACCATCCGGGCGGAGTAGGAATAATCTGCTTAAATGAAAACGACGAGGTAATGCTCGTAAGGCAGTTTAGGTATCCGTACAAGGAAATGATTTATGAAATTCCGGCAGGCAAGCTGGAAAAGGACGAAAACCCATACGATGCGGCATTGCGTGAACTGCGTGAAGAATGCGGAGCAGTGTGCGAAAAGCTGACGCCGCTGGGCGAAATTTATCCCACTCCGGGATACACGAACGAAATAATAAGGCTGTATGCGGCTGAAAATCCGACATTTACGGAGCAGGAGCTTGACGACGACGAATTTTTGCAAGTCAGCGCAATGAAGTTTTCCACCCTATACGCAAAGATTATGTCGGGCGAAATCAAGGACGCAAAAACAATAATAGCAGTAATGAAACTAAAGGAATTGAGAAACAAGTAATGAGTGCATATCTCGACAACAGCGCAACCACGAAACCGACAAAAGAGGTTGCAGACAAGATATATGAAATGCTCACGGTTAAATTCGGCAATCCGTCATCCTTTCACAAAGAGGGTTTAGATGCAAATGCCGAAGTGCGAAGCGCAAGAGAGCAGATTGCAAGGTCTATGTCGTGCGAGGCAGACGAAATATTCTTCACCTCGGGAGGAACAGAGGCAAATAATCTTGCGATTTTCGGCACGGCGATGGCAAACCGACGCAAGGGCAAAAGAATAGTGACAACCGCCATTGAACACGAAAGCATTATAGAGGCTGTAAACGAGTTGGAAAAACAAGGCTTTGAGGTGATAAAGCTTATGCCCAACGAAAACGGAGCAATCAGCGAGGAGCAGGTTTTTGAGGCGGTAAACAGCGACACCATATTAGTGTCTATGATGTATATAAACAATGAGGTCGGCTCAATTATGCCTGTAAAGGCTATGAAAAAAGCCGTAAAAAGGGCTAACGCTCCCGCATTGATACACATAGACTGCGTTCAGGCATACGGCAAGGTCGAAATAAAGCCGTCTAAGCTCGGAGCAGATTTAGTGACTGTAACGGCACACAAAATTCACGGTCCAAAGGGTGTTGGCGCATTATATGTAAAAAAAGGCACGAGAATAGTCCCCAGAACTTACGGCGGTGAGCAGGAAAAGAAGCTTCGCCCCGGAACAGAGGCAACGCCACTGATTGCAGGCTTCGGAGTGGCTGTATCCCAGATTCCCGACTACAAGGAGCAGAGCGAGAAAATCCGACTTTTGAACTCATATGCAAGAGAACAGCTCGAAGCTATTGACGGAGTTAAGATTAACAATCCGCAAGGCACATCGGACTACATACTCAATGTATACATACCCACCTTTATGACCAGCCAGACAATAGTTCAGCACCTGTCGAGCCAATACGGAATATATGTAAGCAACGGCTCTGCCTGTGCAAAAGGCAAGAAAAGCCATGTGCTGAGTGCAATGAAGCTTGGCGACAAGGTGATTGAAAAATCAATCCGCATTAGTTTTTGCAGATTTAACACCAAAAAAGACATAGACGAATTGGTGGCCGCCATAAAAGAAACGACAGAAAAATATCCTTTATAGGAGACAAATATGAAAGAAATTATACTTATTAAAAACGGTGAGCTTGTGCTTAAAGGTCTCAACAGAAACACCTTTGAGGACATACTCATTAAGAATATGAAAAAATCCCTTAAAAAAATCGGTGAATTTACCTTTACAAAAAGTCAGTCAACGATAATGGTTGAGCCTGTCAACGAGGACACCGACCTTGACGATGCAGTTGAGGCACTCAGAAAGGTTTTCGGTATCGCAGCACTTTCAAGAGCGATTGTTGCAGAAAAGAATTTCGAGGACATTAAGCAGAAAACCTTAGAATATCTTGACGAAAGGCTTGACGAGGTAAGCACGTTTAAGGTCAACGCAAAGAGAAGCGACAAGAAATTCGAGATGAAATCGCCTGAGATTTGCAGAGAAATGGGTGCTTGTATCTTATCTGCTCACCACCACTTAAAGGTTGATGTGCATAATCCCGAGCTGACCGTAACGGTTGAGGTGCGTGACAGATTTGCATTCATTCATGCAGACAGCATTAAGGGTGCAGGCGGTATGCCTGTAAGCACAAGCGGCAGAGGCGCTATTCTCATCAGCGGAGGAATTGACTCTCCTGTTGCGGCATATATGATGGCAAAGAGAGGAATAGAATTAGTTGCCGTTCACTTTGCTTCCCCTCCGTTTACAACCGAGCTTGCAGAGCAAAAGGTTATGGATTTACTTCGCAAGGTTGCGGCATACAGCGGACCTATCACAACATATGTTGTTCATTTCACAGAGCTTCAGGAAGCAATCCGAGATAAGTGTCCCGAGGTATATTTCACAATCATTATGCGCAGATATATGATGAAAATTGCCGAAAGACTTGCCGTAACTCAAAAATGCTCAGCTTTGATAACAGGCGAAAGCGTGGGACAGGTTGCAAGCCAGACCATTTACGCATTAGGCTGCACAGACCAAGCAAGCACTTTGCCCGTATTCAGACCGTGCATAGGAATGGACAAGGACGAAATTATCAAGATTTCACGAGAAATAGACACATTTGAAACATCTATTCAACCATACGAGGATTGCTGTACCGTATTTACACCGAAGCATCCGAAAACAAGACCGCAGATAGAGGACATCCTCGAAGCAGAAAAAGCATTGAACAGCGAGGAGTTAATAGAAAATGCGGTTAAGAGCGCAAGAAAGACTGTAATAAGCTAATGAGCGAAAAAGAAAACAATTTAGAAAAAATCCTAAAGGACTTAGAGCTTGACGATATGCTGTCATCAATCAAGAGCAACGACACCACCGAAAGCTATTACGAAAAGCCGCTTGAGCCTCCGAAAAGGAGTGCGTCGCAGGAGATAAGCGAAAAGTCCGACGACGAAAAGCCGGAAAAAAAGAAAAAGCCAAAAAGCAAGAAAAAGAAAAAAGCTCCCTCACCCAAGCCGAAAAAAGACGGCAAGAGTAAGAGGCTGAAAGCTATACCCGCAAAGGCAAAGACAGCAATTTTGCTGATTTTATGCGCCGTTCTTGCAGGCTTTATAATCTTCTCGTGCGTATCGTATGCAAAAAGCGCATACCTAAAGCCATACGAGGAGAAGTACAAAATCACATATCCAAAGGGCATTGCCGAGGAATTTTGTGACGCATACGGAAAAAATCAATCGACGGTCGGCTCAATCAGTTTCGGCGACGATGACGGGATTTATATAACCGACACGAAGACTGTCAGCCTGCCATGCACGGAATATGGCACGGAAATAAGCTCCGAGCAACAGTTCAAGTCCGTAAGCCTCAACGGCAGTAAGGACATCGAGAGCGAATATGTAAACGGTGAGAGCTTCGTAAAAGCTTCGCAAAAAGTCACAATCAAAGACATTTACGCAAAAGAGACGGTCTATCAAGTAGTTTCGGCATTTTATGTAAACAAGAGCCTTCTTGACGACAACGGTTATGTGTTCCCTTACAATGTTTACGGCGATTTGACGGAAGACAGCTTTGACGAGTACGAGGACAGAGTTCATTCTCGCTCGCTGTATTACACAGGATATGATATGAATTACAACGATTCGTTCTTAACTGTAAGCACTCAGAGCAAAGTATATAAATACTGCAATTTTGTAATTCTTTGCAAGAAGGCCGACGAAGATTTTGAAAAAATAACAAGCACGACTGCTAACGAAAAAATACATTATCCGCAAAAATGGTACGACGATAACGACAAGCACAATCCGTATTGGCTGTCGTCAAAATGGTATCCTACCGTTTACACGGATAAAAAACACACAATAGAAGAAAAACTTGTTCTGTAAACAGGCTGACGATAAAACTTCATTAACAGCAAAAAAGACCGAGTGTTACTCAACACTCAGTCTTTTTTATTTTTACAACATATATTAATATACGCCTTGTTCAAGCATTGCCTGTGCAACCTTTTCAAAGCCTGCAATATTTGCGCCTGCCACAAGGTTATAGCCCAAGCCATACTTTTCGGCTGCTTCAACAGAATTCTTATGTATATTAATCATTGCCTGATGAAGCTTTGCGTCAACCTCCTCGGCTGTCCAAGAAAGTCGTTGGCTGTTTTGGCTCATTTCAAGACCCGAAACGCAAACACCGCCTGCGTTTACTGCCTTTGACGGAGCAACAATTACATCGGGATTTTCGATAAACATATTAAGTGCCTCTTCGGTAGTCGGCATATTAGCAACCTCGATATAATACTTTGTACCGTTTGAAATAATCTTTTGAGCCTCAACCTCGTCAATTTCGTTTTGAGTGGCACAAGGCATTGCGACATCAGCCTTTACTCCCCAAGGCTTTTCACCTGCGAAGAAAGGTACACCGAATTTATCGGCATAGTCCTGACATCTATCTCTGCCCGAAGCTCTCATTTCAAGCAAATAATTAATTTTTTCGTCTGTGATAATTCCGTCCTTATCGTAAACATATCCGTCCGGACCGGAAATTGTAACCGGAATTGCGCCAAGTTCCGCAAGCTTTTTGCAAGCGCCCCACGCAACATTGCCAAAGCCGGACACGGTAACGGTTTTGCCCTGAAGCTCGTCATTTTGATGCTTCAACACCTCTTGGAGATAATAAACAGCACCGTAACCTGTTGCCTCAGGTCTGATAAGCGAGCCGCCATATGTAATTCCCTTACCCGTAATTACACCGTTTTCAAAAGCGTCTGCAATTCTTTTATACTGACCGAAAAGGAAGCCGATTTCTCTGCTGCCTACACCTATATCGCCTGCCGGAACATCGACATTAGGTCCGATATGACGATAAAGTTCTGTCATAAACGCCTGACAAAAGCGCATAATTTCGCCCTTGCTTCTGCCTCTCGGGTCGAAATCCGAGCCACCCTTTGCACCGCCCATTGGCAAACCTGTAAGCGAATTCTTAAAGGTCTGCTCAAAGCCGAGGAAATACATAATGGAAGAATTTACACTGGGATGAAAGCGAAGTCCGCCCTTGTAAGGTCCGATAGCCGAGTTAAACTGAACACGGTAACCTCTGTTCACCTGCGTTTTTCCCTCGTCATCTACCCACGCTATACGAAATGTGATAAGCCTGTCAGGCTCTGCCATACGCTCAAGAAGATTATCCTCAACATACTCCGGATGCTGTTCAATTACAGCCTCAAGTGACCTGTAAACCTCTTTAACGCACTGTATGTACTCCGGCTTGGAGCAATCTCTGCGTTCTACCGTAGCAATGGCTTGTTCAATGTATTTATTCATAAAATCATCTTACCCCTTTTTATTAAGTCAAGTGAGCCATGGCTCACCTGTCTTTCATTCTAAATATAACACTCTCTATAAAAATTTCAACAAGCTTTTATAAATTTTGTAAAAAACAGCGAAAAATTATTTTTTAAATAATCAGGAGTGTGCCTAAAATCGGGTTTTTTGCGGCTTTGTTACAACAGACGGGACAAGCGTTTTTTGTGCAATTTCACAAAAAGAAAAAAGCCGTCACGGAAAGAACCGCACACGGCTTTATTAAACAAATGTCAGTTAGTAAACAAAAATCGTCGCTTACTTTTTCATCTCGGCACGGGCTTCCTTAATACGCTGAACAAAGAGCTTGCCTGTTTCGGTGATTTTATCATAATCGCCTGTTTTTGCTCCCTTGATAAGGGACGAGCCTGCTCCGACAGCAACGGCTCCTGCCTTAATCCAATCCTTAACATTATCAACATCAACACCGCCCGACGGCATCATAACCGCATTAGGAATAGGACCGTGAATATCCTTAATGAACGACGGAGTTGCAATATCACCCGGGAACACCTTTAGCACATCTGCGCCGCATTCCATAGCGTGAACAGCCTCGGTTGGAGTATAAATACCGGGCATTGACGGAATGCCGTAGCGATTACAGCACCTTACGATTTCCTCGTCAAAATACGGTGATACGATATATTCTGCACCTGCCAAAACAGCAATTCTTGCAGTAGCTGCGTCCATAACAGTGCCTGCTCCGATAATAATTTCACCCGAGGAATACTTTTCTCTCATAGCCTCGATAAGTTTATCTGCATGCGGAACGGTAAAAGTAAGCTCAATAGCCGCAACACCGCCTGCGATACAAGCGTCTGTGATTTTTTCTGCCTGCTCAATCGATGTGGCACGAACCACGGCTACAATACCGACCTCTTGAATTTTTGCAAGCGTTTCAATTTTATTTGACATAATTATTCTCCTTAAATATCTTATCGCTCCCCTTAACAAGGGGAGGCGTAAAATGTGCTATCTCTGCACTCTTGCTCCTGCGCCGTTGACCTTTGCCTCTACCTCTTTAAGCGAAGCCATAGAGGTGTCGCCCGGTGTAGTCATTGCAAGTGCGCCGTGAACAACACCGTAATTAACAGCCTTTTGAGCGTCCTGATAGGTCATAAGTCCATAAATAAGACCCGATGCGAAGCTGTCGCCGCCGCCTACTCTGTCAAGAATTTCAAGTCCGGGGTATTCAAGAGAATTATAAATCTTTCCGTCAGCCCAGCAAATAGCTTTCCAGTCGTTTACGGTTGCGGTTTTAACGGTACGAAGGGTAGTTGCGATTACCTTAAAATTAGGATAAGCCTTAGTAACGGTTTCTATCATCTTATAATAGCCGTCCATGTTAAGCTCTTTCAAATCTGCATCATTGCCCTCAACCTCAAAGCCGAGAGAGGCGGTGAAGTCCTCCTCGTTGCCAATCATAACATCAACATATTTTGCGATTTCCTTATTGACCTGCTGAGCCTTAGCCTGACCGCCTATACCCTTCCAAAGTGACGGACGATAGTTAAGGTCATACGAAACGACCGTGCCGTACTGCTTTGCCTTTTTTACAGCCTCGATAACAACCTCGGCAGCAGATTCGCTCAGAGCCGCATAAATTCCGCCCGTATGAAGCCATCTCACTCCAAGTGTGCCGAAAATATAATCCCAATCTATATCACCGACTTTTAGCTTTGAAGCAGCGGTATTGCCTCTGTCGGAAGCACCGACTGCACCACGAATGCCAAAGCCTCTTTCGGTGAAATTAATACCGTTTCTGACTTCTCTGCCGATACCGTCAAACGGCATCCACTTAACAAGAGAGGTATCAACACCGCCCTGAAGAATCAAATCCTCCAGAAGATAGCCAATCTCGTTTTCGGCAAAAGCTGTTACAACTGCCGTTTTCATACCAAAGCATCTGCGAAGTCCTCGTGCGACATTATATTCGCCGCCGCCCTCCCAAGCTCTGAACGAACGGGCAGTCTTAATTCTTCCCTCGCCCGGGTCAAGTCTGAGCATAATTTCACCCAACGAAACCTCGTCGAACATACATTCCTCTTTTGATCTTAATTTCAAATCCATTTTTTATCCCCCTATTGATTAAAAACCGAAGTATTTGATAGCATTATTATATGAAATTCCCTTTACTATTTCCTCGAGCATTTCCTCATCGTCGGCATACATACCGTCCTCTACCCATCTGCCGATAAGGCGACACATAATTCGTCTGAAATACTCGTGTCTGCCGTATGATGTAAACGAGCGAGAGTCTGTTTCCATTCCGATAAACTTTCCGAGAACACCGAGATTTGCAAGCGATTTCATCTGTGCGGTCATTCCGTCCATAGTGTCCAAAAACCACCACGCAGGGCCAAATTGAAGCTTGCTTTCAGCCTCACTCGACTGAAAATTACCGAGCATAGTTGCCAACACAATATTGTCCTTATCGTTAAGATTAAACAAAATCGTCTTAGGCAGGTCGTTTGTAGAATCAAGAGCGTCAAGAAAGCGTGAAAGTTCAGTAGCAATTTCACGGTCGCCAACGCTGTCAAAGCCTGTGTCTGCACCGATTAAGTCAAACATTCTGGAAGAATTATTGCGAATGACGCCGATATGGATTTCCATAGCCCAGCCAAGCTCGTGATACTTTTTACCGAGTGCAAGCATAAGGGATGTACGATATTTGTCGCCGTCCGACTGAGTGACCTTTTCTGCGTTCATTGCCCTTTGAAAAACGGCATCTATCTCGTCATCGGGTGCAATGTCAAACGGAATGTACTCAAACGCTTGGTCGGATACTCTGCAACCCACTTCGTTGAAATAATCGCATCGTTTAAGCAGAGCCGTAATAACATCCTTATATGATTTAATATCTACACCGGCGACCTCACCCAACGACTTGATATAATCTGCAAAGCCGTCAAGATGAATATTAAGCGCCTTATCGGGTCTGAAGCTTGCAAGCACCTTGCAGTCAAAGCCGTCAACCTCACTCAGCTTTTTATGATATTCAAGGCTGTCAATCGGGTCGTCGGTTGTGCATACGATTTTAACATTGCTCTTTGCTATAAGGCTTTGCGGTCTGAAATCGCCGTTTTTAATCGCCTCGTTTGCACGGGAATATATATCGGATGCGGATTTTACATTAAGCGGAGTATCAATGCCAAAATATCTTTGAAGCTCGATATGCGCCCAATGATACAAAGGATTGCCGATACAATACTGAAGCGCCTGAGCGAATTTCAAAAACTTTTCCTCATCGCTTGCATCGCCCGTGCAATATTTTTCCTCAATACCCGCACTTCGCATAGCCCGCCATTTATAATGGTCGCCGTAAAGCCAAAGCTGCGTAATGTTTTCGGGCTGATTGTTTTCGTAAATTTCCTTAGGACTTAAATGACAGTGATAATCGCACACGGGCATATCCTTTGCATAATCAAAAAACAAATGCCGTGCGCTTTCTGTATCTAACAGAAAGTCCTTATCCATAAAGCTTTTCATACTGTGTCTCCGCAATTTTTTAGATTTTCAAAAATATTATATACCTTAGAATACCCCATTTCAATATAAAATAATAAATTTTAATCTTGTTTTATATTCACACAAAATCAATAAAAAGTTAATTTTTATGTATTTGACTTTAATAACCCTGTGTTGTAAAATAAAAATACAGATAATGAAAGGAGACAACGCTATGATTTGTCCAAATTGCGGAAAAGAATTGGCAGAGGGTGAGGTTTGCACCTGCACAATGCAAGGCAACGCTCAAAACAAAGAAACCGCCCCTGTCGTTAATGTAAATGAAGAAAGCGAAGCTGTTCAGGAGGCTGTCGCAGAAACAATGCTTACAGAAGCAGAGGAATTGACCGAGGAAATCCCTCAGGAAACTCCGGCAGAGGATGTCACAACCGAGGAGGAAGCTTATCAATCAAGCGAGCATATCGACGAGCAACAGAGCTATTCTCAACCCGAGCAGAATTACGAGGGACAAAACGCCGGTTATAATCCATACGAAAACAACGCATACTATCAACCGAACACACCGCCGTTTGCACAGCAGGCGCCGTACTATGTTCCGATAACTCAGGCACCGTCGGCAAGCACGGAATATCCCGAGGACTACAAGCCGAGAAAGAAGTATGTAGCGGTAATTCTTGCCGCAACGCTTGGCATTTTCGGAATCCACAACTTCTATCTTGGCAACAACGGCAAGGCTATTGCACAGATTTTGCTTACAACGCTCGGCTCTTTATTCTTTGGCTTAGGCTATGTTGCGTGCCAAATTTGGGTTGTCGTTGAGGCAGTCCAGCTTCTTATCGACAAAGAAGAGGCTGACGCAAACGGATACAAAATTATGACCTTTGCAGAGGAGCTTGCAAGGGAGCAAAAAAAGGCAGAGTAAACCTAACGCCTCCCTTAAAGTCTCATTGCCTCCCTTTTTAAGGGAGGTGGCACACCATAAGGTGTGACGGAGGGATTTGCCCAACTGTTCCGAACAGCATTCTAAACATTAACGACTATCCCCTCTGTCACCTACGGTGACATCTCCCCTTGATAAGGGGGCGTTGAGAGTCCTCTCATTGATAAGGGGAACAATTAAATTTAAGGAAGATTTATTATGGCAAAAATCAGGCTTAACAGCAACGAAAAAGTAGTAGAGGCAATAAAGAAAGGACTTGAAAGGCGAGGCGGGTATTGTCCGTGCCGATTAGAGGACAAGGAGGAGTACCGCTGTATGTGCGAGGAATTTCAGGCACAGATAGCCGACCCGAATTACGAGGGATATTGCCACTGCAAGCTGTATTACAAAGAAAAATAATCAAACGACAGACACCTAAAATCACGACACCGTGAGGATAGGTGTCTTATTTTTTTCAAACAAAACAATCAAAGCAAAAAATATTTGCTCCTGCGTTGACTTAAAACGAAAAAACAGTTACAATGAACACAGAAGAGAATTGTTAGCCATACAAAAGGAGAATAGAAGTATGGGGTTTTTAGAAAACACGCTCGAGGACAGCCCTATTGTTGCCGCCGTTAAGGATGACGCAGGGCTTGAGGAGTGCCTGAGCAGTCCTTGCAAAATGGTATTTGTGCTGTACGGAAGCATTAATTCCGTACCGAGCATTGTGTCACAGCTAAAGCAGGCGGGCAAAACCGTATTTGTCCACGCAGACCTTATCGAAGGACTTTCGGCTCGTGAAGCCGCCGTTGACTATTTGGTGAAAAACGCATGCCCCGACGGAATTATATCCACAAAAATACAGTTATTGAGATTTGCAAAGGCTAAGGGACTGCACACAATTTTACGATTTTTCTTAATCGACTCAATCGCAATGGAAAACATTTCGTATTTGAAAAACGAACGATATGTCGATTTGGTAGAGCTTATGCCGGGACTGATGCCTAAGATAATTCGACAGGTAAGCACAACCTGCGGAAAGCCGATAATCGCAGGCGGACTGATAACGGAAAAGTCCGATGTGGTAAACGCACTCGAAGCAGGCGCATTGGCAGTTTCGTCAACAAACACGGGCGTTTGGAAGATGTAGATTGACAAAAAAAGAACAATGATTGTTTTCTCGTTTCGTATTGACAGCGGTAATTCTTTGTGCTACACTGAATTTACTAAAGTTCATAGCAACCGAGAGATTTGAGCAACGGTAAAAGAACGGAGCAGGACGCCTCCGCCTTTTCTCGTTGCTTTTTATTTTTGTTGCTTATCTAATCTAAAGGGGGAAATTCGTAATGTATGATGTAGCAATCATCGGCGGCGGTATCGCAGGATGCGCCTGTGCATATCGTCTGTCTCGCTGTCGATTGAATGTGGTTATGCTCGAAAAAGAAAACGATATTTGTATGGGCGCGACCCGTGCAAACAGCGCAATTATGCATGCAGGCTACGATCCGCATCCAAGCACGCTGATGGCAAAGCTCAATGTCAAGGGCAACGCTATGAGCAGAGAAATCTGCAAGAAGCTGAATGTTTCCTGGGAGAACACAGGCTCACTGGTTTTAGGCTTAAATAACGAGGATATGACCACGCTCGAGAACTTACTCGAACGAGGCAATCAAAACGGTGTACCGGGACTTGAAATTTGGAGTGCCGAGCAGGTTAAGGCAAAAGAGCCGAATGTAACCGACGAGGTTAAGGGCGCATTATGGGCGCCGACAGCAGCTATTGTAAATCCGTGGGAATTCGGATTGGCTATGGCTGAGGTAGCTGTGCAAAACGGCTGTGAGGTGCGTCGCAGATTTGCCGTAACAAAAATCGAAAAGGACGACGAGTGCTATACTTTGTCGAGCAAAGACGAGTCGATTCAGGCAAAATATGTTATCAACGCAGGCGGAGTTTATTCCGATAAAATTAACAATATGGTGGCTGAGCCGTCGTTTACGGTTGAGCCGACCGTCGGAGAATATTACCTACTCGACAAATGCGAGGGAACGAGAGTTTCTACCGTAATTTTCCAATGTCCGGGCAAGGAGGGCAAGGGCGTACTTGTATCCCCTACCGTACACGGCAACCTTATCGTAGGACCTAACGCAGTGGTAAGAACCGACCCGGAAGACACATCCGACACGGCAGAGGGTCTCGGCGAGGTACGCAAAAAGGCAGTAAGAATTGTGCCTAATGTCGATTTTCGTCAGAACATCCGTAACTTTGCCGGTATGCGTGCAAACTCAACGGTTGACGACTTTATTATAGAATTTGCAAACGAAAACTTCCTTAATGTTGCAGGCATTCGTTCACCGGGCTTGACCTCTGCACCGGCTATTGCCGATTATGCGGCAGAGCTTTTGGGCAAGGCAGGACTTGATTTAAGCGAAAAAGAAAGCTACATTGACAGCCGTGAAAAAGTTCATTTCAACAAGCTCGGCGCTGAGCAACGCAAGGAATTGATTGAGAAAAATCCTGCATACGGCAGAGTAATATGCAGATGTGAAACTGTTACCGAGGGCGAAATTTTGGACGCTGTTCACTCACCTATTCCGCCCGTATCGGTAGACGGAATCAAGCGTCGCACAGGCTCAGGAATGGGCAGATGTCAGGGTGGATTCTGCGGTCCTCGTGTTTTGGATTTGCTTTCCCGTGAGCTTGGAGTATCTCCGCTTACGATTTTGCAGGACAAGGACGGCAGCGAAATTCTCACCGAATACACCAAAGGGGAGGTGCGTGAATAATGTATGATTTAATCGTTATCGGCGGCGGCCCTGCAGGATTGGCAGCGGCATATGCGGCGTGGAACAAAGGACTAAAGCATATCGCAATCATAGAGAGAGACAAGGAATTGGGCGGTATTCTTAATCAGTGCATACATAACGGCTTCGGCTTACATTATTTCAAAGAACAGCTTACAGGTCCCGAATACGCAGCCCGCTTTGCAGATATGGTTGCAGACACGGGAGTGGAAATTTTCCTTGATACAATGGTGCTTAAAATCACCCCCGACAAGCAGGTACACGCAGTAAGCCAAAGCGACGGCTACCGTGTGCTTGAAGCAAAGAGCATTGTGCTTGCAATGGGTTGCAGAGAGCGTACAAGAGGCGCTATCTCTATCCCCGGCACTCGTCCGGCAGGCGTACTAACGGCAGGTGCGGCACAGAGATATGTAAATATTGAGGGATATATGGTCGGCAAGCGCGTTATAATTCTCGGCTCGGGCGATATTGGTCTTATTATGGCTCGCCGTATGACGCTGGAGGGTGCAAAGGTGCTTGCGTGCGTTGAAGTTATGCCGTATTCCGGAGGCTTACAGCGTAACATCGTTCAATGCCTTGAGGACTTCGACATTCCGCTTTATCTTTCACACACTATTACCGACATCCGTGGAAAATCACGAGTTGAGCAAGTTGTCGTATCAAAGGTTGACGAAAACCGTCGCCCTATTCCGAATACGGAAATGGTGTTCGACTGCGACACCGTGCTTCTTTCGGTAGGCTTAATTCCCGAAAACGAGCTTACCCGTGACGCAGGAATCAAAATCGACCCTCGCACAAACGGTGCGCTTGTATACGAAAACAGAGAGACCTCTGTACCGGGCATTTTTGCCTGTGGCAACGCTTTGCACGTTCACGACCTTGTTGACTTCGTAACGGCAGAGAGTATGGCGGCAGGTGAAGCTGCGGCAGACTATGTTCAAAACGGTGAGCCGAGCCGTGAAAACACCGTAAATGTAAGCACTAACACAAACATCGGCTACACAGTGCCTCAATGCTTCAGAGCAGACAGCGAATGTGTTGAATTTTACTTCCGTGTTCGCAGAGTGTTCAAAAATAGCCAAATCAAAATCACCTGCGGCGACAAACAAATCGCTTGCTTCAAGCGTGAGCATATGGCACCGGGTGAAATGGAAGCAATCAAGCTTCCTAAAGCATTGCTGTCAAAAATCGACAGCGACAGCATAAAAATTTCGGCAGAGGAGGTACAGGAATGACAAATTTAATTTGCATTATGTGTCCAAAGGGATGTCACCTGAGCGTTGACGAGGAAAACGGATATTCCGTTACCGGCAACAGCTGTCCCCGTGGAGCAGAATACGGTCACAACGAGCTGAAAAACCCTAAGCGAGTAATCACCTCGACCGTTAAATTGACAAGTAAAATCGCCTGTCGCCTTCCTGTTAAAACCGACGGAGAAATACCAAAGGGTATGATGATGCAGGCAATGGAGCTGCTTAACGGTATTCAGGCAAAAGCGCCTATTAATGTCGGCGATATTGTTGCAGAGGATGTCCTCGGCACAGGAGTAAACTTCGTTTCTGCAAAGACAGTCAAGGAATAAGCTAATCAAACAAACTCTATACATAAATGCAAGGACACATCGGCTTAATCACCGATGTGTCCTTTTTATAATTTATTGTTTTTTATTATTGCTCGTTTTCTTTCTTACTTTCAAGCTTTGCGACTTCTTCCTCCTCAAGCTGACGGTAAGCAACCTTACCTACAAGCGTCTTAGGAAGCGAGTCACGGAACTCAATCTCTCTCGGAACGCCATAGCGTGAAATATTCTTCTTACAATAAGCAAGGATTTCCTCCTTAATCTTATCGCTTGGCTCAACGCCCTGACGAAGAACAACAAATGCCTTTACTACATGCATCTTATACGGGTCGGGAACACCGATGGCACACGAAAGAAGTACATCCGGATGTGCATCGATTGCATTTTCAACCTGTGACGGATATACATTGATACCCGATACGATAATAAGACGCTTCATTCTCTGCTTATAATAAACAAAGCCGTCCTCATCCATTACACCGAGGTCACCTGTATGAAGCCAAACATTGCCGTCTGCGTGTCGTCTGAGAGTGGAAGCGGTTTCCTCTGCATTGTCCAAATAGCCCTTCATAACTGTTGGACCGCAAATACAGATTTCGCCCTCCTCTCCGTAAGGAAGCTCGGTATCGTTTTGCGGATTAACTACTGCATAATATGTATCCGAAAGAGGAATACCGATACTGCCCGGACGATAGGTATCAAACGGAGTAAGGCAAGACGCTGTTACACATTCTGTTGTGCCGTAGCCCTCACGCACCTGAATAGTTGCGTTATGCTCTTTAAGGAAGGTATCAACCTTTTTCTTCAGTTCAACCGAAAGCGAGTCACCGCCGCAGAACATTCCACGAAGGAATGACAAATCGAAATTGAAGCCTTCGCTGCGAAGCAATGCTTCAAAGAGAGTAGGTACGCCAACGATAACATTAGGCTTATACTTCTTAACATCTCTTGCATAAGTTTCGATAGTGAACTGAGGGATAACGATACAGGTTGCACCTGCCTGCAATGCGGTATGAACACCAACGCCCAAGCCAAAGCCGTGGAACAAAGGCATAACGGAGAACATACGCATTCCCTCCATACTAAAGCCTGCTCCGGCAGCAACCTGAGAGCCGAGTGCATTCATATTAAGGTTTGTAAGCTCGATACCCTTAGAAGTTCCTGTTGTACCGCCGCTGAAGAGAATAACTGCCGTATCCTCTTTTTTAGGCAAAGCGTTTGTAAGCTCGGGTGCTTTTTTGCCTGCCGAGATAAAGTCGCCCCAATCGATAACATTCTCATTATCCTTTGGAAGCGGAGCAGGCTTTTTCTTAACTGTAAGAGGGTAGAGCATATTAAGAGGAAACGGAAGCTCATCCTTAATATGAGCAACGATAACCTTAACGGGATGGTCTACTCTTTTAAGTGCTTCAAGCACCTTTTCGTAAAACAAATCAACAACTAAAACAGCATTTGATTTAGTCATATTGACATAAAACGCAATCTCGCCCTCGGCAGAAAGCGGATGAATCATTGCAGGTACTGCGCCGATACGGTTAAGTGCATAGAATGAATCAATCGCCTGTGGGGTGTTTGGCATACATACGGTTACGGTGTCGCCAACTTCGATACCCATAGCTCTATATGCCTTACCGATAGTTTCAATCTTATTGAAAAATGTCTTATAGGTTGTTTTCTTACCCTGGAATTCATAGGCTACGCTGTTAATTTTATTAAGACTTTTAACATTGTCCTTAATAGCCTCATACATTGAGCCTTGTGGATATTCAAGATGCTCCGGAATGTCGCCAAAATACTTTAGCCACGGAGCGTTTGGTGTTTGTGCCATAACAGTTCTCCTTTACATATAACACATCAATTTCGATTATTATACTATATTGTATTTTAGATTTCCAATTTTTTTGATAATATTTATTATTTATTTACAAAGACGGACTTATAATCTGTATTTCTGTTGCAAGAAGCAATGATAATTGCTATAATAAAAGGAAACTGTCAAAATACACGCTTATGCATATGATATACAAAGCGCATTAGGTGGGAGAGAGAATATGACAAGACTGCTGATTAACCTGATAAACAAAAAGGGAGCGCAACACGAAAGCTACGGCATAATGAGTGGTATAGTGGGAATAGTGTGCAACCTTATATTATGTATTTTCAAATTCACGGTGGGAAGCCTGTCCGGCTCTATTTCCGTAACAGCCGACGCATTAAACAACCTGTCGGATATGGCGTCAAACTCGGTGACGATAGCAGGTGCAAAGCTTGCAGGCAAGCCCGTTGACAAAGAGCATCCGTTCGGTCACGGACGACTTGAATACATATCGGCGCTGATAGTGTCGGGCTTGATTTTGGTAATGGGATTTGAGCTTGCAAAAACCTCAATACAAAAAATTATTCATCCCGAGCGACTTGAGTTCAGCATAGTATACATAATCGTGCTTGGTGCGTCGATTCTTGTTAAGCTGTGGATGGCATATTTTAACAACAAAATGTATAAAATCAGCGACAACATCAACCTCAAGACCGTACAGCAGGACAGCCTGAACGACTGCCTTGCAACCTTTGCGACAATAATCGCACTCAGCGTAACGCACATTTGGGGCATTAAATGGTTTGACGGCGCAATCGGATTATGCGTTGCGGTAATTATTCTGATTTCGGGAATCAACATAGCAAAGGATATTGTAGGCCCGCTTTTAGGTCAACCGCCGAAAAAGGAGCTTGTTGAGGAAATAGAAAACGAAATTACAAAGCCGGAAATTATAATCGGCGTTCACGATTTGATTGTGCATGATTACGGTCCGGGAAGAATCATTGCCTCGGCTCACGCAGAAGTGCCTGCCGACGCAGATATAGTCAAAATCCACGATGTGATAGACAATGTTGAGCAGACCATTATGAACAAATACAACATTATCATTTCCCTGCACACCGACCCCATCGAGATAAACGATGAGGAGGTCAACAAATACAAAGCTCTTGCAGAGGAAATCATCAAGGGTTACAACAGCAAATTTACCTTCCACGATTTCAGAGTTGTAAAGGGCGAAACGCACACCAACTTAGTTTTCGATTTAATCATTCCGTTTGATAACGAGGACAAGGCAAAAATCAACAGCGATTTGGTTTCGCTTTTTGCCCAAAGGGACGAAAAGCTTTTAGCTATAATCAAAATCGAGCATTCGTATATATAGAGCATAAAAAACAAAAAGCACGGCTTGGAATTTTCCGAGTCGTGCTTTTGTAGTATGTGAAATATTAAATTCGGCGAAGTTTAGAGCCTTTATCGACAAGCCAAAGACTGTTGAGAAAGGTTCTGAATTTCGTTTTCTTGCGAACTTTGCTGTACGATGGTACCGCTTGTGAGCAAAAAACGAAAAACGCCAAAATTGCCGCAAACATTAAGTTTGCAGCAATTTTACATTCTCTCAGAATACAACAAATCGCACTCGTTTATCTTTGTACAAAAGAGAAAATAAGCATTTAATTTTAATTCTATGGGCGTGGTACAGAGCCTTTATCGACAGTCTGATTATAACTTCTCCAATTTTGCAAAGTTAGCCATTAACTTCTTTGTGCCTGCTTTATCAAAAGCGATTTCCATAAGAGTGTCGTTACCCATAGGCTGAGCCGACAGCACCACACCCGTACCGAAGCTCTTATGACGAACGGTGTCGCCCACCGAATAGCTTTCGCTTGAAACGGCACGGGAATTAACCTGACCGAATGCGTGAGTTGCAGACGATGCCCTTGTTGCCTCGCCTCTCGGAATAGGTGTTGAGCGACTGTATTTATGAGGCTTTGCGGGAGAGCCGAAGTGGCTGTTATAATCTCCCGAGCCAAACGACGAAGAAAATGCAGAGCGTGCTTTCACCGTTCTGTCCTCGGTTACATCCTCAGGAATTTCGGAAACAAATCGGCTTTGCATATTTCTGTTAGTTGTACCGTAAAGCATACGCTGACGGGCGTTAATAAGATAGAGCTTTTCTCTTGCACGGGTAATTCCTACATACGCAAGACGACGCTCCTCCTCCATATCCTCCTCGCTGTAAAGGCTTTGGTTACCGGGGAAAATGCCCTCCTCCAAGCCCGGGATAAACACAACAGGGAACTCCAATCCCTTTGCTGCGTGCAATGTCATAAGAACAACGCTGTCCTCGTCGGCATTGTATGAGTCAATATCCGAAACAAGAGCGACATCCTCAAGAAAGGATTGAAGCGTGAAGTTTTCGTCCTCCTGCTCGTACTTAACGAACATTGACGAAAGCTCCTGGACATTCGCTTTTCTGTCGTCGGCTTTAGTAGGGTCGTCCTCCTCAAGATATGCAAAATACTGAGTTTTTTCGAGTATCTCCTGAAGCAAATCGTTGACGCTCATTCCGTCCTCAAGCTTCTCCCTGAAATCATTAATCATATCACAGAATGCTTTTAATTTTGCGGCGCTGCGCTTTGTTTTAGCAAACTCGTCCGCCTGCTCACAAACCTCGAAAGCAGTCATCTTATTAGCGGCTGCAATTTCCAAAATATAGCCGAAAACGGTGTCGCCGATACCACGCTTAGGAGTATTGATTATCCTTTGAAGTCTAACATTGTCGGCAGTATTATTAATCACGGCAAAGTAAGAAACAATGTCCTTAATTTCCTTTCTGTCAAAGAAACGGTTGCCGCCGATTATGCGATAGGAAATGCCCGATTTGGCAAGCATAATTTCTATATTACGGCTCTGTGCGTTCATACGATACAAAACAGCGTGGTCCTTATAGCTTCTGCCGTTTTTAACATTTTCGTTAATCTCGTCAATGATAAAACGAGCCTCGTCCATTTCGTCGTTTGCGGTATAAAGGGTTACCTTTTCGCCCGACTTGCCCGTATACGAACGAAGTCGTTTATCGGCAAGCCTCGTTTGGTTATTTGCAATAACCGAGTTTGCCGCATCGAGAATGTTTTGGTGAGAACGATAATTTTCGGCAAGCTGGAGCTGAGTAACCTTAACGCCCTCGCTTTCGTATCTCTCCTTAAATCTCAAAATATTTTCTATGGTTGCGCCTCTGAAGCGATAAATACTTTGGTCATCATCTCCGACAACGCAAATGTTATGATAACCGCCGGCAAGAAGATATGTAAGCACATACTGTGCATATGAGGTGTCCTGATACTCGTCAACGATAATGTACTTAAACTGCATTTGATAGCTTTCAAGCACATCCTCGTTTTCCTTAAACAGCTTAACGGTATTAAAAATCATATCGTCAAAGTCCATGGCGTCGCTTCTTTTAAGCTCCGCCTGATACTCACGATAGCACTCGGCTATCTTTGATTTTCTGAAATCGTTTTGGTAAGTCTGCTTATATTCCGCAGGAGAAATAAGGCTGTCCTTAGCGTGGCTGATTTCATTCAAAATCGAACGGTGATTAAGAAACTTATCGTCTATGCCAAGGCTCTTTTGCACTCTTTTCATAACACGCCTTTGGTCGTCGGTGTCGTAAATAGTGAAGTGCTGAGTATATCCGAGGCGGTCCGCGTAGCGACGAAGCATACGAGAACACATACTGTGAAAAGTATAAGCCCAAATATCGTTTGCCTCGACACCGATTGTGCTTTCAAGTCTTTCACGAAGCTCGCCTGCCGCCTTATTTGTAAAGGTGATTGCAAGCACCTGCCAAGCACGGGCATAGCCGTCATTTATAATATGCTCTATTCTTTTAACAACAGTTGCGGTTTTACCTGTTCCTGCACCTGCCACCACAAGCACGGCACCGTCAACGGTATCAATAACCCGCTGCTGCTCTTTATTTGGTTTAACTGCGTCCTTATTCATATTAATTCCTCTGTCAAAAATAGGAGCGGTAACGCTCGGTCGCCGCTCCCATAATATTTAATTTATCCCAAAAGTGTAAGCAGGATACCTGCCGCAACGGCAGAACCGATTACACCCGAAACATTAGGTCCCATAGCGTGCATCAAAAGGAAGTTTGACGGATTTGATTCCTGTCCGACCTTTTGAGAAACACGGGCTGCCATCGGAACAGCCGAAACACCTGCCGAACCGATAAGCGGATTAATCTTACCCTTTGTAACAACATAAAGAATTTTACCAAACAACACACCGCCTGCCGTGCCAAACGAGAATGCAAGCAAGCCGAGAAGCACAATCTTCAAGGTGTCAAGATTGAGGAATGACTGAGCCGAGGTGGTTGCACCTACGGAAAGTCCGAGGAGTATTGTTACGATATTCATAAGCTCATTTTGAGCCGCTTTAGCAATACGCTCTGTCTGTCCGCTTTCTTTAAGCAAGTTACCGAGCATAAGCATACCGACAAGTACGCCTGCGTCGGGAAGAAGAAGCGACACAATAACGGTTACCATAATAGGGAAAAGGATTTTTTCAAGCTTTGATACGGAGCGAAGATTGCCCATAACAACGCTGCGTTCCTTTTTAGTAGTAAGGAGCTTCATAATAGGCGGTTGAATAACCGGAACGAGAGCCATATAGCTATATGCCGCAACCGCAATAGTTCCGAGCATTTGCGGAGCTAACTTTGAAGTTACAAAAATAGCGGTAGGGCCGTCTGCACCGCCGATGATAGCGATTGAGCCTGCTGCCTGTGGATTAAAGCCCAAAACGATTGCGATAACATACGCAACGAAAATACCGAGCTGAGCCGCAGCACCGAGAATGAACGAAATCGGATTTGCGATAAGCGACGAGAAGTCGGTCATAGCACCGATACCGAGGAAAATAAGCGGAGGATAAATGCCCGCCTTAACTCCGAAATAAAGGAAGTCCATAAGTCCCGGAGTGAGTACATTTCCCGCACCGTCGGTCATTCGACCTGCTACCAAGTCGATAAATCCCTGCAAATCGTGATACTGCACAGCAAGATTTGCTCCCGGCAAATTAGCAAGAAGCATACCGAATGCAATAGGAATCATAAGAAGCGGCTCGAAGCCTTTTTTTATACCCAGCCAAAGGAAAATAAAGGCAACGATAATCATTACCAAATTTTTCCATCCGCCGTCTGCCGTAAAGAAGTAAGCGTATCCGGAATTAGACAGGATACTGACAATTACCTCCCAAACACCATTCAAAATTTCCATTTTTTATCCTCCTAAAACGGTCTGGTATTATCAATTACCGCCGCTTGCGCCCACGGATTGCGAACACCGATAGGGCTTTGCTTTTTAGGGGTGATGGAGCGAATAATCGCATTCTCGCCCTCTACTGCATAAACCGCCGCACTGATAGCCGCAACAACCTCGGTGCTTATGCCCTGAGCAACAGGTGCTTTTACAGGCGCAGCATTACTTACAGACACGGACTGAGCCGACTGTTTCATCATTGCCTGCTGTTGCTCAACAGTTTTCTGTTTAGCTTTGTTTTGTGATTTTGATACAATGTTTCCAAACACCTTAAACACTACAATCAGCACAGCAAGGGTAACCAAAACTATGCCCAAGCCTGCGATTACAACAGTAGCCGTAAATGCCGCACCGGTGTCAGGAACAGTTGATGTCACTAATGCAAAAAGTTCCATATACCAAAACTCCTCCATTTTAATTTAGACAATGCTATTATAATGCATACATTTCTATTTTTCAACATATTTTCCGTATTTTTATTATTATAAAATTTCTATTGATTTAATCAAAAATATTGGTTATAATAACAATAGCACAGGAGGTAATGAAAAATGAGTAAGGAAGCACTTATTATCGCTATTTTAGTTGCGCTTATTATACTGTGGGTTACCGAAACTCTCGGAATGTCAAAGACCTCCAGACTTTTAGCAGGCGCAATAGATTTAGGTTTGGCAGTTCTCAGGTAGCAAAACAAAATATCAATTATCATTAAAACGACTTAGAAGAGGCATACTTCTAAGCCGTTTTGTTTTTTATGCTCAGTTTCTTAAATTCTTTCGCTTTTCTTATATATATCACGGCGAGAGGAATGTCGGCAAGAAGCCAAGCGGCGGGTGCGGCATAACAAACGGCATTAAATCCTATAAGCGGAGTGAACAAAAAAGCAACCGCTATCCTGCCGAAAAGCTCGCCTGCTCCGGCAATGGCATTGGAATAGGTAAAACCCATGCCCTGAAGCGAATTTCTCAGCACAAAAAGCACCGCAACCATACTGTAACACTGTGCCGTAGCCTTAATATACTGCCTTGCGGCAAGCATCATCTCCTCGTTTACTTCACTCGAAAACAGGCTGACGACAGGCTCGCCGATAAGATAAAGAGTAACGCTCATAACAACGGAAATGCATATATCAAGCACCAAAATTTCTTTTACACTCTTTAGAATTCTGTCATATTTTTTCGCACCGTAATTCTGACCGACAAAGGTTTGGTTTGCAACTCCCAAACCACTCATCGGAATATTTGTCAGATTTTCGACCCTGCCCGCAGCAGTAAATCCTGCCATAACATTTGCGCCGAACGAATTGACGGCACTTTGCAAACACATTGAACCGATTGAAGTTATGGTAAATTGGAGTGAGACGGGAATACCGAGTTTAATCTGTTGCCACGCCGTCTTTTTATCAAAAGCAAGGTCGCTCCTTTTAATGTCTATCTCACGATTAAAACGCAAAACATATATTCCGGTAAGTACCGCCGCAGTAAGCTCCGATATAAGAGTCGCCCAAGCGGCACCCTTAACGCCCCAATGAAAATATTTTACAAACAAAATATCGAGTATAAAATTAACAACCACGCTCACAAGAAAGAAATAAAGTGGCTTTTTACTCTCTCCGACGGCACGGGATACAGCGGTAAAATTATTGCTGAGCATCTGAAACGGAACGGCAAGATACAACACGTTCACATACGAAGCGGACAAATCAATAATTTCGTCGGGTGTACCGATAAGCCTGAGAAGCGGACGGCTGACAATATGAGCCGCAACGACAATTACAACGCCGACCAAAACGGCAACGGTTATACTCGAACCTGCATATTTATTAAGTCTTTTTCTGTCACCTGCTCCGAACGCCTGTGCAACAGGTATGGTAAATCCGCCCGTAAGTCCGAGCGCCGCACCGATAATAAAAGAATTAATCGCACCGACATTTCCCACTGCGGCGAGTGCGTCGGTGGAAACATACCTTCCTACAATAATATTATCAACCAATGAATAGTTATACTGCAAAAGCGAGCTGAGCATTATAGGAAGCGAAAAAAGCAAAATGCTTTTCATTGAATTTCCGCTAAGCATATTGTTTTTTGAATTCATACGCTCCCCCTCTATTACAAAACAATCAACAGTATTATAAGCCGACGAAAATATTTGTCAATATTATTTTTTACAAAAACAAAGCCTCCGCCGATGAACTGAACCGTAGCGGAGACTTATATTTTTTATTATATGTTTTACCGTTAATCCTGCTTTGCTCCGTTAATGAACATTTCTACTGCCTTTACGGTAGCGGCATAGCAGTTTGCAAGACCCTCTGCGTTCATATTGTCATATGTATCACGACGGGTGTGGTAGTAATCTTCAAGCTTATGATTAAGACCTGTTACACCACATGAACGGAAGCCTGCCTGTGCAAACGCTGCCGAGTCGGTTGCGCCGCCGAGAGGAGGAACCCAACCCTTTTTACAAGGAACATCAACAGCCTCTGCTGCTTCCATAAACAAATCGCAGTAATCCTTATCAGCCTTTACCGTACCGTTAAGGTCACGATAGTTTACCATAAGATACTTAGGGTCATGAATTGTGTCATACGAAATAAACATAGTCGGGCAATCCTGAAATTCGCCTGCGTGAGCCTCGCACCAAGCCTTTGAGCCTCTGAGTCCTGCTTCCTCACTACCTGTGAGAACGCATCCGATTTCGGTATCCTCAAGGTCGATTCCCTCGTCCTTGAGTGCCTTCATAACGGCAATACCCATATAGCAACCCGAAAGGTTATCGTTTGCACCGTCAACAACTCTGCGATAGTTTACCATCCAATAAAGTCCTACAAGCGGAACAAGGAAAACAAGACCGATAAGAGCAGCCTTTGTAATAGGCTCGCCCATAGCGACTGTTCCGAAAACGCCATACTTAACGCACTTAATAATTGAAAGAACAAGATAATAAACAGCACCGAGACCGCAAAGAACAGCGTGTCCCTCAAAGCCTACACCGCCGAACTTATAGTTCATAGGCCACTCCCAAGCAGCGTCAGGGTGTCCGTTGAAAAGGATTCTGCGCTTTGGCTTACCGCTGCTGCACTTCTTAATAGCGGTAACATTATGTCCTGTTTTTTCAGGGAAAAATCTGTCGATAAGTTTAATATAAAAGCCAAACTGGCAAAGAACTATAAAGAGTCCGAGTGCGATAAGCACTATACCGATAACCGGTGCAAAGAAAGAGCATGCAATTCCGACAAGAACAAAGGTGATTGTAAAGAAAATCCAACCATAGAATGAGCCGGGGTTTTCCTTAAAGCTCTCAACATCGGAGGTTTCGCATCCGCAATCCCTCTTGAGAACCTCTGCCATATATTCGCACGCCTGTTTTTCGCCCTTTGAGCCGGGGTCTCTCTTTTCAAAATCCTTACAGATATGAGTGATTTCATCAATCATATACTGAGTGGCTTCGTCTTTTTTACTGATAAGCTTACTTAAATCCATAGTATACTCCTCCAAATTAAATTTAACATTTTTATTTTATCACAAGACAGTAATACTTTCAACACAAATCAGGATATAAATCAAAATATTTTATGCAAAATGCGAGTTTTAATTCCCATTGACAAAGTGGGTATTAAAAAGTATAATTATTGAAAGCTATTATATTATAATATAGGGGACAAAAAAATGAAAATCAGCAAAATACTGGAAAGCAACAGGGTCAATGTATCCTTTGAGGTTTTTCCGCCTAAGCAATGGGACAAAATCGAAACCACCAAAAGCGTTGTAAAAGAAATGAGCAAGCAAAAGCCGGGCTTTATGTCTGTTACCTACGGTGCGGCGGGTACGACAAGCGGCTTTACTACCGAGATTGCAACAGAGATTAAAAATTGCGGTGTTACTCCTCTGTCTCACCTCACCTGCCTGACATCAACCAAGGACAAAATCCATCAGGTTGTAAACGAATTGCAGGAAAACGGAATCAACAACATTCTCGCTTTAAGGGGAGATATTCCGCAAGGCTTTGAATTTTCCGACAAGCAATATTTTACGCACGCATATCAACTGATTAATGAAATCAAAAGCATAAATCCCGACATCTGTATAGGTGCTGCGTGCTATCCCGAAATTCATCCCGAGAGCAAAAACAGGGTTGAGGACATCGCTCACCTAAAGGAAAAGGTTGACTGCGGTGCCGAATTTCTTACATCACAAATGTTTTTTGACAATGAAAAATTTCTGAACTTTGTGGAAATGTGCAGAATTAAGGGCATTGATGTTCCTATTATTGCGGGAATTATGCCGATAACAAACGCAAGCCAAATCAAACGCTCCATCGAGCTTTCAAATTCAAGCGTGCCAAAGAAATTCTTTAAGATTATGGAGAGATTCGGAGACGATGCAAACAAGATGAAGCAGGCAGGCATTATCTATGCCACGGAGCAGATTATCGACCTTATGGCAAACGGCATAAACGATATTCACATTTACACGATGAACAAACCCGATGTTGCCGAGTCCATAATGAACGGACTTTCTCATATTATCAATGAGTAGGGCGGATATTCTTCGCTATATGCGAACATCATCAAAGACAGACAACGAGCAGATTTTAGCTCTTGCAGACAAAGCTGTTGAAATCATTGCAAAAACGGCTGTGCCGAAAACACTTTACAGGATATTTGAATGTACCGTTTCAAGCGATACGGTGAGCATAGACGATGTTGTTTTCAAAAGCAAGCGACTTGCCGAAAATTTGACAGGCTGCAAGCGAGTTGTTGTGTTCGGTGCGACGCTCGGAATTGCAGTTGACAAAAGAATCAAGATTGCCTCGGCTACGGATGTTGCGCTGGCTATGGCACTTCAGGCTGCTGCGGCGGACAAGATAGAGGAAGTCTGCGACGATTTAGAAGAAAAAATCAAGGAGCAATACGGGGTAGAGCTACGGCAAAGATACTCGCCCGGTTACTTCGATTTGGATATAACGCAACAAAAGCAGTTTTTCTCGCTTTTACAGCTTGAAAAGCGCATAGGCTTAACGCTTACGGACACCTGCGAAATGGTGCCGACAAAGAGCGTTACGGCATTTATAGGAATGGACTGATAAAAATGATAACTTATTTTGACGGCGGAATGGGAACAATGCTCGAATTAAAAGCAGGCGAGCTTCCCGAGGCGCTTAATATTACAAATCCCGACAGAGTTTTTGCCATTCACAAGGCATATGCCGAGGCAGGATGTGACATTATTTCGGCAAACACCTTTGGCGCAAACAGATTCAAGTACGACAATGTTGACGAAATTGTCAGAGCAGGTGTAAAAAATGCCAAGCGTGCAGGAAAAAAGGTTGCGCTCGACATCGGACCTACGGGCAAGCTGTTGAAGCCGATGGGCGACCTTGATTTTGAGGAATGTGTGGATATTTTTGCCGAAATGGTAAATGCCGGCAAGGACGAGGCGGATGTCGTTTTGCTTGAAACCTTCGGCGATTTATACGAAATAAAGGCGGCAATGCTTGCAGTTAAAGAAAACTGCGATTTGCCGTTAATAGTGTCGATGATTTTTGACGAAAAAGCAAGACTGCTCACGGGTGCGGATGTTCGTACTGCGTGCGCCGTTGTCGAGGCACTCGGTGCGGATGCGATAGGCTTTAACTGCGGACTCGGTCCAAAGCAGATGCTGCCTCTTGTAAAGGAGCTTGAGGAGCATTCGTCAATTCCGATTATAGTAATGCCGAACGCAGGACTGCCCGAAAGTGTAAACGGCGAAACGGTATACAATGTTGCACCCGACGAATTTGCCGGATATATGAAGAAGATTGCTCAAATGGGAGTATCGTATCTCGGCGGTTGCTGCGGAACAACTCCGGCGCACCTGAAAGCAATGATTGAAGCTACAAAGGACATAGAGGACAAGGTACCCGAATACAAAAACGAAACGCTCGTTGCCTCATATTCGACAAGTGTAAACCTATCCGACGGTGCGGTAATAGGCGAAAGAATAAACCCTACGGGTAAAAAGCTGATGAAGGAAGCCCTGAGAAACAAGGATATGGATTATATTCTTCGTCAGGGAATAACGCAAACCGAGGCAGGCGCTCACATTTTGGATGTAAATATGGGCTTGCCCGAAATAGACGAAAAGGAAATGCTTTGCAGCAGCGTTTACGAGCTTCAGTCGGTGCTTCCTGCTCCGCTTCAGCTCGACTCGGGAGACGCCGAGGCAATGGAAGCGGCGCTGAGAATTTACAACGGCAAGGCTATGATAAACTCCGTAAACGGCAAAGAAAAATCAATGCGTGAGGTTTTTCCTCTTGCAAAGAAATACGGAGGCGTTGTGGTTTGTCTTTGTCTTGACGAAAACGGTATTCCGTCAGACGCACAGGGAAGAATAGCGATTGCCGAAAAGATTATCAAAAAAGCCGAGGAATACGGAATTGATAAGAAAAATCTTGCTGTTGACGCACTTACCATGACGATTTCCACCGACAACAACAATGCTGTGGAAACATTAAAAGCAGTTGACTATATTCGCAATACGCTGGGCGTAAACACCGTTTTGGGCGTATCAAACATCAGCTTTGGCTTGCCTAACAGAGAGGCTGTCAACACAGCGTTCTACACTCTTGCTATGAGCAGAGGACTGTCGGCAGGTATCATAAATCCCAACTCACGACCGATGATGAATGCCTTTTACAGCTACAAGGCTCTTGCAGGACTTGACGAGAGCTGTCAGGAATATATTAACTCCGCAGTAGACACCGAAGTTATCCAAAAGCCGGAAACGCTCGACCTAAAATCTGCCATCATCAAGGGTATGAAAGAGGAAAGCGCACGCTGTGCAAAGGAGCTTTTGAGCGACACCGACTCGCTTCAAATCATAAACGAGTATATCATACCTGCACTTGATATTGTCGGCGACGGCTTTGAAAAGAACACAATATTTTTGCCTCAGCTTTTGATGAGTGCGGACAGCGCAAAGGCGGCTTTTGATGAAATCAAGGCTCATTTTGTTTTAAGCGGTGCAGAGCAGGTAAAAGGCGAAAAAATCATTATCGCAACCGTCGAGGGCGACATTCACGACATCGGAAAGAACATTGTAAAAGTTCTGCTGCAAAATTACGGCTTTGATGTAATAGATTTAGGCAAGGATGTAAAATGCGAAAGGGTGCTGGAAGCGGCTGTTGAAAACAACGCAAAGCTTGTGGGATTATCCGCACTTATGACCACGACCGTACCTAATATGGAAAAAACAATTAAGCTTCTGCACGACAACACAGACGCAAAGGTTTTCGTCGGCGGCGCAGTGCTGACAAGAGATTATGCAAAAATGATTAATGCGGATTTTTACGCAAAGGACGCTATGGAAAGCGTAAGAATTGCGCAGGAGTTTTTTGAACAGTAAAGGAACATTATTATGATGATTTCAACAAAGGGCAGATATGCTTTGAGTATTATGCTCGACCTTGCAACTCACAAGGATTCGGGCTACATATCGCTAAAGGACATTGCCGAGAGACAGGAAATAAGTATGAAGTATCTTGAGGCTATTATTGCAAAGCTGTCTAAGGGCGGACTTGTTGACAGCGCAAGAGGAAAAAGCGGAGGCTACAAGCTAAACAGAGAACCTGAGTGCTATTCGATAGGCGAAATATTGATTTTGACCGAGACAACTCTTGCCCCCGTTGCCTGTGTTGACTGCAAAAACGAGGCGGAACAGCATTGCAAAAACGAACAGGCGTGCCTCGCAAGACCTATGTGGAATGAATTAAATGAGGTAATAATGAATTTTCTTAATTCAAAAACCTTGGCGGATTTGTTGTAATAACAATCTAACGCCTCCCTTAAAAAGGAAGGCTAAGAAGTGCAAAAGGAAAGACTGCGAATTGCTCCGCAGTCTTTCCTTTTTGAATATTGTAAGGAGAGTTTGGTAAACTCTATATCAGGCTAATGCTTTACCGAGGTTCTTGCATTTTTCAATCGCCTCATCATCGGGAGCGTCATTGCAAATAACGCTGTCACAAATCAAATTTGCTCCAACCGAGCGACAATCGCCCTCCCATGTTTCCATCCATTCGCCGTTGCCCCAGCCGTAAGAGCCGAAAAGTGCTATGCTTTTGCCCGAAAGGCTTGCTTTACACTCATCAAACATCGGCTCAAACTCGGTGTCCTCAAGTTGCTCACAACCCATAGACGGACAGCCGAAAGCGAACGATTCATAATCATTTATTTTATCGGGATTAAACTCTGAAGCCGTAAAAATTTTCGCTTCTGCTCCCGCCTCTTTCATTCCGTCAAGAACGGCAAGTGCCATTGCCTCTGTATTTCCCGTGCCACTCCAATAAACAACTGCTGTTTTTTTCATACTATTTCCTTTCTACACTGCAACCGCAAGGCGTTCGATACTTCTGCCGCCCTGCCACAATTTGTTATATACTTTTCTGCAATGCTCGTATTTTGAAAAAGTTTTCATTGCCTCGCATTCGTTGCAATAAACCTTCCAACAGCCCGAGCAAAGACTGTTTTGTCCTGCGTTTTCTATAAAACCTGTCACATCGCCAAGCGGATAGCCGAGAAAAATTCCTATCTCATGAGGAAAACCGTTGCCGCAGTTAAGCCTCATTTTAAGCCGTGCAACGCAATAGGCGGCATCAACGCAGGCGTAACCGTATTCGGATAAAAATTCACCGACTCCACTCTTGTTCAAATCACGCTGTAAAAGAGTCAGCCGAACTACATAAACAAGTGCCGATTTTTCACATCTTTTAAGAATCAAAAGTTCAATTCCCTTGGATGACAAAATCTCATTCATTCGATTAACGGAGACCAGCAAATCATCAAAACTCTCAAAAGAAACATTAATCAAATTTGCTGTTTTTATACTCGCCAAAGTAGGTGAACAATGATTAATCAGGTATTCCTCAATCATACATAAGCCTCACACTAACACTCATATATTATCCTTAAATGGCGAATTTATAACCGCCGGACATCGGTTAGCAACAGCTAACTACATTGTCTTAAATTAAGCGACCGAATTACCTTATACAGTCGCTTTCTTTTAGTTAGCATATGCTAACTGTAATTATAATAACATACTTAATCCCATTTGTCAACAAAAAAATCGGCACTATTTATAAAAAAAGTGCCGATATATTTTTATATGAATCTTAACTGAGGAGCATTCTGTCGTTATCAAGATTTTGTCCGACCGACAATTTGAATTTCTCCAAAAGGTCGTTTACGGTAAGTCCGTTTCTTTGCTCGTTTGCCACATCAAAAATCACTCTGCCCGAATCCATCATAATGGTACGATTGCCAAGCTCAAGAGCCGACTGCATATTATGAGTAATCATAAGGCAAGTAATCTTATTTTCGTCAACGATTTTTGTGGTAAGTTTAAGCACCTTTTCGGCTGTTCCCGGGTCGAGAGCAGCGGTATGCTCGTCGAGCAACAAGATTTTCGGCGGATTAATTGTCGCCATCATAAGGGTAAGTGCCTGACGCTGACCGCCTGAAAGCAAGCCGACCTGCTGATTCATTCTGTCCTCAAGTCCCATTTCGAGGAGCGAAAGTTTTTCACGAAAAAGCATTCTGTCCTTTTTTGAAACGGTGCTGAGCCATCCGCCGCCGCCTGCTGCGAGCGTCAGATTTTCTTCAATAGTCATACCGGGAGCGCTGCCCTTCATAGGGTCCTGAAAAAGTCTGCCGATAAGCTTAGCTCTCTTATGCTCGGGCATAGAGGTGATGTCCTTACCGTCAAGAGTAATGCTGCCCTCGTCGGTCAAATATGTTCCTGCGATAGCGTTAAACATAGTGGACTTGCCTGCTCCGTTTGCGCCGATAACGGTGATAAAATCCGCATCATTTACGGTGAGCGAGAGATTATTAAGTGCAAGCTTTTCGTCGGGAGTCCCCTTAGAAAAGACCATTTTAAGATTTGATAATGTCAACATTACGCCTTACCCCCACTCTTTATTTTTGCCTTACGGATATACTCGGGAAGCTTAGCCTTGAGATACGGACCCGCAATCGCAATGATTACGATTACAGACGACACAAGCTTGAGCATAAACGGAGGCATATGAAGTCCGATTGCAACCTGATATACAAAGCGGAAAATGATTGCACCGAGAACAGCGCCTACAATTCTGAAAGGAATTTTTCCTCTTTTTACGAACACTCCGCCAATCAAAAGCGAAGCAAGTGCAACGGTTACCATTCCTGTACCGATATTGATTTCAGCCTGTTTTTGAGACTGTGCAAGCAGACAGCCCGAAAGAGCCGTGAAAGAGTTTGCGATACACAATCCGATGATTGTGGTAATAACAGGATTAATCGACGACGACTTAACCATATCGGGATTATTTCCTGTTGCACGAATAGAAAGTCCAAGCTTGGTTTTAAGCAAAAATGTAAGGAAAAGACCTACTGCAATTACTGCAACAAATGCGATAATAAGGGTTTGCTTGCCCTCAAGAGCCGTTCCCTGAAGCTTATCCTTCAAAAGCGAAAATACGGTGTCCGAGTTATTCAAATTAAGAAGCGAGGATTTATTCATAATAGCAATGTTTACCGAATAAAGCCCCGTATTAACAACGATACCCGCAAGCAAGCTGTCTATTCCCAAAACCGTTTGGAGTATAGCAACGATGAAGCCCGAAGCCACACCGGCAAGCATTGCGACAGGAATAGACAAAATCGGATGTCCCGAAAGTGCAACAACCGCACCGACAGCGGCACCGAGGGTGAAACAACCGTCAGTAGAAAGGTCGCAAACATTAAGCATTGTGTAGCTGAGGAACAAGGCAAGCACGGTGAGCGAGGAAATAAGTCCAAGCTCCAGCACCGTTTGCAGCTGTCCCATATCAAAAATCGTCATAAGTATTCTCCTTAGTCTAAAGTTTCACAGCTGCCCTTGAAAAGGGGAGCAATGAGATTTTAACGCCCCCCGGTTAAGGGAGGCATTCAAACCGCTTTTATGAAAAGCTCTCTGCTGTTGTTATTGTCTTAATCTCTGTGCAGAACGGCTTTGACTTGCTCTCAACCTCGCTGAAGTCAAGACCGAGTTCTGTGCAAATTTCCGTATTTATTGTAGCAGTACCGTTATCAAAGAACTTTACAGGATAATAAGCAACATCCTTACTGTTTACAAGAATATCTGCAATCATATTCGCTGTCTGCTGACCGAGTGCAGCATAGTCAACACCGTAACCGAGGAACGCACCGTTGAGTGCGAACGAATCTGCACCGGTATAGTGAGGAATGCCTGCCTTTGCAAGTGATTCATAGATTGAAAGCTCTGCTGTCATAATTGTGTTATCTGTCGGGGTGAACACAGCGTCTGCTCCGTCTTTAATGATTGTAGCAACAGCCTGCTGAACCTCTGTAACATTTGTGCCTGTATATTCCTTATAAGAAATGCCTTTTGCGTCAAGATATTTCTTAGCGTTTTCGATAGGTGTCTTTGATGAATCCTGACCCATATCGTAAAGAAGAGCAACATTCTTTGTGTCTGCCTTATTTGCAAGAATTAAATCCATAATAGCGTCTGTGTTAAGATAGTCCGATGTGCCTGTAACATTTGCACCCGGAGCGTCCTTGTCTGCCACAAGACCCGCACCGACAGGGTCGGAAACGGCTGCGAACACAACAGGAATGTTTTTATCCTCGGTTGCTGCCTGCATAGCGACTGCAACAGGAGTTGCAACACCAACCATAAGGTCAACCGAATTAGCGATAAAGTCGGAAATAATCTGATTCATAACGCTTGCGTCTGCATTACAGTTCTGAACGGTTACATCGAATTTAACATTGTTTTCTGTGCCTACTTTTTCGAGCTGAGATTGAATATTCTCAACGATTTGATTGAGCGAAGCGTCGTCTACATAGTTACAAATGCCAACTTTATATGTTTTAACATCCGAGAAAGTGCTATTGTCGTTATTCTTTGCACAAGCTGCAAAAGAAAAGATAATTGCGATTGCTGAAATAACTGCGATAATTTTTTTGATATTTTTCATAATAAATTGTCCTTTCAAAATTAAATGGTGATTGATGTTTTTGCTTAATAAAGTTTTATTTTCAATCAGCTACGCCATCGTTTTGAATTAAATATCATTGCCTCAAATCTCCTTTTAGGTAAAATAAAAAACTCTCGTCCTGACATTTCTGCCGGGACAAGAGCAATAATCAATCTCCTGCGGTGCCACCCTGCTTAATGCAATAATGCATCCACTCTGCACGCACTGTCATGCGCAGACTCTTTTTAACGAAGCGTCGTCTCCGTCTCACCTACTGTAATTTCGGTTCGCCCTCAAAAGCCCATTCGGTCTCTTCCTACCTGTCGCACTCCCACCGTCGGCGACTCTCTGAAAAGCGGTAAAAAACCTACTTACTCTTTCTCATCGGTTTCATCTTAATGACATATTAGCATTACATTTTTTATTTGTCAAGCACTTTTTCAAAATTTTATATTAACGCCTCCCTTATTAAGGGGAGCGTTGAGAGTCCTCTCCCTTGAAAAGGGAGCCTATAAAACGCAAAGAAAAAAGCCACTCGTGTGAGTGGCTTTTGATTTACAATCAATCCGATGTGTAAGGTAAGAGTGCAAGGTGTCTTGCTCTCTTGATAGCTGTTGTAAGCATTCTCTGGTGCTTAGCACAAGTGCCTGTTACACGGCGAGGAAGAATCTTTGAACGCTCAGAAACGAACTTCTTGAGCTTTGTAGTATCCTTATAATCAATGCTTTCAGCCTTTTCTACACAAAACTGACAAACTTTTCTACGGCTCTTTCTTGGGCCTTTTGCATTATATGCCATTTTGGTTTCCTCCTTAAATAATTAGTTAGAACGGCAAATCGTCGTCATCATCAACAATTTCCTCAAAGTCGCTGTTATCTGCGCTTGCATAGCTTGGTGCAGGCTCGTTAAATCCGCCTGTTGCGCCTGAAGCACCGCTTTCGCTCTTTGAGCCGCAGAAAGATACATTGTTTGCAAGTACCTCTGTCTGCTTTCTGTTATTACCGTTCTTGTCTGTATAACTGCTGGTCTGAATAGTACCTTCAACAGCAATCATACTTCCCTTGTGGAAATAGCGAGAGATGAACTCCGCTGTCTGTCTCCATGCAACACAGTCGATAAAATCAGCCTGACGCTCTGCGCCTGCACGCTGATACGATCTGTCAACCGCAATCTGAAAGCGGATTACAGAAACATCGCTCGGTGTTTTACGAAGCTCCGGCTCATAGGTAAGTCTACCCATAAGTGCAACCATATTAATCATAGTGTGCCTCCTTATTATTCGCCTTTAGCGACGATGAGAGAACGAAGCACGCCGTCAGTAATGTTGATTACACGGTCAAGCTCTGCAGGGAATGATTCCTCAGATGAGAAATTGATAAGAGTATAGAAGCCTTCGGTTTCGTAGTTGATTGGGTAAGCAAGCTTCTTCTTGCCCCATTCCTCTACCTCGCCGAGAGTGCCATTCTTAGCAATAAGGTCTGTAAACTTCTTCTGAACAGAAGCAGCAGCCTCCTCACCCTTAGAAAGAGAGTAAACCATTACGATTTCGTAGTCTTTTAATGCCATTCTTCAGCACCTCCTTTTGGACTTTGGCGCAATATCTCCTTGCGCAAGGAATATTTCACTTGTAACAAGACATTTTACAAGCCTCGTTATTATAACAGCACAGCGACAATCTGTCAAGCATTTTTACTTAAAAGAATTGCTCGCCTCGTCATACTCAAAGCCGACAGCTTTAAGTTTTGATTCAATTTCCTCTCTGCTTTCGCCCAAATCCTCGCACAAGGCGTCGAGTGACGAATAGCAGTCACGCAATTTTGTATTAATCACGCTGAGTAAAATAATCGGGTCATTTGGAAGCATAACTATATCCTTTCGCTATAAAAATCTTACGCCTCCCTTGCTAAGGGAGGGGGACCACGAAGTGGTGGAGGGATAGTCGTAAATTCACAGAATTCCTATCTGTAATCAGATGAAAAAGCACAGAATAGGCATTTACACAAATCCCTCAGTCAGCTACGCTGACAGCTCCCTTAAAAAGGGAGCCATATACTATCGAAAATAATTTTTCGACACACTGAAGGGCGAACTGTGTTCGCCCCAAATAAACAATATCCGAATTATTCCGACAAAAGAATTTTATCGTCATCAAGCTCCTCGCCGGAGGTGAGTTTGAACTTAGCAAGCAGGTCTGATGTGGTGAGTGCTTTCTTTTCGTCACCCTCCACATCATAAATAATCTTTCCGTCATTCATCATAATCAGTCTGTTACCGATTGCGATAGCGTCCTTCATATTATGAGTAATCATAACGGTGGTAAGGTTATTTTCCGCAACGATTTTTTCGGTAAGGTCCAGCACCTTTTTTGCCGTCTTTGGGTCAAGCGCTGCGGTATGCTCGTCAAGAAGCAAAAGCTTAGGCTTATTCATAGTTGCCATAAGAAGCGTAACAGCCTGTCTTTGACCGCCCGAAAGAAGTCCCACCTTTGAGGTTAGTCTGTCCTCAAGTCCGAGGTCGAGAGATTTAAGAAGCTCGTGATAATGCTCTTTTTCCTTATGCTTAACGCCTGCACTAAGACCTCTGCGCTTGCCTCTGCGTGAAGCAAGAGCAAGGTTTTCGATAATCTGCATATTTGCGGCAGTACCGTTCATAGGGTCTTGGAAAACTCTGCCGATATATTTGGCACGCTTATGCTCGGGAAGCTTTGTAACATCAACACCATCAATAACAATGCTTCCGCAGTCAACGGGGTAAACGCCTGCAATCATATTAAGCATAGTAGATTTACCTGCTCCGTTGCCTCCGATAACGGTTACGAAGTCGCCGTCTTTCAACTCAAGGTCGATACCGTTGAGTGCCTTTTTTTCATTTATAGTACCCGGGTTAAAGGTTTTGTGAACATTTTTAATTTCAAGCATATTATTCAGCCTCCCTTACTGTCTTGATATGAGTCTCGGCATAGCGCGCACGAAGATACGGAATGCCGAGGAACACTGCTACAACGGCAGCTGTGAGAAGCTTCAAGTCATCGGTATTAAGTCCGAGACTGATTACAAACTGCATTACAATATAATAGATAATTCCGCCAATGGCAACATACAAAAGCTTGAGTGCGAAATTCTTAAAGATTTTGCCAAAGATAACCTCACCGATAATAACTGCGGCAAGACCGATTACGATAGCACCTCTACCCATATTAATATCGGCATAGCCCTGATACTGGGCAAGAAGTCCGCCCGACAGAGCAACCAAGCCGTTTGAAAGCACAAGTGCAATAATCTTTGAGCTGTTGATATTAATACCGTTTGCACGAGCCATATTCATATTTGTACCCGTTGCACGAATTGCGTGGCCGATTTCCGTGCCGAAGAACCAATACAAAATTGCAATAATAACCACTACAAAAATCGCAACAATAATAAGTGCCTTACTAAGCTCTGTCATAGATACAAGAAGATTGTACTTATGAACGGAAAGGGGCTGATTTGCCTTGCCCAAAATCCTAAGATTAACAGAATACAGAGCAAGCTGAGTCAAAATACCCGCAAGAATAGGCGGTATACCCAAAACGGTATTAAGCACGCCCGTAATAAGCCCCGCAACACAGCCTGAAAGAAAAGCAAGCAAAAGCGCAACATAAACATTACAGCCTGCCATCATTGACATAACAAGGGTTGCACCGCCTGTTGCGATAGTACCGTCAACAGTAAGGTCGGCGAAATCAAGCACTCTAAATGTTATGTAAACACCGATAGCCATTATACCCCAAATAAGTCCCTGCCCGATTGCTCCGGGCAATGCATTCAGAAATCCACTCATAAATCTACCTCATTTCAATTTCAAATATCCAACCAAAAGAGCAACGAGTATTTCGCTCATTGCTCCTTAGTATTAATTCTTAGCTTTTTGTAAAATTACTTTGCTGTTGCCTCATAAGCCTCATATGTATCAGGAACCGAAGCGGAGAACTTAGCAGCCTGGTCTGCGTTGTAGTAATATTTAAGCTCGTCTGTCTGTGCAATATTCATTGTTGCAGGGTCTTTGCCGTTTACGAGAATATCGTATGCCATCTCGCCTGCTTTTTGACCGATTGAATAATAACTGATTGTAAGGGTGGCAACCGCATTTGTTTTTTCAAAAATGCCAACCTCACCTGCGATAACAGGAACATTTGCCTCCGCACAAGCTGCGTCGATAACACCACCGTTTGAAGCGGCTGTGTTGTCGGTAGGAATATAAATAACATCAGCTTCCGTTGCTGCCTTTTTAGCAACTGTGGAAATATCGTTTGAGTCTGAGAATGCGTAAAATTCGCACTCAACACCCATCTTTTCAAGAGCAGCCTTAACACCGTCAACCTGATACTTTGAGTTAGCCTCTGCCGAGCAGTAGAGAGCGCCGACCTTCTTTGTGCTTGGGAAAAGGTCAAGAATTTGCTGTGCCTGCTTATCAAGAGGAGCAAGGTCGCTTGTACCGGTTACATTAATTCCTGTTGCGTCTGTCGGGTTCATTTCAATATCAAGCGCTGTGCCAAAATCGGTAACAGATGTGCCGATTACAGGAATCTTTGATGAAGCTGTTGCGGTTGCGCAAGCCTGAAGCGGTGCTGTTGCATTAGCCAAAATCAAATCATAGCCCGATGATACAAACTTATTTGCGATAGTTGTGCAGTTTGTTGAATCGCCCGAAGCGCTTTGATAGTCAAACTCAAAGGTAATACCGTTAGCCTCGCCAAGCTCTGTAAGCTTATCCTCGAAGCCCTTTGTTGCTGCGTCAAGAGCATCGTGCTTTGTAAGCTGGCAAATACCAACCTTAAACGATTTCTTGTCTGTTGAACTTTTGTCTGCGGCAGAACAGCCTGCAAACATACCGCCGACCATTACTGCACTGAGAGCAACAGCGGCAATCTTTTTAACTAATTTATTCATAGTTTCACCCTCCGAAAAAATCTTTTCTGTTTAGAAATTAAACTCAGTTTAGCACATAAAAGCGTTAAAGTCAACCGAAATAAAGCCGTTTGTGATAGAAAGTTTTAACTATATTTGTAATAAGCATAAAAAATATTTATGAGAGCCTCTCTGTAAATCAAACAGAAAGGCTCTCGCATAATCGTATAAATTTTTCGCCGATTTCAACAAATCAAGCCGTGTATATCGGAGAGGTAACAGCCAAAATTTTGTTAATTCCGTTCACCCTGCCCCAAAGCTCGGCACGATACCAATGCTTTTTCTTCAGGTTAAGTGCGATATGTCGCTCACGCACATCAACGCAAAGAACCTCCTCGCCGCCGTTTGTTATAACTCGGATGAGCTTATACTCCACTTCCTCGTCTCCCGCATTTTTCTCTCGTGAATGCAAATCGGTAAAAAATGAGAACACGGCATTGCCATTTTTCAGCGTTTCACCGATTGAATAGGTATTGCCACGCTGATGAACTCTGAAAAACAGTTTCGCTCCGGTAGAGGCAACCGTCTTACCCATACGGATTCCACGAATAATCGAAGACGAATCAACCTCGCCCTCTATATCAACATAGGTACAGCCATAGTGAGCATTCTCAGCCTGCTCGTCGTCTGTATCACGGGCATAAGTACAAGCAATGTGATAGCCTTCATCCAAAAGACTGTTCCAAAGTGCAAACGCTTTATCATTATAAGAATTATAAAAAGAAAACGCACCGTGCCAAATCTCCAAGAAGTCAACATTTCGCCAATTTCGCAAATCCGACTTACCTGCATCACCGATAAGCGACACACCTGCCGCCCCGCCAAAAGCCTTTACGGCAGAAACAGCCTCGTCAACGGTGAGCGTTTCGTCACATTTAGCCGCCGAACCCAATGCCGTAACCGCAAAGCGACCGTATTCAATTACATCACCCTTTACTACGGGCAGAATTTCGTCATTTGCACATCCGCCAAACAACGCAACTGCCGCAAGGTGGTCGTCCCTCGCATTACAAAGTGTTTGGCTAACATTGCCGTTTGATACGCAACAGCGAAGCTCACACGGTAAATAACTCATAATCTCAAATCCATTCGTTATTATAATGTATATAATAAAATTATAGCATTATAATATCCGCCGTTCTATTTCCAAACTAAACAAAAAAATTATCCGTTTATTGGCTAAAATCAATAAACACCCGATAGCAAAAACGCTCTTTAAGAAGCAATGCAAAAAAGAGGCGAACACAGTTCGCCCCTACGATAAATTTTATCAATTTAAATATAAACCTTTATTATCTGTCGTTACAAGTCAAGCGAATACCCAACTCCTTAATAACCTTTTCGTCCACCTCGGAGAGCATTACGGAGCAATGCATTTCGCTGTTTTTAAGATTATCAAGCTGTTTGAGCGCAAGCTTTGCATTATTATCCGTTACGGCGGAAATTGAAAGTGCAATCAAAATCTCGTTAATATGAAGCTGAGGATTGTTTGAGCCGAGATGCTTAATCTTCAAATTCTCAATCGGTTTAATAACCTCGGGGTCAATAAGCGTAATGTCCTCGATTCCTGCCAACGCTTTAAGTGCATTAAGCATTGACGCACTTGCACAGCCCATAAGAATGGAAGTCTTACCGGTAATGAGTCTGCCGTCCGCAAGTTCAATCGCTGCGGCAGGAGCATCGGTCTCATTCGCCAAATTCTCGGCGGCGGCAACGCATTTTCTGTCTGCCGATGTTATACCTGCGTTATTGAGCAAAAGTTCAAGCTTGTAAATTTCGTTATCGTTCTTTGCTCCATGCTTCTTGTTACGCTTTGCGGTAAAGTAACGGCGAATAATCTCGTCCTTTGATGCATTTGAGACAGCCTCGTCGTCAAATATACAATTCCCTGCCATATTTACGCCCATATCGGTAGGCGATTTATATGGGCATTTGCCGTAAATTTTATCAAAAGTCGCTTTAAGAACAGGGAAGATTTCCACATCACGGTTATAATTAACCGTGGTTTCACCGTAAGCCTCAAGATGCCACGGGTCTATCATATTAACATCGTTAAGGTCGGCAGTTGCCGCCTCATATGCGATATTTACAGGGTGATTAAGAGGAATGTTCCAAATCGGGAATGTCTCAAACTTTGCATAGCCTGCCTTAATGCCTCTCTTGTTTTCGTGATAAAGCTGTGACAGGCAGGTTGCCATCTTTCCGCTTCCCGGACCGGGTGCGGTAATTATGACAAGTTCCCTTTGAGTTTCAATATAATCATTCTTGCCATAGCCCTCATCGGATACGATTTTTGAAATATTATTAGGATAACCGTCAATAAGGTAATGATGATAAACCTTAATATTTGCGTTTTCAAGTTTTTCCTCAAAGGCCTTTACCTTAGGCGTAGAGGTATATTTTGTAAGGCAAACACTGCCGACAAAGAGTCCCCTTTCCTCAAACGCCTTAATAAGTCTGAACACATCAACATCATAGGTAATGCCGAGGTCGCCTCTGATTTTGTTTTTTTCTATATCCTCTGCGCTTATTACGACAACAATTTCAGCCTTATCCTTTAGTTGAAGAAGCATTTGAAGTTTGCTGTCGGGTAAAAATCCGGGCAAAACTCTGCTTGCGTGATAATCGTCAAACAACTTTCCGCCGAATTCCAAATACAATTTTCCGCCGAATTCTGCTATACGCTCCTTAATTCTCTCGGACTGCATTGAAAGATATTTATCATTGTCAAAGCCGATTTTATACATTCTTATCCCTCTTTCCGTAATAAAAAGAAAAGACGGATGCACAAAACATCCGTCTGTACCTACCTATTATAAAGTATGGAGAGGAACTTTTCAATAGATAAATATAAGATAAGTATAAAAATTTTATTATTGGGTTTTCTGTTTACTTTTTGTCCTTTCCTTTTAGAAACGGTCTGAGTGGTTTATAAATCAATGCCGATACGGCAACGCTGATTAAGCCCTTGATAAATGTAAACGGCACATTATAAATTAAAATCGCCATCTCGATACTGTTTACCTTAAAGAGAGCCTGATAAACGCCCAGCACCGCTTCTTTCGGCATAAAGTTATAGTAAAACGGATAAACAACAAAGAGATTTGACGGATAGCTGACAACAGCCATAATCAACGCACCTATGATACCGCCTAAGATAGCGCTTTTTTTAGTCTTTTTCTTCTTATAAATCAACCCTGCCGTAAGAGTGAAAACAGAGCCGAGAATGAAGTTAGACAGCTCGCCGACATATCCGCTTTTGCTGACTGCAAGGTGGATTAAATTCTTAACAAGCTCGATAAGCACACCCGCTATCGGACCGTAGGCAAACGCACCGAGTAGCGCAGGCAAATCCGAAAAGTCAAGCGCAATAAAGCTTACCGGTGACGGTATTTCAAGATACTGCAACGCTGTTGCGGCAGCGGCAAGCATTCCGCAGCCGACAATCAAATGTGTTTTGTAAGAGGTTGGTTTCTTTTTTTCTGACATAATAATTCCCTTTCTGCCGAGGGGACGGCAAAGAGAAAACCCTAACGCAAAGGCATTAGGGCGAATAGTCATAGTCTGCGAAAAATCGCAAATTACAAATATGATTTCTCTTATCCGGACTTTAACCGTCGGTATCGGAATTGCACCGATTCAGCCGCCTTGCGACGGGTCGTGGACTGTACCACCGGTGAGGAATTTCACCTCGCCCCGAAATATTTTGTAAAATCAATATACACCAAATTATATTTGTTGTCAAGTATATATATTGACAAAATAAACAGATGAATGTATAATGAAAATGAACAAAGGGCTTATCGGATAGACGGTCATTCCGATGTCATATGTGATTAAATAACCACTCTACACTTTAGCGGGCTGTAGGGCGGTTATTTTTTTATGCTTAATATGTAGCCTGTGGCTGCAATAAGAATAATTGCAAATAATACAAGGTATTCCATAGCATCACCCCCTAATCATTATTAGAGGGCATAACCCTCTGATAAATGAGGGCTGACCGCCTACCGTTTTTCGACAGTTTCCTTTGTCCGAAATTATTATATGTTATTTATATATTTGTGTCAAGAATATAGTAGAGGTAACTGTGTTCGCCACTACGCTTATACCTAATATGTCACTCCAAATTTTCCGTTAAAAGCATTATTGCCGTTAATGCGGCAACCGGTGCGGTTTGGGTTCTGAGTATTCGTTTTCCGAGAGTTGCACGGTTTCCGCCGTTTGCCTCAATTAATTCAACCTCCGACTCCTCAAATCCGCCCTCGGGACCGATATAAATCGAAACGCTTTTTGTGTCAGGCTTAACGATATTCCTAAGAGCCTCGCCGCCGCCCTCATAAAAAACAATTTTAATCTCGCTGTCATCCTCTGCAACAGCCTGTTTTAGAGGCACAATATCGTCTATTTGAGGCACAATTCCTCTGCCGCTTTGCTGTGCCGCTTCAAGAGCAATCTTATTATATCGGGCATTTTTTCTTGCGCCCGATTTTTCGTCCGGACGAGAAACGCAGCGCTTAGTCAAGGTAGGCACAATACGGGTAACTCCAAGCTCAACGCACTTTTGGATTATATCCTCAAGCTTACTGCTTTTAGGCACGCCCTGATAAATCGTAACGCAACAGCTCGGCTCCTGCTCGCTCACCTGCTTATAGCAAATTTTCAGACGCACGCTGTCCTTTGTAATCTCCTCGATTATACTGCCGTAATCGTTTGCGTTTCCGTCACAAAGCATAAGCATATCGCCCACCCTCATTCTGAGCGATTTTGCAATATGGCGAGACTGCTCACCGTCCAAAACAACCTCGTCCCCTATAATTTCATTAACAAATAATCTTTGCATACTACATCCTCACAAATTATTTCTTGCCCAGTGAAACAGATACTGCTGAGCGATTCCCTCAATGCCCTTAAAGCATTCGGGAAATCCGTCGGGATAATATTTCATCACACGCTTCATCCACACATCAAGCGGACAGCACTCATAAAACTGCATACCAAACAACAAAACACAGCTTGCTACCTTTTCGCCCACGCCGTAAATTTTCAAAAGCTCTTTCTTAGCATCAGCCATCGGCAAGGACTTGATATAACCCAAATCTATCTCTCCGTTTTGCACTCCCTGAGAAAGCCGATATAAATACCTTGCACGGTAGCCTGTGCCGAGTGCCTCGAAATCCTCAACGCTCAATTTGCTGAGCCTTTCGGGTGACGGAAAAGCAAAATATCCGTCGCACACCTCGTCACCGTAAGCCTTGCAAAGTCGGGAGATTATCAGCTTAATTCGCTTAATATTATTTTGCTGACTGATAACAAAGGAGCAAAGTGCTTCCCAACTGTCCTGGTTCAGTATCCTTATGCCGTAATATTCATCAATGGTAGACAAAAGCAGTTCGTCACTTCTCAGCCTTTTGCACAGTTCGTCATAATCTTTTTCCAAATCGAAATACGGCACCCACACATTATAAAAAGTATCCTCGTCGGTGTCATAAAACACAAAGCCGTCGTCAACACTATCAATATGCAAAAAATGCCCCATCGCAACTCCGCAATAAGAGCCGTCCTCGCAACGCTCCCAACGAAACGCCTGTCCGCAATCGAGAGTTAAATCAAGGTCAAGGCATTTTACATTTTCGACAAGTATATCATTGCCTATTTTCTTAACTGTCATTTTTCGCTCCGAATTCACTATTTGTATTAAATTGATTATACCATCTTTTTGTCAAGACTGAAAGTAAAATATAGCAATTTATACAAAAAAATCGAAAAATCAAATTTGTTGAAAACTATGTGTAAAATGTTGAAACATTGGCACATTTTAAGTTTTCAACATAGAAAACATAGTAAATATAGCCATTTGAGGCTTAGTTTTACACATTTTCCACCGACTTTTCCACATTTTTATAAACCCTCGGTTTATTACATTTCGTTATAACAAAATAGTGTCAAGCATTATTTTTACATAAAATTAAACAAAAATTAACCTTAATTATTTGAATAAAATTACCCGAATTTTCAAACACTATCTGTATAATAAAAATCACACATCGGAAGGGATTTGAAAATGCTGAAGGGAGTAAACAGGCAAATATTAGAGGTGACAAACACGGAGTCGCCGTATTTTGAAAGGATAATATTTTTTGTACGCTCATCCTCACCGCTGAAGGATAACGAAAAACTGAAAAAAGAAGCAGAAAAAATCAGCCAAAGCACCGCCCTGAAACCGCCAAAGAGCAAAATCACGGCAGAAAAGGTAATATCATTTTTTGCAACGTCCGCACTCGGTGCGCTTGCAGGAATGGCGCTGTGCTTTATAATAAATGATTTTATATTATAACTGATGTAACGGGGTGACAAATATGCTCAAAAAAATAAGACAAAACGCAGGAATTATCACGCTTGCTCTGCTCGTAATCTGTACGCTTTGCTTTGCGGGGTATGAAGTATATAACGATTTTATCAAAGAAGAAAGCGTTTATGCGCTGTCTCGCCTCGGCTCGTCGGGTGACGAAGTCAGCAGGGTGCAGAAAAAACTAAAGGAGCTTGGCTACTACAAGGGCGATGTTGACGGAATTTACGGTACAAAAACAAAATCGGCAGTCGTTTCGTTTCAGAAAAACTGCGGTTTAACAGCTGACGGAATTTGTGGCAAAACAACTCTGCTTTATCTCGGACTTAGCGGTTCTTCAGGCTCATCGGGTACGGGAGGCGGTTATTCCGATGCAGATGTCGAACTGCTTGCAAAGGTCATATCGGCTGAGGCGAGAGGAGAAAGCTATGAGGGGCAAGTTGCCGTAGGCGCAGTCATCTTGAACAGAGTTGCACACCCGTCGTTCCCCGATTCGCTGTCGGGTGTCGTGTACCAAAAGGGCGCATTCTCCTGTGTGAATGATTCAAACTGGTATCAAGCTGTTGCCGAATCGTCAAAGCGTGCCGCAAGAGACGCACTAAACGGATGGGACCCGTCGGGCGGAGCGATATACTATTTCAATCCGTCAAAAACAAGCGACTCGTTTATGCATTCACGACCGGTAATTAAAACAATCGGCAACCACAGATTCTGCTCATAAAAGAAAAAAAGTATTGATTTATAAAAGGCAGAGGTTTATAATAAGTAAGTACAGACGGTTGTACGCTCTATTTGAGGGTACGACTGTCTTTTTTCATTTGCCGATAATAAAGGAGGACAAATTATGAGCAAGCCAAAATACATATTCATAACGGGAGGAGTTGTGTCCGGTCTCGGAAAAGGGATAACTGCGGCATCCCTGGGCAGACTTCTCAAGGCAAGAGGATTAAAAGTAACGGCACAAAAGCTTGACCCGTATTTGAATGTTGACCCGGGAACTATGAACCCTGTTCAGCACGGAGAAGTTTTTGTTACCGACGACGGTGCGGAAACCGACCTTGACCTCGGGCATTACGAAAGATTTATTGACGAAAGCCTGTCGCAAAATTCAAACCTTACATCGGGCAGAGTTTACTGGAAGGTTATCTCCGACGAGAGAAAAGGCGTTTACGGAGGTCAAACCGTACAGATTATTCCCCATGTGACAAACGAAATCAAACGCTCCATTGCAAGAAACGCCGAAACAGGTGCTGACATATGCCTTGTGGAAATCGGAGGCACGATAGGCGATATAGAAAGCCAGCCGTTCCTTGAGGCAATCCGTCAGTTTGCGGTAGAATACGGCAGAGAAAACTGCGTATTTATCCATGTTACACTCGTACCGTATCTTGCGGCATCGGACGAACTTAAAAGCAAGCCGACACAGCATTCGGTAAAGGAAATGCTTTCGCTCGGAATACAGCCGGACATAATCGTATGCAGAACGGAGCATCCGCTGACAGACGAAATTAAGAACAAAATCGCACTCTTTTGCAACATAGGTAAGGACTGCGTAATCGAAAACAACAACTGCGACATTCTCTATGCCGTGCCGATGATGCTAAAGGAGCAGAAATTAGACGAGGTTGTTATGAAAAAGCTCGGCGTTCAGGCACCGAATCAGGATTTAAGCGATTGGAAGCAAATGCTTTATGCGCTGAGAAATCCTGTGCAAACAGTAAAAATTGCCCTTGTCGGAAAATATGTTGAGCTGCACGACAGCTACATAAGCGTAAACGAGGCACTCAAGCACGGCGGAATACCGACGCTCAGTGCGGTTGACATACATTGGATAGACAGCGAAACGCTTGAAAAAGAGGACGCAAACCTCGACGAAATACTCGGGGATATGGACGGAATTTTAGTCCCCGGCGGATTCGGAAGCAGAGGCATTGAGGGCAAAATCCTTGCAGCAAAATACGCAAGAACGCACAATATTCCGTATCTCGGAATTTGTCTTGGAATGCAGATTGCGATAATTGAATTTGCAAGAGATGTACTCAAAATGCAGGGCGCAAGCTCGACGGAAATCGACCCCGAAACACCTTATCCGCTGATTGATATTTTGCCCGAAAAGAAAAGCCTCTCCGACCTTGGCGGTACTTTGAGGCTCGGCAAATATCCGTGCGTGCTTAACGAAAAGTCGAAATCCTACGCACTTTATGGCGAAAAAGAAATCTTTGAACGCCACCGCCACAGATACGAGGTGAACAACGACTACCGAGACGCATTGCTGGATGGCGGTATGATTTTTGCAGGCACAAGCCCCGACAATCATATAGTCGAAATGATAGAACTGCCCGAGCATCCGTGGTTTGTTGCGTGCCAATTCCACCCGGAATTTAAGTCTCGCCCGAACAAACCGCACCCACTTTTCAAAGGCTTCGTAACCGCAGCCGCAGAAAGAATAAAAACAAAAAACCTTACCGGCTCCCCTCTGTCTTTGCTCAACAAATAAGCAACACAGAAAGAATGAAGAATAAAAAATAAAAGTTTATTCAAAACTTGACATCTTTTGAATAAACCTATATAATGAAAATAGATAAGGAGCTTGCCGATAGACGGTTAGCCCCCTATAAAAAAGTTTTTTGAAATAATCGCCGAACTTGTAGTGGGGTGCGGCGGTTATTTCTTTTTAAGTGCCAATATGTAACCGGTTGCAAATGCTAATACGAGTATTATATATGCAAATTGTTCCATGGGCAACATCCCCAACTGAGGGTATAATTAACCGCCTACCGTTTTTGGTAGTTCTTCTTATCCGCTATAATTATACAAAAATCAGATATTCGTGTCAAAAAAATCCCTGCCCATTATTATAACGGACAGGGATTTTTTTATTTCTTTGAATTAACAAATGCGACAAGCTCGTCCTTTTCTACATAGCCGACGGATTGATTAATCAGTCTGCCGTTTTCAAAAAGAAGCAAATTCGGTATAGTCATTATGCCGTATTCAAGCGCAACTTCACGAGCGACATCACAATTAACCGAGCAAAACTTAACCTCGTCAATCTCGTCGCTTACCTCCTCGACAATGGGAGAGAGCATCATACACGGACCGCACCATTCAGCCCAAAAATCAACAAGCACTCTGCCGTCAAAAGCAAGCACCTCTTTATCAAAATTTTCTGCCGTAAGTTCTGTTACCATAACAATCACTCCTTATTTTTTTATCATTCCCGCAAGCATATCAAGAAGCTCCTTGTCCTCGGGAGCAACCCTGAAATTAGTGCGGATTTTTTCGCCGTTTACATCAGTGACGGAAAGCTCCAAAACAGCGCCCGGCTCAATTCTGTTTCCTGCGTCATTAAAAAACATAGCAAGCTTTGGGTGGCGAGCGTTAAAGCCCTCGGTCATCTCCTTCATCTTAAACAAAGCGGTAGGATTTATATTCATATTATATCCTCTTTTCTCTTACATCAATCATAATGTAAAACAAATTGCAAAATTTGTCAAGAGAGAAAACAATTACTCGCCCTGAAAAGTCGTGCCGAAAAAAACGATTCCGGTTATCGTTTACTGAAGAAAAACGCAAAAATTGCCGCAAACTCAATGCTTACGGCAATCTATTTTATTCGTATATTTCTCGCTTTAATGCCCCGATATACGGTATGTTACGATACTGCTGGTCATAATCAAGACCGTAGCCCACAACAAACTCGTCAGGCACATCACATCCGACATAATCGGGAGTTAAATCAACAACTCGTCTGTCGGGTTTGTCAAGAAGCGTTACGATAGAAATGCTGTTTGCACCTCTTGCAGAAAGCATTTTGCTGACATAATGGAGCGTTCTGCCCGAGTCGAGAATATCCTCAACGAGAAGCACATCATAGCCTGTAAGGTCAATATCAATATCCTTTACAATCTTAACGCTTCCGGTAGAGGTTGTACCCGAACCGTATGACGAAACTGCAAGAAAATCCAGCTTCAACGGCAGGTCGATATAACGGGTAAGGTCTGCCATAAAATAGAGCGAGCCTTTCAAAATGCCGACAACGAGAAGGTTTTTACCCTCAAAATCCTTTGTGATTTGAGCGCCGAGCCTTTCGTTGATTTTTTGTAATTCGTCCTTGGTAACAAGTACCTCTTTAATATCATTATCAAGATTTGCCATAAATAAATTATCTTTCCTCTCTGAAGTATGAAAGACCGAGAGCCGCAGGACCTTGGTTTTCCTTTTTCTTACGAACGCTTACCATAATAAGAACGATAATGGTAACGATATAAGGAATCATTTTGTAAAGCTCCTGCACACGAAGCGCGCCCGGAACATAAAGATAAACAATGTAAAGACCGCCGAATGCGATAGAGCCTAAAATACTGAGGTTAGGACGCCAAATTGCAAAGATTACGAGTGCGATTGCAAGCCAACCTCTGTCGCCGAAGCCGTCGTTTGACCAAACACCGTTTGCATAATCCATTACATAATAAAGTCCGCCCAAGCCTGCGATAATCGAGCCTACACCGGTAGCGATGTACTTAGTTCTTTCAACATTGATACCTGCTGCGTCAGCGGTTGCCGGATTTTCTCCGACTGCTCTGAGGTGCAAGCCTGCTCTCGTTTTATTCAAAAACCAAGATGCGAAAAGTGCAATAATAATTGCCGCATACGCAAGGAAGCCGTAGCTCAAAAACAGCTTGCCGAACCAACCGAGCTTATCTGCAAACGGCAATGAGGTTCTGAAGAAATTAGATGTTGTTGTAAGAGCAACAGACGGAACATCGGCACCTGTGAGCTTAATAAGCGAGCCGCCGAAGAAGTTACCGAAGCCTGTACCGAAGGTTGTAAGCGCAAGACCCGTTACATTCTGATTCGCTCTGAGAGTAACGGTGAGGAAGCTGTAAATACAGCCTGCGATAAGCGAGCCTAAAATACAGGTAATAAGTGGAATGAAAACAGCTAAAAAGCCGTTTGCGTCAGCCTTGTCCGTCAATGAATTTTCATAAAAGAACGCACCGATAACGCCACTCATACCGCCGATATACATAATACCGGGGATACCGAGGTTGAGGTTACCTGATTTTTCGGTGATGATTTCACCCGTTGAGCCAAAAAGGAGTGGTATACCCTGCATAATTGCTCTGTGCAGGAAAGCGATTAATGTTCCCATACTACTTTACCTCCTTCTTTGACGAGCTGCGAAATTTCAACTGATAGTTAATGAAAAATTCGCTGCCGATAATAAAGAACAGAATGATACCTGTAATTATTTCACTAAAGCTTTGGTTAAGACCGAAAATCATAGAAATTTGGTCAGCACCTGCGTCAAGGAAAACAAGCAATAATGAAGTGAAAATCATATAAATAGGGTTAAATTTACCGAGCCACGATACCATAATGGCAGTAAAGCCTCTGCCGTCGGCAGTCGAAGTGGAAATTGTGTGGTCTGTACCGCCAACGAGCAAAAGACCTGCGATACCGCAAACCGCGCCCGAAAGAGCCATTGTACGAAGAATAACCTTATTTACATTAATTCCGATATAGCGAGCCGTATTTTCACTCTCGCCGACTACTGCAATTTCATATCCGTGCTTTGAATATTTAAGATAGATATACATAGCTACGGTGATACCGGCAACAATCAGAATATTAAGCAAATAGTTCTGTCCGCCGATAGTCGGAAACCAGCCTGCCTCGGTGGCACGGTTGATAATACCGATTTTACCTGCTCCCTTAGGATTTTCCCAATACATACAGAAATATGAAACCAGCTGAATTCCGACATAGTTCATCATAAGGGTAAAGAGCGTTTCGTTTGTGTTAAACTTTGCCTTAAATATGGCGGGGATAATCGCCCAAATCGCACCTGCCAAAACAGACGCCAAAACCATAATAATGATAAGCAAGCCGTTAGGAATTTTATCACCGAGCAAAATCATACAGGCAGTTGTTGCAAGTCCTCCGATAAGAACCTGTCCCTCACCGCCGATGTTCCAAAATCTCATCTTAAACGCAGGGGTAAGCGCAAGCGATACGCAAAGGAGCATTGCAAGATTTTGCAGAAGCTTCCAAAACTTTCTCGCACTGCCGAACGCACCCTGGAACATTGTTACATAAACCTTAATAGGGTTTTCGCCCGTAAGCACCATTGTGATAATTCCGCAAAAAACAAGAGCCAAAAGGATAGCGCCGATACGGATAAGCAACGAATTGAGCCTTGGCACGGCGTCCCTCTTTACGATATGAAAAAGAGGCTCGTGAACAGTATTTTTATTCTTAGCCATTATTCTTCCTCCCTTTCTACCGTCTTTGTCATAAGCAGACCGATTTCCTCCTTAGTGGTGTTTCGTCCGTCCACCACGCCGGTAATACAGCCCGAGTTGATAACCATAATTCTGTCGCAAAGCTCGATAAGCACATCCAAGTCCTCACCGACAAAAATTACGGCTGTTCCATGCTCCTTCTGCTGAGAGAGGAGATTATAAATAGTATAAGAGGAGTTAATGTCAAGTCCTCTTACAGGATAAGCAACCATCAAAACCTTTGGCTGCAATGAAATTTCTCTGCCGACAAGCACCTTTTGAACATTACCGCCCGAAAGTCGTCTTACGGGAGTGTTTGCACTCGGAGTAACAACCTCAAGGTCGGAGATAATGTCGTCTGCAAGATGCTTAGGCTCTTTTCTGTTAAGAAATGCACCCTTACTGCCCTTATAGGAACGGAGCATCATATTGTCTACAATGTCCATATTGCCTACAAGTCCCATTCCGAGTCTGTCCTCCGGAACGAAAGAAAGAGCAATGCCCAGCTTGCGAATTTCACGAGGAGTTTTTCCCACAAGCTGCTGAGGACCTAAATCGTCCGGCTTGTAGAGAATGCTTGATTTTTTAGTAGTAACCTGAAGTCCGGCAATGGATTCTAAAAGTTCCTTTTGACCGCAACCGCTGATTCCCGCAATACCGAGAATTTCACCGCCGTATGCCTTAAAGCAAACATTATCGAGCGCCTTTGTACCGTCCTTTTTGATAACGGTAAGATTTTCGACATCAAGTCTTTCTTTAGGATTTTTAGGTTCTTCACGGGTAATATTAAGGTCGATTTTTGACCCCATCATAGCCTCGGTAAGAATTTGCTCGTCTGCATCAGAGGTATTAATGGTGCTGACATGCTTACCCTTACGAAGAATAGCAACCCTGTCGGAAATGCTGAGTACCTCGTGAAGCTTATGTGTAATTATGATAATTGATTTACCGTCCTTACGCATATTGCGAAGAACATCAAATAATTTTTCTGTTTCCTGAGGTGTCAAAACAGCGGTAGGCTCATCTAAAATAAGAATGTCAGCGCCTCTGTAAAGCACCTTGATAATTTCGACTGTCTGCTTTTCGGATACAGACATATTGTAGATTTTTTTATCGAGGTCCATATTAAAGCCGTACTTGTCGATAATGGCTTTAACCTCTTTTTTTGCTTCTTTAATATTATATTTTTTCTTATCCTCAACGCCGAGAATAATATTTTCCGTAGCGGTAAAAACATCAACAAGCTTAAAATGCTGATGAATCATACCTATTTTATACTTAAATGCGTCCTTAGGAGATTTTATAACAACCTCCTCGCCGTTTACGAATATCTGTCCCTTGTCGGGGAAGTAAATACCCGATACCATATTCATAAGAGTGGTTTTGCCCGAGCCGTTTTCCCCCAATATGGCAAGAATTTCTCCTCGCTTTACCTGCAAATCGACATTATCGTTTGCGATAACCTTAGCGCCGAATTGCTTGGTAACACCCTTTAATTCCAGAGCAAATTTTTCCATAAATTACCTCATAAAATAGTCTTACCGTGACGGAGCTTCCTCCGCCACGGATGATAGATTTATTTATAATTTGACTATTAACCGAAGTTTACATCAAGAAGATTGATGCCGTCGATTTGAACATCAAAATACGGAGCAGCACGAGATTCTGATTCGTGGAAGTAGCCGTCCTTAACAACCTCTGTGTCAGGAGTGTAAGCTGCGTCTGTATCAACATCAGCCATATAAGAGGTGAGGTGTCCGTCAGCGTCAACCTTAGCGTTCTTATTCTTCTCATCTGTTACTGTTACTGTGAATGTGTTTACATCAAATACGTGAACAGTACCGTCTTCGATAGCCTTCTTAGCCTTCTCAACAGCAGAAGCTGTGTTTGCTGCAGGAGCTGTCTTACCAAAATCTGTAAGAAGTACAGAGTTGTCAGCAAGAGTACCGATCCAGTCAGCCTCAATCTTCTCGCCCTTTCTTACAGCCTCGATGCAATGCTCAAGGTAAGGAGCCCAGTTGATTCTTGAAGAAACGATAAAGGTGTTAGGACAAGCGGATTCTGTTGAACCGTTGTATGAAACGTTTGGTACATTTGCACTCTCACAAGCAGTAGGAGCGCCCATTGAGTCAGCATGCTGTGAAACGAGTACAGCACCGTTTTGGATAAGCTTCTGAGCTGCTTCCTTCTCAGCAGTCTCGTCGTACCAAGAACCTGTGAATGTAACATCCATAGTTACTGAAGGGCAAACGCTCTTTGCGCCAAGGTAGAATGAGGTGTAGCCTGAGATAACCTCAGCGTATGTGTAAGCACCTACATAACCCATCTTAGCCTGCTCAGCGGTAATTTTGTTTTCGCTGATCATTTCGTTAATCTTTTCACCTGCTGCAACACCTGCAAGGTATCTGCCCTCATAGATAGCAGAGAAACCGTTGTGGAAGTTTGAAAGACCCTCTGTGTGAGCCTTTGTACCTGTTGCGTGAAGGAACTCAACATCTTTAAATTCCTTAGCAGCCTGAATGATGTAGTCCTCGTGGCCGAAGCTGTCTGCAAGGATAAGGTTACAACCCTCGTCAACAAGCTCTGCAGCTGCGTCGTATGCAGCCTGACCTTCTTCAATGTTGTTCTTCTGAACAAGCTCTACGCCCATCTTCTCAGCAGCCTCTTTAGCAGCTACGATGAAGTTCTTGTCGTAGGTTGAGTTCTCATCGTGAAGTGTGATAAGACCAAGCTTTACGGTCTTGCCCTCGTTATTTTTGCTGTCGTCTTTACCCGATGCCGAGCAGCCTGTAAATGCAGCTACTACAAACAAAGCAGCGAGGATAACAGCAAGAACTCTTTTTGTGATTTTCATTTCGTTTTCCTCCGTTTATTTTTTTATATTATCGGCTTGCGCCTAATAACCAAAATTAATCTCTGAACTCAACATTGCCTGTGGTTGCGTCCATAGAATCTACTATTGCGAGGCTCTCAACTCTGATGCCCTGCGCTCTAAGCTCGTCACCGCCGTGCTGATAACCCTTTTCGATAACGGTACCGCAACCGACAAGCGAAGCTCCGCTTTGCTCAACGAGATGAATAAGTCCCTTTAATGCGTTGCCGATAGCGAGAAAGTCGTCAACAATCAACACCTTATCGCCCGGCTTCAAAAACTTTTTTGATACTATGATGTCATATGTTGTGCCGTGAGTGAACGACTCAACCGGCGTGGTGTAGACATCGCCTGCAATATTTTTAGTCTTAGTTTTTTTTGCAAATACTAAAGGACATCCGAATTCCTGAGCTACCATTGCACCTATGGCGATGCCCGATGATTCGATAGTCAGAATTTTATTGATGTCCTCATCTTTATAAAGTCTATGAAATTCTTTTCCGACTTCACGCAAAAAGCCGCAATCTATTTGGTGGTTCAAGAAGCAGTCAACCTTTAATATATTACCTTCGTAGACCTGTCCCTCGGTCAAAATTTTTTCTTTGAGCAAATCCATAATAGGTACCACCAATCGCTAAAATAAACGCTAAGCTAAGCCATAAGAAAAATCGAACGCAAAAACGCATTCGGATAATTTTCACTTGCTTAAACACCTCTTATATAATATAAGATATTGCGACAAAATTCAACATAAATTTTCGTTTGACACCGTTTTTTAACCTTTTTCTGTATGCCATACAAATTTAGGCTGCGGCACGGCTTGAATATATGTGCAACTTGCTATGCAAAATAAGTAATGGTGTGCAAAAGCCTTGTTTATTTCGCTTATTGTAAATCGGCTGGGCTTGGTATATAATTACACCAAAAGCAGTACAGAGGTGATATTATGATTAAGCTTATAGCTCTTGATTTGGACGGAACACTTATGTATACAGACCATATAACAGTGACTGAGGAAAACCGTTCGGCTCTCAAAAAAGCGCACGACAGCGGTGCAAAAATCGCCGTGGCAACAGGCAGAACGCTTGCTATTATAGGGGATGTGTGCGAGCAAGTACCAGAGATAGATTATATAATTTACTCAAACGGTGCGGCGGTTTACGACAGGAAGCAGGGAAAAAACATTTACACCCGTTTTATGAGCAGCGAGTTTTGTATGCCTCTGCTTAAAAGAAGCCTTGAGCTTGGCTCTTTTGTTGAGCTTTATGTAAATTCTACGGACTATGTTCAAACCGATATGGCAGAAGGCTTCGGCGCTGATTTTTTGCCTAAGGAATTTTTGGAAAAGCTTACGCAGGAAATGACCCCGGTAAACGACCTTATGGCTGTTGCGCAGGATAAGGAAATCGAAAAGGTAACGGTTTACGCTCCCGATAAAGATGATTTTTCAACGCTGTGGAACGAGCTGAGCGAAAACGACAATCTGTGTTTAGCCTCATCAATGCCCGTAAGTATGGAATTTACCGCAAAGGGCGTAAACAAAGGCACGGCAATCGACGGAATGTGCAGGGTGCTGGGCATAACGGCTGACGAATGTATGGCATTCGGTGACGCAGGCAACGACTGCGAAATGCTCAAATACTGCAAATATTCCTTTGCTATGGCTAACGCAACGCCGGAATGCAAGGCGAGTGCAAAATATGAAACTCTCTCCAATGCCGAAAACGGTGTCGCAGCGGGAATAAATAAATTTATATAATCACTTATAATCCTCTCTTATCGGGTAAAAATGATAAGGGAGGATTTTTTATGAAAAATTTAGACAGTACAAAAACTCAGGCAAATTTAATTTCTGCATTTGCGGGTGAGGCGCAGTCTCACATCAAGTATATCTTTTTTGCAAACAAGGCACGGCAGGACGGATATAATGAGATTGCGGAAATTTTTGAGGAGACGGCAAAAAACGAGCAGGCACACGCGCGACTTTGGTTTAAGTATCTTCATTCAAACGAAATTCCGCCAACCTCGGCAAATCTCGGCGAAAGCATAGACGGCGAGCATTTTGAGCATAGCAGTATGTATCCAAAATATGCAGAGGAAGCACGAAACGAGGGCTTTACGGAGATTGCGAGGCTGTTTGATTTGGTGGGAGAAATCGAGACACAGCACGAGGCACGCTTTAAGAAGCTGTTGAATGATGTTCAATCGTCAACGGTGTTTTCAAAAAACGGCGACACGGTTTGGGTTTGTATGAACTGCGGAAATATTGTTGTCGGCAAGACCGCACCGCAGACCTGTCCCGTATGCTCGGAGCCTCAGGCATACTTCAAAGTAAAACAAAACTGATAAAAATAAAATTAGGGCTTGACAAAACCGATAAATATCTATATAATTGGTTTTGCAGTTGCGGATTTAGCTCATCCGGTAGAGCGTCACCTTGCCAAGGTGAAGGTAGCGAGTTCGAGTCTCGTAATCCGCTCCAAAAACAAAAAGGAAGCATTCATTGCTTCCTTTTTTTGTTTTTCAGTTGTGGTATGAGAGACTCGAAAAGACCGTTGCGAAGCCATTGCATCGGCTCTAATGCCTCCCTTTCTAAGGGAGGGGGACCACGAAGTGGTGGTGGGATAGTCACTGCCTTTTTAGAATGCTTTTCAGCAGCGACTGTAACAACACTTAACCAACAACGCAAACCCCTCCGTCACGACTTTGTCGTGCCACCTCCCCTGATAGTGGAGGCACTTTTGCTTCCTTTTTTTGTTTTTCAGTAGAATTGTAAGAGACTCGAAAAGACCGCTATATGTATGACGCTCATGGATATATCCTATGTTTCTGGACAATCGGGCGAAAATATGATAGAATATTTATACAACAGTCGGGATATCGTTAATATGATTTTGCTGTAATTTCATATTTAGAGGACACAATTATGACTAAAAAAGAATTTAAGAAAAAATGTAAGGCTGAAAAAGCAAAAAGCTATCAATACTCATTGGCGGGAGAAATCCTTGTTATGGTTAGTTTTATAGTAACAATGATTGTTGTGTACCTTGACCAACATATGCACCCAATACAATATCCGATACAAGTTATCTTTTGGGTAACGAGTGGAACCACTTCAATCGTAGGTATGGTTTACATTATTCTCGGCGAAAACAAATTTAACAAGGAATACAAGGAATATCTTAACTCCAACTCAAAACAGAATTAATATCTATTAAAAAGCAAAATCATATTACGAATGTGTGGATTTGTGCGTAGAAAAAAGACTTTGTCCTTTTACGGTCAAGGTCTTTTTTATTTTTCGGTTGTGGGCAAGAGCCTCGAAAAGACCGTTGCGAAACCACCGTGTAAGCGTTTTGGCTCCCTTTTCAAGGGAGCTGTCAGCGTAGCTGACTGAGGGATAGTCTCTGCCTTTCAGAACGCTTTTCAGAACGACTGCAACAACACTATTTAACCAACAACGCAAAACCCCACAGTCGGACAAGTCTCCGTCTGCGGGGTTATTTTTATGCCAAATTACTTTTTAGGAACGATTTTATCCTTACCGCCCATATACATACGCAATGCCTCGGGAATTGAAACAGTACCGTCTGCATTAAGATTATTTTCAAGAAATGCAATAAGCATTCTCGGCGGAGCAACAACGGTGTTGTTCAAAGTGTGTGCAAGATAATTGCCGTTTTCACCCTTAACTCTGATTTTAAGTCTGCGAGCCTGTGCGTCGGTGAGATTTGAGCAAGAGCCAACCTCGAAATACTTTTTCTGTCTCGGTGACCAAGCCTCAACATCAACAGACTTCACCTTGAGGTCTGCAAGGTCGCCCGAACAACATTCAAGCGTACGAACAGGAATATCAAGGCTTCTGAAAAGGTCAACGGTGTTCTGCCACAGCTGGTCAAACCAATACTTTGACTCCTCCGGCTTACAAACAACAACCATTTCCTGCTTCTCAAACTGATGGATACGATACACACCTCTCTCCTCGATACCGTGAGCGCCCTTCTCCTTACGGAAGCACGGAGAATATGAGGTAAGAGTAAGCGGAAGCTTCTCCTCAGGGGTAATCGTGTCGATAAATTTACCAATCATAGAATGCTCCGATGTGCCGATAAGGTACAAATCCTCGCCCTCGATTTTATACATCATAGCATCCATTTCCTCAAAGGACATGACGCCTGTAACAACATTGCTTCTAATCATAAACGGAGGCACAACATAGGTAAAGCCTCTGTCAATCATAAAATCTCTTGCATACGAAATTACGGCAGAATGAAGTCTTGCAATATCGCCCATAAGATAATAGAAGCCGTTGCCCGCAACTCTGCCGGCAGCCTCCATATCAATGCCGTCGAAAGTCTCCATAATATCGGTGTGATAAGGGATTTCAAAATCAGGCACAAACGGCTCGCCGTATCTTTGCACCTCTACATTTTCGCTGTCGTCCTTACCGATAGGAACTGACTCGTCAATGATGTTCGGTATCATCATCATACGCTTTGTAACCTCTGCACCGAGTTCTGTTTCACGCTTAGCAAGCTCGTCAAGCTCCTGTGCCTGAGCAGTAACCTGCTTTTTAACCTCTTCAGCCTCGTCTTTTTTGCCCTGAGCCATCAAAGCGCCGATTTGCTTAGAAATCTTATTTCTGTTTGCTCTGAGTTCGTCTGCTCTTGCAACAACAGTTCTGCGTTCCTCGTCAAGTGCGATTACCTCGTCAACAAGATGAAGCTTCTTGTCCTGAAATTTCTTCTTAATGTTCTCCTTAACAAGCTCGGGATTTTCCCTTACAAATCTAATATCCAGCATTTTTATTCTCCTATAATTATATAATATGTTTATGTGAAAAGTTATTTAGCAATCGCATTTGCGATATTTTTTAAGTCGTCGAGAGTATAGAATTCTATCTCTAATGTTCCCTTACTGCGACCGTTATATACCTTTACCTTTGTGCCGAGTGCCTCGCTGAGTGCAAGCTCCACCTCGTCATAAAAGCTGTCTCTTGCTCTGACGCTTGAAGCCTTTGTTTTAGCGGCTTTCGGACGCTTCGCCATTTTTTCGACATCTCTTACAGTCAACTTCTTTTCAACGATTTGCTTTGCGCATTCGCACATCATAGCATCGTTGTCAAAAGCCAAAAGCGCTCTTGCGTGACCTGCCGAAATGTCCCCGTCCTTTGTCATTTGTCTGACATCCTCGGGAAGTCTTAAAAGACGAAGTGCGTTTGTGATAGCCGGTCTTGATTTTCCGACCGAAGTAGCCACTTCCTCTTGGGTGTAACCGCATTTATCAATAAGTGCCTGCAATCCCTCTGCTTCTTCAATAGGATTAAGGTCCTCTCTTTGCAAGTTCTCGATAATTGCGATTTCCATTGCCTCTGTGTCGGAAAGCTCCTTGATTATAACAGGGACTTCCTTTAGCCCTGCCAATCTCGAAGCACGCCAACGACGCTCACCGGCTACAAGCTGATAACCGCCCGTTGTCAAAGGACGAACAAGCAACGGCTGAAGCACTCCGTGCTGTGCAATAGAATCGGAAAGCTCCTGCAAAGCAGCTTCGTCAAAGGTTTTACGAGGCTGTTCCTTGTTAGGAATAATATCGTTAATCGCAAGAGTGTCTGTCGATACCATTGAGTCGGTATTGTTTTCGAGCATTAATGCGCCAAGTCCCTTGCCGAGACCCGATTGTTTCTTTGCCATATCTTACTCCTCTTAATTACTTATTTGCTTTTAAGAATTCGTCAACAAATTTCTTGTACGCAAATGAAGGCTTTGAATATTTTTCATAATAGATTACAGGCTCGCCAAAGCTTGGCGCTTCCGCAATCTTGACTGAACGGGGTATCATCGTCTTATAAGGCTTATTAGGGAAATACTTGTTCACCTCGTCAATTACCTGCTGATTAAGCTTCAATCTGCTGTCATACATAGTAAACAACACGCCCTCAAGCTCCAAATGCTCGTTATAATGCTGTTTTATGGTTCTGACCGTTGACACAAGCTGACTTAGTCCCTCAAGTGCGTAATACTCGCATTGAAGCGGAACAATTACCGTGTCTGCCGCAACGAGCGCATTAATAGACAACATTCCGAGCGATGGAGGACAGTCAACAATAATGAAGTCAAACTCCATAACAAGAGTTGCAATGGCTTTTTTGAGTATGCTGTTTCTGTTTTCAAGCTCCGCAAGCTCTACCTCTGCGCCTGCCAAATTCATATTAGCAGGGAGGATAAACAGATTTTTGAATTCGGTTTCCACCATAATCGAACGGGCAGAGGTTTCGCCGGTAAGAACATCATAGGTGCTGTATTCGACCGTACTTTTGTCAATGCCTACACCTGATGTGCTGTTGCCCTGAGGGTCAATGTCAATAAGGAGCGTTTTCTTGCCCTTTTGTCCCAATGCGGCAGCCATATTGACACAGGTAGTAGTCTTTCCGACACCGCCTTTTTGGTTAAAAATCGCTATTGTTTTTCCCATAAATTCACCCCTGATAATTACTTCCTATATTATACTACTTATATATACTCATATCAAGGTGAATATGTTGTATAAAACGGTTTTTTTCATTCTATATATAGGAATGTTTCACATGAAACATCGTATAGTTGTTAAACATAGAAGCATTCGCGTTATTAGGCTTTTTGAACGGCTAAAATTTTACACTTATAAAACCAATATCAATAAATGTTTCATATGAAACATTGTAAAACAGCAAAGCAGGCGAGGATAACCCCGCCTGCTTCGCTGTGATGAAAAGAGGAGAATATGTTAAAACGGATTAACCGTTTTAAGCCTGTTTGGCACTTAAAACCTTTAACTTAGGCTCCGTGCTTACTGTTTTAGGAATTTTTACCCTAAACTCTATATAATCGTCGGTTTCGGTCTTGTCCGAAATTGCGTCAATACCCGACTCCTGCATAGTCTTAATCGCCTTATTCACTGTATTTACAAATATTCTGAAATCCTTAAACACCGGTCTGTGGTCGCTTTTCTTTCGCTTTGGCTTTGCATAAAAGGTGGCAATATAGTTTTCTGTTTGCGATACATTCAAGCCACGCTCCTTTATTACATTCAAAGCCGTCCACAAATCCTTATCGTTTTCTATCGCAAGCAACGCTCGTGCGTGTCGCTCGGTCAAGCCTTCCTTTTCGATAAAATATCGCACATCGGCAGGGAGCTTCAGCAGTCTGAGCTTATTAGATACGGCAGACTGACTTTTTCCAAGATACTTTGAAATATCCTCTCTGGTCATTCCGAACACGGAAATAAGCTGTCCTATTGCATTTGCCTCCTCAAAGAAAGTCAAATCCTGCCTTTGCACATTCTCTAATATAGATACGACCGCACTTTTTTCTCTGTCGCAATCCAATTCTATGCAGGGGACTGTCGGTATTCCTGCAAGAATTGCCGCCCTGAGCCGTCGTTCTCCTGCGATAATTTCGCAATATTCGCTGTTGTTCATTCTGCGGATTAGCAACGGCTGAAGTATGCCGTTCTCTTTTATGGAGTTTGCAAGGGAAAGCATTTCCTCAGAATGGAATTGGTGTCGTGGTTGGTTAGGATTGGGCAACAGCTTTTCTGTTGCTATATACGATATATTATTCATAGCTTGTCCTCTCCTTTGGACTAAATATATAATAACATAAACATATATAAAAATAAAGGATTTCTCATCGTGAGAAATCCTCCTAATTCGCCAAAAAGCCTTAATTTACAAAGGCTTTGTTGATATTTTCTTTGACTTTCTGGGATATTGTGTCGGTGTTTGCGATAACTTTCTTACCACCGCAATAGTACGCTGTTCGGTACCGTTTAGCTTATATGAAAAATTATTTTCAAGCTCGCCGCCAAGCACCTCGATAGCGTCGCCTGCCTCGCTGATGTCGTCATTACTGCCTTTCAACGCAACAAAAGCACCGCCCGTTTTAACAAAAGGTATGCAATACTCCGAAAGCACATTCATAGGCGCAACAGCTCTCGCCGTAGCCAAATCGTACTTTTCTCTGAAGTTTTCGTCTTGTCCTGAGACTTCTGCACGAGAATGAACGAGGTTTGCATTAAGTCCAAGCTCATTATTAACCACAGACAAGAATGTTAATCTTTTGTTAAGACCGTCCAACAAAGTGAACTCAATTTCGGGTTTATATATCAAAATCGGCATTGAAGGGAAGCCTGCACCCGCCCCGACATCAATAGCCGTGCCAACCTTGTCCAAATCATAGTATTTGGCAAGCATAAGGCAATCAAGAAAATGCTTAACCTCAATTTCCTCTGCATCGGTTATCGCGGTCAAATTCATTTTCTCGTTCCACTCAACAAGCAGTCTTGCATAGGTGTCAAACCTGTCGAGCATTACTTCATCAAGCATAATTGAGTTTTGCTCGCACAAATCGGAAAATCTAACTCTGTCAATCATTGCCCATACTCTCCAAAATAATATTAAGTGCCGTAATATCGGCAGGGTTTACTCCGCTGATTCTTCCTGCCTGACCGAGGTTTTGCGGTCTTACTGCCGACAGTTTTTCTATCGCCTCAAGTCGCAATCCTTTTAAGCTTGTATAATCTATGTCCGACGGAATCTGCTTAACCTCAAGACGTCGCATTTCCTTAATCTGCGCTTCCTGCTTTTTGATGTAACCCTCGTACTTAACGCTGATTTCCACCTGCTCAAAAATTTCATAATCGAGCTGAGGTCTGTTTAAGTCGAACGGTGCCAAATCGGCATAGGTAATCTGCGGACGCTTCAAAAGCTCGACCATTTTGCAACCCGTTTTCAGCTGAGCCGTGCCTCTGTCAACAAGCATTGCCTGAAGTTCGGGCGAAATGGGAATCGAAAGCGATTTTACTCTTTCAAGCTCGTGCTTGATAAGCTCCTGCTTGTGCAAAAATTCGTTATATCTCTCATCGCTGATTAATCCGACCTTGTGTCCTGTCGGGGTAAGGCGAATATCTGCGTTGTCCTGCCTAAGCACGAGGCGGTACTCGCTTCTGCCCGTCATCATTCGGTACGGGTCGGTGCAACCCTTAGTGATAAGGTCGTCAATCAGCGTTCCGATATAGGAAGAGCCACGGTCAAGTATCATCGGCTCTCTGCCTTTGATTTTAAGTGCGGCGTTAATTCCTGCAACCAAACCCTGCGCTGCCGCTTCCTCATATCCGCTTGAGCCATTAAACTGACCTGCGCCGTAAAGTCCCTCTAAATCGTGAAATTCAAGAGTAGCCTTTAATGCGGTCGGGTCAACGCAATCGTATTCGATAGCATATGCCGGACGCATAACCTGCGCATTTTCCAAACCCTTAATCGTATGTATAAAATCAAGCTGAACATCCTCGGGCAAGGACGAACTCAGTCCCTGCAAATACATTTCCTCGGTGTTTTCTCCACAAGGCTCTATGAAAAGCTGATGTCTTTCCTTGTCGGCAAAGCGAACAATTTTATCCTCAAAGCTCGGGCAGTATCTCGGACCTTTTCCCTCAATCTTTCCGCTATACATCGGCGAACGGTGGAGATTGTCCAAAATAATCTGCTTCGTTCTCTCGTTGGTATATGTTATATGACAAACGACCTTGTTTTCCGGTCGGTGCTTAGTTTCAAACGAAAAGGGAACAGTCAGCTCGTCTCCGCATTGAACATCAAGCTCGCTGAAATCAATGCTTCTTCTGTTCACTCTGCTCGGCGTACCCGTCTTAAATCTGCGAAGCGGAATATTAAGCTTATAAAGCGCCTTGCTCAAATCGTTTGCCGGAAACATTCCGTCAGGTCCACTTGAATAGCTTATATCACCGATATAAACTCTGCCGCCGAGGAATGTACCCGTCGCAAGAATTACAGCCTTTGCCTTAAAAACAGCCTCAAGCTTTGTAACAACAGCCCACTCGTCACCGTCCTTGTATAAATCGACGATTTCGCCCTGACGAACATCAAGATTTTCCGTCAGTTCAAGCGTGTGCTTCATTCCCGAGGAATACTCTCGTCTGTCAATCTGCGCTCTCAGGGAATGCACGGCAGGACCTTTTCCGAGATTGAGCATTCTGCTTTGGAGCGAATACTTGTCAGCCGCTTTGCCCATTTCGCCGCCGAGTGCATCAATTTCTCTTACCAAATGCCCCTTGCTTGTGCCTCCGATAGAGGGATTGCACGGCATATTTCCAACCCAATCGAGATTGATGGTAAACACGGCGGTTTTTGCACCGAGCCTTGCACTCGCCAAGCCTGCTTCAATGCCTGCGTGACCCGCACCGATAACTATTACATCATATTTTCCCGCAAAATATTGCATAATAAACGCTCCTTATTTTCCGACGCAAAACTTACTGAATATATTGTTTACAACCTGTGTGGTCGCTTTCTCGCCTGTGAGTGACAAAAGCTCGTCGGCAGCAGAATCACACATCACATTTACTGCGTCAAAGGTCATACCCATTTCAACGCTCTCGATTGCAGAAACAATGCTCTCTCTCGCATTTTGGCAATTCTGCCTCTGCCTCATATTTGCAAGCATAGGCGCACCCGTGTCGAAATCCTCAACGCCCAAAATTTCCTCAACGGCTTTCGACAGCTCTTTCAATCCCTCGTTACGCTTTGCACTTATGTAAACCGTTTTTTCAAAAGTGTTTTCAATCCTATCGGTGTCTAATTTTTTATCAAGGTCAACCTTGTTGATAACGGCAACCGACCTTTTGCCCGAAGCCCTGTTAATCAAATCCTCATCCTGCTCACGAAGCGGTTTTGCGTAATCAAAAACGGCAAGCACAAGCTGTGCCTCATCTAAAGCCTTGTACGCCTTGTCGATTCCGATATTTTCAACCAAATCGTCGCTTTCTCGCAATCCTGCCGTGTCACGCAAGTGAAGCACAAGACCGCCGAGACGAACGCTGTCCTCAACAATGTCTCGGGTTGTTCCCTCAATATGGGTAACAATGCTCTTGTCCCGTCCGACAAGCATATTCATAAGACTGCTTTTTCCGACATTCGGCATACCGACAATGGCAGTATCGACCCCGTCAATGATTGCCTGTCCGTTATCGTAATTATCGAGAAGCTCGTCAAGCTCGTTCTTGCAAAAATTCAGCTTAGACAAAAGCTCCGTCTCCTGAAGCTCTGGGATTTCCTCATCGGGATAATCAACCCATGCACACATCAATGCCGACAAGTCAAGAATTACATCAAGCACGCCCTTGATTTTTTTACTCAAACTGCCCTGAAGTGCGTTAAACGAAGCCTTTACAGCCGCCTCGCCCTGTGCAGAAATTAAATCCGCAACCGATTCTACCTGCGTCAAATCCATTTTGCCGTTTAGAAAAGCACGCTTTGTAAATTCGCCCGCTTCGGCTGGCTTTGCCCCTGCGTCCAGTACAGCCTGCAAGGTTTTTTGCACGATAAGCAATCCTCCGTGAACGCTGATTTCCACAACATCCTCACCCGTGTACGACTTCGGCGCTTTGAAAACAAGCGCAACGGCATTGTCGCTCTCCTCGCCGTTGATAATAACATTGCCGAACCTCGCTCTGTATCCGCCCATATCGCTCAGCTTCGTTTTATCCATAGAACGAAAAACCTTATCCGCAATCTGCGTTGCGTTTTCCCCGCTTATTCTGATTACGCCTATTCCGCCCGGTGCGTTACCGGTTGCAACTGCGGCAATAGTAGACATATCGGTCACTCTCTTTCTAAAAAATCAAAGATGCAAAGCAATGAAAAGGGAGCTGTCCCAAATCATTACACTGCATCTTTCACCTGCTAAAATATTTATACAATGATAAAACAAGTGAAATCTCTTGCTTAAATCATTATATTTAATTTTACTTATTTACTTCGATTTTGCCAAACTTAGGCAAATCTGCTCTGTCAGCCTTTGGTGTATGGTTCTGAGGAGCTTTTGTAACTGCGGAATTTCTGCCGCCGTTACCTCTGCGATTACCGCCGTTGCCTCTCTTAACACCGCCGACCGGCTCGATAACAACCTTTCTGTCCTGATTATATCCGACAGAACGGCTCTCAACACCGTCAATCTCCTGAATCGCAGTATGAATGATTCTTCTTTCATACGGGTTCATCGGCTCAAAGGTGTGTCTTCTTCCTGTGCGAAGAACATAGTCAGCATTCTTTTTTGCAAGGTTTCTGAGAGTTTCTTGTCTCTTTTCTCTGTAATTACCTACATTGATGACAACTCTTACATATTCCATTGCGCTCTTCTTGATAACAAGAGAGAGAAGATACTGAATAGAATCAAGTGTTTCGCCTCTGTGACCGATTACAATTCCGTAATCCTCACACTCAAGATTCATAGTTACAACGCCCTCGGCGTATGTAGCCTCAATCTTTGGCTCAACAATTTTAAGTCCCTCAAGAATTGTTTTAAGATATGCCTTTGCATATTCCAAATCCACGCTCTCGGGATACTCTTTTTTTACTTCGTTCCTTGGGGCTGCCTCTTTCTTTTCAGGAGCCTTTTTCGGAGCTGTTTTTTTCTTTTGTGCCGGCTTTTGAGCAGTTTTCTTAGGCTCGGTCTTAGGCTGCTTAGGTTTTCTGCCATCCTCATAGGATACAGAAACCTTATAATCCTTAGCGCCGATACCTAAAAATCCCTTTTTGCCTGTTTCTAAAACCTTGGTCTCTACAACTGCGTCGGCAGGTGCGTTAAGTGCAGCCTTAGCCGATGCAAGAGCCTCCTCCAAGGTCTTGCCGGTACCGATTTTTTCTATAATCATACTGTATAAATCTCCGATTTATTTAACATTTTTAATGCTTTCTTCTCTCGAACGACGCTCGATTGTCGATTCAATCATCTGACGAGCGACATTGCGCTTAGGAGGGAAGAATTTTGCCATAACAAGCTGCTGTACCAAAGCAACAAGGTTTGAAATAATCCAATAAAAGCCTACTGCAGCCGAAACCTTAAACGAGATATAGAATGAGAAAAATGGCATCATAAGCATCATAATCATCATCTGATTACCCTGAGCTGCCGCTGCCGGATTCTGCTTCTTCTGAATCTGTGTGGAAATAATTGTTGATGCAAAAGAGGACACCAAACACAAAATCGGAATGATAATTACAGGATTTGACCAGTCCTTAATGCTCGGAATTTGAGTCATATCAATCCCTAAAAGGTACATATGCGCTCTGTATTCTGCGATTGCGTTAAGCTTATCCTCGCTGAAAATATCGCCAAACTGAGTAGCAAGCACATCTCTGTAAGTATCAAAATTCTGCAAAAGCTCGATTTGAAAATACGACGATTTAATATCGAGTGTGTCAGCAATAGCCTGCGCATGAGAAGCAATGTCAACGCCGATGATATACTGAATAGGGTAGTAAATAATACCGATAATACCCATAAGGAATACCATCTGGAAGATAGTTGTGCCACAGCCCATATTCATCGGGTTGTGTCCTTCACGAGAGTAAAGCTCCTGAAGCTCCTCTTGCTGCTTTTGTCTGTCCTGCGGATTTGTAGAATTAGCGTATTTCTTTTGAATCTTAGCAATTTTAGGCTGAAGGCGTGAGCTTTTAGCCATTGTTTTCTGCTGCTTTAGATTAAATGGAAAAAGTATTAAACGGGTAAGTACGGTAAAAACAATCAATGCAAGGAAATATTTGTAGTCAAATACAATGAGGAGACCCTCCATGCACTTACCAAACAACCAATACAAAGGCTTAAATATCGCCGTACCGTTAGACACGGTTGCTGCCGTAGCAATGAAATCTATCACTTATTCTTTTCCTTTTTCTTATTATTCTTTGGCGGAACGGGGTCAAACCCACCCTTAAAAAACGGATTGCATCTCATAATTCTGCCTATCGCAAGCAACGAACCCTTTACGATACCGTGTATCTCAAGTGCTTCTATTGCGTACTGCGAGCAGGTAGGAATATATCTGCACGAGCCGTGCGAAAATCTCGGAGACAGGGTCAGCTGATATGTGCGAATGAGAAAAATCATCGCTTTCTTTACAGCGTTTCTAAGCCTCTTCATTTATTGCACCGACCGCAATAAGGTGATTAAGCATAGCTCTTTCAACCTCTTGCTCCTTAACAACAGTGGTTTTGCTTCTGGCAACAAAAACAAAATCCCAGCTTCCGTTTATACGACCCTCAAGATTACGAAAAGCAACCCTGATAATTCTTCTTGCTCTGTTTCGCTCAACAGCACCGCCGATTTTTTTGCCGGTGGTAATGCCGTAAGCACAGCGAGAGCCTCGATTTTTCATAGCGTAGGTCACTAAAACGGGAGATGCTTGATTTTTGCCTCTGTAATATAACCTGCGAAAATCTTTATTTTCCTTTAAGGTATTATCCTTCACAAAAACCGTTCCTTTGCTTTCTAATTAGTAAGAGAGGGACTTTCTGCCCTTAGCACGACGGCGAGCAAGTACCTTTCTGCCGTTCTTTGTTGACATTCTCTTTCTGAAGCCATGTACCTTCTGTGCATGTCTCTTCTTTGGCTGAAATGTTCTTTTCATTCTTTTTTCACTACCTTTCGCAAAGACTAAACTCGTCTTAATCTTTTATAATCTCTGTGCGGTATAGCACAGGCAAATTTGCTTTTTCGTGCATCAAAAAACAAATGCACATACTACTAGCCTTAGTATTATATTATAAATGGCTATAATTTGTCAACAAAAACTTGTATTTATTCTCCATATATTATATAATAACACTACATATTGGGGAGGCACAAAAGCCCCTCAACTAAAGAAACGAAATTCAGCCAAAAATATTTGAAAAAAACAACTGCAAGAGAATGATTTTTTTACATTTTTTGCGTTGTTTTCGGTCGGTACGGCAAAATTTTTTGTTATTGATTAATTAGACAGGATGTGAAAATATGCTCGGAATTATCGGTGCAATGGATGTTGAGGTTGAGGCAGTCAAAGCTAAGGTCTGCGACTCAACGGAAACGGTTATCGCAGGAATCACCTTCGTCTGCGGATATATAGAAAATGTTATGGTCACTGTTGCTCAATGCTCACCCGGCAAAGTCAATGCCGCAATTTGCGCACAGATTATGATTGACACCTTTAAGGCGGACAAAATCATCAACATAGGTGTGGGCTGTTCGCTTAATAAAAATGTTATGATAAAAAATGTTGTTATTGCAAGCGATGTTTGCGAGTATGATATTGACATTACCGCCTTGGGCGAGCCGAGAGGCTTTATCAACGGCTTGAATGTTATTAAAATCAAAGCTGATGCTGCTCTTTCCGATGAGCTTAGCAGATGTGCGATTAACTGTGGCGAAAAAATACACAGGGGAACGGTTGCCTCGGGCGACACCTTTATCGCAAGCGACGAGCTGAAAACTATGCTCTGCAACGAATTTGACGCCATTTGCGGAGAAATGGAGGGTGGTGCTATCGGTCACACCTGCGCCTGCAACGGTGTACCGTTTGCCGTGCTTCGCAGTATCAGCGACGGCGGTGACGAAAACGCACAGATGGATTATCCTACATTTAAGACGATTGCCGCTAAAATCAGCACCGGTATCATTCTCGAATACATTAAAACTCAAAACGACCAAATTAAGCTATAAAAAAACAGCCAAAGCGTATGCCTCGGCTGTAACAAATCAATATTCAATTTGCGATTAGATTGTGATATAGTTTGACAGGATGTATTCCTCTGCCTCGCTTATCATATCCTTCAGCGGTGCAAACTCCGCCTCGTCTATTCCCGTTCTGGACTTATCCTCAATGAATACGAAGCGTGCGTCCTGAAGTGCGATAGCGGCAGATGCCAAATCACGGGCGATTGTGTAATCAATCTTAAACAGCTCCTTTGGCAATACGCCTGCCTTTGCGAGTGTGAGCGCACCTCTGTATGCGCAAAGCATAAAGTAGTCGTACACATAGTTGTCCTTTTTTCCGTCGGTGGCAGCAGAAGCCATTTCAAGCAGATATTTTGTTGACATGGCGAGAGCCTTTGCCGACCTGCCGTCTGCACTCTGAATGTTAGCAAGCACATCGTTGCTCATTCCGTTTCGATTTTCGCTTACTCCGAGAAGATAGTCGGTTGTTACGCCGTAATACTTACTGCACTTGATTACAAAATCAAGTCCGCATTCTCTGATGCCCTTCTCGTAATGTGAAAGCAGCGCCTGACTTATACCCAAATCGCTTGCCGCTTTCTTCTGACTGATGCCTCTCTCCTTACGCATCTTAGACAGAATTTCAGAAAATTTTGATAGCTTTTCGTTTTCGTTTTTCATTATTGTTCCTCTACCGTATATGTCTTAATTCTAAAAATTTCGTCAAAATATAAATCCCAGCAAGGATTGCATGAATATATACATACTGTAATTTTAATAGATAATACCACTTATTATACTGCTTGTAAAGAATAAGTTTGAATTTGTAGTTATTTTGTAACAATTTATAATAAACACCCATTGAACAGGAGATATTGAATATGAAATCATACACGCTGTATTTATTCCGACACGGACTGACAAAAGGAAATATTAACGCACAGTATATAGGGCATACCGATTACCCTCTCACTACATTTGGTGTTGATGAGTTAAAGGAAATATATCGCAAGCACGGCTATCCCGAGGTCGACGCAGTCTTTGTTTCGCCGCTTAAAAGGGCAATGGAATCGGCAGATATTATGTTTCCGAAAAATAACAAGGTTGTAATAGATAATTTTATCGAATATAACTTTGGCGAATTTGAGGAATGCACAGCCGAGGACTTAAAGGATAATGACGACTTTAAGCAATGGCTTCACGGGGACATAAATTCCCGCCCGCCGTACGGCGAAAGCAATGCTGAATTTACTCACAGAGTTTGCAAAGCGTTCGAGCAGGTCGTAAACGGATGTATCGCAACAGGCACGCAAGACTTTGCCATAGTGTCGCACGCAGGCGTTATTATGACGATTTTGCAGTATTACGGCTTGCCTGAAGCACCTATGTCACATTGGCAGATGGACGCAGGCTACGGCTACAAGCTTCGCATTACACCGTCGCTTTGGATGAAAGCTAACAAAATAGAGGTTATCGACACCGCCCCGGAGAGCCTTAATAAAGAATAAAACCAACTTACTTGACAAATCAAATTTATCTGTATATAATAAAAATAGATAAGGAGCTTACCGATAGACGGTTAACCTCCGAGTTGACAAAAAGAAGTAATCAACCTTTTAGCGGAGTGGCGATTACTTCTTTTTTGCTATAATTATGTAACCTGTATAAACTATTACAAAAATAATTAATAATATAAGATTATCCATAGCATCACCTCCGATTACCCCTTATAAAAATAAAGGTGGAGGTTAGATTTAACCGCCTACCGTGAATGGCAGTGTTCCTTATCCGAAAATATTATATATTAATTGTATATTTGTGTCAAGAAAGGGCGAAAAATTAAATATAACAATTCATCACAATAACCTAACAAAAAGTACGACATTCTTATTTGAATGCCGTACTTTTATTTTAATTATTCAACTTGTTAGTTGATGAGGTTTCGTCTTCCTCGTCTGCCTGTGTTGTCGGCAAAGTGGATACCTCTCCGTAATGCTCGTTCATTATCGTTGCGCCGACAGGACCGTAGCCGTCAGACATATAACCGCTTTCACGACATCTGATAACATCAACTCTTGTTCTTGCAAGGGTTATACTGCTCTTGCCGTAAAGCATTGTCTGCAAATTATATGCGTCCTGTGGGAAATCCGCTTTCCAGCACCACGCACCGTAATATGTTCCGCCTGCGCCCTTTTCGTTAATTCGAGAATTAGGCACGGTGTTTGTAACAATGCTGTAATTGAGCCAGCCCTGAGAAATCGCATACTTTGCAATCTTAACAAGCATATCCTTGCCCATATCTGTTTTGATATAAGGCACAATGTCGTTAATGATTTTGAGCAATTTCACGCTCGGTGCGTCCTTTACGCTCTCAAACACCTTCATAAGGCATTGCTTTTGTCTGTCTGCTCTTACATTGTCGCTATCAAGGTGACGGATACGGCAATATGCAAGTGCCTGCTGACCGGTCAATTTCATAACTCCCGTGCTTCCCTCAAAGGTCTTGTCAATCCAAGTGCCGTCATAGGTCTTTTGGTCGTTATTGATTTCTTTAATCTCCGCAGAGGTAATCTCAAGTTCAACCCCTCCGAGAGTGTCAATGATAGTCTTAAAGCTCTCGAAATCAACCGTTGCGTAATTATCAATCTTAATCTTATAAAGATGCTCAATCGCATTGATATAGGTTTTAATATCGCCTGAGGATTTTGCACCGTTAATCTTGCCGAACTGACCGCTTTCCTTGTTGCCCGGCTCTGTCTCCCAATATGCGTAGGTGTCACGCAAAACAGAAGTCAGGGTAATGGTCTTTGCATCGATATTGATTGATGCGATAATTGCGGAGTCTGCTCTCGACTCCTCCTCGTCACCGTAGCCGTCCTCGCCCACAAGCATTACATTAAGCACATGTGTCGATGAGCAAGGTGAGCCGTTATAGTACCATTTCTTAATCATCTCTTTAAGAGATGCAATTTCTCTTGCGTCTGCCTCGTCGATTGGCTCAAAGCTTTCAATGAGCTTGTCCATTCCCGTCCACGCTTCCTCGTCGGCTGACTTTACTCCGTCCGATGCCGATACATTGTCGAGAATTTTGTCAACATAAAGCCACGCACCTACTCCTGTTCCGATAAGGATAACCAAAATTATACAAAGCACAATGATAAAGGTCTTTTTGCCATTCTTTTTCTTGCCCTTTTTTGAACAGTTTTGTTCCTCGTCGTACTCGGCAGGCTTGTCGTCGGAAGAAAAAGCATTTATGTCGATAAATCCGCTTTCCTGCTCCTCTTTCTCAGGCTTTTCGTCCTGAACAATCTCTGTCGGCTCGCTCTCGTCGGAATGCGTTTTCTCAGCCTCTTGCGGTTTTTCCTCTGCCTCAGCCTTTGGTGTTTCTTCCTTAGGCTCTTCCTTTTTCGGTTCTTCCTTTTTCAGCTGTGGTGCTTTTGGCTCTGCTTTTTTCTGCACTTCAGGCTCTGCCTTTGCTACGCTTTCATCCTTTGCTTGTTTCTTTGGCTCAGGCTTTGCTTGCTTCTTAGGCTCAGGCTTTGGTTCAACAAAATGAACATCTGCGCCCTCTGCCTTTGGTGCTTGCTTTACCTCGTTTGCATATTCTGCACCCGACTTGATTTTTTTTTCGTTTTCTTCTTTTCTTTTCTTAACCTCTAAAAGAATATCGTCTATGTTATAATCCTTTGCCATAACAAAAACTCCTCTTCATCACAAATTATTCGTTTGCAGGTGTTTCCTCGGAGTTTTGCTCATCCGTATCAACAGCTACCTCTGAAATTTCTTCATCGTTTGCTCTCTCAACAATGCCGATTGTGGCAACCTTTTCTCCGTCCTTAACGGACATTACCTTAACACCCTTGCCGCCTCTGTTAATTGAGGATATTTGGTCAGCGTGAGTTCTTATTACGATACCGTCAGAGGTAATCATAATGACATCGTTTTCCTCCATAACCGGAGCAATCATAGCAACCTTGCCATACTTGTCGGTATAGTAGTTGATTATACCCTTACCGGCTCTGCCCTGCACACGGTAATCCTCAAATTTGCTTCGTCTGCCGTAGCCCGTTTCGGTTACCGTAAGAAGCTGCATATTATCTACCGCAACCGCAAAGCCGACAACATAGTCGCCCTCGCCTAATTGAATAGCCTTTACGCCTCTTGCAGTTCTGCCGATAAGTCTTGCGTCGCTTTCGTTAAAGCAAATTGACATACCGTCGTGGGTAGCAACAATAAGCTTGCGCTCACCGTCTGTAAGTTCTACCCAGCAAAGCTCGTCGTCCTCGTCAAGATTGATGGCAATAATGCCTGTTTTTCTTATATGGTCGTATTGCTCAAGTGCGGTACGCTTAATGATACCGTTTCTTGTAACCATACACAGATACTCGTTTTCACTGTCCTTAGGCACCTTTACCATAGCGGTGACCTTCTCGTCCATTTCGATTTGGAGAAGGTTAATTACATTCATACCCTTGCTTGTTCTTGATGCCTCTGGTATCTGATAGCCCTTTAGCTTAAATACCTTGCCTTTATTGGTGAAAATAAGTATTTCATCGTGAGTTGAGCAGGTGAACATATTTTTAGCAACATCCTCTTCACGGCGGGACATACCCATAATTCCCTTACCGCCACGATTCTGTGCCTTATATGTATCAACTGTTTGACGCTTGATATATCCCTTTTCGGTAAGAGTGAGAATACAATCCTCTACCGGAATAAGGTCCTCGTCCTCTACATCGCCCGTAAATGCTGAAATTTCGGTGCGTCTTTCGTCACCGTATTTGTCGGCAACCTCACGAATTTCCGTCTTAATTATCTCAAGCACTCTGTACTCGTTAGAGAGAATATCGTTATAATCCTTAATCTTCTCTTGTAACTCGTGCAACTCGTTCATAATCTTTTCAATTTCGAGACCTGCGAGCTGTCCCAAACGGTATGCAACGATAGCGGCAGCCTGTGGGTCGTCAAAGCCGAACTTGTCCATAATTGCTTGCTTTGCTTCCGACTGTCCGCCACGGCAAGCACGAATGGTTGCAATAACATCGTCAACGATGTCGAGTGCCTTTGCAAGTCCTTCGAGGATATGCTCTCTCTCCTGTGCCTTACGAAGATAATATCTTGTACGGCGGGTGATGATTTCCTCTTGGAACTGAATATATTTCTGCAAAATCTCTTTTAATGTCAAAATCTTAGGCACGCCGTTGTCGAGTGCAAGAAGAATTACACCGAATGAGCTTTGCATTTCTGTCATTTTATAAAGATTGTTAAGAACAACCTGTGCATTTGCGTCACGCTTGATTGTGATTTCAATGTGCATACCGTGTCTGTCGGTATAGTCCTGAATATCCGCAATACCTTCGATACGCTTTTCCTTGCACAAGTCCGCAATTTTTTCGATAAGTCTGCGCTTGTTTACGCTGTACGGAAGCTCGGAAACAACGATTTTGTATCTGTCGCCCCTTGTTTCGATAATTTCTGCTCTGGCACGGATAATTATTTTGCCCCTGCCTGTTGCGTAAGCCTCTTTAATTCCTCTTGTACCCATAATGATACCGTGAGTAGGGAAGTCAGGACCTTTAATATGTTCCATTATTTCCTCAAGGTCTGCGTTAGGATTATCGATAAGACAGCAAACGCCCTCTGCAACCTCTTTCATATTATGCGGAGGAATGTTGGTTGCCATACCTACGGCGATACCCGACGAGCCGTTAATAAGCAAACATGGGAACTTTGTAGGCAAAACCTCAGGCTCAAGCTCTGTATCGTCAAAGTTTGATACCCAATTAACAGTGTCCTTTTTAATATCGTCAAGCATTTTGAGCGAAATCTTGCTCATTCTTGCTTCTGTATATCTGTATGCAGCGGCAGGGTCGCCGTCAACACTACCGAAGTTACCGTGACCGTCAACAAGCGGATGACGAAGCGAAAAGTCCTGCGCCATTCTTACGAGTGCGTCGTAAACGGATGCGTCACCGTGCGGGTGATAGTGACCGAGAACTTCACCGACGGTGGTAGCACACTTACGGTACGGCTTGTCGGGATAAAGTCCTGTGTTATACATTGCATAAAGAATTCTTCTGTGTACCGGCTTCAAGCCGTCTCTTACATCGGGAAGCGCACGAGCCACGATAACGCTCATTGAGTAATCGAGGAACGCACTGCGTATTTCCTTACTGATTTCAACATCAATTATTTTTTGGTTAGAATAATCGATATGGTCATGTCTTATTTCTTTTTGTGCCATTATAAATATCTCCTATTCTTCCAAATTAAATATCCAAATTCTTTACGAATTTAGCGTTTTGCTCAATAAACTGACGGCGAGGCTCAACATCCTCACCCATAAGAATTGAGAAGTTTTCGCTTGCAACCTGTGCATCGTCAATGGTTACACGCTTCATTGTTCTAAACTCGGGGTCCATAGTGGTTTCCCAAAGCTGTTCAGGGTCCATCTCACCAAGACCCTTGTATCGCTGAACATCACAGTCTCCGCCCATCTGCTCGATAATTTCGTCTCTCTGCTCGTCGGAGTATGCGTATTCGCTCTTTTTATTTTTTGTTACCTTAAAGAGTGGCGGCTGAGCCAAGAAAATATGACCGTGTTCTATAAGCTCGGGCATATATCTAAAGAAGAAGGTAAGCAAAAGTGTTGTAATATGCGCACCGTCGACATCGGCATCCGCCATAAGTACAATTTTGTGGTATCTGAGCTTTGTTATATCAAAGTCCTCACCTATTCCCGTACCGAGTGCCGTAATTACGGGTACAAGCTTTTCGTTTCCGTAAACCTTGTCAAGTCTTGCCTTTTCAACATTGAGCATCTTACCCCAAAGAGGAAGAATTGCCATATATTGCGGGTCTCTGCCAAGTTTTGCGGAGCCTCCTGCCGAGTCACCCTCTACGATGTAAATTTCGCATTTTGTAGGGTCTTTTGATGTGCAGTCGGTAAGCTTGCCCGGAAGCGAATTGCTTTCAAGAGGTGACTTTCTTCTTGCATTTTCTCTTGCTTTTCTTGCAGCCTCTCTTGCACGGGAAGCGTCAAGCGATTTGTTAAGCAAGGTTTTTGCAACCTGAGGATGTTCCTCAAAATAAGTCATAAGCTTGTCATAAACAAGTGATGAAACAAGACCTGTAATATCGGTATTGCCGAGCTTACCCTTTGTCTGTCCCTCAAACTGTGCCTCTGTAAGCTTTACGCTGATAACTGCCGTAATACCCTCACGAACATCGTCACCTGTAAATTTTTTATCGCTGTCCTTTAATATATTGAATTTTTTTCCGTAATCGTTAAATACTCTTGTAAGTGCAGTCTTAAAGCCTGTTTCGTGAGTACCGCCGTCAATAGTATTAATATTATTTGCAAATGAAAGCAAAGTTTCACTGTAAGAATCTGTATAACAAAGAGCAACCTCGGCGCTTCTGTCGTCCTTTGTGGTTGAAATATGAATAACCTCGTTTTGAATAGGGGTTAATCCTCTGCTCTCGTTAATCCATTCAACAAAGGAGCGAATACCGCCCTCGTAGCAGTAAACGGCAGTATGTTCGTCATCACCGTACTTATCGTCAGATGCTTTTTCTATCAGTTCTCTTTTATCGGTTAAACTGATTGAAAGACCTGCGTTAAGAAATGCCTGCTCACGAAGTCTGCGTTCAAGAATGTCAAAGCTGTATTTTGTCGTTTCTTGAAATATTTCGTCGTCCGCTTTGAACTTAATAAATGTTCCGTGACCGTCGCTGTCGCCGATGATATGTAAATCGTTTACCGGAATACCTCTTTCAAATCTCTGTGCATAAATGTGGCCGTTTTGAGTTACCTCAACCTCCATCCATTCGCTGAGTGCGTTTACAACGGATGAGCCTACACCGTGTAAACCGCCCGAAACCTTATATCCCGAGCCGCCGAACTTACCGCCTGCATGAAGTACGGTAAGAACTACCGTTACGGCAGGTAAGCCTGTTTTTTCATTGATACCGGTAGGAATACCACGGCCGTTATCTCTGACGGTAATAACATTGCCCGGTAAAATTTCCGTTTCGATATGAGTACAAAAGCCTGCCAACGCCTCGTCGATAGAGTTATCAACGATTTCATAAACAAGGTGGTGCAGACCTCTCGGTCCTGTTGAGCCAATATACATACCCGGACGCTTTCTTACAGCCTCAAGTCCCTCAAGAACCTGAATATCGTCGGCATTGTATTCCTCGGTTACAACGGTATCCATATCTTCTTCTTCAAGATTTGTCAAATTTTCATTCAAAATTTCTTCTGCCATTTACAAAACTCCGTTTTATGACTTAGCACGCTTATTAAGTGTGCTTGTGTTTATCGGACTTACATAAATCTTATCGTTTGTAACAACAAAGCATTTAGGTAAGTCATAGTTTACATAAATTACTTTTTTATCCTTTTCTGCCTTTTTGAGATAATCTCTCGTCGCCTTGTTCACCGTGGAGGTGTCCATATCGAAAATTCCGATAATTTCCTTGTCCCTCACAACCGTGTCCTCGCCTATATGCAGATACATAATTTTTTCCTCACACTCTGCTTTTTGCAGAATTATATGTTTAATTAATTATTTTTCCGTCAACAATATGAAATGTCTTGCCCTGTTTTAATCTTAAAATCGTATTTTTGTCACAGCAGGTAATAAACACCTGCCAGTCCTTTATATGATTTAAGATATAATCCTGCCTTTTTTCGTCCAGCTCGCTCATTACATCATCAAGCAATGCAATCGGCTCTATCCCTGTTTTTTCTTTAAGCAGGCTCGCCTCCGCAAGTTTCATTGCAAGCACGCAGGAGCGTTGCTGTCCCTGTGAGCCAAACAATTTGACGGAATTATTATTAATTAAAATTTCTATATCGTCTCTGTGCGGACCTTTAGTGGTCGTATGATTGATAATATCTGTTTTTATATGCGTTCTAAGTGCTTCATACAACTTATTTTCTATATCATTTATATTATCACTGTAATCCGCCGAACCCGCATATCTTATTTCTATCTCCTCGCTGCCTGCACTCAATCCGTTAAATATTTCTTTTAGATAAGGTGTAAGCGCCTCGATATATTTCATTCGCTGATAAATTATTTTTGCACCCGATTTTGCAAGCGACATATCCCATATTTCAAGACTCGCCTCGGTTTGATGCAAGGATTCTGAATTTTTCAGTACATAATTTCTCTGTTCAAGCGATTTATTATAATTTTTCAGCAGGGTGCGATAATTGCTTTTCATTTGGCACAATGCCGAATCAACAAATTTTCGTCTTTCGCTCGGTCCGTCCTTTATCATACTTAAATGAACAGGACTGAAAACAATAGCCTTGATTTCGTCACCGAGTGCAGACGCACTTTTTTTTGCGATACCGTTTAGCTTTACTCTTTTACGCTTTTCTATATCTATTTCGGCATTTTGTTCTCTGCCGTTTCCGTAAAATTCAAGATAAAGCCTGCTCCTGTCACAGCCGAATTTAATTAAATCCCTGTCCTTATTTCCACGAAAACTGTGCGCTCCCGTAAAAAGATAGATTGCTTCGGTTAAATTCGTTTTTCCCTGAGCATTTTCGCCCCAAATAATATTTACATCATCAAAATCAACAGACATTTTTTCAATGTTTCTGTAATTTTCGAGTGTTATTCTATTTATTTTCATTTACTATTTCGTAATCTACCGCAAATGCCGATACAATATCGCCGTTTCTCAGTTTTTTTCCACGGGCGGTACAAACCTCGGAATTAACTTTGATAATACCGTCTTGGATAAATTCCTTTGCCTGTCCGCCTGTTTCGGCTATTCCCTTAAATTTCAAAAAGGACTGAAGCTGAATAAAATCCGTATTAATTTTTACCATTTCTTTTGTATGCGGTGTTGCCTTAACCTTGATTTTCATTTTTTAACCTCATAGGTAATACTAAGAATATAAAGTTGTCGGAATCAATAGGTTTGATTACGGTAGGACTTACAGGTCCTACGAGCTGAATTTTAACTTGGTCAACATCACTTGCGTGAAGAGCGTCAAGCATAAATTTTGAGTTAAAGCCTATTTCTACTCTTGCACCCGAAGTGTTTGCGTGTGTATAGTTTATTACTCTGCCGAGACTTGATACGGTCGAAACTCTCATTTGGTCGTTGTCAAACAAACATCTGATAGGGTTTTTCTGATTATTTTCAATTACGGGGAGAGTTCTTTCAATACAGTCAATAGCGTCCTGTGTGTTGATTAAAACGGTTGTGGTTGTTTCCTTTGGAATTGCCGTATTGTAATCAATAAATTCACCGTCAAGAAGTCTGCTTATAATACTGTAATTTTCTACTTCAAATACAATATGTCTTTTGCTTATAGAAATATTTATATTATTATCATTTTCTAAATTGAGAAGTTTAATTAATTCTCTGATAGTTTTTTTAGGTACAACAAAATCTAAATCCTCGCCTGTATAATCGAGAGGCTCTTTTCTGATAGCAAGACGATAACCGTCAACACCTATCAAAGTGATTTCATTTTGCCTTATTTCAAATTTTAATCCGGTAAATACAGGCTTTGACGATTCGCTGTCTGCAACGGCAAATAATGTTTGATTTACCATTGAATAAAGGAGTGACTGACTGAATTCTATTTTTTTGCCGTTATTTACTGACGGAAGCTCCGGATAATCATCGGCGTCAATACCTGTTATGTTATATTGTGCCGCACCGCATGTTAATGAAACAGAATTAGAATTAGTTTCAATAGTAATATCGTCGTCGTCCAATTTACGGATAATATCGCAAAGCACCTTTGCATTAATTACGATTGCACCCGGCTCAATTACATCAACAGACATAATTGTATTAATACCGAATTCAAAATCATAACCCGTAAGGCTGAGCGTATTGCTTCCGCATTCGATAAGAATACCCTCTATTGTAGGAATAGTAACTTTTGCGCTTACTGCTCTCATTACATTATTACACGCATTTGATAATTCCTTGGTATTGCATATAAATTTCATAACAGTTCTCCTTTTAGTGATTTATTTGCCGAAAAATGAATATGTAAAAAATTCCATAAACATAAAAGAATTCTTATAGTAGTATTATTAGAGGCGGTGCAAAATGTGTAAAATTTCTTTAAGCCTTTTAATTACTGCATTTTTGCGGTATGTTTTTTTCACAATGGCTTTGTGCAAAAAATGTTGGCATTGTGGAAAAATAAAACTTTCAACATACTATGTGAAAAATTTTTATGTGGAAAAGAAAAATTATGTGGAAAATCAGTTATTTTTCAAATTATTGATTATGTCCGTAACCTGATTATTTATTACGGAATCTTTTTTAATTTTCTCACCGAATTTTTCTACATTATACATAACGGTGGAGTGGTCTCTGCCGAATTTTTCTCCGATAGCCTTGTGGCTCATATCCGTTACTTCTCTGATTATATAAAAGCACATTTTTCTTGCGTTGCTTACATCAGAGGTTTGCTTTTTGCTGTAAATATCCTCTACGGATACGCCCGTCGTTCTGCTTACTTCGTCAACAATGCTGTTGATAACATCACCGATTGGTCTTGTATCGTTTTGAACATCCTTGATTGCAGCCTGTGCCAACGCTATGGTAGGCTCACATTCGCTGAATTTACACAAAACCTGTAATTTTTTTGTAATGCCTTCAAGTTGACGAATGTTTGTTTTTATATTCTGTGCAATGTATTCTACTACATTATTGTGTTTTGTCATATCAAGGTCGAGAAGCTGAGCTTTTCTCTTTATGATTGCACATCTTGTTTCAAATTCGGGCGGCTGAATGTCCGCCATAAGTCCGCTTTCAAATCGTCCGCAAAGTCTTTCTGTGAGCGACTTAATTTCTTTTGGCGGACGGTCGGAGGTAAGGACGATTTGCTTTCCGTCATCTATTAAGCTGTTGAAGGTGTGGAAAAATTCCTCCTCCGTTTGCGTTTTACCTGCGATAAACTGAATATCGTCAACCAAAAATAAATCAATATTATTTCTGTATTTGTCGTGAAATTCGTCAACGCTTTTTTTACCGAGACTTGCGATAAATTCGTTTGCAAAATTTTCTGCCTTGATATATTTAATTTTCATTTCGGGATAATTTCTTGCAACCTCGTAGCTGATTGCGTTGAGCAAATGCGTTTTACCCAATCCACTCGGCCCGTAAATAAAAAGAGGATTATATGTATAAAACACAGGCGAGGAGCAGGAAATCTGTCCTCCCGGGTCTGCTGCAATAGCTTTTGCCGCAGCGTGAGCAAAACGGTTTGACGGTCCGACAATGAAATTATCAAAGGTGTAAATTTCATTTCTGAAATCCTCAAGATTGATACCGTTTTTTTCACTTTTTGACATATCGTCCTCAGGACAGTAATATTTTACATTTATTTTTACACCGCAAATTTCCTGAAATGCGTCACAGATGAGACTGTCATACATTTTTACGACAGTTCTCTTAAAATAAGAATTGCTGAATTCTAAGGTTACAGATTCGCCTGTAAATTCTTTAATTTTTATTGGTTGAAACCAAAGCTTGAACGCTGTATCTGTGGTATAATGTTTACAAAATTGCAGGATATTGTCCCATAATTCCTGATAATTATCCATTAATTAATCTCCCACTGCTTTTTTAGTCTTATTAATCATTTATCATTAAAAAATACAAATATTCGTTTTAGACGCCGTAAAATCGAAAATACGGCATAACCCACTTAATATTATATATTATATATTAATTTATGTCAATAATAAATATTAGTAATAATTATAACATTAATATTTTAAGGCTCAAAATAATGTTAATATATTCTTTAGCAAAAGCGTGTTGCATTTTGTATAAGATTAATCTATAATAAAGCATAAACAGAGGCTTAAAGGGAGGCGACAGAGTGAAAATTTTCAAAAATCGAGGAGAAATATATATTTCAAAATCAAATTATAAAAGCAGCACGGAGGAGAGAATTTTACTTATTTTGCTTGCTCTTATAATTTTATTTACGGCTGTGTTTTCTGTTATTTTAAGTCATAAATATTCGTCGGTTAAGGAATTTTTTGCCGGTAACGAAGTTATTACGGAGCAGGCAGCAAAAAATCCCGAGGACGCTTTGCCTCAAATCAGCGGCAGACGAAATTTTCTTGTATTTGAAACCGACAGTAAAAAAACCGTTATTCATTATATTTTTCTCGTTCAGGCGGACAGAGATAATATGGCGTATAAAATTTGCGCTCTTTCGCCAAAAACCGTTATTGATTCTCAAAGCATAAACGATATTTACAGCTCGGGCGGCGGTCCCGCACTTCAAACAAAGCTTACGGGTTATCTCGGAATTGATATTGATTATTATACTGATTTTGGCAAGGATGATTTTATAGCGTTTGTAAATAAATTAGGAACATTTATTTATCCGAGTGACGAGAGCGTTAAGTATCACGAGTCGGCGAACAGTAACGACACATATTCTGTCAGAATTAATAAAGGCGAGGAAAATATGACGGGCAATTCGCTTTCGGGCTTGCTCAGATATTATTCATACGATGATGTAAAATTAGATAAAGTTAATCAAATAATTATTTATGCTTTGACGGGCTTGATTAACGAAAAGAATTTTAACGATTCTCAGTCTCTTTTCAGATTGCTGATTAATTCGTCTCAAACAAACATTACCGTTCGTGATTTTCAGGATAATATAGATTCGCTTGAGGTTTACAGTAAAAAAAATACGGATATTTCCGTTTACACAACGAACGCACAATATGACGAAAATAATGTACTTGTACCGGAATCCGCAAAGCAGATTAAATCTCAGCTTTCGGAATAGAATATAACGAGGTAGATATATGATTAGTGAAGAAAATAAGAAGATAATAATGAATGCCGTAAGGGATATTCTTGTGGCAGTCGGTGAAAATCCCGACCGTGCAGGCTTGGTTGAAACTCCTAAAAGAGTTGCCAATATGTATGAGGAAATGTTTAAGGGAATTTACGAAGACCCAAAACAGCACTTAAAACTGTTTGACGAGGTGTCAAACGACGAACTTGTTATAGTTCGTGATATTCCGTTTTCGTCTATGTGCGAGCATCATCTTTTGCCGTTTGTCGGAAAAGCGCATATTGCGTATATTCCGTCGAATAATAAGATTATCGGACTTTCAAAATTCGCCAGAATAGTTGATAATTTTGCAAAAAAACCACAGGTGCAGGAACGACTTACGAGCGATATTGCCGATTTTCTTGACGAAAATTTACAGCCAAAGGGCGTTGCCGTAATTATCGAGGCGGAGCATATGTGTATGAGCATTCGAGGAGCGAAGGCTTCAGGCTCACAAACTCAAACTTCGGCACTCAGAGGTTGTATAAAAAAAGATGCGAGGACGAGAGCAGAGGTGCTTTCATTATTAATGAAATGATTTTTAGTTGCAGAGATAAAAAAGTAGATTATTCGGGCGAAACGCTTATTATGGGTATAATTAATGTTACCCCCGACAGCTTTTCGGACGGCGGAGATTTTGCAGATGCAAATGTTGCTGTTAAGCACGCAGAAAAATTGCTTGCCGACGGAGCAGATATTCTTGATTTCGGCGCACAAAGCACAAGACCGGGACACACACCTGTTTCAGCCGAGGAGGAAATTTCCCGTCTTGAGGCGGTAATTCCCGTTGCACGCAGAATTACGGATAAGCCGATTAGCGTTGATACATATTATCCCGAGGTGGCAAAAAAGGTTATCGAATGGGGCGCGGACATAATCAATGATGTCAGCGGTGTGTTCAATGACGAAATGGCAGAAATTGTAAAACAAAGCGGAGCAGGCTGGATAATTATGCATTCCGGAGCAGGCTCGATTAATGAGGTTAAGGAATTTTTCATTGAAAGTGCCGAAAAATGCGAGGCATTCGGAATAGATAAAAGCCAAATCTGCTTTGATATGGGAATAGGCTTCGGGAAAACGAGAAAACAGGATTTGGAGCTTCTGGCGGGCATTAAGCAGTATAAGCTTAGCTCCTACCCTCTGTTACTCGGAACGAGCAGAAAACGGGTTATAGGCGAATACAGCGGTCAAACAGAGCCTAAATCACGCACATACGGCAACATAGCTGCCGATACAATGGCAATTTTGGGCGGAGCCGATATAATTCGTATCCACGATGTAGAAAACGAAAAACAGGGCATTAAAATGGCTTACGCATTGGCTAAGCAATACGAGGCCTTGTAAAAATATTATTAATTCAGGAGGTTGTGTTATGGATAAAATTTCAATTAAGGGCTTAAAGCTGTTTGCTTATCACGGCGTAAATCCCGAGGAAAAGGAAAACGGACAGAAGTTTGTCATTGATGTTGATTATTATGTTGATATGACAAAAGCCTGCCATTTGGACGATATAGACGATACTGTCAGCTATGCAAAGGTGGTTAAAACCGTAACGAGAGCCTTTACCTGTGCAAAATATGACCTTATCGAGCGTACGGCACAGGTAATCGCAGACACAGTTCTGAAGGAATACGAGGCTGTTTATAAAATTGATGTTACCGTTAAAAAACCGCAAGCTCCTATCAGAGCAGAATTTGATTATGTTTCGGTAACGATTTCGAGGAGCAGAGAATAATGGAATACGCTTTATCTCTCGGAACAAATATCGGTGATAGACTTGATAATTTGAGGTCGGCAATCGCTTCGATTAATCTTGTTCCTTGCACAAGGGTTGTAAAATGCTCGTCGGTGTACGAAACAGAGCCTGTCGGATATGCCGAGCAGGACGATTTTTATAACATTGCCGTTTTGGTTGAAAGTGAGCTTGAGCCGAACGAGATACTCGGAATGTGCCTGGGAATTGAGGCAGGATTTAACAGAGTCCGTAATTTTAAGGACGGCCCGAGAATTTTGGATATAGATGTAATATTCTGTGAGGGAAAGGAAATTCAAACAAAAAATCTTACCGTTCCTCACCCGAGATGTTTTGAGCGTCGCTTTGTTTTAGAGCCTTTGCTTGAGCTTCTGCCCGACGGCGAATTTTATGGAATAAATTTCAAAAAATATATCGAAAAAATCGAGGGACAGGCTATAAGAATCGCCTGCAAATTAGATTAAAATAAAAAATTACCTCCGCTATTTTTGTGATTTGAGCAAATAATAATATTGCTGACGGCAATCAAATTACAAATTCTAACGGAGGTATTTTTATGTCTGGAAAAACATCAAGAACTTTGATGAAATGTGTCGGAGCAACTCTTGCCGTATGTTCGGCAATGGCAATTACGGGAGGCTGTTGTTCCAATTCGTCGGGTGCAAAAAAATCAATGAAAAAAACAGTAAACAAATTTGCCGATATTATAGACACGGTATCGGATATGCTGTAATCTTGCCGAAAAGTGCATTAAATATTTTTCGACAGCCTACGGCATAAAAACAGCGAGGGCAGTATAAACCGTCCTCGCTTTTTGCGTAATAATTAAATTATGCCTTGTTGACTGAACCGAAAAGCTCCATCTTTTCCTTAACCTTGTCACAGATTGCCTGTGCGCCCGGTGCGAGAAGCTTACGAGGGTCAAAGCCCTTACCCTGAAGGTCCTTGCCCTTTTCGATATACTTACGGGTAGCCTCTTGGAATACGAGCTGGCATTCGGTATTTACATTAATCTTTGAAACGCCGAGGTCGATAGCCTTTTTAATCATATCGTCAGGAATGCCTGTACCGCCGTGAAGAACGAGAGGCATTGCACCTGTCTTTTGCTGAACAGCGTCAAGAGTTTCAAATGAAAGACCTGCCCAGTTTGCCGGATACTTGCCGTGGATGTTGCCGATACCTGCTGCGAGCATATCAACTCCGAGGTCTGCAATCATCTTGCACTCGTTAGGGTCAGCGCATTCGCCTGCACCGATAACGCCGTCTTCTTCGCCGCCGATTGAGCCAACCTCAGCCTCGATTGAAAGACCGAGAGCGTGAGCAACATTTACAAGCTCGGTTGTCTTAGCAACGTTCTCCTCGATTGGATAATGTGAGCCGTCGAACATAATTGATGTGAAGCCTGCCTTAATGCACTTGTAGCAGCCCTCATATGAGCCGTGGTCAAGGTGAAGTGCAACCGGAACAGTGATGCCAAGCTCCTCGTCCATAGCCTTTACCATAGCGGCAACGGTCTTAAAGCCTGTCATATACTTGCCTGCACCCTCAGATACACCGAGAATTACAGGGCTGTTTAATTCCTGAGCAGTGAGAAGAATAGACTTTGTCCACTCAAGGTTGTTAATGTTAAATTGACCTACTGCATAGTGGCCTTCTTTTGCCTTTTTAAGCATTTCTGTTGCAGAAACTAACATAGTTTTAATCTCCTATATTTGTTAAATTTAAGCATCTCTGCTTATTGCACATATATTATAATACAAAATTATCTAAATATCAACACTAAATATCAGTCAATATCAATCACGGATTGAAGCACTCTTCTTGCACTTTCCTGAATTTCTCCCAGAGTAATTCCGTCTCGCTTTCCGAGCGTTGCAAGCAGTGTGCCGTCGGGCTTTCCGTTTGTTACTCTGTCACCGCCCGGCATAAGCAGATTTACGCCCGAGCGAACACGGTAAGCCTGATTTTTCAGCTTAGGAAATTCTATGCTCTTTGACGGCTGCATCCACCAGTCGGTCATAACATTTCCCTCATAACCCCATTCGTTTCTCAGCACGGTTACGCAGGTGTCGTAATTGTAGTGGCACCACACACCGTTGACTTTATTGTACGAGGTCATAATGTTTTTCGGCTTGGAGTCTTTAATACAGATTTCAAAGCTTTTCAGGTAGATTTCTCTGAGCGCTCTTTCGCTGAGGCAGGAGTCGTTCGTGTTTCTGCGAAGCTCTTGATTATTGCATACAAAGTGTTTCGGGCAAGCCGAACCGCCCTCGCTTTGAATACCGATTACACACGCAGCACCCATTTTTCCCGAAAGATAAGGGTCCTCGCTGAAATATTCAAAATTTCGTCCGCAAAGCGGATTTCTGTGAATATTCATTCCCGGAGCGAGAAGAACGTCGCTGCCTCTTTCTTTCATTTCTTTTGCGATTATCGAGTATATTTCGGTCGTCAGCTCGGTGTTAAATGAGCAGGCAATAAGCGTGCCGATAGGAAGCAGAGAACTGCAACGCACAAGCCTTATTCCCGACGGTCCGTCGGTGGTGACAATCGGTCTTACGCCCTTGTTTCTCAGACTTTCAAGCACTCCGCCGTAAATTCCTGCGTTGCCCTTAGGTCCGAGAGGATGGTTCATTTTATATCCGCCTCGGGTGAGTGCTTCCAACTCGTCATTGCTTAGCTGAGCGATAAAATCGTCCATTGTCGCCGTGCCGTTTTTGACATTCGACAGGAGTATTCCTTTGTCGCCCGTCTGTGGAATTTCACTCGGAAGATTATTTATAATTCTTGTTGCAAGGTCGTATTTTTCCTTTGCAACAGGCTTTTGCGACAGAACGGTTTTGCCGTCGGATTTTGTGGCTCTTATGATAGGGAAGTCGAATTTCGGAGCGCACACCTGCTTTAGCTGCTGCCAAAGTTCGGTTCTCTCCTGATAATATGTATAAATCGGCTCAACCTCACGAGCGTTTTTGCCAAGAGAAAATACATATTCGCCTGCCTCTGTCACATAAGCGTTTGCGTTGTTAGTTGCACCGCAATCGTCATATGATGTCAGCTGATAAGGCTCAACGGCTAAAGTAAGCTCCTCGCTCTCGTTTGGCTGAAGCTCTTTTGTTTTCTTAAATGCGACCAGCTCAAGCGAAGCGGTACCCAGTTTGTCGCACGGCTTTGAAAGATAAAGCTGTACGACCTCCTTGCCTGCACATTCGCCCGTGTTTGTAACCTTTACTCTAAAGGTAAATCCGTCGTCGTCTGCGCCTGCGTCGGTAAGCTCCGTCTTAAAATCTGTATAGCTCAAACCAAAGCCGAACGGATAAAGCACTCTGTCCTTTGCAAAGGTTTCAAAATATCGGTAGCCTACAAAAATATCCTCCTCGTAGACATTACGTTTTTTATCACCAAAGCATTTGCTTGACGGATAATCGTCATAGCCCTTTGCGATTGTGTCCGAAAGCCTGCCCGACGGACAAGCCTTGCCGCACAGCAAATCAGCCACGGCATTACCGCTTTCCATTCCGCCCTGCCATACATACATAACTGCGCCGATTTTGTCGCCGTAGTGCTTAACCCAGCTCATATCTATTATGTTTCCGACATTGAGCAGCACAATAACCTTGTCGAAGTGAGAAGTCACCTTGTCGAGCATATCTATCTCCTCATCGTGAAGATAGTAGCTTCCGTTTGCCAAATCGCAATCTCTGTCCTCGCCTGAGGAACGACCGATTGTCACAACAGCCACATCGCTTGTTTTGCTTGCGGCAATGACGCTCTCATCGCTCAACGGCATTTCCTCGTATCGTAAAGGCCAATGCGCCCAATAGCCGTGAGAAACCGGGTGAAGCTTAATCCATTTCATATATTCCGAGTGAAGCCCCTCGTTTAGTCTGAGGCTGTCACACGCTTTGATTGCGTCGGCAATGTTTATGTTGTACGGACGGTTTACATCTCCTCCGCTTCCGTAGCCGACAAAGAAATAGTCGTTGTACGTTCTGCCGAAAAGCGAAACGGTTGTACCCTTTTGCAAGGGGAGTATTCCGTCGTTTTTGAGCAAAACAGCGCCCTCGCATGCAAGCTGTCTTGCGATTTCGGGCATACCCTCTGTTACGACCTTTTCCGTTTTTGCGTCTGCATTTTCGTCTTGCGAAAGAGAGGTGAACTTGTTTACAACCTTGCCGATAAGGTTGTTGAATTTCTCCTTTGAGGTCATAATCTTCTCCTTTTGCCTTTAGGTAATTTAGCTCATCAATCAACTGTTCATTTAATTTTTAGCATTTATTTTTTGTGAGGTAAATACTTAGTCAGTTGGTTTATATTGCTCTGCGAAGAGCTTTTCTAAATGCTCCTCGGTTTTTCCCCTTTTACGCTGAGATATGAAGAATACTATTTCGTCGTCTGCCCTGAGTACAACATCGCCGTTCGGGGTAATGCTGTCCTCGCCACGCTCAACCGTTATAATCAGAGCGTGTCTGCCCCATTCAATGTCCTTGATTTTTTTGCCGTCAAGGTTGCTTCCGATAGGGATGACGAATGATTTAATTATTTTTTCTCTTGTGCCTGACGGCTCCGTGTTGCCGTCTTTGCTCGCAAGTCTGCCGAACAGAGCTTCGTAAATCGGCTCACCGCCCAAAAGCTCCGACACCGCATAGCTAATCAACGCAACCGTTGCGATAGGAAGCAGATTTTTCATATTTCCCGTAAGCTCAAATACAAGCACAATGCCCGTAATCGGACTTTTTACGGTGGAGGCAAAGAAGCCTGCCATACCCAAAACCGCAAATTCCTCCCACAATCCTGTCGGCAAACCTGTTATGCCGATTGCAACGCTGCCGAGTACCGCACCGAGATATGTACCAAGCACGCAAAGAGGATAAAGCGTACCGCCCGGAGCGCCGCACGCAAAGCAGATTGCACCGAAAAAGAATTTTGCAACGAGCAGAGAAAACATAACCGTAATGCTCGGATGCTCGTTCATAAGGTATTCAACCATACTGTGACCGCCGCAAAGTACCTGTGGCAAAATCAGTCCCACAATTCCGCTGAAAATAAACACAATCGGAAGTTTAACGCTCTGCGGAATTGCCGTAATTTTTTTATAAAGGCTCTGCGTTTTAAGCATTATTTTTGTATATCCTACGCCCGAAACGCCTAAAATTATGCCGAGCAAAATCAGCACCCAATACTGACCAAGCGGAAATGTAATCGTGCTGTAATTGAAAACGGTGTTTTGACCGAAAAACAGCTTAGAAATATAGTCGGCAACTATCGAGGCAACGATACCCATACACAGAATGTTTCTGTCAAACGAGTGATGAATTTCCTCCATAACGAACATTACGCCCGTCAGCGGAGCATTAAATGCCGCAGCCATACCTGCACCCGCACCACACGAAATCATACGAAGCTCGGTCGTTTTGTCTGCTCTTGTGATTTTTGCCACACCTTTTGCAGCCATACCGCCCAGCTGAACGCTCGGACCCTCTCTGCCAAGCGAAAGACCCGAAAAAACAGCCGTTGTACCGCCTATAAGCTTTGCGAGAATTACTCTCCACCAGTTAGGCGACAGCTTGCCCTTAATTTCGGCATTTATTTGGGGAATACCGCTTCCCGACGCATCCGGTTCAAGCTTGCCCACATATGCCACGAAAAGACCGAGAACTCCAAGAATTACCAGCCATATCGCAATACGCACAGCGTTGCCTGCAACAAAGGATAGTATCGTATTTAGACCCTTTTCCGCATAGGACAGCAGATAACGATATAATACCGCTACCAGTCCCGCAAAAATGCCTACCTCTACTCCTCTTACCGCAAGAAAAAACGCTTCTGCCTTACCTGATTTAATTTTTCTAATCGTACTTAATTTTTTACGCTCTTCCATACCATATATTATATAATGTATACTTGTCTATTGCAAGTGTTTTGTTCTTATTAAGGGTGCATACTCATAGCCGTACTGTATCTCATAGGCTCCCTTGAAAAGGGAGCCTATGAGTTTCTCAGCGCTCCCCTTAACAAGGGGAGATGTCGCCAAAGGCGACAGAGGGGATAGTCGTTTTTTGTTTAGAACTACTAATTGCAGCTGCTTTCAGAAAGCCTAATTAAGAAATATCGTAAATCCCTCAGTCAACACTTCGTGTTGCCAGCTCCCTTGAAAAGGGGAGCCTATGAGATACAGTGCGCCGCAGAGACGCAAAAACAACCGCACCAATTTGATGCGGTTGTTTTACTTTACAGCTTCTGTCCTTACAGCAATTAGTCTCTGTAAATGATGGCTTCTCTTTCCGGTCCGTTCGATACCATATTAATTTTATGGCCGAGCTGTTTTTCAACAAAGAGAACATAATCCTGCGCTTCCTTAGGAAGCTTGTCAAATTCCTTGATACCACGGATGTCGCAATGCCAGCCCTTGAGAGTTTCAAACACCGGCTTAGCCTTTTTAAGCTGAGGGGTTGTAGGGAAGTCCTTTGTGATTTCGCCGTCAATCTCATAGCCTGTGCAAACCTTAATTTCCTCAAGATATGACAAGCAGTCAAGTGCTGTCATAACTACCTGAGTAGCGCCCTGACATTCAATTCCGTAGCGTGAAGCAACGCAGTCAAACCAACCCACACGGCGAGGTCTGCCTGTTGTTGCGCCGAATTCGCCCTTGTCGCCGCCGTGAATACGAAGCTCCTGTGCCTCATCACCGAAAATTTCGGATACAAATTCGCCTGCGCCTACTGCCGATGAGTAAGCCTTTGTTACAACAACAATGTCCTTTACCTCGTGAGGCGGAATGCCTGCACCTACACAGCCGTAGCCTGCAAGCGTCGATGATGAGGTAACCATTGGATAAATACCGAAATCAGGGTCTTTAAGTGTGCCGAGCTGACCCTCAAGAAGAATGTTCTTGCCCTGCTTGAGTGCGTCTGCGATATACTTGTGTGTGTCGCAAACATAAGGCTTAATCTTCTCTCTGTACTCTACACAGGTAGCAAACAGCTCGTCCTCGTCAAGGAGAGGCTTGTGATAAATATGCTCAAGAGTGAGGTTTTTAAGAGTGCAAATGTTCTTTAACTTTGCCTTTAATGCTTCGTCGTCAAAAAGCTCGTTTACCTGAATACCGATTTTGCTGTACTTGTCGCTGAAGAACGGCGCAATACCGCTTTTTGTTGAGCCAAATGCGTTTTTGCCGAGTCTTTCCTCTTCGTATGTGTCGAGCAAAATATGGTACGGCATAAGGATTTGCGCTCTGTCGCTTACGAGAAGCTTTGGATTAAGTCCTGCTTTTTTAACATCCTCAAGCTCGTTGATGAATTTGTTAATGTCAAGTGCTACACCATTACCGATAATGCAGGTTGTGTGGTCGTAGCAAACACCTGACGGCATAAGGTGCAAAGCAAATCTGCCATGCTCGTTAATGATAGTGTGTCCTGCGTTGGCACCGCCCTGAAAACGAATAACAATGTCGCTCTTTTCAGCGAACATATCGGTGATTTTACCTTTGCCCTCGTCGCCCCAGTTAGCGCCTACTATTGCTCTTACCATTTTTATGTCTCCTTAAAAATTATGTGTTGTGTTATGCCTCGTGATGTCGCACCTTGTTAAGGTGTCGGCGTCTCATTGGCTCCCTATTCAAGGGGAGCGTTATTAATGATGAAAAAGACGGATTCCTGTCATAGCCATTGCTATGCCGTGCTTGTTACAGCAGTCGATAACATTTTCGTCTCTTACCGAGCCTCCCGGCTGTGCAATGTACTTAACTCCCGACTTAACGGCTCTCTCGATATTGTCCTCAAATGGGAAAAATGCGTCTGAGCCGAGTGCAACATTGTCCATTTTGCTGTGCCATTGAGCCTTTTCCTCAGCGGTGAATGGCTCAGGCTTTGATGTAAAGTATCTCTGCCATACTCCGTCTGCGAGAAGCTCCTCGTAATCGTCGCTGATGTAAAGGTCGATTGCATTGTCTGCGTCACACTTGCGAATGCCCTCGATGAACGGAAGCGAAAGCACTTTCTCGTTTCTTCTCAGCCACAGCATATCAGCCTTAGAGCCTGCCATACGGGTGCAGAGGATTCTGCTCTGCTGACCTGCGCCTACGCCGAGTGTTTGACCGCCCTGTGCGTAAACTACCGAGTTTGATTGTGTATATTTGAGTGTAATCATTGATATGAGGAGGTCGATTTTTGCAATCTCGGGAATTTCCTTAACCTCTGTCGGCATATCGTTGAACAAGTCCATTGTGATTTTTGCGTTGTTACGCTTCTGCTCAAATTTGATACCGAATACCTGCTTTGTTTCCATTTCTTCCGGAACATAGTCGGGGTCGATTTGGATAACAAGGAAGTTGCCTCTGCGCTTTGATTTCAAAAGTTCAAGAGCCTTGTCGGAATATGACGGAGCGATAATGCCGTCGCTTACCTCTTTCATAAGGAACTGTGCAACACTCTCGTCGCACTCGTCGCTCAGCGCAACAAAATCGCCGAATGACGATTGCCTGTCTGTGCTTCTTGCTCTTACATAAGCCTGTGCGATTGGCGAAAGCTCAAGTCCGTCAGGCACCATACATACCTTGCGGTCATCGTCCGATAACGGCTGAGCCACAGCAGCGCCTGCCGGTGAAACATGCTTGAAGCTTGCCGCACTTGCAAGACCTGTTGCCTCTTTAAGCTCCTTTACGAGCTGCCAAGAGTTAAATGCGTCGAGCAGGTTAATGTAGCCTGCCGCACCGTTGAGAACGGTGAACGGAAGCTCCTTGCCGTCCATATGAATCCTTGCAGGATTTTGATTAGGGTTACAACCGTATTTAAGCTTGTACTCTGTCATCTGATACACTCCTACTGATTTTATTAATATCACAGAATATTATTTTACAATATTTTGTTGTGTTTTTCAAGTGAGAATGCTACAATATTTATCATAATATGTAAAAAAGGAGCAAGCGTATGACAGGCTTTTTGGTAGTAAATCACTATTTGAAGGGCGAAAAATTCGACATTCTGCATAATCACCTTATAAAAAGTGCAAAAAAGCAAGGCATAGACTTGCTTGTGAAAACCAATGAGCAAATGCTTTTTGAGAGAGAAAAGCCTGATTTTGTGCTTCTTTGGGACAAGGATGTTAATTTGGGCAAAAGCCTTGAAAACAGAGGGCTTGCGGTGTTTAATTCCTCCCGTTCGATTGCCCTTTGCGACGATAAGGCAAAAACTTATCTTGCTCTTGAAAATAAGGTTAAACAGCCTAAAACAATTATTGCTCCGCTGTCCTTTTTTGAGGTGGATTATACGGAGTTTGCCTCTCTTGCCTGCGAGGAGCTTGGGCTTCCGCTTGTTTTTAAGGAATGCTGCGGCTCGTTTGGCGAGCAAGTGCATTTGTGCAACAGCGTTGACGATGTTCTCGGTTGCATTAACGGTAAGCCGTTTTTGCTTCAGGAGTATGTTGAGTGCGGCGGCGAAGATGTCAGGATAGAGGTTGTCGGAAACAGGGTTGTCGCATCAATGAAGCGTAGGAACGAAAACGACTTTCGCTCCAATATCACAAACGGCGGAATTGCCGAGGCATATACCCCGACAGACGAGGAATGTGCCGTTGCTCTTACTGCTTGCAGGGAGCTTGGCTTGAGCTTTGGCGGAGTGGATATTATGAACGGCGAAATACTGTGTGAGGTTAATTCAAATGCCCATATTATCAACCTTATGCAGACTGTCGGTGTGGATGTCGCGCCGTTGATTTTTGAGGAAATATTGGGGAATTTATGAAGATAGTTTTGGTCTATTCGAGTGAGGAAGCAGAGCGTAATCACTATGTTGTGCAAAGATTTTCGCAGTCACTCGGCACGGTGCTTGTCGAGCCGTCGTATAGGGGCGATGCGGATTTTGTGATTAACAGAAGCAACGATTACAAGGTTGCCGAATATTATGAAAAAAAGGGCGTCACCGTCTTTAACGGTGCAAAATTTTCGCTTCTTGCAAATGATAAACAGCTTTGCTATGATTTTATGGAAAAAAACGGAATTGAGATTTTGCCCACTCGTTACAGCACCGTGCCGTTTGTTAAAAAACCGAGGGATTCCCACGGCGGAAACGGTGTCGTTATGTGCTTTGACGAGTCGGAATACGATGAAAATCAGGTATGCCAAAAGCCTGCTTCATCACTCGGCAGAGATGTGAGAGTATGGGTTCTCGGCGAAAAAATTATTGCCTCGATTTTGCGTGTCAGCGATACGGATTTTCGCTCTAATTATTGCCTCGGCGGTAATGCTTTGGTGTATGACCTCAGCGAAGAGGAACGCGCTCTTGTGCAAAAAATCATTGATATTGTTACCCCTCTTGGCGCACATTATTACGGTGTTGATTTTTTGTTTGATGACGGAAAAATGGTGTTTAACGAGCTTGAGGACACCGTCGGCGCCCGTATGGTTTATGATAAAACGGATATAGATATAATCGGTATGTATATTGAATATATTAAGTCTTATCGTTTTGATTGTATCTTATAGCCTCCATTATTAAGGGAGGCATTATTTTATCTCAACGCTCCCCTTATTAAGGGGAGATGTCAATGCCTTGCATTGACAGAGGGGATTTACGCCGATGCTTGAATAATGCTGTTGCAACATCATTAATTTCGTTACGCAAATCCCTCAGTCAGCTACGCTGACAGCTCCCTTGAAAAGGGAGCCTATGAAATGCTGAAACGCTCCCCTTATTAAGGGAGGCACTATAAACAACAAAAAAGCGTTCCGAATTTCATTCGGAACGCTTTTATCATTGTTACATATTATTATTTGAAATAATTTACGCCGCTTTCAAACAGTTTCATATCCTTTTCTCCCGGAACATTTGCGTAGAGGTTGTCGCCCTTACGCTCGCAGTGTCCCATTTTGCCGAGAACTCGTCCGTCAGGAGAGGTGATACCCTCAACCGCACATACCGAGCCGTTCGGGTTAAACGGCATTTCGTCTGTTACATCGCCGTCGGGAGTAACATACTGTGTAGCAATCTGTCCGTTTGCGATAAGACGCTTGATTGTTTCCTCGTCGGCAACAAATCTGCCCTCGCCGTGGCTGATAGGAATGCTGAATACATCGCCTGCGTTTACACCCGAGAACCACGGAGACTTAACGCTTGTAACTCTTGTGTAAGCCATAGAAGAAATATGTCTGCCGATGGTGTTGAATGTAAGCGTCGGGTCGCTCTCCTTGATGTCAACGATTTCGCCGTAAGGTACTAAGCCGAGCTTAATAAGTGCCTGGAAGCCGTTGCAGATACCGAGCATAAGACCGTCACGGCAGTTGAGAAGCTTTGAAACTGCCTCGCTGATTTTAGGATTGCGGAAGGTTGTAGCAATAAACTTGCCTGAGCCTTCAGGCTCGTCACCGCCTGAGAATCCGCCCGGGAACATAATGATTTGGCTCTTTTCGATTTCCTCTGCCATCTTGTCGATTGTTTCGTTGATAGCCTGAGGAGTAAGGTTGTTTACCACGAGAACAGAAGCCACTGCTCCTGCCTTTTCAAAGGCTCTTGCGGTGTCGATTTCGCAGTTTGTACCCGGGAATGCAGGAATGAACACTCTCGGCTTTGCAACCTTGTTCTTTGCAATGAAGATTGAGCGATTTTCGTAAAGAGGAACATCCTCGTACATCTTTGCTTTTTTGCCCGATTCTGTCGGGAATACCTTTTCAAGCTTGCCGCACCAAGCCTCAATCAAATCGTCGCAGGTGTATACGGTGCCGTCAATGATAAATACGGAATTGTTGTTTGTTGTACCGAGAACAACGCCGTCAAAAGCGTTCTCGTCTGCAAGCTCAAGAACAAAACTGCCCTGAAGCGGAGCAAACAAGGTCTTTGTGTCAAGTCCCTGAACAAAGGTAAAGCCTGTCTTGTTTCCGAATGCCATTTTGCATACGCAGGCAGCCGAGCCACCCTCTTTAACAACGCTTGCCGCAAGCACTTTGCCGTCTCTGATTGCTTCAGATACCTTGACCATAAGTGCCATAGCCTCATCATACTTAGGCAATCCGCTTTCCTCGTCAACAGGAATTTCCACAAGTTTAACGGTTGTTCCGTTGCCCTTGAACTGTGACGATACGGTTTGACTTGCCTTAGAAACGCCTACGGCAAACGAAACGAGCGTCGGCGGAACATCAAGGTCGTTAAAGCTTCCACTCATAGAGTCCTTACCGCCGATTGACGGAGTATGATAGCCTACCTGTGCGCTCAAAGCACCGAGAAGTGCCGATGTCGGCTTGCCCCAACGCTTAGGCGAATCGCCGAGCTTTTCAAAATATTCTTGGAATGTAAGTCTTGCACCCGATGGGTCACAGCCTACCGCAGCAAGCTTTGCGAGAGATTCGGTTACCGCAAATGCTGCTGAGTGGAACGGTGACCAGCGAGAAAGCTTTGGAATAAAGCCGTATGACATTACTGTCGCTGTGTCGGTTTCGCCCTTGAGAAGCGGAATTTTTGCTACCATTGCTTCCTCGGGTGTGAGCTGATATTTGCCCGCATAAGGCATTAATACTGTGCTTGCGCCAATTGATGAGTCAAAGCGTTCAACCAAGCCCTTTTGTGAGCAAACCTCAAGTCTTGAAAGGTTTGCCTTGAGAGCCTCTGCGTTTGACATACCGCTGAGCGCCGACGGAGCTTCTGTACGGTATGATACATCGTCTATTGCGTCGATTTCTGCGATTGCGTGCTGAACTACACCGTTAGTGTTGAGGAAATCACGGCTGAGGTCAACGATTTTGTCGCCTCTCCAGGTCATTTCAAGACGGTTGTTGTCAGTTACTTTTGCAACAACTGTTGCCTCAAGGTTTTCCTCGTTTGAAAGCTTGATGAATTTATCTGTGTCAGCCTTGTCGATTACTACTGCCATACGCTCCTGTGATTCGGAGATAGCAAGCTCTGTGCCGTCAAGACCGTCATATTTTTTAGGAACTGCGTCAAGGTCGATTTGTAAACCGTCTGCAAGCTCGCCGATAGCAACGCTTACACCGCCTGCGCCGAAGTCGTTGCAACGCTTAATCATTCTTGCAACCTCGGGATTGCGGAAAAGTCGCTGAATCTTACGCTCTGTCGGCGGGTTACCCTTTTGCACCTCTGCGCCGCAGGTTTCGATAGATTGGCTGTTGTGCGCCTTTGATGAACCTGTTGCACCGCCGCAGCCGTCACGACCTGTGCGACCGCCCAAAAGAATGATAACATCCTCGTTTTGCGGAACCTCACGGATTACATTCTCCTTTGGCGAAGCGCCGATAACTGCACCGATTTCCATTCTCTTTGCAACATAGCCCTCGTCGTAAAGCTCTGTTACCTGACCTGTTGCAAGACCGATTTGGTTACCGTATGAGGAGTAGCCGTGTGCTGCTCCCGTTGTGATTTTAGCCTGCGGAAGCTTTGCGTCAAGTGTGTCCTCAAACGGAGTTGTCGGGTCGCCTGCACCTGTTACACGCATTGCCTGATAAACATAAGCTCTGCCTGACAGCGGGTCACGGATAGCACCGCCGAGACAGGTTGCGGCACCGCCGAACGGCTCAATTTCTGTCGGGTGGTTGTGTGTTTCGTTCTTAAACTGAACAAGCCACGGCTCTTTTTTGCCGTCAATTTCTACCTCAACATTGATTGAGCAGGCGTTGATTTCCTCACTCTCGTCAAGGTCGTTTACATATCCTCTCTTTTTGAGAAGTTTTGTTCCGATGCAAGCCATATCCATAAGACAAACAATCTTGTCCTTACGCTCGCCGTAAACCTCTTTTCTGATTTCAAAGTATTCCTCGAGTGCTTTTTCTACTGCCTTGGAATACTTGCTTTCGTTGATTTTAATATCGTCAAGCTGTGTGGCAAAGGTGGTGTGACGGCAGTGGTCAGACCAATATGTATCAATAACCTTTAATTCTGTAAGCGACGGGTCACGATGCTCGTCATTTTTGAAGTAATCACGAACCCAGCATAAATCCGCAACGCTCATTGCAAAGCCCATTTTTTCGTGGTATGCCTGAACAGCGTCGTCATTCATTGAAATGAAACCTTCAATTCTGATGATGTCGGACGGAATGTCGCTCTTGATGTCGAGAGACTCTGGCTTGTCCATAGAAGCGAGCCTTGATTCAACGGGGTTGATTACATATGCCTTGATTTTGTCAAATTCTTCGTCGCTGATTTCGCCCTTTACTGCGATAACCTTAGCCGAAGCTACCTCCGGACGCTCGCCTGCCGTAAGAAGCTGAATACATTGTGCAGCCGAGTCTGCTCTCTGGTCGTACTGACCCGGAAGATACTCGGTAGCAAAATATTTCCACTCCTCACCAAGCTCAAGCTCGTAATATACATTGTCGAGGTTCGGCTCGGAGAATACACCGTTTACCGCCGCCTTGAACTCGTCCTCGCTGAGTCCCTGTGCGTCATAGCGGTTGATGATTCTAAGCTCCTCAATTCCTCTGATTCCGACATTTTCTTTTAAGTCGGTCATCATATTAGAGGCTTCGATGTCGTTGCCCCTTTTCTTTTCTGCGAATACTCGAAAAACCTTTGCCATAGACTGTTCTCCTATTTGATTTAATCTTATATTTATCTATAATAACATATTCTATGTCCGATTACAACGCAAAGCGAGGAATAAATTTCATTTTTTGGACAATTTTTAATCAAAATTGAATTTATCGTTAATATTCCGTAAGGATTGTTTGTTTTTTGTCATAGGTGTGCTATAATTGGAATATAAAGTTAAAGTACAACGTTACGGAGATAGTTAATTATGTTAGATAATACCGACGAGCTGGCGTTCGAGGTTGAGTTTTTAAGCTGTGTGGTCGATAAGAAAAAGGACTTTACAGTTATAGATGCCGACAGTCATTTTTGCGATTTTGTGGGAGTGCATTATTCAAAAATCTGTCAGGGTAAGCTGTCACTGCTTGATTTGCTTATACCTCAAAGCCGTCAGGAAATCGTTAAAAAGCTTTGTAAAAAGGGAAGCCCTTATGTTTATTTCGATTTATACATAATGGATAATTCCTCTAAGTATAATTATGTTCACTGCACCGCACGCAATAATGACGAAAATTCTCTTTGCGAGATTACCTTTGCGGATGTTGGAAAAAGTGAGGCAAAGAGCAAAAAAATCAGAGATAAGGCAAAGACAATGAACCACCTTATCGACCTTGTTACGGGCGGTGTTTGCCTGTTTAAGGTTAATCAGGATATGCACTTTGAGGCACTTTATGCAAACGAGGCGTGCTGTAAATATTTCGGTACAACCAAGGAGAGCTTTAACGAGCGACCTTACAGAATAGACGACCTTATTCACCCCGACGACAAAAGCTCCGCTTTTCAGGCAATCGGCGTAGCTATGGCTACCAAAAAGCCGATAGATATGGAGCTTAGAATTATCACCCACAAGGACTCGTATATTTGGTGTAAATTCGATGCGGGAATACAGCGATACGATAAGGATAATTGCCCTGTTTTCCACGCTATGTTTACCGATATTACCGATATAAAAAAGGCTCAGGCAGAGGCGGATTTACAGCGTGAATTCTTGCTTAAAACGCTTAAAAATGTGCCGGGTCCCGTGTTCTGCACTTCCTTTGATGACCCGTTTACATTGACGGTTGTAAGTGAGGATTTTACGAGAATTACCGGCTATTCGAGAACGGATATTTTCGATAAATTCGGCGGTGATATTATGTGCTTTGTGTGCGAGGATTATGCTAAAACGGTCAGGGATTCGTTTGAAAATGTGCCGTCGGATTGCACGGATGTTAATATCAGCTATCATATTAAGACAAAAAAAGGCAGAGAACTTTTAGTATACGACAGACGAAAAATTATCGAAATGGATGATGGTACAAAATCGTATATAGGTATGCTCACCGACAAGAATTCCGACGAGTATTTCAGTTGATTTAATGTAATTTTGATGTGAATATGTTACATAAACGCTTCTCATTGAGAGGCGTTTTTGTTTTGCGTATTAACGCCTCACCTTGAAAATGGGAGCAAAGAGAGTTTGAAAAGCAGGTACAAATTATACGAATTGTAATACCGTTCTTGTTTATTTTATCTAAATGGTGCGAAAAAATTTTGGTATATTTGCTTCGCCTTTGCTTATTGACGGAAAATCATAATAGGTTTATAATTAACATAATAGCAATATTATATATTAATTTAGTTAATATATAGAGCAAGTTACTATATAAAATAAAGATTCGAGGAGGAATTTTTATGAGAAAAGCATTTACCTCAAAGGCAATAAGCATTTTCTTGGCTGTTTTGTTGGCAGTTACGGGTATCCTGCCTGCAACAGTTGCTTTTGCCGGTAACGGGGGCGTAGAGGGCAAGTATGATATTCGCCTGTTCTACGACAGCACAAACACAGCCGTTCCCGAAAAGGACGAGGACGGCAGCGATCATAAGGAGTATATGTTCGAGGGCGATGAGCTTCAGCTGAACTATAAGCTTATGAACGCAAAGTTTCCGAATAACGGCTATGTTAAGTGGTATTCGGATGCGCCTGCACTTGCAGATGTAGACCAAACGGGTAAGATTAAAGCGTTCGACTCGTCTAAGGGTGCGGTAATTCACCTTTGGATTGATAACGAGGTAAAGACCATACCGATTATCGGTAAGCCGCTCGGTCAGATTATTGAAAAGGCGTTCTTTAACGAATATGTAGACCTTGACTCCATGGACACGGATGAAATCGTTGCCCTGCTCGAAAAGACACTCGGCTCTAATTCGTGGATTGCGGAACATATCGAGAGCTATAAGGGTCAGCTTGTCGACTCGCTCAGAACTTATCTCGATAAGGTAAACAGCGACATACATTGCGAGCTTTACAACGGCAACAAGGAACTTGTCGGTGAAGCCGTAATCCATATCGTAGTTAAAAAATGTGAGGAATGGTACGCAGCATTTCTTCCTAACGGAACGCATATCACGAATAAATCTCAGGTGCCTACAACGGTAGCCACAGGCTCAAAGGTTCAGCTTTACGCTATCACCACACCTCAGAGATTGAATTTCGGTACCGTTTACTCGGTTAAATCGTCATCCGTATTTGAACAGGGCAAGGTTGTTGCAACCGTAGACGATAGCGGTCTTGTTAAGTTCAAGAATCCCGGCACGGTTACCATTATGGTTTCGCCCGATTCTGAGGATGTAATTGAGGGCTTGCTCAAATTTATTAACTATTTCCATAAGCTTGAGCATACAGGCACGCTTGATACCCAAAAGGTTGCCGATATTCTCATCAAATATATCGGTATCGACATAAACAGAAATGTCCTTGCTGCAATTCTGGATGTGTGCTTTGCGGTAAAGGATATTGTGGGCGACGCGGCTGACCCGGTACAGCTTACGGCAACCGCAGTAAAAATGATTGCAAACCTTTGCTTGCAATTTGCTTATAACGATACTATCGAATTTACGGTTGTTAAGTCACAACCGCTTGAGGCTTTTGAAATCAGCGGTCTTACCTCTGTTAAGGAGGGACAACAGATTCAGCTTGAGCCTGTGAACATTGTTCCTACCACGGGCGACATCAGCGATATTGTGTGGTCGTCATCCGACCCGAGCGTTGCTTGCGTAGACCCGGAAACAGGTATTGTTACAGGTCTTGATGCAGGCGGTTCGCTTGGCTCTCTTTCTTCTAAGGAATGCGTAATCACAGCGCTTTCCACCACGAATAATGTTGAGCGTAAGGTAACCGTTAAGGTTACGGGTAAAACGGGTAAGTATATTTCCAAGGCTGAAATTAACGGAAGGTCCACAGTCGGCATTGAGGAGACGGAGGACTTTACCTATTCTATTTATCCGAGCCGTGTGGCACAGGGCGATAATTTGTTTGTGTCTTGGGGCTTTGTAACGGGTACAGACGAGGAAGGCAATAAAACCTACACTTGGGCAGAGGACGGCGCAGATGCTGTTGACCCCGACGGAATCGCAAAGATTGACGCAAAGGGTCACTTCACTCCTCTGACGGGCGGAAAGTCAACTATCGCTTGCAGAGCGAGAACAGGCTATCAGCTTTCCGACGGCTCGTTCTATGAAATCAGCTCGTACATTGCCGTCAAGACTGTCGAGACGGGTATTCCGGTTGAGAAAATTCAAATCGGTGTTAATAACGCACTCGGTAATTTCGCAACTCTCGGAAAGAACGAAAAGGTTAATGTAAACGGTGTTGATTACACCTATGCTACCGTTAAGACGGGTATGGGTAATATGTACTACGGCAAGGGTGCAACGATAAAGGCTCAGGTTTATCCTGCCGAGGCAACCGACCAAAATCTTAAATGGGTTGTTGATAACGGTATTTATGAGCAAAAGGTTTCTTCCGACACTCATTCTATTGATGTAACCCAAACCTACGGCAAGGAGCATACGGATACATTTAATATTTATGCCGTATCTGCCGACGGAGAGATTAAGTCTAATGTTATAACTGTTTGCGTAACCCGTAATTATGCTAACGGTAATAAAATCAATGAAGAAAAAATTGATATGATTAACGGCTATACGGCTGAAGCTACTCATACCATGAGCTTTGACGGAGTTCTTGAAAACTCCGCATACGCTTGCTATAAGGCTAATTGGTATTCGTCCGACGAGGAGATTTTCACCGTAGAGAATAAGGGCAACGATAATTCCGACGCTGTACTTACCGCACATGATGTCGGAACGGCAACCCTTTATTGCGTATCTGCCGACGGTGCATTCCTCGACAGCGTTGAGGTAACCGTTCGCCCCGATAAGCAGAGGCTTGAGGAGCTTATAGACATTTGTGAGGGTACCGTTATTCTTAAAACGGATTTCAACAGCAGTTACTATAACACCTTCGTTAAGAAGCTTGACTTTGCGTACATTGTTAATTACGAGCAAGAAATGGCTTCTCAAAATACCGTTGACACAACGGCGGCAGAGCTTCTCGCCGCATTCATCAGAGTCGGCGGATTTGTCGGAGTAACCTCTCTCGAAATGAAGGGCGTGAATAAAACCGACCTGCCGAGCAGATATGTTACCGTTAAGGTAGGTATGGCAAAGAATTATTCTAAGTACAGCTACGATTTCGATTTTACGGTTAATCCTAAGAATGCGATGTATTCAAGAGCTGTTTGGACATCATCAAATGATTCAATTAAGGTTGACGAAAACGGTGTTTGCACTCCGACATCAAATAATCCGTGCAGTGCCGACATCACCTGTACTATTACAGATTATAGCGGAACTAAGGTCAGTGACACTCGCCATATTGCATTCGTTAAGACTGCGGCAGAGGGTGTTGAGCTTAATAAGACAGAGCTTACCGAGGCAAAGATAGGCGAGTCGGAAAAGCTTGAGGCTACCGTTTCGCCTAAGAATGTTATCAATAAGTCAACCGCATCCGTAACTGCCGTAACATGGCATTCGTCTAACGAAAAGATTGCTTCGGTTGATGCAGACGGCGTTGTTAAGTTTAATTATGGCGGTACTGCCGTAATTACCTGCACAACTGCCGACGGCGGATTTACTGCCGATTGCGTTGTAACTGTATGCACAAATTATGATAAGCTTCAGCTTCTCGTTAATCAGTATAATAACTTTGAGAGCGAGGGTCAGCTTAATCAGATTAACTACTATCCTGAAACTTGGGATGTATATCAGCAGGCAAAGAGCGAATCCGAGGCTATGCTTGCCGAAAAAGGATATTCTCAGGAGCAGGTAGAAGCACAGTGTGAAAAGCTTGTGGCTGCTTATGACGGACTCAAGGAGTTTGTAAATATTCAAAAGGTTGAGCTTTATCTTGACGGTGAGCCTACTTCCGAATTTTATCAGTACGACCTCAGACTTCTTAAAGAGGGCTTGAGCTATACAAACGCTAAGCTTAACTTAAAGGTCAGACTTTATCCGGCAAATGCAGAGTACCAGTCGGTTAAGTGGGAATCTTCAACTACCGACATTTCCGTAACAACCGAGGGTGTATGCTCGCCTACAAATAAAAAGAAGCCGTGCTACGGCAGAATAACCTGTACCGTAACCGACGCTTTCGGAAATGAGTTCAGCGACGATGTATATGTTTCGTTCTCGTATAACCCTGTAACGGAGGTAAGACTTTCCGAGGACACCATTTCGGGTGCAATCGGCGAAACAAAGCAGCTTTCAGCAACGATTTATCCTGTCGGCTCAACGGGCGCTCATATTAATAAGGCAGATATTCAGGATTACTATTGGGAGTCAGACGATAAGAATGTTGCCACAGTAAGCGCAACCGGTCTCGTTACCTTTATCGGAGCAGGCTCAACAATCGTTCGTTGCGTATCCTATGACGGCGGTGTTTGCGGAGAATGTAAGGTTTCCGCAGAGGGTGACAGAACTGCACTCAAGGCCGCTATCGAGAAGTATCAGAATGTTGATTATACCGATTATGAGCATAATCACGGTATGGAATTTAAGAATGCTTACGATAAGGCACTCGAGGTGCTTAGCGATAAGTCAATGACTCAGGCTCAAATTGACGCTGCCACAGCAAGACTTAATACGGCAGGCGAAGCGCTTGAGGGCAACGAGTATGTTCATGTAAGTGATATTCAAATCAAATATTACACAAGCAAGCGTGGCTTGGATAAGACCTTTGACAAGAAAGCAGGCGAAGGCACTGTTGTTCAGCCAACTGCAACAGTAGGCGAAAACGATTCCGTGTCCGTAAACCTCAATTCTGATTATTCAAATTATAACGATTATAACGACACAATTCTTACTGCGTCTTACGCTCCGTCAAACGCTATGTTTGAAAAAGTAGAGTGGAAGGTGACAGAGAACAATAATATGCAGTATAAGGCTTTAGGTGATAAGCTTATTATCGCTCCTAATTCTAAGGCAAGAACTTCAACTGCATATGCAAAGGCAACGGCTGTTTATACCGACCATTACGGCAAGACAACCGAAAGAGCAATTTGGGTAACAATGTCCGACACAACCTGTATGGGACTTACCGTAGAGGAGAGCGAGCTTAACATTCTCGGCTCGGCTGACCCTGTTCAGCTTCATTGGAGTACAACGGGTCAAACCGGTTATTTAGATAAGGTAGAGTTCTTCTCGAGCGACGAGGGTGTTGCAACGGTTGACGGAAACGGTCTTGTAACGGTAGTTAATGCAGGTACTTGTGATATTAAGGTCAAAACAGTTGACGGCGGTATCACTAAAATTGTTAAGGTTACCGTTACCACCGATTACAGTAAGCTTGAGAAAAAGACAACCGAGTACGCAAAGCTTATTGATGATGTTAAGGATAAGAACCAGTACACCGAAGAATCGCTTAACGCTTTGAGCGAGCAGGTAGAAAAGTGTAAGACGATTATTGCCGAGAAGAAGGCAACACAGGCAGAGGTAAACGAGGCTCTTAAAATGCTCATCGCAGCGTACAATAACCTTGTGGGTTACATTCCTGCAACAGGAGTTTCGCTTTCACTCAATGACGGACAGTCAACGGTTAAGATGATTAATCCGGGCTTTGTCAGATTTGAGGGAACAAGCCTTAACGGCGCATATGTTCAGCTTGCTTATGCGGTAGCACCTGCCGGCGGTATGTATGATACCGTTGAGTGGAGTTCGTCAAATCAGAGCATAACGGTTGATAATAACGGTAAGGTTGTAAGTAAGTCGTTGCTTCCGAGTGCGACTGTGATTACCGTAACCGTTACAACCGCATACGGCGATAAGTACAGCGACAGCGTTTATGTATCGTTTGTAAGATACGGCGTAAGCGAGGTCGGATTTACCACCGATTTGCTTTACGGCGGACCTACCGAGGTTAAGAAGGTTCCGCTTGACATTAAAGCGAAGAACAAGATTGACGGTGCAAGCCAAGCAATCACCGCAAAGCCTTCTATTGAGGATTGTATTTACGAATCTTTTGACGAAACCGTTGCTACTGTTGACGGCGAGGGTAATGTAACCTTCCGTTCACAGGGAAAGACAAAGATTAGAGTTACCTCTATCGACGGCGGTATCACGGCAGAACTTGATGTTCAGACCACTTGGGACACAGGTGCTTTGCAGGAGGCTATTGCAAGGGCAAACGCTCTTGATTATATGGATTACGAGTACGATTACGGTATGCAGCTTAAAGCGGACCGTGAGGCGGCTCAAAAGGTTTATGATAATCCTAACGCTTCTCAGGGTGAAATCGACTCGGCTTGCATAAAGCTTACCGAAACGCTTACAGTTATTGAAGAGCATAAGTTTGTTGCTCCTACCGTTACTATGACGGTCGGCGACGAGCTTGTGACTGAAGGAAAGAGCTTTGCGGCTCCTGACGGTAAAATTGCAGTTAATGTTGCAGTAGCAAGCGATATGTATAAGACTTGCTTGCTTTCATATGAAAACGCAAACGGCGCAACTGTTGAGATTAATGATAAGACATTTAATATCACAAAGACAGCCGAAAGAGCAAGCCTTGTTGTTAAGGCGACTGTAACAGACGCTTACGACCGTGTAAGCGAATACAGATATACAATTAATATAGTAGACAGCGTGATAAACGCAACAGCAGTAAATATTCTTCTTGACGGCAAGGTTGTAACAACCGTTACTAAGTCGGGTTATAAGGCAGGAGGCACAAGATTTGAGCCGGGTTATTCGGACTTTGAGCCGTTTACTCTCACTTATGAGCTTGTACCGGGCGCAGCCGCTAATCCTACCTCTGTTGTATGGTCGTCAACTGCGTCACAGTACATTACCGTTGACCAGAACGGTCAGATAAATCTTACTCAGAGAGCAAAATTCAGACCGAACAACACAGCAAATATTTACTGTACCGTAACTAACCCTGACGGAACTACGGTCAGCGGAAAGGTTACCGTTAATATTAATTTGAACAAATAAACTGCGGAGCATATATATAATGTATAAATTAAAAATTAAAAAATATATGGCTTCGATTTTAGCACTCATCACCGTTGTCACCTGCCTTTCAGTAGGCTTGGTGGCATTCGGTGAGGATACCGTAGCCATAAACGAAACTAATTTCCCCGATCCGATTTTCAGGGGCATAGTGCTTGCAAAATATGACACTAACGGAGATGGTATTCTTCAGCCGTCCGAAAGGGCGGAAAGAACGCTTACCATTTCCGCATACCACGAGGAAATCTTCCCTGGCACCGTAATAGAGAGCATTAAGGGTATCGAGCATTTTAATTCTGCAACCTCTCTCTATGCAGGCGATATTGGCTTAAAGGAACTTGATTTAAGCAAGAACCCTAAGCTTGCATTCGTAAGGTGCGGAGGAAACTCGATTGGAAGCCTTACTCTCGGCTCTCTGCCGTCACTCACCTATCTTGACTGTAACGGCAATGCCTTGACGAAAATAAATCTTTCGGGTTGTCCAAAGCTTAAAACTCTTAATCTCGATAAGAATAAGCTTACAACCATTAACCTTTCCTCAAACACGGCGCTTAAAAGTCTTTCGATTTATCAAAACGAGCTTGAAACACTTGATTTGACGAGCAATACCGCACTTACTTCGCTGAAGTGCTGTAATAACCATATTTCGGAACTTGACCTCAGCGCAAATACAAACCTCGTCGGTATTACCGAACAGAATATCGGCAATCAATGGATAAACGCTTCTGCCTATGTAAGCGGTGAAACCGTGTATATCGGTAAGGCGTTTATGAACAGCGCATACCTTGTTTCGACATCTCTCGACACCGTTACTCAAACAGAGGACGGCGAATTAAGACAGCTTGCGTACAGCGGAAATGCGTTCTTTACCTCAGAGATTGGTAATCTTTCGGGCAAGCTGACCGATGTAAACGAAAATAAGCGTGACGGCTTTACATACCGTTATAATGTAAATAATGCGGGATGCGAAAATATGAGCGTTAATGTGGAAACGAGCCGTGATGTTTATCAGGTTAATTTCTATACCGATGAAACAAAGAAAGAGAGAATTTCTTATTCCTATGTAAGATTGAATGCAGCCGCAAAAGCACCTGCCGAGCCTGCTGCACCAACCTGTAAAAAGTTCGTTTCGTGGTCTGATGATTTCTCAAATATCCAATGCGATATGGATATTTATGCCGTATGGCAAGACGATCATATCATAGCAAAGAGCTTTAATGACGAAAGCGGTGATATTGATATTCATTGCACAAGATGCAATGATGTTAATTACAAATTTAATTTCCTTGAAACCTATAATAAAGTAAAGGGCGAGGAGGGCTTTAACGAAAAAGCAGATGTAAACTCTGACGGAATCGTTAATGCAAAGGATTATACTATCCTTTATTATATGAAATAAGTGAGGTGAGCCGATTGAATAAAAAAAGAATTGTTGCATTTTGTGTGGCTGTGATTTTTACAATCGGTTCACTTTTTGCGTTGTGTGCCTATGCCGCCGATACGGTAAGATATTCGTATGATGAAAAGACCTTTACTCTCACTGTGTCGGGTACGGGCGATATGACCGATTATACGCAGAACAATTATTCGTCCCGTCCGTGGTTTGTCTATGCCGACGCTACCAAACGAGTTGTTGTCGAAAACGGAATTAAGCATATCGGCGCATATTCCTTTGCCAAATTCAGCGAGCTTGAGGAGGTTGTGCTGCCCGACAGCGTGACTTCAATCGGCGAAATGGGATTTGGTGCAAACGATAAGCTTTGTGAAATTACAGTCGGCTCAAATGTAAGCCAAATCGGCGACTTTGCGTTTGGCTATGATTCACAGCTCAGCGTTAAGTCGGGTTTTGTGGCACATTGTTCCCAAAAGAGTGAGGCGCAACGCTTCTGCCTTAAAAATCATATTTATTTTGACACACCGATTACGCTTTACTCTGCCGTGACCGCTTCTTTTACATTGAAAAACGAGCAGGCTTTGTGGTCGTTTGTTCCTGCCGTTGACGGAGTGATTACATTTTACTCTGAAGGAGAAGAGGATACCTGCGGATTTTTGTACGGAGCAGATAATTATGCCTATGATACATCGTTTACCGAAATGAGAAAAACGGCGCTTGCGTATAATGACGATTCGAGTATGAGCAATGTAAACTTTAAGTTTTCCTACCGTGTCAAGGCGGGCGAGCGATATTATCTTTCGGCGATACACCGTAAGTTTAAGACGGGGCTTGACATTACTGTGTTTGCTTCGTTTGTATGCGATAATCATTCGCTTGTGGCTACCGATTTCGATTCGGTTCTTGCAACTCTTTCGTGTCGTAATTGCAGACACAGCGAACAGGTCGAGTTTATGGCTCATTATGCCGAGCCGTACGCACCGCTTGATGTGAATGACGACGGCATAGTAAACGCAAAGGATTATGTAATGCTCCTTTACGGTTGCGAAAGAAGCCCACGACAGCAGAAGTAGCGCTTTGAAAATCCGACAGGATTGCAAGCTTCGCTTCATCTGTCGTGTGATAAAATTAAACAGCGTTTGATTAAAAAAATAACGAGAACACTTTGATAACCTCAAAATGTTCTCGCTTTTTCTTTTTCTTTTGTTTTTATGCACCCTGAGCTGCTGCTGCCGCTTTTTCCGCCTTGCGTGCTGCTCTCTTTTTGCGTGCCTTGTAGCTCATAAGCTTGTCCAAATTTTCCTGCGGAGTTGCATACGAGCCGACTGTTACGGTGTGTCTGCCGTAAATTCCGTGGAAATCCGAACCGCCTGTTGCAAGAAGCTTTTCCTTTTTGCAGAATGCCGAAAGCTCCTCGGTGAGTTCGGGTGAGTTGTACGGACTCCATACCTCGATGCCGTCGAGTCCAAGCTCAAGATATTCCTCAATTTCCTCTTGGTTTTTATACTTGCCCGGGTGTGACAGAATGGCAATGCCGCCTGCCGAATGGATTTCTTCAATTACCTCCTTAACGCTCGGGTATTTTGTGGGTGCGAGTACATTGGTCTCGCTTCCCGTGTCAAACAATGCATAGAACAGGTCACCGAAAATGCTGTCGGTGTATCCTGCGTCCATTAATGCGTGCATAATGTGTTGCTTAAACAGGTTAGTTGAGCCGCTTGCGTGACCGATTATGAAATCGCTTGCAACAGGAAATCTTGCCGCAACCTTGAGCATCATAATTTGTCCTGCTCTTTTGCGTGCAACAGATGTCTTCTTGCAAATTCTTTCCAATCTGTCCGGAGCGTCTGCAAGATATGAAATAATATGCACCTTCTTGCCGGCAATTTCATCAAATGCCGAAAGCTCAACACCCGGTACAACCGTTACACCGTATCTCTTTCCGATAACCTGACCTCTGACAGTTCCTGCCAAGCAATCGTGGTCGGTAATTGCTATTGTGTCAATTCCGCTTTTTTGTGCTATTACTATTAAATCCTCTATACCGACCGAGCCGTCGCTCAGCTTTGTATGACAATGTAAATCCGCTGCCATAAATTTAGTCTCCTTTCAGGTTTTTTAGGGTCTGAAAACCGTTGCTGTTCGTACGGCTTCAACCACAGACAAAGAGGCACAGTACCTATGAATACTATAACATACAAGCCGTTTTTTTGCAATGATTTTTATATGTTTTTACAAAAAACTCTTTAGTTCTTTGTTTAATTTGCCAATGGGCAAACCGACCACATTGAAGTAGTCGCCTTTGATTTCTTTAACGAAAAGTGAGCCGTAGCCTTGGATGCCGTAGCTTCCCGCCTTGTCCCTATGCTCTCCCGTTTTTATGTATCGCTCTATGTCCTCGTCGCTGAGTTCGTAAAACGAAACCTTCGTCTGCACCGCAAAGGAGGTCGATTCCTGCGAATGTATAATGGTAACGCCCGTGAACACGCTGTGCGTTTTGCCCGAAAGTGAGCGAAGCATTGCCCTTGCGCCGTCGTCATTTTTTGGCTTGCCGAGGATTTTTCTTCCCAAAGCAACCACCGTGTCCGCACCGATTACCGTGTCCTCGTCGTTGCGAAACGGCTCTGCCTTTATTGCCGAAAGTCTGAGTACCGCCTCCTCGGGCGAAATTCCCCTTGGCAGAGTTTCGTCGGCGTCTGCACTTTTCACGATGAAGTCCTCTGTAATGTGTTTCATAAGCTCAAGCCTTCTCGGGCTTTTCGATGCTAAAATTATCATTATTCCACTCCCCTGTAATAAAGTCCTCTTGTATACATCTTGCCTAAATCCGAGCCTGTTTCAAATTTGCTCAGTATTTCCTGCGTTTGTTGCTTGCTCTCGTCGGTGAAATAGAAGTGCAAGAAGTCGCAGTTTATCTCCTTTTGCCTGTCTGCCATATATATCGGTACCGGATTGAACACCTCAACGCACGGATACGGCGAACATTTTACGGAAAATTCAAAGCCTTTTCTGTCGGTGAGCTTGCCCGTGCAGTTTTGACAGCCGAGATGATTTTTAATCGGACAGTTTCTTGTCAGCATAAGCGGAAGCTTGCCGTATGCGATTAACCCCTTGTCCTGTGCGTCTATTGCGTTTGCCTGTTCAACGGTCGCCTCGATTGAAATTATGGGCGAATTGAACAGCCTTGCCGTCTCGGTGTTAAATACATTAAGCCCGAAATCACCGAATACCTCAAACCCCATTTTTTCGGCAAGACGATATGCCCCCAAGTTTGAGCAAAGTGCTTTTCTTACGCCGATTTTTTTAAGATGTTCAAGCCTTTTTGTCAGCTTTTCCTCTGCCGAAAATAACGCTCTCGGCAGTTCAGCTCCTGCTCTGTTGTCCACAAAATCCTCGTCACTGCTCCATACGGGAATGAAAATTCGCTTGAACGGGTGCTTGTCCGGTATTGCGTTCGGGTCTGCAAATCTTGCAGTCAGGTACGGCTTCTCCGCTTTTCTCTCCGTTTTTTCTAAGCGGTAATCGGAATGCGGTTTTTCCGATTGTTTCTGCTCGTTGAGCGATTCTGTCGCCTGTCTGCGCAGACCGTTTATTTCGCTCGCTTTGACGATTAATCCGTCGTCCAATTCTATTTTTATATCGGTCGGGTAATATTGAGTATTGCCGAATTTTGCCAGTCTTATACTTAGGCTCTCCTCGGTCATCGGCTTGTTTATCGCCTGCTCGGGTACAGAGCCGGTCACCCTCATCGTCTTGTATGCCGTGCTTGCTGTCAGCTCAATCGGCTGATTTTTTCTGCATACGAAATGCAGACTGATTGGCACAAGCGGTGTTTCGTTGTCGTAAAGGTGGGACAGCTCTTTTAGCACATCCTTTGCCGCCACAACATCCTCTCTCTGCCTAAAGCCGAACATATCGCTTCTTTTGCCCGTAAAATATCCGTCCGTGAATCCCGAACGGCTGAAAACGCTTCTCAGCACAGCCTCATCGTCACGGGAATAATCACCCTTTAACGCTTTTTTACAGCTCGTGACCGCACACGCAACATATTCCGGTCGCTTCATTCTGCCCTCGATTTTCAGCGACACAACGCCCGCCTGCTCGATTTCGTCCAAATGCCCGAGCAGACTTAAATCCTTTAGCGACAAATCACAGCTCCTGCTGTCGTCTGCGCTGAACGGAAGCCTGCACGGCTGAGCGCAAAGACCTCTGTTTCCGCTTCGTCCGCCAAGCATTGCCGACATATAGCATTGTCCGCTTACGCTCATACATAACGCACCGTGAATGAATAATTCAAGCTCCATATTCGTTGCCTTGCGTATTTCCTTAATTTCGTCAAGGCTCATTTCTCGTGGGATTACCGCCCTGACAAAGCCCGCCTCCTCAAGTGCCTTGAAGCCCTCGGGAGAATTTACGCTGCATTGGGTGGATGCGTGCAGTCTTACGCTCGGAAATTCCTTGTGCAGTATCCGTGCAAGACCTAAATCCTGTACTATAAATCCGTCAACCCCTGCCCCTATTGCCGTTTCGGCAGTATCGAGTGCATTTTTTAGCTCGTCGTCGCTTACTAAAATATTCAGCGTGACATAAACCTTTACCTGTCTTTCGTGGCAGTATTTTACAGCCTCGATAAGCTCGTCGTCGCTGAAATTCGTTGCGTTTCTCCTTGCGTTCACGCTCTTCATTCCGAGGTAAACGGCATTTGCTCCGCACCTCACGCCCGCAATCAACGCTTCCATACTTCCTGCCGGGGCTAAAATTTCCATTCTCTGCATAATTGCATCCTTTTCCGCAAGCTGTCAAGCACAACTCAACCTGCCTGCCCGTAATATAAAAAGAAATATACCTCCCAACCTTGCAGTATGGGAGGCATTTATCAGTTGTTTTCGCTTATTTTGTTGCGAAGTGAGGAAAGCTCTCTGTTGAGTCTTTCTATCTCTCGTCTGGCAACATCAACCTCAAGCTTTGCTCTTGCCGCATCTTCAATATAGTCTTTAATCTGAGCCCTTAAATTAACAGCCTCGCTGTTAGCTTTCTTGCAAGCGTCCGCCTGGTCAAGTGCTACAAGCACAGCACATTGAGTCTGTGAAAGAGTCGGTGATTCGTTTGATACAGCGTGCATCTCTTTGTTGATAAGCTCGCCGAGACCCTCAACATATTCCGGGTCATCCTCGGTAAGGATGGTGTATGTGTTGCCGTAGATTTTAAGTTCAACCCTGTTCTTTTCCATTTTTTCACCTTTTTTCGTGTAAAATCGTCTCTGTCTTAGTATTATAACAATTTATTTTCATATTGTCAATTAAGTATTGACCCGACACAGGACTTTATTATCGCTTCCGTTTTGCTTGTAGATAAAAAATATTTATGGTTATATCAAATTCGAATTATACTTTTAATGAAAACCGCATAAATAGTGGACTTAAACGCATTGACTAAGCGTAATTTTAGTGGTAAACTAATCCTATCAGCAAACTCAGAGAGGTGAAAAATATGGACAATATGATTAATTCCAGCTTTAAGCGAAAGCTTCCTGTTCCAAAGGAGATTAAGGAGCAGTATCCGCTTTCGGCAGAGGCTGTTGAAAAAAAGGAAATCAGAGATAAGGAAATTGCGGACGTTTTTACAGGCAAGAGCGATAAGCTTGCGCTTGTTATCGGACCTTGCTCGGCTGACAGACCCGATTCGGTTTTGGATTATATCCACCGTCTTGCCGAGGTTCAAAAGCAGGTGGAGGATAAGATTTTGATTATCCCCCGTATTTATACCGGAAAGCCGAGAACTACCGGCGAGGGATACAAGGGAATGCTTCATCAGCCTAACCCCGAGGAAAAGCCGGATATGCTTGAGGGTATTATCGAGGTGCGTAATCTTCATAAGGACGCTATCGAGCAAACGGGACTTACCTGTGCCGACGAAATGCTTTATCCCGAAAATCACAGATACCTTTCAGACCTTCTTTCGTATGTTGCGGTTGGTGCAAGAAGTGTCGAAAATCAGGAGCATAGACTTGTCTCCTCTGCACTTAACATTCCTGTCGGAATGAAAAACCCCACTTCGGGCGACCTTTCCGTTATGCTTAACGCCATTAAAGCGGCGCAAAACGGACACACCTTCCTTTACAGAGGCTGGGAGGTTGATTCAAAGGGCAATGACCTTGCTCATGTTATCCTCAGAGGAAGCGTGGACAAGCACGGCATTAACCATGTTAATTATCATTACGAGGATTTGATTCAGCTTGCAGGTATGTACCTTGATAACGGCTTTGAAAATCCTGCCGTTATTATAGATACAAACCATTCAAATTCGGGCAAAAAATATCTCGAGCAGGTTCGTATCGCAAACGAGGTGCTTCATTCAATGCGCCATAGTGCCGATATTAAACGAATGGTTAAGGGCTTTATGATTGAGTCGTATATTGTTGACGGCGCTCAAAAGGTAGAAGAGGGCGTTTACGGTAAGTCAATCACCGACCCTTGCCTCGGATGGGAAAAGACAAAGGATTTGATTTTTAATATCGCAGAACAGCTTTAATTCAATGTGCGGCGGTGTGAGGTGTCACTCCGTCGCTTTTGTTTTGTAATTTTGACCCGGTTATTTTATGTATGATAGACTATTTGAAAATGGTGAGGCAACAGATTTTTGGTATAAAAGTCGAAAATATTGTTAATTTATTGACAAATTGCTCACAACGATATATTATATATCATAAAGTTATTGTTAATTATTCAACGAGCTTTATGAAGGAAGGTATGAAAAATGGCAAATAGACGAGTAGCACTTGTTGGTTGCGGTATGGTTGGCATGAGCTATGCCTATGCGCTTCTTAACAGTGACATTTGTAACGAATTAATTTTGATAGATGTAAATGAGGACAAGGCTAAGGGTGAGGCTATGGACCTTAATCACGGTCTTTGCTTCAGCTCCTCTCATATGAAAATCAGAGCAGGCTCTTACGAGGATTGTGCGTACGCAGACCTTGTTGTAATCACCGCTTCGGCAGGCTCAAGAAAGCCGGGTGAAACCCGCTTTGACCAGCTTAATAAGAATGTGGCTATCTTTAAGTCATTTATTTCCAAGATTGTTGCGTCGGGCTTTAACGGCATATTCCTTGTTGCCTCAAATCCGGTTGATGTAATGACCAGAGTGACCTATGAGCTTTCGGGCTTCCCGGCAAATCGTGTAATCGGCTCGGGTACAACCCTTGATACCGCAAGACTTCGCTACCTTATCGGCGACTGCTTCCATTGCGACCCTCACTCTGTTCACGGCTATGTTATCGGCGAACACGGCGACAGCGAGTTTGTTCCGTTCAGCCAGCTTAATCTCTCAACTATGAATATCGAGGAATTCATTAAAAACGATAAGCTTTCCTCCGACATCACTAAAGAAGATGTTGACGAAATTATCGAAAAGGTAAAGAATTCGGGCGCAGAGGTTATTAAATTAAAGGGCGCAACCTATTACGGAATCGGTATGAGCCTTGTTCGTATCACAAAGGCTATCTTCGGCGACGAAAACAGCGTTATCACCGTATCGTCAAGACTTAACGGCGAGTACGGTATGCGTGATGTTTATCTCGGCTTGCCCGCTTATGTTAATCGTAACGGCGTTCGCAAGATTGTACCTCTTAACCTTACTGATGAAGAGGTTGAGAAACTTCGCAACAGCTATAATATATTAAGGGATTCGTTTGATTCCCTTGACCTTAACTGATAATTTATCTCCCCTTATCTTTTCCCCGCTGTAATGGCGGGGATTTTTTTGTGCAGGGGACTTTGTCTGTTTAATTTGTGAGCAAAGTTGTGCATATTTTTATCATAGCATAAATCAGAATAACTAAATTTGGTCAGCTTTTTTCGTGAAATTAGTCAAAATCACGAAAAACGAAGAATTTGTTATTTTTTTCACAATATACCTTGAATTAGACCGTCCAAACGAATATAATATGATAGTAAAATCGCAAAATTAATATAATATTATTACGGAGGTATTATTATGGAATATCGTATCGAACACGATTCAATGGGAGAGGTTAAGGTTCCTGCCGATAAATATTGGGCAGCGCAGACCGAAAGAAGCCACGAGAACTTTTTAATCGGTGTAGGTATCGAAACTATGCCAAGAGAAATTACACACGCTTTCGGCGTACTTAAAAAGGCTGCCGCTATCGCAAACAATCAGCTCAAGCCTGAAAAAATGACTGACGAAAAGCTTGCCGCTGTTTCACAGGCTTGTGACGAGGTTATGAGTGGAGCGCTTAACGAGCATTTTCCTCTTGTTGTTTGGCAGACAGGCTCAGGCACTCAGTCAAATATGAATGCAAATGAAGTTATCGCAAACAGAGGTAACGAGATTGCAGGCAAGAAAATTCTTCATCCAAACGACGACATCAATATGTCACAGTCATCTAATGACACCTTCCCAACCGCTATGAGCATTGCTGCCGTTATCGGTATCGAGGATAAGGTTATCCCTGCCGTTGACACTCTTATCGAAACCTTTAAGAAGCTTGAAAAAGAAAACGAGGGCATTGTTAAGTCGGGCAGAACTCATCTTCAGGACGCTACCCCTATCACATTTTCACAGGAAATCAGCGGCTGGAGAGCAAGCCTTGAAAAGGATAAGAAGCTCCTCGAAATCGCACTTCCCGAATTAAAGGAACTTGCACTCGGCGGTACTGCCGTAGGTACAGGTCTTAATGCTCCGGCAGGCTTTGATGTTAAGGTTGCAGAGGCTGTAAGCCAAATCACAGGTAAGCAGTTCATCACAGCACCTAATAAATTCCACGCACTTACATCAAAGGACGAAATCGTTTTCGCCCACGGTGCGCTCAAGGCACTTGCGGCAGACCTTATGAAGATTGCAAACGATGTTCGTTGGCTCGCTTCCGGTCCACGCTTGGGTCTCGGTGAAATCACCATTCCCGAGAACGAGCCGGGTTCGTCAATTATGCCGGGTAAGGTTAATCCTACTCAGTGCGAGGCTGTTACAATGGTTGCCGTTCAGGTTATCGGTAACGATACCGCTATCGGTATGGCTGCTTCACAGGGCAACTTTGAGCTTAATGTATTTATGCCTGTAATCATTTATAACTTTACTCAGTCGGTAAGACTTCTCAGCGAGGCTATGATTTCATTTAATAATAATTGTGCCGTAGGCATTAAGGCAAATAAGGATAAGATGTATAACAATCTTCATAATTCCCTTATGCTTGTTACAGCACTTAATCCGTATATCGGCTATGAAAATGCTGCAAAGACAGCAAAGAATGCTTATAAGAAAAATATCTCTCTTAAAGAATCTTGCGTAGAGCTTGGCTTCCTTACAGCAGAGAGATTTGACGAGGTGTTCCATCCTGAGCAGATGGTATAATTAATGCTCGCCTCCCTTATCAATGGAGGCAGTACACCGTTAGGTGTGACGGAGGGATTAATTTTTCGCACTTCCCCAATGTCCCACCTTCGCTGACGGTGACACGCAGCATTAATCACCAAACATTTTTGAGTTAAGGAGTAATAATATGGTATTCAGCTATTATCCGGGTTGTACCTTAAAGAATAAGGCTAAGGATTTGGACAGCTATGCACGACTCAGCGCCGAGGCTCTCGGTGTTACTCTCGAGGAAATTCCCGAGTGGCAGTGCTGCGGCGGTGTTTATCCTATGGCTAAGGACGAAATCGCAACAAAGCTTTCATCTGTTCGCACACTTATGAAAGCAAAGGACGCGGGACAAGACCTTGTTACTATGTGCAGTGCCTGCCATAATGTTGTTAAGCAGGTTAATAACGATATGAAAGACGACGAGTTTTCGTCTAAAGTCGCAAGATATATGAAAATAGACGAGGATGAGGCTTATCACGGCGAAACCGAGGTACTTCATTATCTTGAGGTTTTGCGTGACAGGGTTGGCTTTGACGAAATTAAGAAAAAAGTAACTAATCCGCTTAAAGGTAAAAAAATTGCCGCATACTACGGTTGTCTTTTGCTCAGACCGGGCAAGGTTATGCAGATGGACGACCCTGAAAACCCTACAATTATGGAAGACTTTATCAAGGCTCTCGGTGCAACACCCGTAAAGTACGCTATGCGTAATGAGTGCTGTGGAGGCTATACCGTCTTAGAAAATAAGGATATAGCAAAAACAAGAGCGCAGGCAGTTATCGAAAATGCCGTTAATAACGGTGCAGAGGAAATTATCACAGCCTGTCCGCTTTGTATGTATAATCTGAGAAAAAATGCTCAGGGCGTTAAGATTACATATTTTACCGAGCTTTTGGCTCAGGCACTCGGCTTGACAGACGAGACGGAGGGTTAATATGGAAAATAAGAATATTCAGGAGCAGATACTTCGCTCCTACGGTAAAAATCCACGCAAGTGTATGTCCTGCGGAAAATGCACGGCAGCTTGCCCGTCGTATGATAATATGGAATATCATCCTCACCAGTTTGTGTCTATGGTGATAAACGGCAGAATTGACGAGCTTCTCGAAAGCGAGTCGCTTTACACCTGCCTTTCCTGTATGGCTTGTCTTGAGCGTTGCCCGAGAGGCGTTGAACCTGCAAGACTTATCGAGGCTGTAAGGGTTGCACAGGTTCGTCAGCAGGGCAAAAATCACCTTACCGCACAGGATATTCCGGAGAAGCTTGACGAGGATTTGCCTCAGCAGGCGATAGTCTCTGCGATGAGAAAATATTGGAAGTAATCAGGGGAGTTATTATTTATGCAAAGAATTGGCGTATTCGTATGCTGGTGTGGCAGTAATATCGCAGGAACGGTTGATGTTCATAAGGTTGCGGAGACCTTGAAGCAGGAGCCGGGAGTTGTTTATTCTGTCGATTACCAATATATGTGTTCCGAGGCAGGACAAAATCTTGTTAAGGACGCAATAAAGAATTATAATCTTACGGGCGTTGTGGTATGCTCCTGCTCGCCTCGTATGCACGAAAATACATTCCGCAAGGCTGCGGCGTCGGTCGGACTTAATCCGTATATGGTTGAGATTGCAAACATTCGTGAGCAATGCTCTTGGATTCATAAGGATATGCAGACAGCAACCGAAAAGGCTGTCGTTCTCGGCAGAGCAGCTATTGCAAAGGTGCAGCTTAACGCACCGCTTACCGCAGGCGAAAGCCCTGTTACAAAGCGTGCGCTCGTTATCGGCGGCGGTATCGCAGGTATTCAGACCGCACTCGATATTGCAGAGGCGGGCTTTGAGGTAGATATTGTTGAGAGGTCGGCAACAATCGGCGGAAAAATGGCGCAGATTGATAAAACATTCCCGACCCTTGACTGTGCCGCTTGTATTCTTACACCTAAAATGGTTGAGGCGGCTCAAAACGAAAAAATCAAGATTTATTCATACAGCGAGGTAGATTCCGTAAAGGGTTTTGTCGGTAACTTTAATGTTAAAATCAAGCGCAAGGCAAGATTTGTAAACGAGGATATTTGCACGGGTTGCGGACTTTGTACCGAAAAATGTCCTATGAAAAGAGTGCCTAACGAGTTTAATCTCGGTATGGATAACAGGAGTGCGGTATATATCCCGTTTGCACAAGCTGTACCTAAGGTTGCAACCATTGACCCGAACTATTGTATTAAGCTTCGTACAGGCAAGTGCGGTCTTTGCTCAACCGTTTGTGAGGCGCACGCTATTAATTATGACGCAAAGGACGAGTTCGTGGATGCACAGTACGGTGCAATCGTTGTTGCAACAGGCTTTGAGCCGATTAAGGTTGATAAGTTTGACGAGTTCGCTTACAGTCAGTCTCCTGATGTTGTGACCTCTCTTGAATACGAAAGACTTATGAATGCCGCAGGTCCTACCTCAGGCACTCTCCTCAGACCGTCCGACCACGAGCATCCTCATACCATTGTTTTCGTTCAGTGTGTAGGCTCTCGTTGTGACGCAGAAAACGAAAAGGGTAAGCCGTATTGCTCAAAGGTTTGCTGTATGTATACCGCAAAGCACGCAATGCTTACCAGAGAAAAATATCCCGACACAGATGTTTATGTATTCTATATAGATGTTCGTACACCGGGTAAGAATTTCGACGAGTTCTATCGCAGAGCCGTAGAGGAGTACGGAGTACATTATATTAAAGGTATGGTCGGCAAGGTTGTTCCCGAGGGCAAGAAGCTCAAGGTGCAGGCAAGTGATTTGCTTAATGGCAGACAGCTTCATATCGACGCAGATATGGTTGTTCTCGCTGCCGCTGTTGAGCCTGATAAGTCGGCAAGACCGCTTGCAACAATGCTTACCGCATCGATGGATACAAACGATTTCTTCACCGAGGCTCACCCAAAGCTTCGTCCTGTTGAGTCACCTACCGCAGGCGTGTTCCTTTCGGGTATGTGCCAGGGTCCTAAAGATATTCCCGAAACCGTATCTCAGGCAAGTGCTTGTGCCGCAAAGGTTATCGGACTTCTTGTTAAGGATAAGCTTACCTGTAATCCTTGTGTTGCTCACAGCGACGAAATGATGTGTAACGGATGCTCATCGTGTGAAAAGGTTTGTCCTTACGGTGCTATTACATATCTTGAAAAGGAATTCAGAATGCCTGACCGTACAACTCAAATCAGACGAGTTGCAAGCGTAAATCCTGCCGTATGTCAGGGTTGCGGTGCTTGTACGGTTGCGTGTCCGTCGGGTGCTATGGACCTTAATGGATTTTCAAATAAACAAATTATGGCGGAGGTAGATGCAATATGCAAATAGAGAATAAAGAATTTAAGCCGAAAATCGTTGCATTCTGCTGTAATTGGTGTTCTTATGCAGGTGCGGATTTGGCAGGTACAAACCGCTTGAACTATCCTGCCGATGTTAAAATTATTCGTGTTCCTTGCTCTTGCAGAGTAAACCCGATGTTCATTCTCAGAGCGTTTCAAAGGGGTGCAGACGGTGTTATTATGTGTGGCTGTCACCCGGGCGACTGCCACTACACAACGGGTAACTACTATGCACGACGCAGAATGACTCTCCTTTTCTCAATGCTTGATTATCTCGGAATTGAGAAAGGCAGAACAAGAGTTGAGTGGGTTTCTGCCGCTGAGGGACAGAAATTTGCCGAAACAATGAACAGCTTTGTAGAAACTATTTATGAGCTGGGCGAGAATAAGAGATTGGAGGATTTAAGATGCAAGAACAAATGATTGCCAGAGCTAAAGCCCTCCTTAGCGATAACACGGTTGACAGAGTTCTCGGCTGGAAGGTCGGCGAGCTTTCATACGACCTTACCCCTGCCGTTTTTGAAAGTGCAGAAGAGCTTGACCGTGACTTCGTTTATAATACATTTTCTGCCGCAAACCTTTCAAAGTATCTCGTAAAGCAGACAAGAAAGGGTGACGGAAAAATCCTTATCTTTACTAAGCCTTGCGATTCTTACAGTCTTCAACAGCTTATTAAGGAGCATAGGGTAGACAGAGAAAAGGTGTATATCGTAGGCATTCAGTGCCACGGTAAGACAGATATTAATAAGATTAAGGCTGACGGACTTTCGGGCATTTCGTCAATCACCGAGACCGACGACAGCGTTATCGCCGAAACAATCTACGGCGACAAAAAGGAATATAAAAAGTATGAGGTTATGGCAGAAAGATGCCTTTCATGCAAGAGCAAAAAGATTGTAATTTATGACGAACTTATCGGCGAAAACGGCGAGGTTATGGACTCTAACCGTTTTGACCAGGTCGAGGTGCTTGAGGCAATGACACCCGACGAGAGATTTGAGTTTTGGCAAAACGAGCTTTCAAAGTGTATTCGCTGTAACGCCTGCCGTAACGCTTGCCCTGCCTGCACCTGTGAAAAGTGCGTGTTTGATAACGACAATTCGGGCGTTGCGCAAAAGGCGGCTCAGACCTCATTCGAGGAGGCTAATTTCCACATTATCCGTGCATTCCATGTAGCCGGCAGATGTACCGACTGCGGCGAATGTTCACGAGTTTGTCCTCAAAATATTCCGCTTCACTTGCTCAACCGTAAATTTATTAAGGACGCTAACGAGCTTTACGGAGAGTATCAGGCAGGCGAGGACGCAGACAGCCGTTACCCTCTCGTTGACTTCACATTTGATGATTGCGAGCCGTCTGTTGTATATGAGAGAGGAGGCAATAAGTAATGAAGAAATTAAATGGAAGCATTTATGATTTTTTTGATAAAATTGCCGAGTTTCAAAAGCTTTATATTCCTACCGACAACGGCGACATTGCTCAATTTGCGGAATATAAAAACGGTATGACGCTCACAGAAAAATATAACACAAATCGTTCGGCAAAGGACTTCTTTTTTCCACAGACCGAAAGCCTTTATGATATTCGCAAAAACGGCTTAAAGCTTGAAATTAAGGATACAAGAAGCGAACTTGATGATTTCGTTGTTTTCGGCGTAAGAGGCTGTGACGCTCGTGCGTTTGACATTCTTGACAGAGTTTTTCTTGTAGACCCTGTTGATACATATTATAAGAACAGAAGAAGCCACGCAGTTATTATCACTCTTGCCTGCAACAGACCCGAGGAAACCTGCTTTTGTAATGCGTTTGGTATAGACGCTTCAAATCCTGACGGCGATGTTACCGCTTGGAGAATGGGCGAGGATTATTACTTTAATGCGTGCAACGAAAAAGGCGAGGCTCTGCTTGACTCACTTTTTGATGTTCTTGAGGATTGCAGCGACGATACCGCCGAGCAGATTAAATCTGCCATTAAAGCGGTTATGGCAAAGCTTCCTCTTGCAAATACCTCATTTGAGGGAATGAAAAAGGACGACCTGCTCACTCACTTTAAGAGCGAAAAATGGTCATCACTCAGCGAATCCTGTATCGGTTGCGGTACTTGCACCTTTGTATGCCCAACCTGTCAATGCTATGATATTCGTGAGTTTGACACAGGAAACGGTGTTAAAAAATTCAGATGCTGGGACAGCTGTATGTATAGCGATTTTACCCAAATGGCTCACGGCAATCCCCGTACATCTCAGCTTGAACGCTTCCGTCAGAGATTTATGCATAAGCTTGTTTATTATCCCGATAATAACGAGGGTATTTTCGGTTGCGTAGGCTGTGGCAGATGTATTTCAAAATGTCCTATATCAATGAATATAGTTAAGGTAGAAAAAGCATTGGAGGTGCAGTCATAATGGAAAAGGAAACCTTAATTCCCCATATCGGTGTTGTTACCGATATTCGTCAGGATACCCCCGATGTAAAAACCTTCAGAGTAAACGCTCTTGAGGGCGGCAAGGTGTTTGAGCATATCCCCGGACAGTGCGCCATGCTTTCTATCCCGGGCGCAGGAGAGGGTATGTTCTCTATTACCTCATCTCCGACTAACGAGGAGTATATGGAGTTCAGCATTAAAAAGTGCGGCTGCCTTACCACTTGGCTTCATCAAATGGATGTCGGTCAGGAAATAGCAATTCGTGGCCCGTACGGCAACGGCTTCCCTGTTGACACCGAGTTTGCGGGCAAGGACTTGCTTTTTATCGCAGGCGGTATCGGACTTGCACCGCTTAGAAGCGTAATTAATTATTGTCGTGATAACCGTGATAAATACGGCTCTATTGATATTGTTTACGGCTCAAGAAGTATGGATGACCTTGTTGATTATAAGGAAATAATCGACGAATGGTGCAACGAGGAGGGCATTAATGTCTACCTCACAATCGACCGTGAGCAAGAGGGCTGGGACGGTCATGTCGGCTTTGTTCCCAATTATGTTAAGGAGCTTGGCTTTGATACAAATAAAACCTGCGTTATCTGCGGACCTCCGATTATGATTAAGTTTACGCTTCAGGGTTTGGTTGAGCTTGGTTTTGAAAAAACTCAGGTTTACACCACTATGGAGCTTCGTATGAAGTGCGGAGTAGGCAAGTGCGGCAGATGTAATATCGGCGATAAGTATGTCTGCAAGGACGGACCGGTGTTCCGCTGTGACGAACTCGGCGAACTGCCCGATGAATATTGATATGGAGGACTGAATATGGAAAGTATGGTAAATATATATCTTTACGGCAAAAAATATGCCGTACCGTCAAATTTAACTATAATGAGCGCAATGGAATATGCCGGCTATCAGCTTAAAAGAGGCTGTGGATGCCGTAACGGCTTCTGCGGTGCGTGCGCTACAATTTACAGAATTGCAGGCGGTGAGCTGAAAGCTTGTCTTGCGTGCCAGACAAAGGTTGAGGAGGGTATGTTTATTGCAACTCTTCCGTTCTTCCCGCTTGTTAAGCAGCCTTATGACATTGAAAAGGTTAGCGTGAACGAGTCGATTATGATGCAGCTTTATCCCGAGATTTATTCCTGCATCGGCTGTAATGCCTGCACAAACGCTTGTACTCAGGAGCTTAATGTTATGCAGTATATCGCATACGCTCAGAGAGGCGAGTTTGAAAAATGCGCCGAGGAAAGCTTTGACTGCGTAATGTGCGGCGTTTGCTCTTCTCGTTGTCCTGCCGGTATTTCTCATCCGCAGGTTGCACTTCTTGCACGCCGTATTAACGGTAAATATCTTGCTCCGGAAAGTAAGCATTTAACAAACAGAGTTCAGGAAATCAAGGACGGCACATTTGAGGAGCTTCTCGAAAAACTTATGAATAAGCCGATTGACGAAATGAAAGAACTATATAATAACAGAGAGATTGAGAAGTAAGGAGGTGCCGATATGTATAACGAAGAAATGAAAAAATCTATGGAAAAGGTTGCTGCTCACAGAGAGGCTAACGCTGTTCTTGAGCCACGCAGAATGACTGCCGACGAAAAGGACACTCTTCTTGCAACCTATCATCCCGACTATAAGCAGAGCGAGTTTGCCACTCTTGCTATCGGACCTAATAAGGGCGAAAAGGTGCCTCTTGAGCTTGCCGATTTGCTTCAGGCACACAGCAGAATAAAGAATAAAAAAATCAATCTTGATAAGATTGACTATGATGTTGATGTTCTTATTATCGGCGGCGGCGGAGCAGGTGCTTCCGCAGCTATCGAGGCTGACAATAACGGCGCAAGCACTATGATTGTCACAAAACTCAGAATCGGTGACGCAAACACAATGATGGCAGAGGGCGGTATTCAGGCTGCCGATAAGCCTAACGATTCTCCTGCACAGCACTATATCGACGCATTCGGCGGCGGTCACTTTGCCGCAAAACCTGAGCTTCTTTATAAGCTTGTAAATGATGCACCCGAGGCTATTCAGTGGCTTAATAATCTCGGTGTGGAATTCGACAAAGACGCAGACGGCACAATGATTACTACCCACGGCGGCGGTACATCAAGAAAGAGAATGCACGCCGCTAAGGATTATTCCGGTGCGGAGATTATGCGTACTCTGCGTGACGAGGTGCAGAACAGACAAATTCCTATCGTTGATTTCACCTCGGCTATTGAACTTATCAAGGACAAGGACGGCAAGATTGCCGGTGCCGTTCTTATGAATATGGAAACCGAGGAAATCCTTGTTGCAAGAGCAAAGACCGTTATCATCGCAACAGGCGGTGCAGGTCGTTTGCATTATCAGGGCTTCCCGACCTCTAACCATTACGGCGCTACTGCCGACGGACTTGTTCTCGGCTATCGTGCAGGTGCAAAGCTTCTTTATGCCGACACACTTCAGTACCACCCGACAGGTGCCGCATATCCCGAGCAGATTTTCGGTGCGCTTGTTACCGAGAAGGTTCGTTCTCTCGGCGCAAAGCTTATCAATTTTGACGGTGAAGCATTTATGCATCCGCTTGAAACCCGTGATGTTTCCGCTGCTTCTATCATTCGTGAATGTTCAACAAACGGTAAAGGCGTTCATACCGATGACGGAATCGGCGTATGGCTCGACACCCCTATGATTGAGCTTAAAAACGGCGAGGGTACTATCGAAAAGAGAATCCCGGCTATGATGAGAATGTTTGCTAAGTACGGAATTGATATTCGTAAAGAGCCTATTCTCGTATATCCTACTCTTCATTACCAAAACGGCGGTCTTGATATTTCTGCCGACGGTATGACAGAAATCGAAAACCTTTATGTTGCAGGCGAGGCTGTCGGCGGAATTCACGGCAGAAACAGACTGATGGGTAACTCGCTTTTAGACATTATCGTTTTCGGCAGAAATGCCGGCAAAAACGCTTCTGAAAAGGCAAGAGGCGTTGAGCTGAAGGCTCTTACTCTTTCTCATGTTGACGATTTCGAGAACGAAATTAAGGACGCAGGCATTGAAAGCGACAAGGTGTCGCCTCAGCTTCTTCCCGATTATACTCGCAAGGTAAACGAGTAAATTTTGTTACGCAAATTCTAAAAACCTCCCCTTTTCTCGGGGGAGGTCGCATTGTCTTGCAATGACGGAGGGGTTTGCGTTTTTGTTTTATACATTATTGTTGTTTTTTTAATTAAGGGGGTAGAAACAATGAGTTTTGGATTGATAACCGTAAACGGTGTGGCATTTCTTACATTTTGTGTGTTTGCCGTTGCCGCTGTCGGTTATATTATCGGCAGAGTTACCGTTAAGGGCGTCAGCCTCGGCACGGCAGGTGTATTCATTATTGCATTGCTGTTCGGTGCTTTTCTTTTTCCGAGCCTTGAAACACAGCTTAAAATCGGCGATGTAACCTTTGTTAAGGAAGCACTTAAAATCATTGAAAATATCGGACTTATATTCTTTGTAACCTCGGTCGGCTTTATCGCAGGTCCAAAGTTTTTCAGAAATATTAAGGCTAATTTTAAGTCGTATGTTTTGCTCGGTGTTGTAATAATTCTTTCAGCGTCACTCATTTGCGTGCTTTGTATAGCAATCGGAGGAAAGTTCAGCGGTGTTGACGGTGATACGTTTAAGTCTACTATGGTAGGCATATTGGCAGGTGCGTTGACTTCGACCCCTGCATTTTCAGCCTCAAAGGAGGCGGTCGGAGAGCTTGGAGCAAGCTTTGAGGACGCAGTATCGGCAGGTTATGCCATTGCGTATCTGTTTGGTGTTGTCGGCGTTGTTCTTTTCGTACAGCTTGTGCCTAAAATCGTTAAGGCGGATATGGCTGAGGAAATTAAGCGTATTTCCGACGACCACGCTTGCGATGTGTCGGCAAAGAAAAATGGCAAATCGCTTATTGCGGTTGACGAATTCGGATTTATGTCATTTTCATCTGCAGCAATTATCGGTGTGTTTGTCGGCTCAATTAAGGTTAGAGGCTTCTCGCTCACAATCACGGGCGGTTGTATCCTTGTTGCATTGCTTTTCGGCCATTTCGGAAAAATCGGAAAAATCAATCTTACACCCAACGCTGCCAGTCTGCGTACGCTTCGTGAGCTTGGACTGATGATGTTCCTTATCGGAGCAGGTGTAAGCGGCGGCGCAAAGTTTGTCGAGTATTTCCAGCCGATTTATTTCCTCTACGGCGCAATCATAACACTTTTGCCGATGATAGTAGGATTTTTGTTTGCTAAATTCGTGCTTAAAATGCCGCTTCTTAATAACCTCGGCTCAATTACAGGCGGTATGACAAGTACCCCTGCACTCGGCACACTTATTTCCGTTACAGGTACCGAGGATGTCGCTTCGGCTTATGCCGCAACCTATCCTATCGCCCTCGTGTCGGTCGTTGTTGCAAGCAAGCTGATTATTATGTTCTGCTGATACAGCTCCCGAAACACGCTGATAAAAATTAATGCCTCCCTTATTAAGGAGAAAGATTCTCACGCCTCCCTTTTCAAGGGAGGTGGCTCGCCGTTGGCGAGACGGAGGGATTTACTTGACTGTTTTGAACAGCATTCTAAGCATTAACGACTATCCCCTTTGTCACCTACGGTGACATCTCCCCTTGACAAGGGGAGCGATGAGAGTCCTTTCCTTGACAAGGGGAACATAGTCTGTCAAAAATATTTTTTCGACACGCTTAACCCTCGAGCTACGCTCGGGGGTTTAACATTTTTCGTCGCTGTTCATATTATGGAATGGTGAGAAATATGACTGCTTTAGGAATGCTTATTCCGTTTATCGGCACATGCCTTGGCGGTGCGTGTGTGCTTTTGATTAAGAAAAAAATAAATCCGTCAGTCGAAAAGGCACTTCTCGGATTTTCGGGCGGAGTTATGATTGCCGCTTCTGTGTGGTCGCTGATTATCCCTGCCGTCGAGCAGAGTGCGCACTTGGGCAGACTTGCCTTTTTGCCTGCACTCATCGGCTTTTTTTTGGGAATAGGACTTTTGCCCGCTGTGGATAAATTTCTTCCACGGGTTAAAATGGATAAAACTCAAATGCTCGTTTTCGCCGTTACGGTTCATAATATCCCTGAGGGTATGGCTGTCGGCGCAGTGTTTGCAGGCTATCTCAGTCCGCTTAGCAACATTTCCCTTGCCGACGCTTTTGCGCTCAGTATAGGTATCGCTATTCAAAATTTTCCCGAGGGTGCGATTATCTCCGTGCCTGTTTTTGCACAGAGTAAAAATAAGGGTAAGTCGTTTTTGGCTTCGGTTATGAGTGGCGTTGTCGAGCCGATTGCGGCTTTGGCTACCATTTTGCTTTTCAGCGTTCTGTCTCCCGTTTTGCCGTATCTTTTGGCTTTTGCGGCAGGGGCTATGGTTTATGTCGTCGTTGAGGAGCTTATTCCCGAGGCAAAGGCAGGCTCTGTTGGTAATCGTTCAACCTTGTCGTTCGCTCTCGGTTTCGCCGTAATGATGGTACTTGATATAGTGTGCTAAAAATAAAAACAGCACCTTGCAGGCTGTTCCGGCGTGTTAAAAAAGTATTTTCGGTACAATAAAGACTGTTGAGAAAGGTTCTGAATTTCGTTTTCTTGCGAAGGAAGATGTACGATGGTACCTCGACTGAGCAAAAAACGAAAAACGCCAAAAATGCCGCAAACTCGATGTTTGCGGCATTTTTCAATCGTTCCGGCAACACTTTGTGTTGACGCTTCTCATTACATAAAGGAGATTTAAATCAAACAATTTAATTTTGTCGGAGTGCTTCAGAGCCTTTATCGACAGTCTAAACAGCACCTTGTGTGCTGTGTGCTGTTGACAAATTTATATTAAGCGTATATAATAAAAGTGAACAAGGAGCAGTCCGATAGACGGTCAGCCTCCAATGTTGGATTAAAGAAGTAATCGCACTTTATTGGAAGTTTTGGGCGATTACTTCTTTTTTAGTATAATTATGTAGCCTGTATTATGTAGCCTGTATATACAATAACAAAAACCGTTAGTACTATAAGGTAATCCATAATATCACCTCCGTTTGCCTCTTGCATAATCAAGAGTGGAGGTAAGATTTAACCGCCTACCGTTAATCTGACAAATCTCCTTGCCAAAGGGAATTATACACAAAAAATAATATCAAGTCAAATAAATCAAACAAAAAACGGATTGCAGGTGTTCCTGTAATCCGTTTGTGCGTTAGGCTTATTCGTCCTCGTATTCGTCTTCGTTTTCCCAGTTGTGATAGATGTTTTGAACATCATCGTTTTCTTCAAACATTTCTATCATCTTAGCCATCTTCTTCATATCGTCCTCTGACTCAAGACGGGTGTAGGTTGACGGAATGTATGCTGCCTCGCTTGAAATAATGTTGTAGCCTTTTTCGCTGAGTTCGTCACGAATAGCGCCTACATCGTTAGGCTCTGTGCGGATTTCAAAAATGTCCTCCTCGTCGGTAAGAAAGTCACTTGCGCCTGCCTCAAGAGCGTCCTCCATAAGCTGATCCTCGTCGGTGTCCTCTTTTTCGATAATGATTACGCCTTGTCTTTCAAACATAAAGGTTACAGAACCGGGGTTGCCCATATTTCCGCCTGCCTTGTCGAAGTAGTGTCTTACTTCACCGGCTGTACGGTTTCTGTTATCTGTAAGTGCTTCAACCACTACCGCAACGCCTGACGGACCGTATCCCTCATAAATGATTTCCTCGTAGTTTGTTGTGTCAGCGTCACCTGCCGCTTTTTTGAGCATTCTGTCGATGTTATCGTTAGGCACATTGTTTTGCTTTGCCTTTGCGATTACATCACGAAGCTTTGCGTTGTTGTTAGGGTCTGCGCCGCCGTTCTTTACGGCAACGGCAAGCTCTCTGCCGATTTTAGTAAATACCTTTGCTCTTGCAGCGTCGTTTGCACCCTTTTTTCTCTTAATGGTGCTCCATTTATTATGTCCACTCATCTCGTTATCCTCCCTGATTGATGAAGCAATTTCGCTTTTATTAATATGTTGTCGGCTGAGCCGAAATTCGCTCGGCTCGCCGGTTATTAAAATTTTGATACAAAATATTTTATCATATATACTTAACGCTTTCAAGTATGAATTTTGCCCAATTAGGTAAAACTAATAGCGGTGATTGTATGAATATTAAAAAAGCTATACGAATTTTTGATGCCGTGTTGCTCGTTTTATGTACTCTTTTGTTTTCTGTCATCATTTGGGCAACCGTTTCTCTGCCCGACAGCGTGGTCAGCTATGACGGTGATTACAGCCCGTTTTCTCGTGTGATAACCTACACCTCGGGCGATAACGGTACAACCGCTTCCGTTGACGCTCAGTCTTTGCCAAATCGCCGTGAAAGCTTAAAGCTGTTCGGAATTGTGCCTGTTAAAGAAGTAACTCTTACCGAGCAGGACGAAAAAACGGTGCTTGTAAGCGGTGAAGTTTTCGGAATAAAGCTTTACACGGACGGCGTTATAATCGTCGGCACTCAGTCGGTTGACGGTGAAAACGGCAGGGTTAATCCTGCCGAGGCTTGCGGCTTGCAGGTGGGCGATGTCATAATATCCATTAACGGTCAAAAGGTCTTTACCTCCGATACGGTGCATAATATTTTGAATGACAATAACGGCTCAGCCTTTGATATAAAGGTCAAGCGAGGCGAACGCTATCGTGAGTTTTCTCTCACTCCCGTTTATTGCGAGCGTGAGGGTTGCTTTAAGGCGGGAATGTGGGTGCGCGACTCAACGGCAGGTATCGGCACGCTCACCTATTACGATAAGGACAGCGGTATGTTCGGCGCACTCGGCCACCAAATCAATGATGTGGATACAAACGAGATTATGCCGCTTCTTGAGGGCGAGGCTGTCAGTGCTAAGGTTACCGATATTCAGCGTCCGTCAAAGGGCGTGACAGGCTCACTCGAATGTGATTTCGGCAGCGCCTCATTAGGCAGGCTGACGGCTAATACAAATTGTGGCATTTTCGGAGCGTATTCCGCCATACCCGATTGTGCAAGAGAATACCCCATTGCTTCCGTTCAGCAGGTCAAAAAGGGCAAGGCTACTCTCATTTCCACCGTTGAGGGCGTTACGCCCCGTGAGTACGATATAGAAATTACCCGAATTTCATATAACGACACGGCTTCTCAAAAAAACATGGTGGTTAAAATTACCGACCCCGAATTAAAGGAACTTACGGGCGGCATAGTTCAGGGAATGAGTGGCTCTCCCATTGTGCAGGACGGTCGCCTTGTCGGTGCGCTCACCCATGTTATTGTAAACAGTCCCGATAAGGGTTATGCCGTGTTTGCCCAAGCAATGCTCGAAAAACAGCAGGCAGGCTGAGTGTTTCATAAATGCTTTTTGTGCCGTGCGTGCCTCGGCTTGCTGTCTTTTTCGCATAAAGCGTTGGCACAAGATTTGTATAATTTTCACTATATGTAGGGTTTGTGTTGATTTTTCTAACGATAAGTGGTATAGTTATTTTATAATATTTATGTCACCGTTAGGAGAGAAATAATGAATAAGAGATTTAAGACTGCTGTTGCAATATTAATGGTTTTGGTAATAAGCGTGTCGTTCTTCGCCTGCTCAAAAAAGGAGGAGGAGCCGGAGACCACTACCGAACCAACAACGGTTTATATTCCGCCTACAAACCCTCTTACGGGTAAGGAGATTTCGGAGAGTGCAGACGGAAAAAGACCTGTTGCGATAGTTGTCGAAAATCACAGAGATGCTCGTCCGCAGTTCGGTATCGGCTCAGCCGATATTGTTTGCGAGGGAGAGGTAGAGGGCGGCATCAGCCGTATGCTTTGGGTATATGCAGACACCTCAGCCATTCCCGACGAGGTGGGACCGCTTCGCAGCGCAAGACCGAGCTTTGTGGAATTCAGCCAATTCTTTGATGCCGTGTTCATTCATTGGGGCGGCTCACACAGTAAGGGCGATTATGTCGGAGGTTATGAAACAATCAGTGCAAAAAATGTCGAAAATATCGACGGAATGAACGGTGGCGCACTGTTTGGCAGAAATAAGTCCAGACGAGTATCCTCCGAGCATACAGGTATTATGTATGCAAAGGAGCTTGACGGTGTAATTGACGGTAAGGGCTATCGCAAGCAGCTTGATAAGGATAAGATTGTCGCTTTTGACTTTAACAGCTCTGCAACCCCTGCCGGAGAAATAACCGCAAACGGTGTAAATGTTAAGTTTTCATCACGCACCGACACAAGAAAGTTCACCTTTAACTCAGACGATTCAATGTATCATACAAGTGATTGGGATTCAGACACTTCGTTTGAAAATCTTATACTTCTAAAGGCTGACTCAACTTATGTCACCACTCCGTATAAAGGCTCAAGCACTACATATCTGAATTACAGCTGGACATCGGGCAGCGGTGTTTATGTGTCCGACGGTAAGGCAAGTGATATTACTTGGTCCGTAACAGACGGTAAGCTTTCCGTTAAAGATTCAATGGGGTCAACTCTTTCGCTTAATAAGGGACAGTCATATATCGGCTTTGTTTCGGCAAATCACGACGGCTCTGTTGACTGTATTGCAGAGTAAATGATTTAATATCGGATTTTAGGCACATTGTGTATCTATGCGGTGTGCCTTATTTTATATTATATTTATGTATGTTACGAAATTGTAAGATATAATTAATTTATTCGTAACAAAGTGGTTATATAATCGACTTGAAAATAATGGAGGGGGTATTTTTATGAGGTTGAAAGATAAAAAGCGCTTGAGCGAATTTATCAGGATTGTTGCTTTTATGCTTGCTTTCTTGCTTGTGCTTGAGGGCTTTTCGCTTTCTCTCTTTTCGGGCAAAAATGCCGCTAAGTTCAGCGCAAGACTAAGGGACGCTTATTCCTTTGTTGACGAGCCGGATGATACTATTCAAATTGCCTGTATCGGAAACAGTAATATGTACTCGGGTTTTGTTCCGTTTCAGCTTTGGAATAATTACGGCTATACCAGTACGGTTTGTGCCTCACCGTTTCAGTCTGTTGAGGAGTCGCTTGGATTTATGGAAAAGATGTATAGAACTCAAAGTCCTAAGCTTGTCCTTGTCGAAACTGATATGTTTTACGGCTCGTATCCTAAAAAGAATTCCTCATCAAAGCGTACATTCTCGGATTTCTTGGAATTTGCAAAGCCCGATTATTTCGAGGACGGCGTTCGTAATGTTTTCCCGACCTTTGTGTTCCATAATCGCTGGAAATTGGCTCGTTCGTATAAAAATTCCAAGTTTGTAGAAACTCACGGCTATCGCTTTTCTAAGAATAAAGCCAATATACCTAAAAAGGATTATATGGCACCCGATAATGATATTGAGGAAATAAAGCCAAAGGATATTGAGTGTATAAACCGATTTGTTGATTATTGCCAAAAAAAAGGCTCTAAGGTCGTTTTTGTCACAATGCCGTGTGCAAACGGCTGGAACAGCGGCCGCCATACTGCTGTCGAAAATTATTGCAAAGAGAATAATATCGAATACATAGACCTTAATAATGCCTACGACAGTATCGGGATTGATATGCAAACCTGCTATCGTGATAAGGGTACTCACCTTAATTTTGAGGGTGCAAAAAAGACTACCGATTATCTCGGTACAATAATTAAGAATTACGGTATTCTTGAGAGTAAGAGCAATGACGCAAAGTATTCGTATTGGACAGAAGCGTCGGAAAAATTCTATGCCTACACAAAGAAATAACCCGATAATGTGATTTTTAACTTGTCCGTTCAAATCGGTAAATATTAAGTAAAGGAGCGTTCCAAGAGACGCTCCTTTGTTGTTTGCAAAATAAAAAAGCACTTCGTATGAAGTGCTTTTTTATGGTGACCCGGACGGGAATTGAACCCGTGTTACCGCCGTGAAAGGGCGGTGTCTTAACCTCTTGACCACCGGGCCTAAGGTGGTGGCTTTAACTGGATTCGAACCAGTGACACCGCGGGTATGAACCGCGTGCTCTAGCCAACTGAGCTATAAAGCCATTTTGACTTGCAAGCAAGATTATATATTATTATCAAATAAATGTCAACACTTTTTTTCAAATTTATTTTGTTGCTGTCGTTTATGTAAAAAAATTATAAAAAGATATACATTTGTTTGACATAAATTATAAGTAGTGTTAGTATATACTCATAATACTATATTTATATATAATAATATAGTAAATATTCAGTAGGGTGAGTAAATGAAAAAGCTTAGCGAAACACAAAAGCGTTGCCTTGATTATATCAAGGAATGTATCGAAGAACGAGGCATAGCTCCCACCGTAAGAGAAATAGAAAAGGAAATGGGATATATGTCGCCCTCCTCTGCACAGTATGTGCTTAATAAGCTTGAGGAGTACGGATACATTGAGCGTGACTCTATGATGAAGAGGACTATCAGATTGAAGCATTATGATACTAAGGCTTATCATATCCCTCTCGTCGGCACGGTTACCGCAGGCAAGCCGATTTTGGCGGTAGAGAGCATAGAGGAGTATATTCCCGTCCCTGTAAGAAATAAGGGTAAGAATATGTTTGCCCTCAGGGTAAAGGGCGATTCTATGATAAATGCCGGTATCCTTGACGGCGACATTGTTGTGGTTGAGCAAACCCCGGTTGCACAAAACGGCGAGATTGTCGTTGCACTTATCGAGGATGAGGCAACGGTAAAAAGGTTCTATAAGGAAAAAGGGCATTTTCGACTTCAACCCGAAAATGACGCATACGAGCCGATTATAGTTGACGAGGTTGCAATTTTGGGCAAGGTAAGTATGGTTGTACGCACATACTGATTAAGTGTCCCTTGACAGAGCGATTTTGTTTTATTTTATGGAGGTTATTGTGATGAGCGAATGTAGTCACGATTGTTCAAGCTGTTCAAGTAATTGCGGCGACAGAGAAAAGCCGCAGAGTTTTCTCAAGCCAATGAACGAACATTCAAATATTAAAAAGGTTATCGGAATTGTGTCCGGTAAGGGTGGTGTAGGTAAGAGCCTTGTAAGCTGTCTGCTTGCGTCAAAGTGCCGTAAGGCAGGATTAAAGGTCGGCATTCTTGATGCCGATATTACGGGTCCGTCAGTTCCTAAGAGCTTTGGTATTACATCAAGGGCTATGCAGGACGAAACGGGTTTGCTTCCTACCGTTACAGCCACAGGAATTAAAATGATGAGCATTAATTTGCTCTTGGAGGATGTTAATTCTCCCGTTGTTTGGAGAGGTCCGGTAATCAGCGGAGTTATTCAGCAGTTTTGGACTGATGTTAATTGGGGCGAGCTTGACTATTTGTTCGTTGATATGCCTCCGGGAACAGGTGATGTTGCACTCACCGTATTTCAGTCACTTCCCGTTGACGGCATTGTCATTGTGTCAACTCCTCAGGATTTGGTTAAAATGATTGTAAACAAGGCGTTCAATATGGCGAAAATGATGGATGTGCCTGTTCTCGGTCTTGTTGAAAATATGAGCTATTATGAATGCCCCGATTGCGGAAAAAGAGTAAGCATTTTTGGCGAAAGTCAAATTGACGAAACCGCAAAGGAGCTTGGTGTGCCTGTTTTGGCAAAATTGCCTATCGACCCCGAAAACGCAAGACTTGTTGACGAGGGCAAGGCAGAGGAAATTGAGGCTAAGGAACTTGACGATTTCGTTCAGGCGTTGCTGTAAAGGAGAACAAAATGCCGAAAAGAGAGAATTATATTTCGTGGGATGAGTATTTTATGGGTATATCTCTGCTCTCTTCAATGAGAAGTAAAGACCCCAGCACGCAGGTGGGTGCTTGCATAGTCAGCGACGATAATAAAATTATGTCGGTGGGCTATAACGGCTTTCCCCGTGGTTGCAGCGACGATGAGTTTCCGTGGGAACGCAGCGCCGAAAACGCAAACGAAACAAAGTATCCGTTCGTCTGCCACGCAGAGCTTAACGCTATATTAAATGCAGGCGGTCATAATCTCAGCGGTTCGAGAATTTTTGTTGCGCTCTTTCCGTGTAACGAATGTGCAAAGGCTATTATTCAAAGCGGAATTAAGGAGGTCGTTTATATCTCCGACAAGTATTCCGACACCGACGGCACAAGAGCAAGTAAGCGTATGCTTAATTCTGCCGGAGTTAAGCTTACTAAGTTTAAGTCCGACAGTAAGCAAATTACAATTTCGTTTAACGAGGAAGATGTTTAATGAAGACAGATATTTATGATTTCGACAAAACGATAGTTCCGTTCGACAGCGGTTCGCTTTTCGTATTCTACTGTATGATTCGTTATCCGTGGTGCATTCTTTTGGAGGTGCCTGTGCTTTTGGTTACGGGTCCTCTTATGCTTTTGGGTATAATCAGCTTTACTCAGTTTAAGAAAAACTGCTATTGCTTTATTCCGTTTATTCCTCTTGAAAAAGCGGTTAATAAATTTTGGGACAGATATATATCAAAGGTGAATCCTTGGTTTTACGATAGAAAAAGGCACAGTATTGTCATAAGTGCAAGCCCCGATTTTCTTTTGAATGAGGTTGCAAAACGGCTTAATTTTGACGAACTTATTGCCACTAAGCATAGCAAAAAAACAGGTGCGATTATCGGCAAAAACTGTCGAGGCGAGGAAAAAATAAAGAGGCTTTACGCCGTGCATAAGCCTGAGGAACTGGAAGTTGTTGATGTTTACTCGGACTCCTATAAGCACGATAAGTATATCTTTTCTCTTGCAAACGGAACCTGCTATCATATCGAAAAAGGCGAGAGGGTGCCGTTCGTTTATGATGATTTTTATAATAAAGGAAAGAAAAAATAAGTAATGAAAAGAAATTTAGGATATGCTCTTTTGGTGCTTGTGCTGACAGTTGCGGGCGTATTTTGCTCGTATCTCATAGCCGATAAGGTTGCACGAACAAATTTGTCTGCACAGACCACCGCTTCAAAGGTTGCCGAAACCGAAAAGCCCGGAGAGAGGGTTCTCATAGTCGAGGATAAGGAAAAGGACTATCATTTTTATCAGCAGGATAATAAGGTTGTTATGACACATTCCGATAAGGAATACACCTTTGAAAACTGGGGCGACAACATTATGCTTGAGCCTGCAAAACTCATCATCAGGGATGTAGACGGCGATGATGAGGATGAAATTGTGGTTCAGGTTGCAGCCTTTAAGTTTGAAAATGAAATATACCATAGCGTTTATGTTCTTAATCAGTACATTAACGGCTTGGACGAGGTTGCGTATAAAGTAAATGCCATTACCCCGACCAGCGCCATTAATATTTTTGATTCAAAGGTTAAAATGGAGCTTACTCAGGATAAGAATTGTCCTAAAAATTCCGTTTTTTCAGCAAGTCATATTTACGATACTATCGAATATGACAGAGAAACGGGACTTCCGAAAAAGTATTATTATATGTTTAAGTCGCTTTCCGACGGAAAGGGAGGCTATCTAAAGCCGACCGGTTGGACTAAGGGCAGAGCAGACTGTACCATTGATGATAAAAACGAAGAAAATATTTTCGCTGTTGCCACCTTCCCCATTATTGTGTCTTACGGTGATTCGGTTACTCAAAATGCGGGCTTCTTTAAGCTCGGCATTTATGTAAACAGCGACGGTCAAACCGATATTTTGGGCAGCTCGGCATCCTTTAGAGCGTATAAGGAGTACGGCTTATATAAGTATAATTTTGACGGTAAGGAGTGGTCGTCAACGCTGAATAACAGTAATAAGACCGTTCCGTCCGATAAAACGATAGATTTTATTCAGATGACGGCATCGTTTACAGACGCTGTTACAACTGTTGATTTTTCTGCTAAAGGAAACGGCGACCTTAATTCTCTGTCTGCCGTTGCAGCAACCGAAAGCTATATCGAGCTTACGGCAAAAAAAGGTTGCACATTCGATAAAAAGGCTGTGGAGGCTCAGCAGTATTCCTTGCCTTTGAGTATTGACAGCCAAACTGAAAATAATAATTATGACATTTCGTATACCGCCTCTGTTTCAAAAAACAGTCAGGGCGATGAGGTGTTGAGAATTAACTTTGATAAGCAATACAGTCAAGACAAAACAGGAAAACTGACTGTAAACTTTGGAGTGAAATAATTTGGATAATAAAAAAAGTGTAGCAATTACTGCGGATTCAACCTGTGACCTGCCACAGTCCTATGTTACGGAAAATGAAATAACAATAATTCCACTTTCGATTTTGCTCGGTGATAAATCTTATCGTGACGGGATAGATGTCACACCCGAGGATATTTACAGATATGTGGATAAAAACGGCGTGCTTCCCAAAACTTCGGCTGTCACACCTGCCGAATACCATAAGGTTTTTAAGAGCCTTACCGATGAGGGAAAAAAGGTTGTTCATATCGGATTTTCATCGGGGCTTTCGTCCTCGTTCCAAAACGCTTGCGTTGCGGCTCAGGATTTCGACGATGTTTACTGCGTCGATTCAAAGAGCCTCTGTACCGCAATGGGACTTTTGGTGCTGAAGGCTTGCGATTTTCGTGATAAGGGAATGGACGCAAAGCGCATTGCCGATAAGGTGAATAAACTTGTGCCAAAGGTCAGTGCAACTTTCGTGCTTGAAAATCTTGAGTATCTTCATAAGGGCGGCAGATGCTCCTCTGTCGCAAAGTTCGGTGCAAATGTGCTTGGCATTAAGCCGTCTATTGCCGTTGAAAATCAAAGCGGCAAGCTCGAGGTGGCAAAAAAATATAGGGGCAAAATGGACGCTGTCTATAAGCAGTATGCCTCTGACAGATTAAACGAGATTAAAAAGGTTCAACCCGACCGTGTGGTTATTGCAAACAGCGGCGGAGTTTCTCCCGACACCTTATCTTTTGTAAAGGGCTTGATTGAGGGCAAAGATAGGTTTGAAAATATTATTCTTGCCGATGCGGGATGTACGATTTCCTCCCATTGCGGACCTAAAACCTTGGCTATATTTTATATTAAGAGATAATTATGTCGTTAAAATCAGATGTGTTTGAATATTTGTGCGCTCACAGCGACGAGTATGTAAGCGGGGAAACGCTCGCACAAAAATTTAATAAAAGTCGTGCCGCCGTTTGGAAAGCGATTAAGACGCTTCAAAATGACGGAGTTCGTATTAAGGCTGTTACAAACCGTGGCTATAAGTTGTTGGCTGAAAACGATATTTTTAATGCCGAGGCTGTAAAAAATCGGCTCGACTTTGATTGCAGAGTTGTTTATTTTGATTCTGTTGACAGTACAAACACTCAGGCTAAGCGTATGATTAATGACGGTGCGAATGATGTTTTTCTCGTTGTTGCCGCCGAACAAACCGCAGGCAGAGGCAGACAGGGCAAAAGCTTTTATTCTCCTGCCGATACGGGAATTTATATGTCGCTTGTCGTTCACCCCAATACGCTTATCCAAAATGCTGTCGGTATAACCACCGCCTCTTGCGTGGCAGTATGCAGGGCGATAGAAAAAATTACGGATGTTAAACCCTCTGTAAAATGGGTAAACGATGTTTATGTCGGAGATAAAAAAATCTGCGGTATTTTGACCGAGGCTGTTACCGATTTTGAAACGCAAATCGTCAGCAGCGTTGTTGTCGGTATAGGAGTTAATATTTCCACCGAGGATTTTCCCGACGGTGTAGAAAATGCCTCGTCGCTGAATGTTGATGTAAAGAGAGCAGAGCTTACCGCCGCTGTGGCAAATGAGCTTAACCGTATAATCTATGCCGATTTTTCGGATTATATCGACTATTATCGAGAACACAGTATGCTTATCGGCAAGGATATTTTTTATGTTAAAAACGGAGAAAAGGTCTTTGCAAAGGCGACTGCGATTGATTCCGACGGCGGACTTGAGGTCTTGCTCGAAAACGGAGAAAAAACCGTTCTTCGCTCCGGCGAAATAACAGTCAGAAGAGTATGAACGGTATAAAGATATAATGTTATAAAATATATAAGTATATAAGTGAAACGCAAGCAAAAACGACACCCGTTGAAATCGAGTGTCGTTTTTGCTTATTTCTTTGCTTCACGGTATACGCTTACGGTTTTGTAGTTTTGCTTTCCGTTTGCGTATCTCGTTAAAATGTATTTGTTTCCGCTTTGGCGAATGTTTACGGAAATGTTGCCGACATTAACATTTTCCTTTGCGTATGCCGTGCAGGTAAGCTTGCCTTTGCCACATACCATTTTTAACAACATATCGTGACCGATTGTGTTTTTGAATTTGAAATCCAAAATGTTCCATTGCACCGTTGCGTCTCCGCCCATAGGCACATAGGAAATCGGCAGGGAATGGTTTGTCCTCTCGACTATTTCTGTGTTTGTTCTCAGAATGCACTCAAAAAGAGTTGAGCTTACTTGGCACGCTCCTCCGCCTAAACCTTGCACAAATTCGTCATTTACGATAACCTTTGCCGAGGTGTATCCGCCCACAACCGTTCGCTTTCCGACGGTTTGATTAAAGGAAAAAACGCTGTCGCACGGAACAACTATGTAGTTGATTGCATTCGCTGCCGCTGCAAGGTTTGTTTCCCTGCCCGTGTCGGAGGTTTGGTAGTATGTTGTGTATGTAGCAATCTCGTAAGGGTATTCGTTAGGGTCGCCCTTGCTCAGTCCGGGGTAAACCTTGCGGGTTTCTTCCTCGTAAAAGGTTGCGTCCATATCCTCTGCCGTTGTGCTTTCTTTCGTTGTTTGCGATACTGTTTCGCTTTTGCTCTCAGGCTCGGGAGCGTTCTCCCTTGCGCTGCATGAGGCTAAGCATATCGCAAAAATACACACGGCACAGAAAATTACTGCTTTACTTCTCATTTATATTTATAATTCCTGTTTTAACTGAATGGGTTATTTTTGATTTTTGTACGGCTTGTGTTCTGCAACCCAGCCTTCTTTGTTCACCTGCTTTGCTCTTGCGATAGACAGAGCTTCGTTGGGAATGTTGTCCGTGATTGTTGAGCCTGCCGCAATGTATGCCAGCTCGCCCACCTCAACAGGTGCAATGAGGTTTGTGTTACAGCCGATAAATGCTCCGTCACCGATTTTGCATCTCGTCTTGTTCTTTCCGTCATAGTTGCAGGTAACCGTGCCGCAACCGAAGTTTACATTTGCTCCCACATCGCTGTCGCCTATGTAGGTCAGATGTGCCGATTTTGTGCCTTCGCCGACAATGCTGTTTTTGACTTCAACAAAGTTTCCGATATGCACACCCTTTTTAAGTACGCTGTTTGCTCTTACTTTTACAAACGGACCGCAATCCACCCCGTCCTCAACGGTGCTGTCGGTTATCTTGCAGTTGTCGAGTATAACATTGTTGCCTACTGTCGAATTGTCGATGTATGTGTTAGGGCCGATTACGCAACCGTCGCCGATTACGGTGTTTCCGATAATGATTGTGTTAGGCAAAATTCTTGTCGAATTGCCGATTTTAACATCCTTGCCAATCATAACGCCGTCGGTGCAAGGAATGTCAACGCCGTTAATCATATGCCCGTTGTTGATTCTCTCACGCATAAGAGTGTTCAATATGTTGAGCTGTCGTCTGTCGTTTGCTCCAAGAGTAACATCGGCATTTTCAACCACATATGCGCCTGCGTTCTTGCCTGCCGAAATCAAAATTTCAACGCTGTCGGTAATGTAATATTCGTTTTGAGCGTTGTTGTTTGTAATGTTATCTAATGCATAAAGCAGGTCGCTTCCGTTAAACCAATAGAAGCCTGCGTTTGATTCGTTGAGCTTCTTCTCCTCCTCGGTTGCGTCCTTATGCTCTATGATTCTTTCAAGCTTGCCGTTTTCGTCACGCTTGATGTGACCGATTCCGTCGGTGTCGTCTACAAGTGCAGAGATAAGAGTAATGGAGTTGTTGTTCTCCTTGTGGTAATTGAATGCCTTTGTAAGTGTGTCGGCGTCAATCATAGGGCCGTCGCCGTTTAATACAACAATGTCATCGTCTCTGTGTCTTTCAATGAAATCTCTCGCCTGCATTACAGCGTGTCCCGTACCGAGTTGAGGCTCTTGTAATGCCGTTTCAATGCTCGGGTCTATCGACGCTACATATTGCTCAACGATTTCGTGTTTGTAGCCGGTGATTACGCAAATGTCCTGCGCACCCATTTTCTTTACTGTGTTAATTACATGATTAATCATAGGCTCAAAAAGAACCTCGCACATAACCTTAGGCTGTTCGGACTTCATTCTTGTACCCTTACCGCCTGCCATAATTATTGCACACTTCATAATTTTTCTCCTTAAATTAACGCCTCCCGTATAATTTCGGGAGGATTGAAATTTTATACAAATTCGCTGCCTTGCGAGAGCTGTTTTCTCCGTCGGGAGAATTGCATAGATTTAGCAATTATACAAACATTATGCACCAAAACAACAAAAATTTCAACATATTTCAAAAATATTTATCGTACCTAAAAAAATGTTTGTATTTTGCTATATATTATGTTATAATCAGTACGGATTATTCTGTGCTTTCGACATTCGCAGAGTAAAACATAAAATTATGTATATTATTTTTAGGAGGTAACTCAAATGTCAAACAAATGGGTTTACATGTTTGAAGAAGGCGACATGACCATGCGTAACTTGCTTGGCGGTAAGGGTGCAAACCTTGCAGAAATGACCAAAATCGGTCTTCCTGTACCACAGGGCTTCACCGTAACCACCGAGGCTTGTACTCAGTACTATGAGGACGGTCGTAAGATTAACGACGAAATCATGGAACAGGTTATGCAGGGCGTTGCAAAGATGGAGGAAATCAACGGTAAAAAATTCGGAGATAAGGAAAATCCTCTCCTTGTATCTGTTCGTTCGGGTGCCAGAGCTTCTATGCCGGGTATGATGGACACAATCCTTAACCTTGGTCTTAACGACGAGGTTGTTGCTACTATGATTGCAGGTAACGATGACCCTGCTTTCGAGCGTTTCGTATATGACTCATACAGAAGATTCATCCAGATGTTCTCTGATGTAGTTATGGAAGTTGGTAAGAAGTATTTCGAGCAGCTTATCGACAAGATGAAGGAAGAAAAGGGCGTTCAGTTCGACATTGAATTGACTGCTGCTGACCTCAAGGAGCTTGCTTCTCAGTTTAAGGCTGAGTATAAGAATCAGCTCGGCTCAGACTTCCCTTCAGACCCTGTTGAGCAGCTCAAGCTCGCTATCGAGGCTGTATTCCGTTCATGGGACAACCCTCGTGCAAATGTATATCGCCGTGATAACGACATCCCTTATTCATGGGGTACTGCAGTAAATGTAATGCCTATGGTATTCGGTAACCTTAATAACGAGTCAGGTACAGGCGTTGCCTTCACTCGTGACCCTGCAACAGGTGAGAACAAGCTTATGGGTGAGTTCCTCATCAACGCACAGGGCGAGGACGTAGTTGCCGGTGTTCGTACACCAATGCCAATCGCTCAGATGGAGCAGGAATTCCCTGAGGCATATGCTCAGTTCCTTGAGGTTTGCGAAACTCTTGAGAACCACTATCACGATATGCAGGATATGGAATTCACTGTTGAAAATAAGAAGCTCTATATGCTTCAGTGCCGTAACGGTAAGAGAACAGCTCAGGCTGCGCTCAAGATCGCTTGCGACCTCGTAGACGAGGGACATAAGACTCCTGCCGAGGCAGTTGCTATGATCGACCCTCGTAACCTTGATACTCTTCTTCACCCACAGTTCGACGCTAAGGCACTCAAGGCTGCTACTCCGTTGGGCAAGGGTCTCGGTGCTTCTCCGGGTGCTGCTTGCGGTAAGGTTGTATTTACTGCTGAAGACGCTGAGAAGTGGAACGAGATGGGCGAGAAGGTTATCCTTGTTCGTCTTGAGACTTCACCTGAGGACATCACAGGTATGAAGGCTGCTCAGGGTATTCTTACAGTTCGTGGCGGTATGACTTCTCACGCTGCCGTTGTTGCTCGTGGTATGGGTACTTGCTGTGTATCCGGTTGCGGCGACATCGTTATGGACGAAGAAAATAAGAAGTTCACACTTGCAGGTAAGGTATTCAACGAGGGTGATTACATTTCTATCGACGGTTCAACAGGTAATATCTATGAGGGTATTATCGAGACTGTTGATGCTCAGATTGCCGGTGAGTTCGGCAGAATTATGGCTTGGGCTGATGAGTTCAGAAAGCTCAAGGTTCGTACAAACGCTGATACTCCTGCTGACGCTAAGAAGGCAAGAGAGCTTGGCGCTGAGGGTATCGGTCTTTGCCGTACAGAGCATATGTTCTTTGAAGAGGACAGAATCGCTGCATTCAGAGAGATGAT